>Ga0182021_10009817_pt1 | contig 11347 bp, 12 predicted proteins | sample 612E3MmetaG_FD_120493 | JGI IMG/M metagenome (GOLD analysis project Ga0182021, IMG submission 120493) | Permafrost microbial communities from Stordalen Mire, Sweden - 612E3M metaG (Illumina Assembly) | ecosystem: Environmental > Terrestrial > Soil > Wetlands > Permafrost | place: Sweden...
AAAACTGATGCAGACCTATGGGGTGAGAAGTTTGGCCGAAAGACATTTATTGATGAACAGCGACTAATGACATCAGGCGAACCGATTATAGGTCTTGTTGAGAGCAGACAATTAGAGGACGGGCAGACCAATTGGACGTGGACCACAAAAGTCCCGTTACGCGATGACCATGGTCAAATCGTTGGGCTTGTGGGGATCTCACGCGGAATCAATGACCTTATGAAGGCACAGCAAGAGCGCGAAAAACTATTAGCCAATCTCAGTGATAGCGAACATAAATTTCGTACTTTGTTCGAGAATTTGACCGAAGGTGTTGCATTGCATGAAATGATCTACGATGAGAACGGTAAAGCGGTTGATTATCGGATCCTCGATATTAATCCATCTTACGAAAAACATACAGGCCTTCTTCATAAGAAAGCAAAAGGATTATTGGCGAGCGTTCTCTACGGTACAAAGACACCGCCGTACTTTGAAGAATTCGAACGCGTAGCGCGCACCGGAGAACCCTATACCTTTGAAACATATTTTTTACCATTGGAAAGACACTTTCGTATTGGTGTTGTTTCACCGAAACAAGGCACTTTCGCAACGGTATTTGAAGACATTACGGAACGCAGGCAAAAACAAAAGGAATTGCAGGATAAAAACGCAGAGCTAGAACGCTTTACTTATACGGTATCGCACGACTTGAAAAGTCCGCTGATTACTATCAAAGGATTTGCAGGCGCGCTGCTCCATGATGTCAACGCTGGGCGACATCAACGATTGCAAAGCGATCTGCAGAGGATTGCTGACGCTGCTGATAAAATGGGAGGGCTTCTTGGAAATCTTTTGGAGCTTTCTCGCGTTGGGCGTATGATGAATCCGCCGTCCGATGTAAATTTGGTTGAACTAGCACAAGAAGTAGTGGGACTGCTTGCCGGAACAATTACAGAACGCAAAGTGGAAGTAATCATTCAACCGGATTTACCGACGGTCTATGGCGATCAACGGCGTCTGGCACAAGTGCTGCAGAATTTGATCGAAAATGCTGTTAAATTTATGGGGAACCAGCTAAATCCGCGTATTGAAATCGGCACGCGGAAAGATCATGAGGAACAGGTGATCTATATCCAAGACAATGGCATCGGTGTGGATCCGCACTATCACGAAACGGTGTTTGGATTATTTAATAAACTTGATACCGGCACGCAGGGTACCGGTATCGGATTGGCTCTCGTACACCGCATTGTAGAAATTCACGGTGGAAGAGTCTGGGTTGAATCACAGGGAAAAGGTTTTGGTGCAACATTCTGCTTTACACTCTCCCCAAGCCACATAACAAGAAAGGAACACGAACAATGATTGGCAAACCACTGACGATATTACTAGTAGAAGATAACCCCGATCATGCAGAACTTGTCAAACGCAATCTGGAAGAATTTCAGGTTGCTAACCATATTTATCATGTCGAAGACGGTGAAGCTGCACTTGATTATGTGTATAGACGAAACACATATTCCGATCAAGTGAAATTTCCGCGTCCGGATTTGATATTGTTAGACTTGCGTTTGCCTCGAATCGACGGTTTGGAAGTACTCAAACAAATAAAGCGGGATCTAACACTGCAAGCGATTCCGGTTGTCGTGCTTACGACATCCGACGCTGAAAAAGATTTAGCCCAAGCGTACGAATATCATGCAAACAGCTATGTGACCAAGCCGGTTAATTTTGATAACTTCTCACGCCTCTTGCGCGATTTGGGTTATTACTGGCTTGCATGGAATAAACGTCCTTGGTGAAGAAAGAAAGGATGGGGTGAATGCCTAAGAGTAGTTCTGACCGATATATTTTACTTGTGGAAGACGAATCAGGTCACGCTGAATTGATCTGCCGTGCTTTTTCCGATTCGGCAGAGGAATATTCTGTGATTGTCGCTCGAACTCTGCGTGAAGCCAAAACAGAAATCGAAAACCGAACTCCTCATTTGGCATTGATCGATAATGGTTTACCGGATGGTCAAGGTGTGGCTTTAGTGCCGATGTGCAAAGATCGTTTCCCTGTCGTTATCCTCACATCGCATGGCGGTGAAGAATTAGCCGTCCAAGCGCTCAAATCGGGAGCGATGGATTATGTCGTGAAATCTCCTGAAGCATTTGACTCGATGCCTCATATAGTGGAGCGTACGTTGCGTGAATGGGGACTTATTCAAGAGCGCATGCGGGCAGAAAAAGAACGGGAAAAACTGATTCGCGAACTCCAAGAAGCGCTCGCGAATGTAAAAAAACTCAGCGGCCTTATTCCGATCTGTTCATCCTGTAAAAAAATTCGAGATGACAAGGGATATTGGAACCAATTGGAAAAATATCTGTTGGAACATTCCGATGCAACACTCAGTCATGGTCTCTGCCCGGATTGTGCGAAGGATTTCGTGTCCGGAGCGTCTTGACAAGAAAAAAACAATGATGAAGAAGACCAATCACCTTAAGTGAAATGCAGGTGCATCCTTTGGATCAAGCAGCATTCATCGACAAACACCATTTTCTTGTCCGTTTTTAACAGCCTTGTTATTCCTTCTTCTCAAAAAGCCTGGCAAATCCCGGGTATGCTGTCAACGGAATAATGTCAAATGTGATCAGGCCTTCTTTGACTAACGGCAGCGTTGCAAGCACCGATCGGGCTTCCTTAGTGTTTTTACATTCAAGGATAAGTACTGCTTCTTGACGATCGTATCGAAAATATAATTCGCGGATTATTCCTTCCTGTTGTAATTTCCATGTCTGTGCAGATTCCTTGCGAAGGATTCCAGGAGTAAACCGGTCATCGGTTATTCCGGAGACTTCTTTTTCAAGTGCTAGAATTTTCATAAAAATATCCGGGAATTACTTTACTGTTTTCTTGGCCGGAGTGTTGGGTACCGGATTAAAAAGCTGAATCGTCTCGTCGTTTAAAAGAACCCAAATGCTATACACTCCGAGAATAGTGCCCAGCGGAATGCTCAGGAGGCTGAAGAATGATACAATAAGCAAGGTAATCCTGCCCCATTCTTTTTTCCTGAGTACGCCAACTGCTCCGATGATTCCGACGACAGCAAAAATTAAAATGAGAATACCAATAATAGTAAGAACAATCTGTACGATACCAAATACTTCCGCCGGGATCTCTTGCATCTCATTATGGCTGAAATGCGAGATAAATTTCATAAGGAAGTTGAATCCATACGCAAGGCAGAAAAGAACAATCGCTCCAATGATTGCCAGCGAACGGTACACGATATTTAAAATTCCCACAAGTGAAATATGCTTTTCCATTTCTATTGTTCCTTATGTGGTGAAAAGAAGAGTAGATTTATGTGAATACAATTTCTCATACGATAAAATCGTATATCATGTTTCACTGTCTATAAAGAAAATTATAATCATTGTTTCCGAACGAGCACAACCTGTGCTCGATCTGCTTTCACAATATCAGCAAAGAACTTACGGTACTCAGAATAATTATTTGCCGGGATCGTATACTCTCGTATCTCTAAAGAACGAGTGTACCTGACCGCTGTATCTCCAAGCATCATAGTCTTGGATTTGAAGCCGCCAAAGGAAGATTCAAGGTGCACTTCTGCTGGAATCGATTCAACAGTATAGCTCCCTGGAAGAGAATAGCAAATAGAATCGACATCGTGATAAGGATAACCAAATCGAACAGGCGATAATCGCCGGGCAACATCATGGGGAATGTAAGTCTCTCGTTCCATTAAGTTCGGCTGAAAAAATAATCGATTACCCGAAATAGAAGAGAAGCGGGGTAATGCAATTTGCATCGTAAGATGAATTTCCAATTCGTGAGAATCCAAACCGTCGAAATGATAACTCCTGAGGTAGGCACCAGGAGTACCCAGGTGGTCCATTATCCATTGTTTGCACTCTTCAGGTGTTGCATCATCAAGAGCTCCGCGAATATAGTCCTGCTGATTTCCGCATCTTGTAATAATGGCACTTACATCTGCGGTGCCAAAGTCTTTCATCGTCACGTGTGCACATCGTATTTGAGAATTTTGTTGCGGCGTGGAGCGGGGAGTTCGGACAACAATGCCTCCTTCTGGAGTGATGAGCAGTGCACCACGGTTTTCATTTGCTTTCCCAATATGCCCGAACGGTATAGATTGGCTTGTACACTCAAGCCAGATGGTATCTAGTTGAACCGGTACGCAGGCGATCTCGTGAGTGAATTGGGCACTGGGAAATTCTTGAATAAATGGAAACCGATGGTCTCCAGGTTGGATATCAATCGTATATGCAGTGATACCGGCTTCTTTCAAGAGCGCTACCATATAATTAGAGAGAGCTTTACAGTCGCCATAACCTCGTTCATGGACATACGCAGCATCGAATGGCTGCCATCCACCGATGCCAAGTTGAATACTGACATACCGAGTGCGATTCTGCATATATCGATACAGTTTTTTTACTTTCTCTCGAATATCATCAGCGGGCTTGAGGAGAGAATGAATATCTCGAATAGCAGACTCAGGCAAAACATCTCTTCCTTGGGCAAGAGAATAATCCCATGTGCCGAAGTTCTTCCAAGTTCTCATATCGCCTTCATAATCACCATATTCAAATGATGATGGGGCGATTCGGACCATGGTTGCGATATCTTCTATATCTTCACCAACGACGTCTTTTGAAAGTTTTGGTAAATTTGTGGATCCCCACACATACAATCGTTTACTGCCCTCGATGGAGATAAGAGGCCGAACCGTATCACGATTGCACCAATAGCGAAGGCTGTCTTCTTGGGGAATAAAGACTTCAAACCGATTCTGTTCAATAGGATCAAGTGAAATCTGAGACAACCATACCGGCCAGTTCAAGTAGCCATCGTATGAATATTCATATGTGAACTCTACCGTAAACGGATATTGATCATAATAGAGTTCGGCAACGCGTACTCTGGAGTCTGCATAGAGCGAATAATTACTAAAAGAACAATAATCTTTTATATCCTGTTTTTCCAAATCACGGATTTCCCTGCCGTTCGCATCAAAAATTTTTCCTTCCAGATCCTCGATCTCATGAAATTTATCATACCAGAGTTCAAGCTTACCGTAGTGCCGTTCTTCTTCCTTGAAAATAGTAACCACACGTTTTACTTTTTCTTTCGCGTGTCGTTTGTTTTTTACTTCGAAATGAAGAATATATTCTCGAACAACCGCACCTGCATCTTTGAGTAGTTCGGCAGGAATTTTTTTAACATCGTATTCTTTCTCTTCATTTGCGCCTTGATTTGATCGAGCAGTACTATTATCTACAAGTAGTGCAAGAATAAAAAAAATCCAAGCAGTATAAACAGATTTCATTTCTTTCCTTTCTTCTTGGACGTCTTCACATCAAGAAGAGGGACAACGGGTTTTTTGATACGAGCAAGTACCAATTGTTCCGATTCGGCTGAAACGATTTGAGAATAAAACTCTTGCAGTTGCTCATAATATTTTGGTTTTATTTCTACATCATGTATCTCTAATTTAGTAATTATTATGACTTTGTGACTGTCGACTTGAACATTACGAAAATATGAGACTAGATCAGCTCCAACACTGTAGGATCGATTACCAAAGGGCTCTTTTATTGCGAAGTTATCCGGAAGACTCAGTATTATTTCTGTGGTATTACTTCTTTGGTAAGAATAATCAATAGGAAATTTTCTGCTCTGCTCCTTAAACGGATTATCTCGGTTGCGATGGAGTATCTGTGGATTAATATATATAAGATCTCCATTGCTTTGTGCATAGACGGGAGAAGAAATCTTCACCTTTAACTTCAGCGGCAAGTTTATGCTGTCTTTTGCTTCTACAAGGACTGAATCAATAGTGATTCCAGCTTGTTCTGTCTCAAACGATTCTTTGGCAACGTCAATATCTTTTTTGTCTTTTAAATCACGACGTTGAAACACACCAGCATAGTCTCGGTATATATCCTCTAATGTCCCATCTAACGATCCATCCTCATGAAGATTGATGAGGGCAAGCGATGTATTGATGTATTGTTTTTGGGCTGTAAGTGTGACCCATTCTGGATTCTCTTTCTTAATAACAAGGCCTTTCACATTCAGTACTTTTCTGGGAAGCAAATCCATCGGACGAAGAGGATCGGTAGCATCAAGATAGTAATTCTGAGATCCAAGAGATACTTTTGCCAACACGTAATTAAATTGTGATAAAATGGGATATAAGTTCTGGATTTTTCCATTACTTCGTGTGCTGAGAATAACAGGATCCCCATTTATTCCAACACTCTTTAAAAGAGAAAGAAAAAGAAAGGTGATTTCTGAATTACTCCCTTTCTTAGACTCCAATACATCGTCTGCTTCCTGATTGGCAAACAATCGATTGTCACCGGACCATACAATAGATCGTGCTACCCAATTATAGATCGCTTTTAGTTTATCTTCTGGCATCGATAAACCAAGGGTGATTTCCTCTGCTTGTTTTCTTATATGTCGAGTATCATCGATCTTTTTAAGAAAATACTCCGAATTCAATAATTCCTCTATCAAAGACGACCAAGTATTCATAACATGTTTTACGCCGCCACCAACAAAAGCATATCCAGCTAATTGAACATCGACCTTGTCCACATAATCATCAATCGTGGTAATGAACGGTTCATCACGCAACGCTGGAATATTTTGAACAGCCCAACGCATTTGTGTACACGGCACGATAGTATTACCAAGATAACTTGTAGCTCTTCCTGAAAAGATTTGTGTGACATCCCGTGTTTCACGAACCGTAAAAGGCTCATAACCATTGGTTACGGCAGAGTATGCAATTGCCTTAGGACTTTGGATCCGATATTCACTCCATCGAACAGGTTCGCTGTGTTGGAATACCCAGTCTTTAATAAACCAAAGGCTCTTGGACTCGATTGTATATCGAATTTCGATCACACATCCTGGCTTTAACCCCGGCAATGTAAACCGATATCGAGTTCTCTTGCCGTCGACATCCTCTTTAAAGACTTCATCTTTATCTAATTCCTTTTTTGCGATAGTATTATTATCATCAAGGGAATATACCATTCCTTCAATATCATAAATTCTTTCTGTCCCGTTTTCGGTGTAAATAGTTAAAGAGTGGGTTCCCCATTCGTATCCCTTCGTCGATAAAATCTTTACCCGCAAATGTCTTTTATATATAATATTGAGGTCATCGTCAAAGGAAGATTCTCCAAAATCACAAAGAATCACAGCTGAAGCGTTTGTATCCTGTGGAAAGGATTTCATCTCCAGATCAGCTCTGGGGATTTCACCCCATCGAATGGGAGGCTCTTGAGAAAAAATGATGGAAGAGAGTATGAGATTGAGAAAAATAATCCCAAAGAATATGTGCCTCTTATAAAGTTTCACAGTTACCCCTTTCATAGTGTGAGTGAGACTTGCTGGTAAAATCTTCCTTTTTAATGATTTCAACAGTTTCAATATTCCATGGAACACAATGGAACAAGGTAGCGGTCATGCTTATGCGGGACCGGACTACGCCAATGAAAACAATAAAAACGTATTAACAGAAAAAGTTTATTGACATCATTTTTTAAAACCTGAGCTCATACCTTTGGCTTGCAATTCCGTAAACCATTTCCCTATAGCCTGTTTTACACACCAATGGCTATTCAATTGTTATTAAGCGCCGGTTTTCTTTTTTAACGTCAATGGTTCTGCATCGTACTGCACCATCAGTTTCCCGCTGCGTTTCGCCATTGCCACCGGAAACGGGCATGATTTTCTTTTCTTCGTGTTGAAATGCACGGCAGTCAACTCCATCACAGCGGCGATTTCTCCCGTTGCATCATTGCGCATCTCGTGGATAAAACGGACGGTTTTCTCTTTGAACTCAAGAATGCCTGATCGAATAGTGACAGTACTTCCTGGATGAACTTCGGCTTTGTATGTAATGTTCTGCTGAAGCGCGGCTACACCGCAGTGCGTGCGCTGAAAATAGTTTACATCCAGTCCCATCATCGCAAAGAGCTGCCACGCTGCGTCATCAAACTTGCTGACATACCATACGACATTCATATGCCCCATCAGATCGCACTGCCATGGATGGACAACACCGCGGTAAGTAATCGGTAATTCAGTCATTGTCATTTATTCAAAATATTTTTCAGAACTGTCATCACTTCCATCCCATACGCTGGCGCAGGCTTGTAATATGAGCAACATGGTGTTTTCCATGCCACGCGTAAAGTGCCAATTGTTCGTCCAGAGACATAAGGCCCATTGCAGGATGCCGAAATTTTTTGTCAAATGCATCACCGGCAAGGCCGCGCAGGCAGGCAATCCACCGCATATGGAGCGCTTCGAGAAAAGCCAGCGAGATATCAACTGGAACCGTCTTCACATCGGGAAGCTCAGCCCACAATGCTTCTTTGTATGTCTTGACATCCGGCTCATGCTCCGTCAGCGCAAGCTTCATCCGCACATATGCATTAATATGACTGTCGGGAAGATGATGGACCACCTGTTGGACTGTCCAGCCGCTTTCTCGATACGGTGTATTCAACTGTGTATTATTTAATCCCTCAACCGCTTTGCGGAGTTCCTCTGGCGCTGCAGCAATTTCCTGAATGAACCGTTCTCTCTGCCCTGCGTCAATGCGTTCCGGCTTCTTGTATTTTCCAATCGGATATTGAAGATTTTCACTCACCATCATTGTTTTCCTTTCATCTTAGAAGAAACTTGAATGAGATATTCATCGAAACCGTTTCATAAAACACTTTTACGAACGAAATATAAAATACACTGCCCCCAGCAGACACAAACCCGCCCATAGATAATCCAATTTCAATGGCTGGCGCATATAGAAAACAGCAAACGGAACAAAGACAGAGAGCGTGATAATTTCCTGCATTATTTTCAACTGAGATAAACTGAGTTCTGTGTACCCGATTCGATTCGCAGGAACTTGCAGCAAATACTCAAACAAAGCAATACCCCAACTGACCAGTGCAGCAATATACCATTTACTTCCGCTTAAATTCTTGAGATGACCGTACCATGCAAAAGTCATGAAAATATTAGAGCATACGAGAAGAAAAGATGTTCGAATAATAACAGACATAGAAGATCCAAAAGTTTATGATAAAAAGAATTCGCAGTAATCTACTTCTTGTTCGTTCAAATTTCAAGATGAACGCAGTTATTCCGGTTCCATAACTGCAATCTGTGCCCGATAGGTAAAGAGACTTTCCATCGCAAAAATAATCAGTGCGATCCAGACAATTGCGTATCCGATAAATTGAATGAACGTGAACGATTCTTGATATACTAGTACACCGATAAGAAACTGCAATGTCGGGGAGACATATTGAAGAATACCTATCATTGAAAGCGGAATGCGCCGGGCTGCCGAGGCAAACAGCAGCAGCGGGATGGTTGTGACAATTCCCGCGCCGGCCAATAATATATCAGCCGTTGTACCTGTGTGGAGAAACGCTCCCGTACCGTTCACATCAGAAATATAGAGATAGAACAATGCGGGAAGAAACAGTATCCCGGTTTCCAGTGTTAAGCCGTAGAGCGAACCGAGCGGTGCAGTTTTCTTAACGAGGCCGTAGAACGCAAATGAAAAAGCAAGTGTGAGAGCAATCCACGGGATTGACCCATGAACGATCGCAAGGAAGAGAACCCCTGCCGCCGCTAATCCGATAGAAATCCATTGCCTCGGGCGTAGATGCTCGTGAAGGAAGAGCACACCCATCAAGACACTGAGCAAAGGATTGATGAAATATCCGAGGCTGGTTTCAACAATATGGCATGCGTTGACTGCCCACACATATGTCAGCCAATTAATGCCGATAAGCACCGCTGCGATACAGTATACGCGAAGAACACTTACTGTGAACATTGTTGAACGGAAACCAGCCCACTGACGGATACAAAGAATGATAATGATGAGAGCAAAAAAAGACCATATAATGCGATGGCCGATCAATTGTAATGCAGGAACATGATGAAGCAGCTTCCAATATATTGGAAATAGACCCCAGCTTGCATAAGCTCCAATGGCGTACCAAATTCCTTTGTTCATAGTTTTATCTGAAACCCTTTTTTTCCTTCACTCGTATTTCGATCTTCTCCCAAATAATGAGATAGGATAAACATTCCACAATCAATAAAATAGATCATTGCGCCTGCCGCATATCATCAAGGCACTCTCATAATAAATAAGAAAAAAGAGGCGAGTCAACACTCATTCCGTTAGACTACCCTGCCCCGAATTGTGTTTTTTTGCATCCTGCTCAATTTAACAGGATTTTTCTGAGAGCGCCTAGTTAGGACGTGCATTTTATTGAATTTAAAATTTTACTTGAACAGCAAAAACATCGTTTGCCGGGTCGACTAAAAAAGATTCAAGCATAAGTGTAAAATCATACCATGCATGTGCTGCAACTGCGGGGCCAATTTGATATCCACGATTTTGAACATCCATTCCTAGTATAAGTCCTGCTAACGTTGTTTTCAACAAATTGCGCCAGTGCTTAACTATAATCAGGTTTATCGGCAAATAGAAGATTCAGGAGAGGTAGCAATCCTAAAAGCAATGGATAATTATAGTATGGGGAATGACTGCCGCTTTTTAACGTGTTATCATACTGTATGCCCATAATAATTCCGCCAATTTCGAGAGCAGAAAAAGTCAAACCTTCTGCAACCCTTCCATCGTAGTAATATGTTGCACCCGGAATGAATAAAGTCCATCCTGGGAAAGATTGGGGAGGGTTTTGTTTCAAAGTATTTGATACTTGACCACGAAGCAGGCATACATCTGTAAACAGGAGAAGTAAAATTAATCTCAGCCGCATATTTTTTTATTTATTCCAAAAAGAATTTATCACGCACCCTCTTGGATAAGCACTCATTCGGTCAGTGCGTATTCTTTTCCCCTCGATGTACTTTCTATCGGGCATCTCAATATTATTTGTCGGGACTTGTCTGCCCCGGTGTCTATTTTGGCAGGGAGTGCTCGGTTAGCGCTACATTGACTATTTTTTAAAATACATTACGTACAATCCGATGTCTTTTGAAAAACTGCAAGCAGATTACTTCTAAGATATTTAAGCATCGGTATCTTTACAATTGTATACCATAATCCAAATGACAATGCGAGAAAAGATTTGTGCAATGGTACTTGTTCAAGAAAATCTATGCGCACGAGAGTCATTTCTTTGAATCCATCCGCCATTTTTTTGGGCGTATTGAATCTGTGATACGTAGGAAATATTTCATGGCTTTCCACAGAAAACAATTTTTGAATTATCCAACTTTTTAAGCGATAAGGAAGAAGACGCGGAAGAAATATTATTGG
>Ga0182021_10009819_pt1 | contig 11346 bp, 8 predicted proteins | sample 612E3MmetaG_FD_120493 | JGI IMG/M metagenome (GOLD analysis project Ga0182021, IMG submission 120493) | Permafrost microbial communities from Stordalen Mire, Sweden - 612E3M metaG (Illumina Assembly) | ecosystem: Environmental > Terrestrial > Soil > Wetlands > Permafrost | place: Sweden...
ACTGTTATCAAAGATGCATCTTCTGCTGCAATGAAAAAATCCGCCGGTTCCGGCAAAGACCTCATTACCGTCATGGAAACTACTGTCAGCACTGCAAAAGAATCCGTAGCGAACACTCCGACTTTGCTTCCCGTACTAAAAGAAGCCGGCGTTGTCGATGCCGGTGGACAGGGATTATTTACCATTCTGGAAGGAGCCCTGCAATATCTCAAGGGTGAAACCGAACTGATGCAGTTCAAAAAACCCCAGGTCATCACCAGCAGCATTCCGTTAACTCTGAGACTCCCGGAGATGATCGCCGCCGATGAAGTTCCTTATGGGTATTGTACTGAATTTATGATCAAAGGCGAAGAGCTTGACCCTGATAAATTAAAAACCCGCCTTATTAAAAAGGGTGAATCGCTAATCGTTGTCGGTGACCCCAGTACGATCAGGGTTCATATTCATACGTTAGACCCCGGCAATATTGTGCACCTTGCTACAGGTTTAGGCACCATCCATCAGGTCTCCGTCCGTAATATGGACGAACAGCACCGTGATTTTGTCGCGGCTCAGAAGGAAAGAGCCACTGCCACAGATGTGGCGACTATCGCCGTCGTCGCTGGTGAAGGACTCGAAGAAGTCTTCTCCAGCCTCGGCGTTACCGCTGTCGTTCACGGCGGACAGACAATGAACCCCAGCACTAAAGACATCCTGCAGGCAGTAGAACAGGCTCCCTCAGATAAAGTAATTCTCCTGCCGAACAATAAAAACATCATCCTCACCGCCAAACAGGTTAAACCCCTCACCAAGAAAATGGTGGAGATAATCCCCACCGAGACCATCCCCCAGGGTATAGCTGCTTTACTTGCGTTCGATTACGATGCCAATCTGGAAACCAACACCACGCTGATGAAACAGGCAATCGAGAATGTAAAAACCATCGAGGTCACACGGGCAGTACGCTCAACACAAATCGGCGGACTGAAAATTAAGAAAAAACAGATCATCAGCCTTCTCGATAACGAACTGATCACTGTCGGCAATAATGCTGTAGAAGTCGTCATGGATACCCTGAATAAGATTGATCTGGATGAAAATGAGATTCTGACGATTTACTACGGAGCCGATACCGCGCTCGCCGAAGCGGAAAAAACCGCAGTGACAATCCGCGAGAAATACCCCAAATTACAGGTAGAAATAATCCGCGGCAGTCAACCACACTATAACTACATTATTTCCGTGGAATAACTAAGGAGGGTTGGTTCATTGACAGTAAGGATTGTAACTGATAGTCTATCTGACCTCACAAGTGATTTAATTGGTAAACTTGACATTACACTGGTACCTTTGACTGTCTTGTTCGGACACGAAACTTACCTTGACCGGGTTACCATCAGCACTGACGAATTCTATCATCGGCTTGTGCATGGTGATATTTGGCCGGCTTCTACCCAACCATCGCCGCAAGATTTTGCGAATACTTATGATAAACTCTGTGAAACCGGTAATGAAATCCTGGTTATCATCCTTTCTTCCAGATTGAGCGGCACCTATCAATCGGCTATGGCAGGAAAAAGTTTGATGAAATTTAAAAAATGCCGTATCGAAGTGATTGATTCCCAAACGGTTGCTTCAGGATTGGGATTGGTAGCACTGGCTGCCGCCAGAGAAGCGGAAAAAGGCGCCAGTCTGGACAAGCTGATTGAATTCACGCGTCAAGCTTTAAAACGGTCACATTTCATTGTCTATTTTGACACACTCAAATACCTCGCCAAAGGCGGACGTATCGGGAAGGCACAAGGTTTGCTCGGTTCCGTGCTGTCCATTAAACCTATTCTCAACGTGAAAGACGGCGAAATGTCTCCGGTTACCAGAGTACGTTCACCGGCAGCGGGCGTTGCCTACCTTAACACTTTTATGTCAAGTTTCAAGAATATCGAGGCAGTAAGTATCGAACATACGACTTCAATCGAAAAAGCAGATGAACTGGCGAAACTTTTCAGCATCAGCCATCCCAAAGTTCCGATTCTTCGCTCTACCGTTAGTCCGGTTCTGGGAGTTTACGGAGGACCAAATGCTGTTGCTGTCACCGTCCTCGAAGCGGAAGGAAAATAATTAGTGCCGGTAAAAATCGTTACCGATAGCGCCGCCGACATCCCAACTAAAATTATCGGGGAACTCGGAATTACCGTAGTGCCTGCCTATGTGAATTTTGGCAATAAAAGTTACCGGGACGGCATTGATATCAGTTGCGACGAGTTTTATGACAAACTTATTAACAGTCCGGTCCACCCTTCAACGTCACAATCGACACCGTCAGATTTTGCCGGAGTTTACCGGGAGCTTTCTAAAGAAACAGATGAAATTGTTTCGATCCATATGTCCTCTAAATTCAGTGGCACTTACAACTCTGCGCTAAAAGGTAAAGAGTTGATTGATACTAAATGTCACATCACCGTCATAGATACCGGAACAATCACGATGGCAGAAGGAATAATTGCCATGTCAGCTGCCAGATTAGCCCTTTTAAATGAGAAGCTCACCAGGATTCTGGAAGACATACAAGACAGTATGAAAAATACCCGCTTGCTGGGAACATTCGATACCCTGAAATATCTGGCGCGCGGCGGTCGCATCGGTAAAGGCAAGGCGTTACTTGGCAGCATGCTTAATGTCAAACCCGTAGTCACGATTCACGACGGTGTAATTTCTCCGGTTGGTAATTTTCGCACCCGCAGCAAAGCGATAGACAAACTGTTCGAGTTTGTGAAAAACGCCTCCGGTATTCAGGAAGTGGCAATAGCGCATACCACAACACCGGACGAAGCTCAGGTGCTGAGAGATCGTCTTGTTCCATTTGTTGATAGCAATCATTTGCATATCGCGCGGCTGGGTCCGGCGATAGGTGTACACACCGGTCCGGGCACGCTGGTACTGGTGATGAGAAATTCCGGTTTAAATATCGAATCGTCCGGAATTCCATCCCAGCCATTAATGAAGAAACCATTATTGCACTTGCCAAAATTGAAACTGCCGTCCATTCGGTAGGCATAAGTATATGCCGGAAATTGATGTTAGTTCGCTACGTAAAATACTGGAACTGGAGCAAAAGAAAGGCTACTCCGATTCCACTGTCTTTGGCGGCCTGGATAAATTCATCCGTCAATGGTCAGACAAAACAATCCCATTGATCACTGACCGTTCTTTAATACCTGGATTTCAAAAATTACATCTGCGCGATAGCAAATATGCTTCTTTAACACCCCAACAGCGGCAAGACTGGGTCAGGCATGTTCTGGAATTCGCTGCTGAACTTGAACACGGTAAAGTAGCAAAATCGGCGCCAATCCCCAAACTTACTGCGAAATTGACGAGACCGGCTCTAAAACCCGTAGCACCGGTAATAATATCCCGTCAATCACTCGACACTTCGATTACTACCATTAAAGGCATCAGCACCGGTTTTGCCGTTAAATTCGGTAAGCTGGGAGTTAGAACCATCCGTGACTTCCTCTACTTTTTCCCCAGCCGTCATCTCGATTACAGCCGGATGAAAAATGTGTCCCAATTGAGCGAAGGCCAGGAAGAAACGATTGTCGCTAATGTTTGGGAAGCGAAAATCACGATGCCGGGCGGACGTCGTAGTACCGAGGTCATTGTCGGGGATGAAACGGGAAACGTGCGGGCCATGTGGTTTAACAATCCCTGGTTGGCAAAAACACTTACCCCCAACATGAAAATCGTGCTCAGCGGCAAGGTCAGATTATTCAACGGCCGGTTTGTCTTCGAATCACCGGAATGGGAACCGATGGAAGAAGGCGACCTGATTCATACCGGCAGGCTCGTGCCCGTTTATCCTCTAACGGAGGGCTTACACCAGCGCCAGACGAGAAAGATGATCAAAGGTATCGTTGACCTCTGGGTTAATCAAATTCCCGATTTCCTCCCGTCCGAAATCAAAGAACGCTGTCAACTGATTGCGCTGCCGCAGGCAATCTCTCAAGCACACTATCCTGATAATACCGATTTAAAAGATAAAGCCAGAGTACGGCTGGCTTTCGATGAATTATTCCTGCTGCAGTTAGGCGTATTAAGTAAAAAGCGGGACTGGCAGGAAAGCCAACCCGGCACTCCGGTTAATATCGATCAAAAAATCCTGGACAACTTCCTGCGATCGCTGCCTTTCAAACTGACGCTTGCCCAGCAGAAAGTGCTGCAAGAAATTTTAGACGACATGCAGAAACCTGTGGCCATGTCCCGCCTGTTACAGGGTGAAGTGGGCAGCGGTAAAACAGTTGTCGCCGCCGCCGCCCTCTTGATGGCTGTAGCCGATGGTTATCAGACAGCGTTGATGGCTCCCACGGAAATCCTCGCAGAGCAGCACTTCGCTACGATTCACAAACTATTATCGGGTACGGGTCATTTACAGGAAGAACGTGACCATTTATATACCTACTCTGGAATTCTGCCCAAACCGATTACGATAGCGCTCTTGATCGGCGCGACCGGCGCAAAAACAAAAAGAGAGATACATCAACTTATTATTGAAAGCAAAATTGATATCGTTATCGGCACACACGCCATTATTCAGAAAGAAGTAGAATTCAAGAAGCTAGGGTTTGTCGTAGTGGATGAACAGCACCGGTTTGGGGTAGCGCAGCGCTCTACGTTACGTCAAAAAAGCACAAATCCCCACGTGCTCGCAATGACTGCCACACCTATTCCCAGAACCCTCGCCTTGACCATTTACGGCGACCTCGACCTGTCGGTGATTGATGAACTCCCCCCGGGCAGACAATTGATCAAGACCAAATGGCTGAGACCTGATCAACGGGAAAGCGCCTATAATTTTGTCCGCAAACAGGTTGCCGAAGGCCACCAGGCATTCATCATCTGTCCGCTCATCGAGGAATCGGAAACCATCCAGGCCAGAGCCGCCGTCGCCGAATATGAATATCTCTCAAAAGAAGTTTTCCCCAATCTACGCATGGGACTATTACATGGGCGGATGGCCGCCAGAGATAAAGAAAAAACTATGCAGCAATTTCACGATAAAGAACTCGATATTCTGGTTTCCACGCCCGTCATTGAAGTCGGCATTGATGTCCCTAACGCCACAGTGATGATGGTAGAGAGCGCCGACCGCTTCGGTTTATCGCAATTGCACCAGTTCCGGGGACGGGTCGGCAGAGGTCCGGCGCAAAGCTACTGTATTTTGTTATCCCAGCATCCTTCCGAAATCGGCCAGGAACGCCTGTCGGTGATTGAAACCGTGCATAATGGCTTCAGGCTGGCAGAAGAAGATCTGAGACTCAGAGGACCGGGGGAATTCTTCGGCACCAGGCAAAGCGGATTGCCGGATTTAAGGATGGCTAAGCTTTCTGATGTAGCGATACTGGAACTGGCGCGCCGGGAAGCAGAACGTTTATTTACCCTGGACCGCCACCTGCAGAAACCGGAGCACGCCCTGCTGGTAAAAGAACTGGCGCGTGTCTGGACAACAGAAATTGAGGAGTTAAGCTAGTGAAAAATAGTTTAGTACATCAAATTGAAAACTATGTGCAAGGCACTTTTTCTAAAGTAGCGCCGGACGATAAATTAACGATAGCCCATGATTATAAACACGTTAACCGTGTCCGAAACTGGGCACTCAGGATTGCCGAAATGGAAGGGTATCACGACTTAGAAATAGTTGAGATTGCTGCCTTATTGCACGATATTGGTTTACCTTATTTGGATAAAAATGAGAAAAGAAACAAACACGGCGAAATTGGCGCTGAAATAGCCACTAAATATCTAACGGAGAAATCGAATCTGGCAGAAAAACAAATCGACAATATTGCTATAGCCATAAAGTATCATAGCTTATCTCCATCAAAGGTAGAGGAGCAACTTCGCTTATTTAAAGATAAAGGCAAACTGCTGGAAATTATCCGTGATGCGGACAATCTGGACGCTTTCGGCGCAATCGGATTGATGCGGTGTTTTGTGTCCCATTATTACCTTCCCGATTATAATCCGATGAATATCAAAGGCGAATCCTGGGAGCTGTCGCCGGACGAATTCCGGAAAAAATTCGGCATCGATTCTAAAGAAAGCCATGCGCCTGTCTGCTACATCATGGACATGATTAACCAGCAGATCGGCTATTACGATAACTTGCACACCCGGACCGCAAGGAATTTAGCGGTGCCGTTGGTTGATTTCATGAAAAACTTCGTACTTCAAATTGAACACGAAGTAAATTTCTGAAAACCCAACTCAATAGTCACTATCCCAAACAATGAAAACAGAAATTGAAACCGTAGGCGATGTATAACTCACCGCTTTACATTCTCCTCCCTTTTTAACGAGGGACATTCGGGGGAGAATTTGTTTAATTGTACCTAGATTATTGGCTCTTGATTATTGAATTTTGATACTTGATTATTGTTTGTTTTTGTTATTTGGTTTTTGGTATTTCGGTCTTCTTACTCGTCTTGACCACTGCCTTCAACACGGCATTTAGTTCATCCGGATGGTCGGAACCGATTAAATACTGTTTGTCATTCAGCGTTGTAATTTTAACTCCCCTCGAACCCCTTAAAAAATAAGCCTTCATCTGCCCGTTGGACCGAATCCCCATACCGCCAAAGTCCCGGAAAGCGGAAAATTCATGTACATTTACTTCTTTGATATTTGTAATCGGTATTCGTAAAATTCTGATCCCGAATATCCCAAACCGCACCGTCAGGTATTCGCGATTTACCATTGTCCGTATTCCACCGTACAAAATCGTCATCGCCAGTCCGATCACAACAAATTCGATAGTCATCCAGGGTATCGTAGCCCAGACCAGGATTGCAATCGTTAAGAATACCAAGGGTATCAACGTAAAAACGATAGACAGGTATAAGGGATTTTGGGACTGCCAGTAAACAAATGTCTCACCCCTCTTCAATCTCTGCTCCACTTCTTTTTCCACCGCTGTAGTATCAGTTACAGCGACCAGACGCGAATTGCTTCTAAACGGTCGCAGCAATTCCAGTAAAACAGCTAGTACCGTTGCCCCACCGGTTATCAATAATACATTTTGCCACGGAAAAACAAACGTGGTGGCGCCTGTATTCAAATAATCCAGATAACCCAGATTTACGCTCACCAGAAAACCGACAGTTACATCGTCAAAAAGCGATATCCAGTTAAATGTCTTTTTCTTTTCCTCTCTGTCCCAGACTTCACTAATAATAATTGAAATCCCGATAAACAAAACCGAAAGTCCTATAGCCAGCCCGAAACTGAACCATGCCGAACCGTAACCGTTGGGCAACCCTAGCGAATTAAAGTGGATTGCTACCGTGCCGGTGGGAATCTTTGACATTATCAGACGAATAATCAGCAGAACCAATACCGCCAGTGCCGGTAAATGTGTCCACAATGGATGAGTCAGTTTTATTTTCATATTTGTTCTGTTCGTTACCCTCTTTCCTTATATTTGTCTTAATTCGTTGTCAACGATTTGACGAATATTATTGACAGAAAGCCCTGCCAGTAAAGCGTCCGTTATCAGTTCTTTCAGGTGTATTTTTAAATTTTCCTGAATCTGCTTATCATCGGAATGAGTAAGCCGGTTAATCACCGCCCTGCGCCCGGGTCGCAGACTTATCACTTTTTGTTCTTCCAGCTTCAGATAAGCGGCTCGTGTGGTATGCATATTTATTTTTAGTATTTGCGCCAGTTCTCTCACTGCAGGCAGTTCATCGCCCGGCTTAAGAGTTCCTTGCCTTATCTGCTGTTTTATTTGATAGATAATTTGCAGATAAATCGGACGGTTATCGTGTTCATCTATTGAGATCCACATTAAAAGCCCCTAACTGTTATATTACTACTATAATAGTTAAAATGGATTTTTGTCAAGCCCTGGGTAAATCATCAGAGCTAAAATTATGTTATTCGTTTTGAATATAAAAGAGGGTGGGTTCCGTCTCGGTTTCCCTTGACTTTTCCCCACCCTCTTGCACTTGATTATTGAATTTTGCGACTTGATTATTGTTTGTTTTTTATTATTTGGCTTTTGGTATTCAGTTGTCTCACTGGTCGTGCTTCAATATAGCCTCTGTATCCCATCGGGGCTAGCTGAAAACGGGGACCTGCATCATCCGCCCAGACAAAACCATACAACTCCGGATTATAGTCTTTCATTACATCCCACAGTTCGTGAATTGCCTGTTCGTACCTGTTATCATCATACGGCTGACCCTGAAAAACCATCATTTTGCACGCCGGCAGATCGATTATATCGCACCCTTCCGGAACTTTACCCTTATAATTGGTCGGCACTTCAACACCCTGGGCATAAATTGAGGTTCCCGATTTTACCAGTTTTTTCGGCAGCCACATACCGATTGGCTCATACAATGCCTCTTTTATACCGGTGAGGATATCCCAGATTTCGCACCCCACTTCCTCACTGTACGTCCAATACTCTTTCGCTTGGATACCCCGTTTTAAGATCAGTTTTCTGGCGGGGCGGTCGACCACCTGCACAAATACTGTATTCGTTTTTGCCGTTGTTTTTTGTTCCATGTTTTGCTCTCCTTTTTGTTTTGTAAGGTAATTATCGCGGATCCGAAAAGGCATAAACAATTTTAACGGCGGTGTGTTTTTGCTGTAAAACCGTGGAGTCATACCGAAGTGCTTGGAAAACGCCCGGGTAAATCCTTCATGAGACTCGAAAACGTAATCAAAAGCAACATCAACTATTCTGGTATTTCCCTTTTCCAGTTCTACGGCCGCCCGCGACAACCGTAATGCCCGGATGTAGTCGAAAGGGGTCTTGCCCGTCAATTCCTTGAATATTCTTTCGGCGTGCCACGGCGAATAATTTGCTGTCTCCGCGATCATACGCAGCGTTATTGGCTCTGACAGGTGTTTTTCGATATAATCCTGCATTCGCTGTACCGCCTGGATTTTTTCCCTGTTATCCGTGTTCTTACCCCCTGATACCAGAGTAGCATTGATATTTTAGTGCATTCTTGATGCGGATTGCTATGAATTTATATTGATACTTGATTATTGTTGGGTATTTGAAGTTTGTTAATTGGAATTTGTAATTTCCTTGATTATTGTAAATTGAATATTGACTATTTTATCCCCTTGCATTAGCTTCACCCTCAAATATTATGTTATAATCGTTATCTATAAATGATTCGAACAGGTATACAAAAATGTTAAGAGAAAGACTGATAAATTTACTCACAGAAGCGGCTGTAAAAGCACAAAAAGAAGGTAAACTCCCTGCAGTAGCATTACCTGAAATAACCATTGAGCGTCCTCAGAACGCGGAACATGGCGATTATGCCTCCAATTTCCCTTTCAAACTTGCCAGAATCGCCCGCGCCAACCCCATGGCCATCGCCAAAGAATTAGTGGCTTTACTGCCCGCCGCTGAGGGAATCGAGAGCGCCGTCGTGGCGCCGCCGGGTTTTATCAATTTTACTCTTAGCAATAAATGGCTGAATCATCAGGTCGACCGTATTCTGACCGAAGGTGAATCCTTCGGCGATAACAATTTAGGAAAGGGGCAAAGAGTCCAGGTTGAGTTTGTCAGCATCAATCCCACCGGTCCGCTGCACGTCGGACACGGACGGGGCGCTATTCTCGGCAGTACACTGGCAAATATTCTCGGCGCCAGCGGTTACAAAGTAGAGAAAGAGTACTACTTCAACGATGCCGGCAACCAGATGGATATTTTCCGGCGTTCTCTATTAGCCCGCTACCTGCAATCCCTTGGCGGAAAAGTGGAAGTCCCGGAAAACGGCTATATGGGTAATTACATGATCGACATCGCCAAGGAAATCATCAACGAATCGGGTGATAAATTCCAGCAGCTTACTGAAACCGAAGCGCTTAAACAACTTGGCGACATCGGCATCGGTAAAGTCAAAGATAAAATCCAAAAAGACCTGCAGCAGTTGCGTGTCGAATTTGATGTCTGGTTCCGTGAACAGAGTCTCTACGAAAACGGCCAGTACGATACAGTGATGGGAATATTGAACAAGGGCGGCTATCTTGCAGACAAAGAGGGCGCCAGATGGTTTGTTTCCACTAATTTAGGTGAAGACAAGGATAATGTCGTGGTCCGCAGCAACGGCGCGCCGACCTATTTCGCGACGGACATCGCTTATCATTACAACAAATTCATTGAACGGCATTTTGATCGTGTTATCGATATCTGGGGCGCCGACCATCAGGGCCATGTCCCGCGCATGAAAGCTGTCGTGGCTGCCCTCGGCATCGACCCTGAACAATTACAGATAATCATTCACCAGCTCGTGACCCTAAAGCGCGGCGGAGAACTGGTGCGTATCTCCAAACGGACCGGCGATATAATTACGTTGGAAGAAGTCATGAATGAAGTCGGCGTCGATGCTTGCCGCTTCTTATTACTGGCACGCAGCGCCAGCAGTCAAATGGATTTTGATCTGGAACTGGCCAAGAAACAATCTCAAGAAAATCCAGTGTATTATGTCCAGTATGCTCACGCCCGGATTTCCAGTATTATGCGTCTTGTCGATGAGAAAAAAATCAATTACACGGACGGCGATACCGATCTGCTGACAACTGAACCTGAATTGACGTTGATACGTAAATTATTGAATTTTCCGGAATTGATTGAAATGGCGACTATCACATCGGAGCCTCATCACCTCGCTTATTATGCGCAGGAGCTGGCCAACACATTCCACGCATTTTATAAGGATTGCCGCGTGGTTACTGATGATGAAGCTATGACCAAGGCTCGCCTCAAACTGGTGATGGCTAGCAAAATAGTCCTGGCGAAAACACTAAATCTGATGGGGATGACCGCTCCGGATAGGATGTGACATCGCAATGTCATACTGAGTAGCTTTAAGCCATCGAATGTGTCTGAAACACAAGTGTCATATCGAGTCCGCCTCAGGCAAAGCCGCGTTCTCACGCTAAAAATCAAACCCCGTAGTCACAAATAACTCCAGACCTACACAACTGAATATTCTTTACTCATAACTTATAACTGATTACTATTATGTATTTTGAATTTATTTAGGATTTCGGATTTAGTACTTCGTATTTCCTTGATTTTTGAATCTTGAATATTGGATTTTTATCTCTGATAGCTGTCCGCTGAAAGCTGATTACTCTTATTTTCTTGTCCCTTTCCCCTTGTTTGTGTTAGAGTTTTCATATTGAGGTTAGTTTTAAAATGAAGAAACGCGTTTTTTCCGGCGCCCGTCCCACGGCCCGGCAGCATATCGGTAATTTACTCGGCGCTATCGATAATTATGTCAAGTTACAGCAGGAATACGATTGCGTTTACTGCATTGTCGATATTCACGCCCTGAC
>Ga0182021_10009820_pt1 | contig 11345 bp, 6 predicted proteins | sample 612E3MmetaG_FD_120493 | JGI IMG/M metagenome (GOLD analysis project Ga0182021, IMG submission 120493) | Permafrost microbial communities from Stordalen Mire, Sweden - 612E3M metaG (Illumina Assembly) | ecosystem: Environmental > Terrestrial > Soil > Wetlands > Permafrost | place: Sweden...
CGATGCAGTCTGTTAACGAAAAGATTTTCAATTTCTCAGATAAGTATGTTGCCAATAATTATAAGAAGCTTTATCTAAAATCATTAGTGGATATTCACATTACCTCCGACGAAAGAAACGATGTTGAAATTGCTCTATACTACATCGGCGGTTTTGCAATTTTTGTTTTATTACTCGCATGCATAAATTTTATAAACCTTTCGACGGCAAATTCTTTTCTGCGGAAGAAAGAAATTGGTGTCCGTAAAGTTGTAGGCGCTTCAAGACTTGCTCTCTTCACGCAATTCATCGGAGAATCTTTGCTCTTTGCTTTTCTCGCGATATTAATTGCCGCAATTCTTGCTATACTGCTTCTTCCAGCATTTAATAATGTTGTTCAAAGACACATCGAGATAAATTTTATTCGCGATTTCAAATTCATTTTATATATGGTTGCGGCATTCTTGGTCACGGGATTTCTCGCGGGTGTTTATCCTGCCGTATATCTTTCCGGGTTTCAGCCGGCTCAGATCATCAAAGGAAATCTATCTCTTTTCAAAAAGAATAGAACCGGTTCTTCTAAAAGTTTTTTAAGAAAATCACTTGTAACATTTCAATTTTTTATTTCTATCTCCCTTTTAATCATCACCATTTATGTTATTAAGCAAGTCAATTTTATGAATACAAAAGATCTCGGATTTGAAAACAAGAATCTTCTTATCTGCAGAGTATTCGGAACAACAACCGAGGGTCGGTTTGAAACATTAAAGAATGAATTATTATCCAATCCAAATATTATTAATGCTTCTATCTCGAACAATGCGCCATTCTATGGTCAGTGGGGTAAAGAAATAAATTGGGAAGGCTCCGGTCCCACTGATAAAATGAGTGCATTATATAATACAGTCAGTTATGATTTTATAGAAACTTACAAAATGAGAATGATTACCGGAAGAAATTTCTCCAGGCAATTTTCAATAGACAGCCAGGCATGTATCATCAATCAAACAGCAATGAAAACATTGAAGTGGAAAAATCCTATTGGAAAGAAAATTGATAATAATCGGTACACAATTATCGGCGTTGTCGAAGATTTCCATCCATATTCTGTTCATGAAAAAATTCCGAACTACTATATGACGTTGAATTCCGGCGACCTTAAAGAAAGCGGTGTTTTCGGAATTAAGATTACTCCTAACGATAGAGAAAAAACTACAGAGTATATTAACAGTCAATTCAGAAAATTTTTCCCGGAAGCAATAATCGAGGTAACGCCGTTTGGTAACGAAATTGATTTTGGGACAAAAAGTGTTTGGGAAATTATAGAAAAGATATTCATCACATTTGCAATTCTTGCGGTATTAATGGCGGCAAACGGTTTGTTTGGAATGATCTCCTTCGCTTCACAAAGAAGAATTAAAGAAGTCGGCATCCGTAAAGTGTTCGGTGCAAACAGCCCGCAGCTTTATGTAATGATGTCGAAAGATTTTTTAGTTATGCTCGTTATTTCAATTATAGCGGCTTTGCCCTCCGGTTATTTTGTATCGGCAACAACTCCGGGAGCTTATAAATATCAAATGCAAATTTCAGATTATTTGATATGCATCGGTTTGATGCTTCTTACCGCAATACTTGCTTCTGTTTATCACACAACAAAAGCGGTGCTTGCCAATCCGGTAGAATCTTTGAGATACGAATGAGAAAAATTTGGAAATTATTTTATAATACATAAAAGAAACTATAATGAAAAGAATAATGATTTTAATGTTTGCAATGCTCTTCGCTTATAATGTGTACCCCCAGAAGAAAGGGATTCCAGCCGAATTACTAAATCGCAATTGGAACAGAACTGTTACAACACCGCCGACTATCTATACACTAATTTTTAACAGTGACAGTACTTTCAGTTTTACAAATCCGGCAAACAATGCTTCATTTTCACTTAAGTGTCAATTCGATGATGACGTTATTACCTTCCCAGCCGTCGGCTGTTCGGATGAAGGGAAATATAAATTTACCCTAAACGGAGATGATTTGATTTTTAAGATGGAAAATGATTTATGCAAGGATAGAAGTGATGCGATGATTGGAACATGGAAATCCGTAAAAAAAGAAAATGAATAAAACCTTTGAACCATTAAAATAAAATTACCCCTTAGCCATGGGCAAGCCGGGTTACTCTAATTCTGCCCCGGCACTCTAAAATTATTGGAGAAAATAAAATGATAAAATTAACAAATGTCTCAAAGTATTATGAAAACAAATTCATCAAGACTTATGTATTGAGGAATATTAATTTGGAAATTAAGGAAGGCGAGTTTGTTTCTGTTATGGGACCTTCAGGTTCCGGTAAATCGACATTGTTAAACATCATCGGAATGCTTGATATGCCTTCGAGCGGAGAATATTTTTTCTATGATACTCCCGTACATACATTGAAAGAGAAGCAACTGACTGAACTTCATAGAAATCATATCGGATTTGTTTTTCAACAGTATCATTTAATTGATGAGATGACCGTCTATGAAAACCTTGAGATGCCACTTCTTTATCAAAAATATAAAAATGACGAACGCAAAGGAAAAGTTGCCGACATGCTGGATCGTTTTAACATCGTTGCAAAGAAAGATTTATTTCCTAATCAATTATCCGGTGGACAGCAACAGCTTGTAGCAATTGCGCGTGCGGTAATTGGTAGTCCAAAATTAATCTTAGCGGACGAACCAACAGGCAATCTTCATACAGATCAAGGAAAAGAAATTATGGAGATGTTGAGAAAATTGAACGCAGATGGAACAACGATTATTCAAGTAACACACTCGGAAGAAAATGCGAAGTATGGTAAAAAAATTGTTCGGTTAAGCGACGGGTGGATTGAGAAGTAAAGTGCCAAGTACTTTGTGTAAAAAAAGGAGAAAATTATGTTAAAAAATTATTTACGAATCGCATTGAGAAATCTGGCTCGACATTTCACATTTTCATTTATAAACATCTTGGGTCTCGCAATTGGAATGGCATGCACAATACTGATTTTAATGTGGGTATTGGATGAACTGAGTTATGATAAATACTTAAAAGATTACCAAAACATTTACCGTATCAACACTTATCTGAAATTAAACGGTAACGAATTGGATATGGCTCTATCATCCGATATGATGGGGCCTACGATGAAGCAGGATTACCCACAGATTAAAAACTTTACTCGTATCTATTCATTCAGCGGAATGAAACTTATAAAACTTGGAAACAATTTCTTTAACGAATATAAAACTATTTATGCCGATTCTACTTTCTTCAAAGTATTCGACTTTCCGGCAGTTGCCGGCAATACGCATTCGGTTTTGAACATGCCAAACACTGTTGTCATCAACGAATCAACCGCAAAAAAATATTTTGGAAAGATCGATGTAGTTGGAAAAACTATTGAGACAAATGATAAGAACGGTACTATTTTCAAAATTACCGCAGTTATAAAAGATATGCCTAATAACTCGCATCTCAATTTTGATTTTATTTTCCCAATGCAGAACCTCGATTACCCGTTCGGCAATTATATGACCTCGAATTTTTTCACTTACATTCTTCTGCAAGATCGAGTAGACTACAAGGACTTCGAGAAAAATCTTGAACAATATATTGTAAAGTATTCATTTCCCTATGTTCAGCAATTTATCAAAACTACAAGCATAGAGGAATTTAGAAAAGACGGGAATATCCTCAGACACTCTTTAACTCCTTTGGCCGATATTCATCTCTATTCAAACCGCCAGTTTGAATTGAGTGTTAACGGAAATATTCAGTACGTATATATTTTAATAACAATCGGGTTATTCATACTTCTTATTGCTTCAATCAATTTTATGAATCTTACAACCGCACGTTCTGCAAACCGCGCACGCGAAGTTGGTATAAGAAAAGTATTGGGAACAGAGCGTAAAAATCTTATCGCACAATTCTTAGCAGAATCTGTTTTGCTTTCTTATTTAGCCGTGATTCTAACTATTGTTTTGATTTACCCTCTTCTACCCTTGTTCAATTCAATCTCCGGGAAAAAATTAGCATTCGAAAATCTATTGTCTCCAAATACTCTTTTGATAATTTTATTGCTGCCGCTTTTTGTAGGATTAACTGCGGGAATTTACCCGGCATTATTCTTATCCGGCTTTAAACCGGTAATGGTATTAAAAGGAAAATTACTTTCGAAGAACAAAGGCGGAAGTCTTCGCGGCGCTTTGGTTGTATTTCAATTTACCGCATCAATTATTTTGATAATCGCTACTCTCATAATCTACAATCAACTGAATTATGTTCAGAACGCAAATCTTGGATTCAATAAAGAGCAGATTCTTATCGTTAATGATTCGTATTCTCTCAAAAATAATATTGAAGTTTTCAAAAATGAAATGCTGCAAGTGCCGGGTGTAAAAGCGGCGACAGTCTCCGGCTTTCTTCCTGTTCCCTCCGAGAGGAACAACAATTCTTTCTTCAAATATGCCACCATGGATGTTAAAGGCAGTTTCGATATGCAGCGCTGGGCTGTTGATTATGATTACATAAACTTTATGGGAATGAAAATAATCAAGGGAAGAAATTTTTCTGATCAATTCGGCACCGACACAACGGCAATAATAATAAACGAAGAAGCCGCTAAACAATTAGGGTACAGCAGTCCGGTTGGAGAATATTTGCACTCAGTACGTGGCCCTGACCTTAAGGATAAAATTGCCTACAAAATAATTGGTGTTGTAAAGAATTTTCATTATGAATCTCTTAAGCAGCCGATCGGACCTTTATGCTTTATACTTCACAAAAGTGATGGGGCTTGTTCTTTCCGGGTTGACGCTGCACATATAAAAACAATACTTAAGCAAGCAGAAAATAAATGGAGGACTCTTGCACCGGGAATGCCTTTTAGCTATCGCTTCATGGACGAATCGTTTAATGAGCGGTACGAATCCGAACGTAACATCGCGTTAACCGCGCTTGCTGCTTCATTGTTTGCAGTTTTGGTTGCATGTCTTGGTTTGTTCGGCCTTAGCACTTTTATGGCTCAGCAGAAAACAAAAGAGATCGGAATTAGAAAGACTCTCGGTGCCTCAATAGCTGCAATATTTTTCTTGCTATCAAAAGAGTTTTTAAAGTGGCTTGCAATCGCTAACCTAATCGCATGGCCCATTGCATATTATCTTATGAGCAAATGGCTTCAAGATTTTGCATATAGAGTAGATATGGGCTGGTGGTTGTTTTTACTTTCCGGTGGAATTGCGTTACTGATAGCATTGCTCACTGTAAGTTATCAGGCAATTAAAGCGGCAACGGCAAATCCGATTGAATCACTCAGATACGAATAACGAAGAGGAGAAATCATGTTAAGAAATTATTTGAAAATTGCTTTAAGAAATATTCGTAGACACAGGGCATATTCTTTTATCAACATATTGGGATTAGCAATTGGCTTAGCATGTTTTCTGTTAATATTAGTCTACATTCAAAATGAACTAGGTTACGATACATTTCATAAAAACGCCGATAGAATATTCCGCATTAATACTGATTTGAAATTTGGAAGCACCAAACTTGCTTTGCCTCTTTGTTCGGATATGATGGGCCCAACTCTTAAAAGCGATTATCCTCAAATAGAAGAATATACTAGATTCTATAAATCAGGTGAAACGAAACTTGTTAAGCTTGGCAATGAATACATTGAAGAACGGAACATTGCTTTTGTCGATTCAACGTTCTTTAAGATATTTGACTTTCAAGCCGTTTCGGGAAAGACAAGTAAAGCTCTTGACGAGCCCAACACTGTTGTAATTACAAAGTCGGTCGCTCAAAAATATTTCGGTTCCGAAAATGCCTCCGGAAAATACATTGAAACCGATGATAACGGTTCAACACTGTACAAGGTTTCAGCTGTGATAGAAGATGTGCCTGCAAATTCACATTTAAAATTCAATTTTCTGTTCCCGATGAAGAATCTTCATTACGATTGGGGCAATTTTGTTTCTCTTAATTTTCATACTTATCTCTTGTTACGGAAAGGAATAAACTACAAAGAGTTCGAGAACAATTTTAGACAATACACTGAAAAATATGAATACCCTTATGCGGTTGAACATTTACAGATTGGAAGCAAAGAAGAATTCCTAAAAGCTGGAAACAGAATTCATCACTCGCTTATTCCTATTGCCGACATTCATCTATATTCAAAACGCTCGCAGGAGATTTCTCCAACCGGAAACATTCAATACGTTTATATTTTTTCTGCCGTTGCAATTTTTTTAATGTTGATAGCCTGCATAAACTTTATGAACTTAACTACTGCACGCTCCGCCAACCGTGCGCGGGAGGTCGGAATCCGAAAAGTATTAGGTACACAACCGAAGAATTTAATTTTCCAGTTCCTTACGGAATCAATAATAATGTCCGCTATCTCTGTAGTCATTGCGTTTATTTTTGCCTGCTTTCTTCTGCCGGTGTTTGGTTCTCTTGCCGGAGAGGAATTCGGAATAAAAAACCTAATTACACCGACCTTTCTTATAATATTGTTATTACTTCCGGTGATTGTGGGGTTGCTGGCTGGTAGTTATCCCGCAATTTTTCTTTCACGCTTTTTGCCTAAAGAAATATTAAAAGGCAAAACTTCTTTGGGAAGTAAAAGCGGAGGATTACGCAGCGCACTCGTTGTATTCCAGTTTTCAACTTCAATAATTCTTATTGCATGTACAATCATCGTATATCGTCAATTAAATTATATTCAGAATAAGGATCTCGGTTACCAGAAAGATCAGGTGTTAATTATAAATAACGCCTATGCACTCGGTAATAAAATCGACGCGTTCAAAAATGAAATGCTGAATGTACCCGGTATTAAATCCGCAACCATTACCGGATTTCTCCCTATTCCCTCCGCCAGAAATTTCAGCGCGTTTTTCAAAGAAGCCGCAATGATTTCACAAAGCGGATTCACCATGCAAAGATGGGCTATTGATTACGATTATTTGAAAACGCTCGAGATAAAATTAATTGAAGGAAGAAATTTTTCTCAGGATTTCGGCACCGATACGTCGTCTATAATTTTAAATGAGGCTGCCGTTAAGCAAATGGGATTTAGTGAACCTCTTAAAGAGAAAATTTATACTTGGGTAGCCAACGACCGTGTTAAGATTTATAATATCATCGGTGTTGTAAAAAATTTTCATTTCGAATCTATGCACCAGGATATAGGATCCCTGTGTTTCGTGCTGCAAAGGAATACTGATCTTTGTTCGTTCAAGGTTTTAGGTTCAAACATTCCGGCTATATTAAGTGAAGCCGAAAGGAAGTGGAAAAGTCTTTCTCCTGAAATGCCCTTCCACTATACCTTTATGGATCAATCATTTGAAGAAATGTATGACACCGAAAAACGTGTGAGCAAAATTGCATTTTCATTTTCAACGCTTGCGATTCTTGTCGCCTGTCTTGGTTTATTCGGACTAGCATCTTTTCTTGCCGAACAAAAGACAAAAGAAATAGGCGTTAGAAAAGTTCTTGGCGCTTCCATTGTTTCAATTATTTTAATGCTCTTAAAGGAATTTGCTAAATGGCTGGTTCTGGCAAATCTAATCGCCTTTCCTATTGCCTATTACTTTATGAACAAATGGCTGCAAGATTTTGTGTATAGAATAGATATAAGCTGGTGGATATTTGTTTTATCCGGCGGGATAGCGTTGCTGATTGCATTGTTTACTGTAAGCTATCAAGCTATAAAGGCGGCGACAGCTAATCCTATTAAGTCATTGCGATACGAATAATTTTAACTAGAGTTTTTTGAGTATTAAATTATTTAATTGATTCTTTTTAGGATAGTTGATTTTCTAATTTTAGTAACTCTTCTATAAAATTAGAAAGATGTATTTTTTTATGAGAATGATTACAAAATTGTCTAAACGCTGTTTTATAAATAAGGAGTATTTATGAAAAAACTCATGACCCAAATTAAAGTATTACTTATTCTCACAGTTGCTTTTTTAAATTTATCAACTGTACTTAACGGGCAGGAAAAACAATTTGGGAAAAAGCATTATGATCTGTTCCTGAAAACAAGTGATTCATGGAAAATGGTTAATAAGGAATTGACTATATCCAGAGACTTTAAGTCCGATGATTCTAAATTTCTTCCAGGAAAATTTTTTCACGGAGCTCTTTTAAAAAAAGAAATTGAAGGAAGAAAACCCGGTCCTGTTTTATTTCATGTAGATTATCCCACTGAAGGGGAGTTCGTTTTTTTTCTTGAAACAGTCTCAGATACCGGAATAATGAAAATTAGTTTGGATGATAAAGAGCTAAAGACTTTTACATTATTAACCGGTCCGGATGGTAAAGGTCCCTGGACCGCAAGCAGATTTACGGGAAATGGAATTTATCAATGTGATTACAACCAAGAATACAGCGTTAAAATTCCAGCAGGAAAGCATGATGTAGTAGTACAGAATATGGGAACGGACTGGCTAAGTATCGGTTACTTTGTGTTTACCGGTTATTCCGAGAAAGTATTAGCCCGGGAATATGAAGATTGGAAAATTTATAAAACAACAATAGACAAAATTGAAAATCGGTTAGAGAATTATAAAGAAAGAGCTGATAAAATATTCTCAATAAAACCGGGAGATGTAAATTACGATCTAATACCAACTCTAAAACTTCAGATAGAAAATTTCGAGCGTCTTGCAAAAAATCATACCTCAGTCGATTTTAATCTAATCAGGACGGAAAACGAGCTTAAGGAAATATTTGATTATGCTGAATCTAATAAGGATTATTTCAAATTAAAGAGGGGAAGAATAAAAACCGGATATTTATCGGAGATAGATAGCACTTTCCAGCCATACGATGTTTTGATTCCCAAAAGTTACGATCCATTAAGAAAATATTCTCTGGTTCTTTCTTTACATGGCTATCAAAATGAAATTCAGAAATATTCTGATCTGATAGGAGTTAATAAGAAAGCGATTCCAGATTCATTACAGATCATCACAGTTGCACTCTATGGCAGAAGAAATCATTTTTATTGGGGTGCAGCAGAGGAAGATATACTGACAGTGATGAACAAAGTTCAATCGAACTATTCGATTGATGCAGAAAAAGTTTATCTCACAGGTTCTTCCATGGGAGGATATGGAACCTGGCTTATCGGACTTAATTATCCTCATCTTTTTGCAGCAGTTAGTCCGGTTTGTGCACCATCAATATTTCAAGGTACAAAATTTATACATTCTGTTAGTCCAATTGAATATATCTCAAATGCTCAGCATCTTCCGGCAAGGATATACCATGGGGCAATAGATTCTACAGTAAATGTAAATGATTCACGTCAGATGGTTGGCAGGCTAAAAGAAATGAATTATGACCATGTCTATACGGAATATCCTGATGTAGGACATGATTCCTGGAATAATGCAGATGCGGATAAAGATCGTTTGCCATGGTTATTAAAATATACAAGAAATCTTTATCCGGCAGAAATAAAACATAAGGCTTTTTATTTAAGATATGGGAAAGCATATTGGCTTCAGATAACCGGCAAGAAAAACTGGAATGAATTTTCCGAAATACAAGGTAAAATTAACGGAAAAAATGAGATCATTATTCATACGGATAATATATCATCCTTCTTTGTTGATTTGAAACATCCAAGCTTGAACCACAATGAACCTCTGAAAATAGTCATCAATGATAATTCAATTGTTATAGACAAATACTCAGAAGGAATAGATTTTCATATTTCAAAAGATTCACTATGGGTAAAGGGTAAATCAAATGAAAACGGCCTCGTTAAAAAACAAGGTTTGGAAGGTCCGTTTATTGCTGCAGAAACTGGCAAATTTCTTCTTGTGTACGGAACCGGCAAGGCTGATAAAATTGGCCTGATAAAGAAAATTGGAACTCTGTTACAAAATAATTATTCCAACTCGGATATGGATATAAAGCTGGTTCCGGATACTCTGGTGATAAAAGAAAAATTAGCAGAAACAAATAATCTATATTTAATTGGTTCACCCGACGAAAATATATATCTCAAGGAAATATTACCCGGTCTTCCTGTATCATTCAGTAAAGACTCAATGGAATTCAATGGAACCTTCAACCGGATGGAAACCGGCATTCAAATGATTTATCCAAATCCAAGGCAGACCGATAAATATATCATTATTGACAAATATCCTGAATTTTTACCCGATACTAACCAACTCGTAAATTATCCCGTAGCAGATTATTTTATTTATTCTCTAAAGGGTGGAAAGTTTGAAATACTGAAAGATGAATATTTCGGTTCGGATTGGAAAGTAATGAAATAGAATCTTTAGGGTATGAATAAAATTAAACGAAATAAATAAATGGAGTTAAAATGATCAGCACAAAAAATTTAAAAAAGATTTTTAGAACGGAAGAAGTTGAGACTTCTGCGCTTGATAATGTAAATCTGGAAATCAAACAAGGGGAATTTGTTTCCATTATGGGTCCTTCCGGATGCGGTAAATCCACATTAATGAATATTCTTGGACTTTTAGATAATCCAACGGAAGGTGAATACCATTTTCTTGGAAAGGAAGTTTCTAAATTTACCGAAAGACAGCGTGCTCATATGCGAAAAGAAAATATTGGGTTTGTGTTTCAAAGTTTTAATTTGATTGACGAGCTTACTGTTTTCGAAAACATCGAACTGCCGTTACTTTATCTTAAAGTTTCTCCTGCGGAGAGAAAAAGAAAAGTTCACACTGTTCTTGAGATAATGGAAATTATGCATCGCAAAAATCATTTTCCGCAGCAGCTATCGGGAGGGCAGCAGCAAAGAGTTGCGGTTGCAAGAGCAATTGTTGCAGAGCCAAAATTAATTCTTGCAGATGAACCGACCGGAAACTTAGACTCGACCCATGGTGATGAAGTAATGAAAATGCTGACCTATCTTAATGAGAACGGAACAACTATTGTAATGGTTACTCACTCGCCGGCGTATGCAGAGTACGGAAGCAGGATAATTCATCTCTTCGACGGTCATATAGTAACAGAAAATTTTAATGAACAATTTCGTGTGTAATTCCGATAATTTTTGGAATAGAAATAGACTTTAACTTTAATTTTTTTTATAGAAAAGAAAATCCAGAAGTAAAGTAATCTGAAATTAAAAATACTTGTTCATAGAAAAAGATAAATATATATTCCACATACAAATAATGGTCGTCAGTTGCATTTTCTTGCAATTGAGTTAAAAGGGAATAAGGTGAAAATCCTTAACAGTACCCGCTGCTGTAAGCTTCATTGAAACTGTTTACCAACCTTGGTCAATGTTCCTTATAAGGAATGTGAAGGCCGGTAAAAGGAAG
>Ga0182021_10009821_pt1 | contig 11345 bp, 7 predicted proteins | sample 612E3MmetaG_FD_120493 | JGI IMG/M metagenome (GOLD analysis project Ga0182021, IMG submission 120493) | Permafrost microbial communities from Stordalen Mire, Sweden - 612E3M metaG (Illumina Assembly) | ecosystem: Environmental > Terrestrial > Soil > Wetlands > Permafrost | place: Sweden...
ACGAGATTCTCTCTCTCTTTGAAAACATAATATCCGTATTTAACAAGTTCCGAATCATATATTGAAAGAAAGTCCAGATCAATTTTCCCTGTTGATCTTATATCTTTCAGCAGTTTGTTTCGTTGCTGAAGAGCCTTGTTGTATCTGAGAACTGAGTCGAGATATTCAGCATTATACTGGCTGATTATTTTATTCAGGAACTTCCGGCGATCTTCACTTCCCTCGGTGATCAAAGCGCTATCAGCAGGAGATATCATCACCACCGGGTATCTCCCGACATGATCGGACAGTCTTTGATACTCTTTCCTGTTTTTTTTTAGTAATTTCTGTTTTTGCTTCTGAAAAGCACAATAGATCTGATCTTCTTCCCCATCCCTTACAAAGGTTCCCTGAATAATAAAATAGTCTTCGCCATGCCTGATACTAATGCTGTCGATGTTATTAAAAAAACTTTTTGTAAGCGACAGATAATGAATTGCATCGAGGATATTTGTTTTTCCTACTCCATTATTTCCAACGAAACAGTTAATTTTTGGTGAAAACTCAAGCTCGTTCAGCTCATAGTTTTTGAAATTAGTAAGCGCAAGCTTTTTGAGATACATTAAAATTCAAAATAAAATGGTTCCGGCGGTAAAGTTAAGAAGAAACATAAGATTTTCAGATTTTTTTTCGCCGTTATACAACAGGGTTTTTAGATCATTAAGTAGTTTTTGGGTCAAAGGGATCAGTGTTTAGATTGCGCAAATAGCCTTATTTTCGATTTTTTTAATTATTTGTTTCAGAATTATTTGAAAAAAATTACTTTTGCGGAGGTAAATTTTTAAGTTAATACGTAAGTACCAAAATGGCGAAGAAAAAAAAGGATGAAAATCCACAGACTATTTCAAACGTTGAAGAAACTCTGACCAGAACTGAACATTTTCTTGAGGAGAATTACAAACCTCTGTTAGTAGCATTAGGAATTATAGTTATTCTCGTAGGTTTAGGCTGGCTTGGCAAAATGTATATGGGTAAAAGAAACGATGAAGCCCAGTCACAGATTTACCAGGCAGAAAAGTATCTTGAAATGGATTCTCTGAATCTTGCATTAAACGGGGATGGAAACTATCTGGGATTCCTTGATATAATTAAAGACTATAGATTTACCAATACCGGCAATCTTGCACGCTACAGCGCCGGGCTCTGCTATCTGCAACTGGGTAAGTATCAGGAAGCAATCGATTTTCTGGAAAAATATTCGAAAAAAGACAAAGTAATCGGTTCAATGGCTATAGGCGCAACCGGTGATGCATATGTGGAATCAGGCAATACCGACAAAGGTATCGCGAAGTATATTGAAGCAGCTGATTTTGCAAAGAATTCATTTAACACACCGGTATTTCTGATGAAAGCCGCCGAGCTATATGAATTAAACGGCAAATTTCCGGATGCGCTGAAGATTTACGAAAGAATTGAGAGGGAGTATCCCGAGAGTACGGAAGGAACCAACGTGGAAAAGTATATTGCGAGAGTAAAAGTGCTTATAAAGTAGTCCTTAAGTATAAACCTCAAATAGGTTAAGTCTAAGGTTAAGGTTAAGGCTAAGGCTAAGGTTAAGGTTAAGGTTAAGGCTAAGGTTTAAATTGAGTGTTTTCTGCCTCAACCTCAACCTTATTAAATTTCGAGTGGTCAGAAGCAAATTCTTTATATTCATTAAACTACGCATATGAGCACTATTAATCTATCAGTTTACGATCCGCAAAGAGTACCGGATGCAGGCAAAATGCGTTTTGGCATTGTAGTATCGGACTGGAACAGTGAAATTACCGGGTCACTGCTTGAGGGCGCTATTACTACCCTGAAAAAACACGGAGCTTCCGTTGATGAGATAGTTGTTAAACACGTTCCGGGCGCTTTCGAACTTACACTTGGCGCTCAGTTTATTGCTGAGTATGATGATCCTGATGCTGTCATTTGCCTTGGATGTGTAATTCAGGGCGAGACACCTCATTTTACGTTCATTTGTCAGAGTGTAACCCAGGGCATTACCCAGCTTAATTTGGAGTATAACATTCCCTTTATATTTGGAGTACTCACAACCAATACACTGCAGCAAGCCATTGACAGAGCCGGAGGTATCCATGGAAATAAAGGCGATGAAGCGGCAATTACAGCCATTAAAATGGCCGCCTTGCAGCATGAAATGGAATAAAGAATTATCTTAATATCTTACGGACGAAGGCAATTTGTCATTTTTAACCTCAACACTGTAGTCTGTATTAAATTGTCCCTCAGTATAGGATGATATGGCCCCAAAAAGAATAACTTGATGACGAAGTTGCATAAAAGTTTATTTACACCTCGTCCGGCTTCTTCTATCTTTCCCATGAACTCACCTCCTTCCCCCTCTCTGCTTCGCAAAGAGGGGGTTATAACGATCTTATAATCTGTGACTTCCCCCTCTTTACGGAGTAGAGAGGGGGATGAAAGGGGGTGAGTTCATGAGGATAGAAAAGAGGGATAAGTACATATAAAGTATAAGTTACATAATAGAAAATATAACTCTCATAATAATCTGATTGCAGCAATTACCTCATGCATAAAACATTATAAGGACAATACCTGCATTTGCCACTTATATCGTTTGTCATTCTGAAGGGTTCTTCATTACTGAAGATTGTATTGATAATACCTGTCAGGCTGTTCTTAAACTCTTCCCTGATCAGTTTGTAATCATCAATTATTGTCTCACAATTTCTATCCGTTTTGATCCTGAGTTTATCTGTAAATCCAGCTCCTGAAATTTTCCTGATTTTATAGACAGATGGCCGCACAACACTTCCGGGATTATTTTCCAGATATGCTTCGCAGTAGAGAAGTGTCTGAAGCCAGGGGTCGGAATCCTTCTTTCTGTCATCAACAAAAAGATCTCCGGGAGTACATATAGTTTCAGCAACTATCCCTGTCTTGTAATCCACTATCCTTGTCACTCCGGAGATGGAATCTATCCGGTCCACTTTTCCGCCTGTAACTATCTCAGCGCGGGAACCATTTAATACTACAGGCATAATGAAACTGAAAGTTTCCTCAAGATTCAAAAGGGTAAAAGGTGCAAGTGTATTATCGGTATGCAAAATCCTTATCAGGTATTTATTTAATACCTCTCTGACTATCAGTTCATTTCCACTGACCGAGCTATCAGTTCCATCTTTGAATTTCTTATTTATCGCTTCATTTATTACCAGTGAAAGAAGAAGTTTGTCTCTGATTATTGAATTTAGCTTATCACCTGTCATTACCTGGCCAATGTAATCCTGATAAAGACTCTTCATAATTTCATGCAAAATATTCCCAAGCATTGCCGGATCTATTTCCGTCAGGATCTTTTCAGGTTCCTTCAGCCGGTTTACATAACGGTAATAAAACTTCATTCTGCAAAACAACCAGGTATTTATAGCTGAAGGAGAAAGTATTCCGCCTCTGCCTTTATCAAGAAATTGTATGCTTAATTGCTTTATATGATCTTCCGTCCTTTCAAGAATTTCTTTTACAGCCCCTTGTGTGCGTATTTCAAAGTTCAGGTTAAGGAACTCGGGCTTCAGGGCAACTTCGTATTTCATCTGAATAAGAAACCTGCTCATTTCGCCGCTTCTTAATCCTTCAGAGTTTGAATTATATGTAAATGTAACATTTTCAGCCCTTTGAAGCAAACGGTAAAAATGGTATGCATATACCGACTCCTGGTGATTAAGAGATGGCAGTCCAAAGGCTTCGCGCAGACTGAAAGGGATAAAAGATGATCCAGAAGATATTGCCGGTAAAACACCTTCATTTACCGAAAGGATTATCAGATTTTTGAAATCGAGAGCCCTGGTTTCCAGAATGCCCATTATCTGAATGCCCGATAATGGTTCTCCTGAGAAAGGAACTGATTGGATCCTGAGCATCCTGTCGAGTATCCTGATATAAGTTTCAGTTGTAAATCTGATATCCGGACTGCTGATAATGGACTCAAGTCTGTTAATTGACAATGCAACCCTGTAAATAAATTCGTCTCTGATATTTCGCTGCACAGGAGCTGTTTCCGAACTTTCCTGATTCATTCCATTTTTAACGATAAGTGAAAGAATATCCTTGAAATATTCAGAAAGCAGGACTGGTTCCAAAGGTTTTACAAAGATTCTGTTGAGATGTTCAGAATCTGCAAAATGGTCAGACGGGATCCAGATAAGATTGGATTTAACGATTTCATCTGATTTCACATTTTCCGAAGCACGTATTAATCCTAATATTAATGTGTGCTTCAGAATACTGATTACATGTTTGTAATTGAACATTACAATCCCGTTGACGGTGGTTGCAGTTATCTGAAGATCCATAATATGCTTCAGGAGGGTATACACAAGTGTCTGCTTTAAGGGATGGCCCATGGTAATATTTATATCACCTATGTTTTCGGGCAGACTGGTGAGAGCAGGCATCAGCAGGTTTTCGTCAGCAAGGATAACGGCTGTATGATGAGCATTGGCAGGATCCAGATCAGGCAGCTCGCTGATCAGTTTTGATATTAGTTTCACCTGGGCAACATCGGATGAAGTATCAATAACACGGCGGATTACTTTTGGAGACCCGGAGGATACTAAGGTATCGTAACTCCAGTCTGCCGGCATGTCGTTCCCGAATATTTTCAGATTATTATGTAAGAAAAACCCTGCCGAGTTCAGCTTATCCCGGTTAATATAAGAATTATCATAATCCCAGTAAAAGCGTGCTTTTCCAGCTTTTTTGAACCTTATCATGATTTCTTTTTCACATTCATTCAATGCATTGAATCCAATAAAATGAACCATATTCCACCGGATTCCGGATATGAAATTACTTTCCGGTGTTTCAGCCAGTTCTCTGAAGATCATCCCTTCGTATCCCAGGTTCTGTTCTTTCAGTGATTCTCTGAAGCCAGAATATATCTCATTAAGAACCGACCACATACTTATGAACCCTGATTTTTCTCTGGAATTTTTATCAGGATTGAAATTCACCCAGAATCTTTTGATTATTTCAATCTGAGGCTCTGTAAGGCCTCCGAACTGCTGATCGATACTCTTGATATCCTGAATATTACTGAATAACATTGAAGCATTTACAAGATATTTGTCGATATCATCGAAATCATCCAGAAGCATATCTCCCCAAAAGTAAAAATCATCAAAGCTTTCAGGTGATTTTTTAATTTTCCGGTAAACTTTGTACAAATCGAAGAGGAGGATCTCATTTCCCGGTATCTGCAGTGATGAGTATGATCTGAACAGCTCATTAATTGTAAGAATGGATGGTACCCAGATAGGTTTTTCAATCTTAAGTCCAAGATATTTAAGAAAATATAATCCGGCACGCCGGTTTGGAAATACCAGGCAGTGTCTGTTAAGCGTATTTCCAAACTCTTCGTATAATGATCCGGCTATCTTTTCAAGGAAATATTCCATAAATCACCTGGTGCTGGTTTCTTGTTTCTGGGTTCTTGTTTCTTGTAATATACTTTCCTAAGCTCTCACCTCTAAACGCTCATTTCTCAACCATATTTTTACCCCCAACCCCCCCAGGCTTCGGCGTGAGCTCAGCCGAACGGTGGGGGCTTTCACTGAACTAGCTTTTGATACAACGCTCAATGCTCATCGCTCAACTCTCATCTCTCACCTCTCACCTCTCAACGCTAATCTCTCATTACTCATTTCTCACCTCTCATCTCTCAACGCTCATCTCTCAACGCTCATCTCTCATCTCTGTTTTAGACAGTCTTCCCTGCCATGTATCAAGCTCTTCGAGCCGCTTTTCTATAAGATTAACGATCTGATCTGTGCGCTTTTTACCCCAGCCCTCACCAGTTAAAAAACGTGGTGGCGCTTCCCCGGTGAACCGCTCAACTACAAATACAGGATTGAGTCTCTCGAGAAAACTGATGAAGAAATCGAGATATTCTTCCCATGTAAATAGTTCAAAATCAGCAGGATCACTCTGAAATTCCTTCTCCATTGTTGTCCCCTTGATTATCTGAAGCTGATGAAATTTTACGGTTTTCAAAGGAAGATATGAGATTATTGCCGCCTGGTTAAGCATCTCTTCTCTCGTTTCACCCGGGAGACCCAGAATGAAATGAGCACCGGTATTTATTCCCAGATCTGCAGTTCTCTGTACTGCGCTGACAGCATCTTCAAATGTATGACCCCGGTTGATCCGCTGAAGGGTTTTATTGTAACACGATTCAATTCCATATTCAACAGCCAGATAACATCTCCCGGAAAGTTCTTTCAGGTATACAAGTTTTTCCTCATCAACGCAATCGGGCCTTGTGCCGATGATCAGACCTATTACCCCAGGATAACTTAAAGCCTCCTCATAAAGATTTTTCAATACATCAAGAGAAGCATATGTGTTGGAGTAGGCCTGAAAATAGGCAAGATACGATACAGCCTCACTATATCTCCATTTGTGAAATTCAATTCCCTCCTCTATCTGTCTGGTAACCGGTTTGGACGGAACGCAATACGAAGGATTAAATGCATCATTGCTGCAATACGTACAACCTTCGGTCCCTTTTGTTCCATCCCGGTTAGGGCATGTAAATCCTGCATCAATGGAAACCTTCTGCACCCTTGCACCGTAGATGTTCCTGAAGTAATTGGAATAAGCGTTGAATCTTCGCCCGTGACCCCAGGGATATAATACTAGATCTTTATTAATTTCTTGCATCATGCAACAGGTCTTGATCCAAATGTATTTTTCAAATCATTTATTCCCAGATCGAATTTACCGTCAAATTTTTGATTAACCGAATCATAAGAACCTATTAATCTTTCATAAATCGGATTCCCAAAGATTTCCCTTATATCAATAATTCTCTTGCTCGTTTTTATCCTCGTTATTTTAGTAATTTCCGGTTTTCAACTTTCTGAAGTATTTTCATTTGTTGAATGGCTATATTATTCAATTTAATAAGCCGTTCTTTCTGGGGCATTTTCTCATTGATAAATACAGCATTAAGGTTTTCCATATTTGACAGGCAAATTAAATAATTGATGCTTGCATAATCCCGGATATTTCCTTTTAAACCTGGGTTTGCATCTCTCCATTGTTTAGCAGTTGAACCAAAAAGAGCAATATTTAACACGTCTGCTTCGCTAGCATAAATTATTGATGTTTGCTCAGATGAAAGTTCTTCTGGTATAAGGTTTTGCTTAATGGCATCTGTATGGATATGGTAATTGAGTTTTGCCAATTCTCGTTTTGCCGACCAACCCAATTGTTTTTGTTCTTCTTCCTTCAGACGTTGGAATTCCCGGACAATATATACCTTAAATTCAGGGCTAATCCACATGGCAAACTCAAATGCAACATCTTTGTGTGCATATGTGCCACCGTAGCGGCCGGCTTTGGCCTGCAAACCAACTGCATTAGTTCGTTCAACAAATTCCTTGACACTGATTTTAAAATTATTAAGACCGGATTTACTTTTAATTATGGCGAATTCGCCATAATTAAAATCAGAATTGTTGACCTGTTCCCAAATGCCAAGGTATTCCAATGTGTTTCTATTTCTTAACCAGTCAGTAACAAAAAAATCACCGTCTTTAACTTTAATCATGTCTGTTAAACAGATGTAGTCCTCATCTTTTACCCGAATAACGGTAATTTCAGTATCTTTTATTTTAATTTTTGCCATACAATTGTGCCTTTAAAGAAGGTTTAGGTTGAGACATTGCAATTTCGAATACAGGAATACAATCTGGCTGTTATATTTTCCCTTCATGTAAATCCCAATTCGGAAAGAACATTTCATAATCATTCCAAATTATATCTCCATATTCTATAGTATAATTTTTAAACAATTTCTTATCAAGGAATTTTCTGGTCATTGGATTCCTGGCATTTTTCAAAAACTCGCTAAATCAATAATTTGCATATGGTCAAACATACCGGCGATTTAAGCAGACACTATTTTATTATTATCAACATACCATACAAAAGCTTCAATATTTTCATATCCCATCTCTTTTAGCAGAGTACGATACTGATCAACCTGTTCGGTATAATATGGATTTTCATCTCCGAACTTAAAATCAATGATTGTTGTTTTCCCGTCTCTGACAATAACCCTGTCAGGGCGGCGTGTACTGGCCTTTGGGATTAAAATACCTGCTTCAGTCAGCACCTCATTCCCAATCTGAAACCAATCCGCAATCACGGGTGTTAACAGAAGAGCTTTAACTCTGGCTTCGATATCAACCGATTCTTCTTCAGGCAATTTCCCTTCGAGTACGAGTTTTCTGACGGCAGAGGTTACATCGGCTGTAGTTTTTATGCCTTCAAATACTTCGTGCATAAGTTTACCATAATTGATCTTTTTACGCAGCTCAGCCTTATCTGAAGAAAAATAATTCTCACCATGCAACTTTAATTTCAGTGATTCCATTGTATTGCTGACGGCATAAGTTGTGGAGGTCACCGCCATATTTTCAGATATTTCTTTTATGTTTTCAGGAATTTCCCCCAGTTCGAAAACCCGTTTTTCATTGTTAAAAAAATTATTAATAATGAAACCTGATCCTTCATCCGGAATCTGATTCAGAGTTATGGCATCTTTAAGTACCCTGGAAATAGTATTACTTGATCTGGGATTATCAACTGAAAACCCATAAATAGCATCTTTTGCCCTGGTGAGAGCAACATACAGCAGGTTAATATTGTCAAGGAATGCGGAATATTTTTCTTCTTTATAATAATCAGCGAAGATAGTTCCGGATAAATCTTTTCCGTATTTAACTGGAACGATTCCCAGATCATTGAAAGGAGCGCTTCCCGGTTTTACCCACAGAACAGGTTGTTTTGAGGGAATGTGATCGAGATTCCATGAGATAAAGGGCAATATAACTACTTTGAATTCGAGTCCTTTGGATTTATGGATAGTAAGTATTCTCATTGCTTCCTGATCTCCAGGCAATATAACCGATTGCCTTACACCAGTTGTTTCCCACCAATCCAGAAATGATTGTATATCAGAATTTTTGATCCCTGTAAAACCTGCAACATAATCCTGAAAAGTATTCAGGTAAGCAACGTTCCATGAAAATTCTCCAACTCCAAAGAACTTTATAATGTTTTCGGTTGCTTCAAAAAGTGGCATTTGCCTGGCCCTGTCAAGAAAATCTTCATATCCTTCGGGTAAGTAATCCCGGGATTTTTCTATAAGCTTTTCACTTATCAGAATTGCTTTATCACTATCCTCATCCCCTCTTGCAAGAAGAAATAACCTTAGCATCCGGGCTCTGCTGATCATATCCCGTGGATCGTTGATAACAGAGATTACTGCTATGATAAAGTTAATTACCGGGGAGTTTGATAACAAAAGGGAATCGTTCGATACTGTGTGATAGTTGTATTTTTCTTTTTTTTCAGGAAGACAATTATAGCTATAGTCAATAATTCTCTTCAGAACACAAGCACCTTCTCTCCCATCTCTTACGATTATTCCAATATCCGAAGCTTTGTAACCTTTGTCCTGGAACGTCTCTATAACACAAGGGAGCTTCTCAAGCACAATTTCCTCCCAGGTCTGGTCATTCTCATCTTTATTATCAATGAATTCCAGCTTCACAAAACCTCCAGTTCTTCTTCCCGGATCGTTCTGAACAGCTTCAGAGTAGAGTTTTTTAAAACTATCCGGAAGAGTGTCATATGCAAGCGCTTCATCAATTTGTCGCGGAATTATGGAGAAAAGTGTATTGTTGAATTGTATAATATTTGAACGGCTTCTCCAGTTTGTTGTCAGTTGATCGCTCAGAAACCTGTCATTATCAATGACTTTATCAAGGTCCTTCCCCAGAATTTTCCAGTCGCTGTTCCTCCACCTGTAGATCGATTGTTTTACATCACCTACAATGATGTTATCAAAACCTTCAGCCATACTATTCTCAATCAGCGGTTTGAAATTGTCCCATTGTATTTTTGATGTATCCTGAAATTCATCTATCATGAAATTCTCATACCGGTTACCAACTTTTTCATAAATAAATGGAGCCTGATCACCTTTGGTTATGAGGTTTATCAGTTCACCTGCATCAGAAAGAAGAAACATATTTTCGGAAGTAGTGATCCGATGAATATTATGCAAAACATCCGACAGGATCCCAAGCGCGTAAATGTTTGATAAAACTGCATCAGCACTATTGTAATCAACAATATTTTCATAATAATAATGGATGGCATCCTTTAGAATTGTGTCCAGACCTGCTGCTATGGCTGACTGTAATTGTGGTGCAACAGCACCTGTTGACCAACGGGGAGGATCATTGAGTATTTCACGCACATAACTGTTAGGTTCAGTAATTTCTCCGGAAGCAAGTACTCTGATAAATCGTGGCACTCCCTGACCTTTCCGGTAGAACATATCGTCTGACAGTCCTGAATCCAAAAATATTACTTCAGCTTTTTTCCCATATCCGAGCAACCTCTTCTCAAAACCGGAGCGTATAGATTTGATTTTTGAAATATATTCCAGCAGGAATTTTTTATTCTCGAGTTTAATCCGTTCATCAGCTGAAAGAATTTTAAATTTTTCTTTAAACAGCTCCTCCCCGAGTTTGATAATTGAATCTTTAATATTCCAGCTCTTTTCATCGTCAATTTTTGACATTGCAAAATTTATCAGCCATTCCCTGAGCAGGCTGTCGGATGTTGCTGATGCTACCATTTCATCGACTGCAGATGCAAGAATTAATGTATGGTCAAGTTCAATATTGAACCCGGAATGGAGTCCGATCTCTCTTGAAAAGGCACGAAGGATCTTCTGAAAAAAACTATCGATCGTACAGACAGAGAACCTGGAAAAATCGTGAAGGATGGAGTTCATGATCTCTTTGGCCTCATTCCTGATCCACTCTTCAGGCTTGTTAATGGTTTTGATCAATCCCGGCAGATATTCGGAATCTGATCCGGTTGCCAGTTTATTCAGATTGTCGAGAATTCTGAATTTCATCTCGGCAGTGGCTTTATGGGTAAAAGTCACTGCAAGTATTCTTCTGTAGTTATTCCTTGATCTGAACAGGCTGGCGAGATAAGTAGCTGCCAGCTTGTATGTTTTGCCAGATCCTGCAGAAGCGCTGCATATAGTCAGAGTTCCTTTTCCCATAAGGGGATAAAATTATCTAAATTATTGCTTTAAAACTATTTGCGTAAATAAATAAATATGATTGTCGGTAAACTATAACAAAACATCATTGAGTTTGACTTCGTCGAGCTACTCTCCCGATTTCCTCGGGATCGTTAGATCTTCGTTTACCCTTGACCCTGGATGGCACAGCTGTCAATATCTC
>Ga0182021_10009824_pt1 | contig 11344 bp, 7 predicted proteins | sample 612E3MmetaG_FD_120493 | JGI IMG/M metagenome (GOLD analysis project Ga0182021, IMG submission 120493) | Permafrost microbial communities from Stordalen Mire, Sweden - 612E3M metaG (Illumina Assembly) | ecosystem: Environmental > Terrestrial > Soil > Wetlands > Permafrost | place: Sweden...
GACACAATAAAAAATTCTCTATTCACTTTAATTTGCAGCAGTGATTCACTTTTTTGAAATTTATTCTGGTCATTCAATTATCCAATAATTCCTTCGAGTTTTTTGAAAAAGTTGGTGGTTGAATTGACACTATACCCAAATTATTAATCAGGATTCCTATGAAAATCTATTAGTTCAGAAATGAAGTGAGGATTAATACCGTTTATTCATCAGTTTTAGATGAATGCCAAAGGCAACGCCCAAGCTTCGGATCAATTGAGGATCAAAAAACACCCTGCCCGCCGTGCCTTGGAGAGGCCCTGAGGCGGGGGTATTTCGTTTTGTGAACGATGTTTCATCGCTCCGGTCCGAACATCACAGGTTCATGTTTCTACAGAACGGATAAAAAGTCCCCTGAAAAGAAACGGAGGGTATCCCGGAGCGAAGAATCTCCTTCTCCCAGAGGTTAAAAACAATTCACCATTACATCGCAATGGGTCGTCCATTTATCTGACAATAATTTTCATCATTTCCCGAAGAATATTACAAAAAAATATGCCGGGTTCTACCTTTTTCGGGATTGATTTTTTAGATTTTTTTAAAAAGAATAATAGTCGGTTTATGTCTCTCTCCCGCTTATTATCCCCAGTGATCGAATGTTGTAGCCGTCGTAATTTTTTTATTGGGATCCAAAAGTTCATTCCAGTCCCATCCGAGGGCTTCGATGATACGGGAAATTGGTTGCTGCAATGTTTTTTCCAGCATCAGATCCCAGTCAACCTGAAATTCTTTTGGAATCTGATCGCCATATTCAAAGCAGATCACATTCGTCGGTGGATACCGGGAATCGGGGTCAATACTTTTGATGTATATGCGCTTTGGTTTACTGCCTTTTCCAAATTCGGTCCTGAGGTGGTCATTTGCATATTTCGCACCGCGAATATGGGCATCATCTATGTCATAATCATTGAGATCCTTCCCGATCCCACCGGGTATACCAATCTTTTCCAGTGGATATTCACCGGATCGATATTTTTTTACTTCGTCAATCAGGTATTTTCGAACATCTTCTTTCCCTTTTCCTTTGAGGATCATCTCCATCACGTGCTGCTGAACATCTTTCGTGATCTGGGGGGTGTCGCTGCGCCGGATCTCAAAGCCGACGATATCGGTCTCCTGAACATCCTTCCCCTCTTTCCAGACAAGGGAACCCGCGTACCGCTTCTTTTTCCCGGCCTGGAAAAATCTGGCATAGATCTTTTCGAACTTAATAGAGAAATAATGAGTATCGGCATTGAGTTCATTTTTTGCAAATTCCGAATAGCTCTCGTTGAGACGTTTCTCAATCGTTCTGGCAGTCGCGATGGTCTGCTCCTTGTCGAGATCTTTTGAGAGCTGGACCATGCAGGAATCCGTATCACCATATATTACTTTGTAACCCTGTTGTTCGATGACCCGCCGGGTATGTTCGATGATCGCACGTCCCACCGAAGTTGCTGCAGAACCTATTTCCCGGTCAAAGAGCCGGAACCGCGGGTACCCGCTTACACCGTAATATGTGTTCATGATGACTTTAAGCACATTCTGCTGCATATCGTAGAGAATGTACTGCGGCGAGCCGAACGGGAATGTATTGCGAAGGGCTTTTTTTTCGTCCCGTTCCTTAAGCAGATCCGAGATGATACTCCGGGTCAGCCCATCAGGCTGTTTACGGAACCGGATCCCATTGGGAGCACGGAGCTCGCCATTCTGGTCCTTGGTCTCCATTGATGCATTGATCGTCATCATAGCCATCGGGTACAGGGACTTAAGGTCGAGTACCACGACGTTCTCCCGGACTCCCCGGCTTGGCTCGAAGACGGTTGCTCCTTCAAACTCTTCAGCATTAACAAATCCCTTTGAGGGCAGAACATATCTTCCGAATGCTTTTCGAAGGACAAACACATCCACGACGCTCGATGAGTTGAGGGTCTTATCCAACGGGCAGCCGACATAGCGCGCAATCTCCCGGTAGAACTCGATAATGTTATCTTTTTTGTTGATCTTAACACAGAGTTCTACGTCCTTGAAGTTATACTCCACAAGGAGTGCGGGTGAATCCTTCCAGAGTCCCGAAATTGTCCCGGTATACCTGACTTTTTGTTCGCCAACCTCTTCGAGTGCAACTGCATCGAGACGGTAAGACTCCTTCTGGCTCAGGTGCATCTTTTTGTACGCAGTAAGGAGATCGAAAAGTGCCCGGCCCCGCAACGCACTGCGGTCCGACCACCCCGGGAGTCGGGCGAGCTGAGATGACGGAATCTTGAGTGTCTCCATCCGGTCAGTAATGTAGCGCATGTCGAACTCGGTGAAATTCCAGCCGGAGAGGACGTCCGGGTCGCGTTCGGCGATGTAGGTGACAAAAGCCCTGAGCAGATCAGCCTCATTTTCAAAGGTACAGATGATATGTTTTTCTCTCCGGAAACAGCCATTGGAAAGTCCTCCAGCTGCCTGTTGTTCAGTTATAGAAACCGGCATTTCTCCCCCGGAGAGGAGGAACGTCTTGTAATCATTCCTGAATGAATCAAACGCGGTAATGCAGATGATCGCATCCCGATGAGGATCCGGAAAACCCCGCTCATCTTCGCATTCGATATCGATAATACAGGATCTGGCGGGAGTGTCAACTTCGGTGGGTTTGAGATCCTTATAGTCTATAGTAAACACGGGTGCAGATTTCCCCCCGTTCAGCCCATAGTCAGTGCTGATAGACTTGTCCGGGGAACCTGCTACCGCCGCAGTGACATCCATATTGCCGGGGGTTGCTGATGGAAAAGACACTCCCCCGGTCAACCCGCAGTCGATCATAAACCGGGTAGCAAACGGGATGTCGGCCTCGAAGTGCCGGAACTGGTTCCGGACATCACGGACATCGGTCGGCTGGTCGGTATAGAGCCGGCGGAGTGGTTCATTCTGGATTGAGCAGTATAATGTACCGGGCTCAAGCATTGCTTTCAGGGGAATTTGTTTCGATTCTGCCTCGTCGGCCGGGATATAAAAATATGGCCGGAACCCGGTCACGTCGATCCGGATCGCTGTTCCCCGTACATCCCGCCCGAAGACGTGGATGACAGGGCCACCCGGAGCTTTGCTGTATTCGACCTGGTTGATCGCGATCTTCAAATCGGAGAACGAGTCGAGTGTACGAATACCGCCGGCTTCAGGTTCTTTTGCAGCTGATTCTGCCACCTCAGCTCACCGCCCTTTGGCATAGTTCACGGATAAACGAGCCCGCCCCGGCCATCTTTTCCTGCTCCCAATCGTCGAGGTTCCATTCCTCGATCGCGTGGATTCCATCCTTTCCGATCCGGGCGGGAACACCGAGCGAGCATCCTGACAGGCCATACTCCCCGTCAAGGACACTTGAGCATGGATGGAGATCTCTCGAATCCGTGAGAACTGACTTAACGAGCATCGCGAGGTGGTATGCCGGGCCAAAGACCGTGCCGCCTTTGCCTTGAATGATCTCCATGCTTGCCCCGCGGAGGCCGGCGAGAATCTCCTCCCTCCGGGGAATGCCTACCGGGCTTTCGAGCCGTGAGTAGACCGGTACCTGGTGCTCACCATGCTCTCCAAGGACCGAGGGAATGCCCCCGATCCCCTCCATCCGGAGCGCGAGCCCGAACCGGGCACTGTCAAGCTGACCTCCAAATCCGATACACCGCTCGCGTGAAATACCGGTTTTGTTGCAGAGTAAGAAGTTAATCGGGTCCACGGGATTGGTTACGGTAATAAGAATGCCGCAAAATTCCTTGAGAAGTGAAATTCCGTCCCGGGTTACGGTCAGATTCGATCCAAGCAAGTCTGCACGCGTTTTCACAGAGGGTGTCCGGGAAAGGCCTGCTGAAAAAATACAGATATCTGCGGTCCTGATTTCAGAGATATTGGTGCTGATCGGTTTCCTCAGCCCGGTGTGCTCAAGATCCAGTACCTGTGCACAGAGCAGGTCGGGAACACTATCATAGAGGACGAGTTCATCCACAATTCCCAGCGACGTCGTGAGGTAGGCAACCTCTCCCCCGATCCTGCCGACCCCAATTACCGCCAGTCGTGCCATCAGGTACTCTGTTTTGTATTGTGACAATAATTAAGTGACGCAGCACAGGAGATTTTTCCATATTCAGGTTTTTCCGGCAATGTTGAAATCATGGAGAGACTTAGTAGTCGCTCCCAGGCTCCAGTTCGAAGCACCTGCGCCTCCGGGGGGACCCCCAATTGCGATAGTCCTGGAAAGGTTGAATTGAACCCACGAAAAAAGAGGGCCCGGAAGATATGTCCAAATTGGGCAACCTGCTCTGGTAAGAGGGGGGAACAGTCCTGATAGCTGCCCCGGTTCAAATAAATGATAAGATGATCTTTTTTAAAAGAAATTTTCAACTACCCACTAACACGATCTGATAGCGAAAGTACGCAGGATATTCTTTGACGGACTGAACGATTCATTCTTGTAGTAATGGAACAATCCGGTATGGAACAACCATGGGTCACGAAGAAGACCAGCGGGACATATCGCCCAATAAGGTACCTCTTCTTACCGATCCACCCTTTTACCTTGCGGAATTTGAAACCTCTTACCGGTATATTATTGATGAATATGAGGTTCCCCCTAAAGAGATCGCAATTTTCATGCCCTGTGCGGTCCGTAAACCGTACAGTAAAAGTCCCAGCCATCAGCTCATAAGGACGATAATTTCCCAGGTACTGGACCCTTCACGCTATCATATTGTGATTTTCGGAACATGCGGGATTGTACCTGCTGAACTTGAGGAAATGTACCCCTATGCTCACTATCAGTATATGCTGGGAAAATGCAAAGATCCAAAAGTTCTTGAGGATTTTCTCCGTATAGAGACCGAACGTGTTGCAGGATATCTGGAAAAGACCCGGCACGTATACCGCTATCGTATCGGGTATTGCATCGGTCTCTTTCGTGAAGCTCTTATCCGCGGATCAAAACAGTCCGGGGTTCCGATAGATATCCTGCTTCCGACGCGTGACCTTATTCATAAAATAATTGAAGAAGGAGACTGCATCTTTGAAGAAGGAAGCCTGTCAATGGAGGAGTACCTCGGAGAATTTTGTGATGAACTCGTCAGATTCCGGAATTCCCTTTCGAATAAGGAATAGCGACTGGAAAACAGTAACTGCCATTTCCCACAATCAGGAGAAAATTTTAATCAGGTAACCGATAGGCATAAATCGTGCAATGCAAAAATCCGATATACTTGTATGACCAATGAATTTTCCCCCATTTCGGCTTTCATGCAGCAGATGGCTGCCACCATCGCCAGTACGGCGGTTTCAATCGACCAGGAACAGATGAAAGTATTTTTTTTAGAGATACTTGGTGCAAAACGAGTATACATAGCCGGCGCAGGGAGGTCCGGGTTTATTGCAAAGGCATTTGGTTTACGACTAATGCACCTCGGGTATGAGGCATACGTAGTCGGAGAAACGATCACCCCGGCCTTTCGTGCTGGCGATACCCTTGTAGTATTCTCAGGATCAGGCGAGACCCACTCAATCGTCTCCATCTGTATCACCGCAAAAGAGCTCGGGGGAAAAGTCTGTCTCATCACATCATCACCGGACTCAAAGATGAGCAAAATTGCAGATTGTATAGTAAACCTTGGTGATCCTACCGGGTTTTACCAGAAGGACAAATATTCATTTGAGATCAGGCAGCTGAAAGGGGACTACCGGTCAGTCAGTTCCGCATTTGCACCACTGGGTACCCTGTTTGAAACGATGGCACTGGTCTTTTCTGATGCGGTGATTTCATCTCTTATGGAAGCAAAAAAGGCAGACGTTATCGAAATGCAGGGCAGGATTACCAACGCCGAGTAAAGCGCGTTCCCGGCAGGATACATTTCTGGAAGGAAGGAAATACCAAACGTGCGTGAATTGTAATAACTCTTTTTCGTGCAACGGAACACAGGGAAATATAACGGTTGGTTCACGTTCGCATCCTGACCGGGATCCCCGATTACCTAAAAGGGATCGTGGCATATCCGGTTGCAGAAATATCCTTATGATCTCACAAAACAGAATAGGGATAGGCCGGTAAACCTGCATGACCTACTACCGATGTAACGTTTGTAATGTGTTCGAATACGATCCGGAAAGAGGAAACTCGTTGACTCACATACGGCCCGGTACCGAACCGTCGGACTTTCCTGAAATATGGGTTTGTCCGATCTGTGGATCTGACTGGACACATCTCAAACCGGTTTTACAACCGGAATCTCCCCTGTCTGGTCAACCGGTTTCCTGCCCGGCCTGCGGGATTCCACTTGATCAACCCGTTGCCGGATCACCTGGAGAAGTGCAGGCAGGGTATCTCGGCGAATGGGAACGATCTTCAGACGATCTTGAAGGGTACATGTCCGATATCCACACTATAGCGGAAACCGGGGAATCAATTATCGAACCGATGAGGACGAAAAAACCCGTTATCTCGTGGGATGACATCCTCATTAAAGGTGCCCAGATTGCAATTGTCCCTTTGAACAAAGAAACGGCGATCAATACCCGTACAATAATTGGTCCGAAAGCCCGCTATCCACTCATCATTGAAACTCCCGTTTTTGTTACCCACATGTCTTTTGGGGCCCTGTCAAAAGAAGTCAAAATTGCGCTTGCAAAGGGAACGGCTGCTGTCCAGACTGCGATGGGATCCGGGGAAGGAGGCATGCTCCCGGAATCCCGCAATTATGCTTATAAATACATTCTTGAGTACGTACCCAACCGGTACAGTATTACAGACGAGATTTTGAAATCTGTGGATGCAATCGAGATAAAGATCGGGCAATCAGCCGAACCGGGTGTGGGTGCCCGCCTTCCTGCAGAAAAGGTGACGGCAGAAATAGCAAAAATACGAGGATATCCCGAGGGCATGGATATTATCAGCCCGGCAGCTTTTGAAGACATAAAGAACAAAGAGGATTTGAAAAAGAAAGTTCAATGGCTGAGAGAAAAATCCGGTGGAAAACCAATTGGTGTCAAAATTGCTGCCGGTGATATTGAAGAAGATCTCGCTGCCGTGGTGTATGCCGGACCGGATTTCATTACGGTTGACGGGAGGCCGGGCGCAACCGGGGCAGCCCTGAAATTTATCAAAGCATCGACATCGGTACCCACCATATTCGCTTTATACCGGGCAAGAAAATTCCTGGATATGAATAACATCCGGGACATATCCCTGGTGATTACCGGGGGATTCCGGATCTCATCGGATTTTGCAAAGGCTCTTTGCATGGGAGCAGATGCTATCGCAATCGGGACAGCAGCACTCATGGCCTGTGCCTGCCAGCAGTATCGTATGTGTGATACGGGAAACTGCCCGGTTGGTGTAACTACCCAGAAACCGGAACTCCGAAAACGTTTAAACCCGGATTTCTCTGCAAAAAGGCTCGAGCATTTCCTCAGGGTCTCAACAGAAGAACTCAGGGATTTTGCACGTCTGACAGGCAACAACGATGTCCATGCCATGAGTATGAGGAATATCTGCACCACCAACTCGGAGATCTCTGACCATACTCAGATTCCCCACGTGTAACCAGTGAACAGGAATGTCATCCCGTAGATAAAGGGTTGAAAAGAAAAACCATGAAAAATTTCATCCACGAATAGAAAAATTTAAAAAAATCGTGTCCCCCCCACGTCCGGGAATAAACCTGATGAATACCGGATATCGGCGGATATGATGAGAAAATTTACTGTATAGATATCGGCTCTTAATCCATATCCCGGGAATTTCTCCCTATGACCGTATCATAACAAATCACGGAAAAGGTTATTCCTGTCTAAAGAAACAAAAAAAAGTCAGAACCGTTGTGGGTCTGTAATTACATCGAGGATAACCGGACAGCGAAGAGAAATCGCGTTGAGAATTGCAGGCCTGAGGTCATCAGGATGACTGACGGTGATTCCGGTACCTCCGCACACTTCAGCATACCGGGCAAAATCCGGGTTGAGAAGGTCCGTTGCATAGTTCGGGTAATGCTCCATCATCTGTTCAACCCGTATCATACCGAGCTGTTGGTTGTTCAGGACGATAACGATCATCGGGAGATTATATTTTACCGCCGTTACAAAATCTGCCATGCCCATGGAAAAACCACCGTCACCGGTTATACAAAAAACTGACCTGTCGGGAAATGCAATTTTGGCCGCGATTGCACCGGGAAAACCAAATCCCATGGTAGCAAGATACCCCGACATTGCAAACCGCTGGTGAGTTATCCGGAAGTTCCGGCCAAACCACCACTGGTTTTCACCGACATCAAGAGATATCACAGCATCTTCCGGTATTACGTCGGAAAGTACCTTCATTATAAAGGGAGGACGAATCGGCACAGCTGAGCTGTCAGCCTCCCGGTCACGCTGCAGGTCCCATTCCCTTTTCATGTCAGCAAGGCGTATTTTTACCGTTCCTTCTTCCTTCTCCTTTAACCGGGAAAGAAGTTTTGGGAGAACACACCTGCTGTTTCCCCAGAGTCCGACAGAGTGACTGTTTCTCCCGAGTTTGATGGGGTCAATATCAATCTGGACGAGAGGTTTTTCCACCGGCACATTGGTAAATTTTGAGAAACCTACTCCAAGCGTGACAATAAGATCCGCCTCATTTGCAAGGCTCCGTGCATGGGGCGACCCCACATTTCCGAGGATCCCGATCACCCACGGGTTGTCTTCGGGCAGGATCCCTTTTGCCCGGAAGGTAGTGAGTATGGGGGCCTTGATCTTCTCGGCGATAGCAAGAATGGTTTCTGCCTCAGAAAATGCTCCCCAGCCTGCGAGGATCACCGGGTTTTTTGCTGCATTAATGGCACCTGCAGCTTTGTCTATCTGCTCATCAGGAGGAAGAATGTCCGGACTGCTGATGCAGGACTCGCGGGTACAGTACTGCGAATCCAGCGGTTGTTTCTGGATGTCATTGGGAACCGATATCTGTGCGACTCCTTTTCCGATGATTGCATATTTGAGGGCGCGGGTCAGGAGAAGGACTGCCATATTTTTTTCATAAATAGTGTTGTTATATACGGTAATAGGCCGGAAGAACGCATCCTGGTCAATTTCCTGGATCCCTCCAGGTCCGGTGTACTGGGTCTCGACCTGCCCGTTCAGGGAGATGACTGATGCATGATCTTCTTTGGCGTCATACAGCCCGGTTGCAAGGTTCGTAGCCCCGGGGCCGGCGATGGTTAAGCATGCAGCAAGTTTTCCCGTTAATTTGTTGAAGGCCGATGCAGCCATTGCCGCATTCTCCTCGTGCCTGACGACAATATACCGTATTCCAGGGTTTTTCCGGATTGCATCCACCATTCCGAGAGAGGACGTACCAGGAAGACCGAATACAAGAGTCACCCCCCATGCCACCAGCTCAGCGACGATAACGTCAGATACTGTTGTTGCCGATCCTGCATGGACATCTTCAGACGGCACTCTGGTGAATGATTCTTTTCCGGCTCCACAGACTGGACAGGTCCATTTGTCAGGAAGGTTTTCGAACAGGGTCCCGCCGGCAATTCCTGATTTCGGATCTCCGGTTGATTCATCATAAATATACCCGCATATACTACATTTCCATTGTGCCATCGTGTTTGACCTCAGACGATCTAGTATACTGTCTCAACCCTGATGAAAGGCACCGGTACTTCGAAGATCGAAAGAAGATGGGATGGCAGGCTCTGTTCAGCTTCTCTGATCTCCGGCTAATCCAATAAAACCGGAGGGGATGAAATTGATATGATAGAAGGTATCAGGTTGATCGGGGCATCATGGATGACCGCTGGTCGCTGACGGATCTGGAAAGTGCTGTTCACTGGTGCAGAATAAGAGCCGGCCAGAATATCCGCTGCACGCTCACCGTACTGGCGGAATACGCACAGGCACCTGAAGAGTCAGACATGGCTGTAACTACGCAGCTAAAAGCCATCAGGAAAATTGGAACAGGCACAGCCGGGACATCCTTTGCGGTAAAACCTTCATCTGTCGGCATCCTTTTTGATTCTTCAGAATACAAAAGGAACCTCTCTGTCATCGCACGCGAGGCAAAGGCACGGGGTGTCCCCCTTGAGATTGATATGGAAGGCCTCCCTTTTGTAAAAGATACTCTCATGTCTGTCCTTTCGCTGGCCGGAGAAGGAATGCCGGTCACACTCGCCCTGCAGGTTTATCTGGATCGAACACCCGGCGACCTTGATACCTGCCGGAGATCGGGTATTACGGTGCGGCTTGTTAAGGGAGCGTACCTGGGGGATAGCGAGGATTTTGTCGACATCCAGGAACGATTCAGGAGAAATGGAGAAACACTCATATCAGCGGGTATTCCGTTTTCCGCGGCAACTCACGATCCGGAACTTATAGAATGGCTAAAAGAAAGAGTCTCTGATAACAGGGATCTGGTCGAATTTTCTTTTTTGAAAGGTCTTGCTGACAAGACAAAAATCGAGCTCGCATCTGACGGCTGGAAAGTTGGCGAATATGTGCCCTATGGCCCGGGTGGGCAAAGTTACGTGCAAAGAAGGGAACGATATCTGAAAATCCTGGGGGGTCTCAGACGTGCTCCTGTTCCCTGAAAACGCAGGAACGGGGTTTCCAGGGAACATTCAATGCTTTCCACTCAGGTTCTTTACTGGTTCACACAGGATAAAAAAGGATCCGCGGAGTTTTACATGGATAAAAAAACCGGCTCTGTAAAACCATCATGAACGTATTTTTGGTTACTTTTAACCATGAAACTCATCAGAGGCAGCTCGTCATGGCTCCCCGAGCCGGGGGTGTTCTTTGATTAGTAAGGTTTTTCCGGTTCCGGAGTGTACCCGGTGGATTCGTATATGTTTTTCCGGAGCCGGAACATCTGCTCTACCGTATTCTTGTCTGTGACTGTTCCCGCATATAGGATAAAAGGTAATAGGGCCCTCCGACCCCTTTCCCCGAAGAACCGCTCGCTTTCCATCCACAAAAAGACTGTGTCCCCGGCCACGCCCCGGTCGTAGCTCCGCCCTGTCGGTTTGCATACGCAACACCCGACTGGATGCTGCTGAAGAAACAGGCAACCTCTTCGTCATCTTCAGAAAAAATGCCGGCAGTTAACCCGTAATCCGTCGAATTCGCTTCATCGAGCGCCTCTTTCAGGGTAGTGAAAGTATCGATGATCAGGATCGGCACAAAAAGTTCCTGCCTGGCGAGCGGGTGACTCCGTGCAAGTCCAGTGACAAGAGCAGGCTGCACATAATGCCCGAGCGAGAAATTCCCTTCAGTGAGCACATTTCCTCCGCTGATGATTTTACCTCCATCCTTTTTTATCCTGTCAATGGATTCC
>Ga0182021_10009825_pt1 | contig 11344 bp, 11 predicted proteins | sample 612E3MmetaG_FD_120493 | JGI IMG/M metagenome (GOLD analysis project Ga0182021, IMG submission 120493) | Permafrost microbial communities from Stordalen Mire, Sweden - 612E3M metaG (Illumina Assembly) | ecosystem: Environmental > Terrestrial > Soil > Wetlands > Permafrost | place: Sweden...
AAGGAACCTGACCGATGAACAGAGGTCGTACCTAAGGGGCAAGAGGCTTGAGCTTGAGAAGGCACCTGGAGCCAGGACGGATTTAACGACGTCAGACTCAACCTCGCCTCAAAGTGACGCGAGGTTAGGTGCCAGGGCGAAGATCGCCGCCGAAAATAAAGTGAGCGAGGCGACCATCACCCGCGATGCCGATTACGCCAAGGACATTGACAAAATCAAGGATGCCGCCAAAGATCTGGGTACGGATATCCTGAGCCAAAAGGTGAAAGGCACCCGGTCTGAGGTCAAAAAAGTGGCTCATCTGCCGCCTGAAGAGAAGAAAGCGATTGAAGAGAAGGTCAAGGCTGGCGAAGTCATAAAGCTGAGCGAGGTGTTGGACGAGAAGGCTGATGTCGAAGCCAAGGCCGAGGTTAAGGTCGAAGATCCAGAAGACTATTCGAAGTGGCTTATTGAGAAGATAGATGCTCTGGAAGCGGCACCGCGTGAGAAGATTACCGGACAGGGAGTCATTAAAAGCGGGTGGTATTGGATTAAACCTTGCGGTAGAGTTCAGGTTGGTTTTGACAAAAAAGCAGATGCCAAGAATGATTTCTTACAACAGTGTGAGATATGCAAGGATAAGGATGAGAGCGAGGGCTGCTGGGTGCCTCCAGTGGTAAAGAATGCTCTGGCGTTGAACTACCCGACATTGATACCCAATTTCGATAAACTATGGGAGATTCACCATAACCCTCACAACTCAGATATAGCCGAGTTAAAGATGTATTTTGACTTGGTCGGGATGGTAAAGGAAGCCGATAAGTCTGAGTTCTGTGTCTCAATTTATTGCCGCCGTTCAGGTGACCCCAGTGTATTGCCATACGCTGGTCATGGATCTGTGAGGCGATATCCCAGCGGTGAAAAAGTATTCGATGACAAACCCGAGCCCTTAGAAGGCGAAGAGTGGATCGGAGAAGAGCTGTACACAAGTGACGGCGGGCTGATAACGGGGCTCCCTGAAAAGGAACAGGCAAAGCATGATGGCGCGTGCTATATGGCCACGACAACATGCCACGAGAGAACGCCCTGGAAAGCCTATACCAAGACCTTGGATGAGGCTAGAAATCTCTATAAGAAGCATTGCTCCGAGTGCAAGCTGGATCAGAAGAGTAGACTGGTTTGCTGGAAGGACGGCAAGGACAAAAAGACCTCGACCGCGCCTGTGCTGCCAAAGATTGTGCCTGGGACTGAACCTGAGGGCGGTAAGAAGAAGGAGATAATCGAGATTAAGCCTGTGGTCAAGGCCAAGGGAACAGAGCCAGAGAAGAAGGCCGAGATCGAGGATGAAAAGCTGCTTGAGGCTAGCCGCTACATCAGGGATGAGATCAAGTCAGGCCATAACAACGCCCAAAGGCAGACCAAAGTCGTGGCTGAGAAGGTCAAGGAAGACCAAAGGAATCTCACTAAGGCACTCACGAAGCTGTATAGACGAGCACCAAGCAGCAGTTCCGGCAAAGAGAGCTGCAAGTATTGGAGCAAGGCCGTGCTGCCAAAGGTGGAGGCTGCTATAAAGACCCTGGAGGCCAGGATCGCGCCTCCCGCCTCCAAGGATATGGCCGCCGCCATCGGAGTAGAAGCAAATGGCTAACGGCGATGTTGAAGTTGTGCAACCCGATCAATTTGGAAATAATTTGATAGGGGTTGCCGAACAACTGGGCGTGCCTGCTGGCGAAGCAAAGGGAGATGACGCGGTTTATTTTAAGCGTAATACCCCGCAGCTAGCTGCGGGTGGGATAAAGGGCATCCGTATCCAACTTAAGGATGGATCAGACAACCGGGTTCCGTTTCTATGCGGCGGCGCCTTGCATGCCCCGCCTGCTTGTAGCGGAGTGCGCCGCCGCCGTTTGACTTTTACATGAAAATCTCTTACAGCACTTCGGTTTTTCATCCTTCATGTATGTGGCTTGGAGCCTCTTGGCCATATCCCATGAGAATGTCACGTGCAATATCGTTTACAGAAGAGTATTACGAACAGGTGAGTGCTGGAAAAGAATTTGAGGACGTGCCGGACCTCCTGGCAGGCAGTCTTGCGCTATTGGTAGTAAACTTTAATTGTCTTTAGACAAGAAATTTTGTTTAAGCCACAGGCTCCTCGTCGTGAGAAGCCTTCGTCATAGTATCTTCTGCATATAGTCGAGCAGCATAATTTATGAAACAAGAGGCAAAATTCCATCGAAGAAGAATCCTGTTTGGTCGTACTTTAACTTGAGACACCGCGCGATTTTTCATACGGCTCGGCGAATTCTTATTATTGCCCTAACTGGTTATTTTCAAGGATTGTGATGGGGATCGCCTATACCGGAATGTTGACCAGGCCGATGCTGATGCTCCTTACCAAGTTGGATGGCTTGGTATAGTTTCGAGGTTCTCTTCTTCTTCGGCGGGCTTTGATCCTGCAAAAAGATCAGTTGCGCAGATTTGAGTGCAGTTATCGAGAGAGATGGTGCCTAGTGCCCGGAAACCACAACGATATCGAAAAGCGACTTTGGGATGCCGCAGACGAGATGCGGGCCAACTCCAAACTGAAGTCTTCTGAGTATTCCTTGCCGGTCTTGAGACTGATCTTCCTCAAGCATGCCGATTATGTTTTCACCGAGGCCGCGAAGGAGATGGAGATCAAAGGCACAGGCCGCCATGAGATCGGCAAATTGGATTACAATCAGAAATTTGATCTCAAAGGAGCATCTTTCCAGTGAGAGTTATGAATACCTGCTTAGTCTTTCCTTTCGGGATAGAAGTTAGGGCTTTCATGTCGACTAGCTCAGTTATCTGTCTTGAAGCGGTGCTTTCCGAGATATTCGATCTCCTAGCTATATCTTTAATCGTAATAGGTTGATTTTTGTTCACATCTTCCAGAATCCTCTTGCTCTTTTCGTCAAGAACATGTTTGATATTCGGCAAAAAGATTTCATTCATTGACCTATCGATATCGCTGTAGTTGGTGGCTCTGTAGATTTTGCCAGGTTGAGCGAGACAAGCCAAAGTAAAGGCAAGAAAAATCTCTCGGGGTCCTCCCGATAAGTTCGCAACGATTTCTCCCTCCGACCTCTTGATTAGGTTTATAAGTGAGACTACCATTTCTTCAAAATTCCGATGGTTCACTCGATAGATATCAACATTTATGGAGCTGTCAATCTGCTTGGATAGGTCCTTGATGGCCTGGATGGTTGCCTCGCCTCGGGTATCCTTCTCATCTTCGGGGCGTATTAGGATGATCCGGTCGCCTCCCTCTATCCCGTATTTCACTATCAAAGAGACTATCTGAGATGCATCGAAACCTGAAAGGGAGACGTAGGTCTTCATTATTTGATATTGCTGTTTAGATGCATAAATGCTTTTCCGTTGCTAATATTTGAATTCAAATACATAAAATTGCAGCAAAATGAAATTATTGCATTAATCGACAGATTTAAATATAACGAAATGTAATCTTCCTCAGATGCCTCAAAAGATCTCACTGATAACCCGGCCTGAGACGGCATTTGAGATCCCGACCAGTGAAGGCTACCAACTCTACTCTTCCATTCTGGGCGTTATGCGGGAATCGGACGAAGATATCAGCAAACACACCCACGATTCACCTATCAGCTCGATATCCATTAGCCCGCTGGACGGCAAGTTTAGGCGCTGCGACCGGCCCATGCACAAAGCCGTCGATGCCGCGGAGAAGTACGAGCTGAAGATAGGGATAACGGACCCAAAGGAAGTGGAGATATTTCGGTCCATCATCCAGCCCTTGATCCTTAGGGAGCGGAACCTCTGCATGGAAAAAGGAGAGCTGAGGGTGGAGGAGGTAAGAAGCTCCACGGCCAGCTTTGATGATCTGGTGAGATCGGCAGGAGATCTCAAGGAGCACTGCATCGATTTTGAGTTCAAGTCTCCGGCCTGCATTCAGTACCGCAACAGCAAGGTCTACGAGATGTTCCCGCACCGCGAGGCTGTCTTCCACTCGCTTCTGTCCAAATGGAACGCGGTTTGCCCAGAGGAGCTGAAGATGGCCATCGAGAGGGACGATATGGCACGCCACCTTGTGGAAAAGCCGCTGGCCTACGAAACGCACAGCGTGGTCGTGAACACCTTTGTGGATAAAAAGAAAGGACATGCGAGGCCGAAGATGATGCAGGGATTCACAGGGCGCTGTCAGTACACATTCACCAGAGAAGCGTCCGAGGGCATGAGAAACGGGATTTTGGCGCTGTCAAGATTTGCGGAGTACAGCGGCCTCGGGAGCGCGGTTGCAAGAGGATGCGGGGCGGTGAAGGTGACGGTGGGGGAGGTGAGGTAATGGTAGCTGATGCTTTGCAGGATAATTTTAGAGATCGAAAGCGATTGAAGGAAATGAATGCCAGGATGGATGAGAAATCTTCTGAGGAACCTAAGCCCGGATTGTTTGAAGAGTACCTCAAGATGGTGGATATCCATCTAGTTGAAAGGGGCATGGCCTTCAAGCCTGCCAAGAGCATTGAGTTTGGAAAGACCGATCAGAGCATGCTCAATCATGTTCGAAATGGCATTCTCTTTCTCCTTCGTTTCAATGAAGCACTTGAAAAGCTCAGCGCAAGACCGCTTGAGAAAAGCGGCCTCCGAGAGTGTATTGCTCTCTTCGTAATACATGACCTTCATAAGCTGAAGTTTGGAGAATGGAAGCAAGACGAAGAAGCTTTAGAAATGCCGGGCACGATGGAGAATCAGTTTGAGATACCTGAAGCCGTGCTCATGGGATTTGTTGACGAGATGCATCTCAAAGATTTTGCTCCGAGCTTGAAGGATGAGGATTATTTTTCAGTTGCGGTGGCACTCCACAAGAGCAGGTTTTCTCGTTCCGGGGCGCGAACTTCCCATTTCATGGATCTGGAGCCGTTCCTGTATCTAATGGACAACATGGCAAGCTGTGCGTCTCCTGAGGAAGCGGTTTCGGCTCGATCGTTGACGGCGCTTCGTGACGGTTTCCCGCAGGATTCGCCGGAGACTCAATTGAATTTACAGTATCACAGGCTGGATGATGTGAAGGGCATCATCTCTGGCATCATCAACAAGTCCGTAGCCGATGTGCTCCAGGAGCAGGGCTTGATCATGCTCATGGCCTATCAGGATGGTTGCGTGTACTTGTCAAAGGGAATGCTAAAGGCAGAGGTCTCTGGAGAGTCTATCGAAAAAGTGTACAACGTCCTAGAAAAAAATATTCAGCAATCGTCATCGGCTCTATCTGATCCAGGGCGTCTGGGCAACAATCTCAAAACACCGAGACTTGGTTATTATGGACTAAGCGATGAATACTACTTTTTCAGCGGTCCAAAAACAATGTTACAGGCTTTTATTGAGAAGTCCATTACATCTGCTCACGCGGAGAAGAATTCAGACTTAACCGATTCGATGACTGAGGGCATGACGAGATGCGATGAAGTCGTTCCCCTTGAAATGGAGAGTTCCAAAGAAGGTCAAAAGATCCTCTTAGGTTTCGCCCGAGCAGTAGCTACAGTTCATCAGTCCTTCATTTCAGAGATCGTCTCTGATAATAAGCAATCACTCCGAAAGTCCTGCGAAATTTGGGGAGTTCCTGCCGAAGTGTGCGATGCATTGATCAAGTCAATGGAAACGGACCCTACTCATCTGGCAAATGGCGGAAAATGGGATTACTCTTATGCGATTGCCCAGTGTGTAATAGACCAAGAGAACAATGGCATAAAGCTCAGGAATATACCAACTGTGACTGCCATAAATCTTCTTGCCGACCAGATATGGAACCGAATTTCTCAAATGGAAGGATGGGACGAATTTGTAGCAGGCAAAACTGAGGCCTATCGGAAGGAGCTGGTTGAGTACCTTCATGAAGTGCTCACAATAAACGGAACGATTTCTTCCCTTGATAATTCCGCCCTCAGCGATACGTTTAAAGAGTACGAACGGAGCGGAAAGACCTGCAACCTCTGCAACAGAGGGACAATACTCAATAAGAAGGAAATGGGGAACTCAAATTCATTTTTATCTTTCAATTTTACAAACAGGGTCTTCGTCGGGAAATCAAAGCCGACCAACATTTATGTCTGCGTTCCATGCGGTATAGAACTCGCATTAAGGAGGAATGGTTTTAATCTCCCTAAAGGAAACGGAGCGAATAGCGAGATGCTATATTTCCATTTCATTCCAGACTATTTCTTCACACCTGAATCATGGGAGCTGGTCAATGCGATTCTCTCAAGATTTTCTGATGAGGCGCGAGTGAGAATGGCCGCACTATCTGAGAAGATCTTTAATTCAAAATATGTAGGTAGCTCCTGCGAGCCAGGAAACGATGTCGATATCTACAAATCATGGGTTGATGACCTTGCCGTAAAAGATGAGGACAAAGGCTCCAAAGGAATGAGCATGGCGCAATATATGGCCCAAGGATATGATAACATCCTCGGAGACGCCAGCATAATTTTTTACAAGCCTTCAGAGAATACAACTGAGTTTCATTTCTTCGGAGTCTACATTGCTCTGATAATAGCCGCGTACACAGGCATGCGAGTAGTAGTAAGTCATTCGCCCATCACAACAATGCGTGGCCGAGATTTCCAAGAAGTCGTCGCATTGGATTCGATTAATTCTCACGTGATCGACTTCTACGGCAAGTTTATTCCGCTTTCAAAGCTGGAGGAGACGATTAGGGTGTCCAGCGCTCTGATTCGTCTCGGCTACAACACTAAATCGGGATTGAAGGACTCGCTTTTTCCAAAATATTTGCGAGTAGTGCGAGATGAAATGCTTCCAGGGTCACATCTTCTGAAGATGGTCTACCGTGGATCTGAGAACGAAAATAATGTCCAGTACCTGCTTGATGAGGCTCTGTTTCTGGACAAGATAAAAGGTGATCGAAAATGAACGAATCTGATAAGATTTGCCATTTAGCAGAACTCGGCTTTAAAATTGCTCAGCCCAAAGGCTACAAGCCCCATGCAGTGGAAAGGCTGTTCCGTGAATCAGTGAAAGCTGTTACTGAACTTCGAGGTATTGATCTTTCAAAATGCGATTACAGAGCAACAGTATCCGGGCGCATCCAGAAGACCCTGGACCGCATGGCAGAGGATCAGGCTTTCGTCCCTGAGAGGATGGGGCTCGATGCCAAAGCAGATGATTTTGCTGACTTCTTTGTGGATAAGATTCTAAACGAGATTTGTGATGGAAAACCGGGAAGGCTGAAGAAAATGTCAAACAACCTTGCGGATGGCTATTATTCTGCTACATTGAGCATTCGGCGCAAATATTGGGTTGAGAAAAATTCGAACGCAATGAACCCGTCTGATTAGGTGGAGATGAAATGAGCATTGAAGATATAAAGGGCAAGTTGGCACCAGGACTTGTTGAGAATCTCATAAACGAGCCAAGCGCACATTACATTCACATTTTGCTGCTGAGAGAACTGCAATCAAGTGCCATTTTCACGACGAATGGGCAAGATGCGGATATCACCACTGTGGGAATCAGTGCTAGCGATGGCCTGGTTGATTATTCACCTGTGATGATGTTCAAGCGCAAGCAGACCGGAAGCGACAGAAGAAAGGGAAAGGAGCTGCAGAGGAATCTCATTAATGTTAAAGACACAATGAACGTAAATGAGATGAACCAGGAATCGCCTGAGTCGATGCTCTATGGAAGCGCCGCAGGCGACGAAGCCATCTCGGTTACTTCCAGGGTGATTTATGACACTGCTTATTCGATAAGGGATTCAAGCGTTCTCGTTGAGGAGAAGTTCCAGAATGCACCTGGAGATGCATTCGCCAAGGGAGCGACAACTGCTATACGAGAGCCCGATTTTATCATGCCGGGAACCCTGTTTCCGTGCGTGGTTACATTGCGGGATGCCACCTTTGAGGAGCTGATTTTTGTCTTGGGCGTAACCAAGATGAACAAGCGTTATGGTGCTGCGACTTCAAGGATTGGGCGGATGGAAAATCATATTCTTGGGATCTATTTCGGATTAGAAGAAGGTCCTGCTAATCTGTTCCTGTCTCAAGATGTCGCAAGACGTCTGGCAGCCCATAATGGCGACGTAAATACTGAGAGCCTGAACAAGGTGCTTTACAGTTCCGTGCTAGATATCGAAAAGATAAAAGTAATCGTCAAAAAGTCATTCGATGATGAGATTGAAACACTGAACATTAAAGCGCTTGCTGATACAGAATTCAAGGAACTAGCAGACTATGTCAATGAAGAGAAAATGAAAGACGCCCTGGAAGCCCAGAAGGCAAAGGCGTCCGAATTCTTCAAACGTGTGAAGGGAGCATAGAATGAGTGAGAATTTCCAGGTAGTGGAATGTTCCATTGAGACTCTAGACCGCACGCTTTACGCATCGAGGGAAGTGGGCGATCTTGTGGATACAGGAGATTTTATCCTAAGCACTGCGCTTCATCATGCGTTCGGTTTCGTATCCAGCAAATACATCAATTTCGGGAATAAACCATCGTACCTGGAAGAGACTTCTGAGATCTACAAGAACTTCTACATTACTCCGGCGAAGCCCGAATCTATCGGAGAGTATGTAAGAAAAATTCTTGGAGTTCAAAACTTGACAGGCAACGCAATGCCTTTGCCATATTTGGGAGGACATTCCACGAGCCAATGGAATGCCAGGCCCCACCAGTACGCTGTAAAGAATTGGAAAGCAAAAGAAATGCCCAAAGAGCTGAAGGGAAAGAACCTGCCCAAGTTTGGAAAGGAAAGGGTTCTTGACCAGCAGAACCTGCTCACCGCCTACATCCTGCCGTATGAATTCGAAGCATCTTCGCTGGTTTCGAAGGTCCCTAGATATGTCCGCCTAGGAAAAAAGCGATCCAAAGCACGAGTTAGGACAAGAATCATTGAAAGCACGATAGAAGAAGGGGAGTTTCTGTCCAATCACCCCTTTGGGATTTACGACTACGACGGAGTTCCATTGGGAGACCTGATTTCGGTCAGAATGCGGCCAGTGCCACTTATTGTTCAGGGACGTTACAGGGGCAAGTTTATACGAATACCTCGTGCGGGAAAGCGTGAGGATGTTGTGCTTCCGTACAAATTGGAGTTTTTAAAGGCGAAAAGATGAATTCAGGCGAGAATTCCCTAAAGAATAGCGTTGAAATGGTCGCCATTGGCCTGGACGGATTGCGCCTGGAGCAGACCGACCAGGCCTATCTCCCAGGTTTCAAAGCCTTTGAGCATCAGATAGAGAGTGATAGACTGATCAAGGGTAGCGAATCGCTTTTTCTATTTAACCACAGTCCAACAGGTTCAGGAAAAACCATCTCCTGGCTGAAGCCAGCGCTCGATGCAAGAATGAAGGTCATTGCAGTCTACCCGACTAATGCTCTCGTTATAGATCAGAAGAAGCAAGTTGACCGGTTTATATCAAATTATAGAGAACGATACGATCCCAAAGATTATCATGTTCAAGCAATCACAAGCGACCTTCTGGTTGAGGAAAAGAAGCGTTATCCTGATGAAAACGGCCTGCGAAAGGGCCAGCTTTTGAATCGTGTCATACGCAAGGGGCGTGGTCGTGGGCTGATCCTGCTCACAAATCCCGATATTCTAACCCTTGCTCTGAAGGATGCCTACTACGAACACAACATTCGTGAGGCAGTCCGCAGCGTGGACATGGTAGTAGTAGATGAGTTCCATCTCGCATCGGTCAAGCAGAGTGACATGCTGCTCTTCATGATGCATGAGATGAGCGACGACAAAAGAAGCCGTCTAAAGAAGTTTGTATTCCTCAGTGCCACGCCAAATCGCCAGATTGTCGGGAGGGCAAAGAAGGTCGGACTGAATGTTGTCGTATTTGATGACAAGAGCACTGCGTTATCGTGTTCCAAAGGACTTCCTGTGCTCCCCAGATTGGAACTTAATGTGAGGAGTGGCGCGATCTATAGGACCTACGAGTTGATCAAAGAGGACTTGGGTTATTTTGTTGATCTTTGCAAACGTCAGCTGGTCGATGGCAAAAGAGCCAAGACGGTCTTCATCTTGGACGGGATCTATGAGGTGGACGAGATATTCAATGTGCTCATGGATGCTCTAAAAGATCAAGAATATAAAGTTGAGCGTGTGGATGGCCTGCATCCTGCGACCCCTGAAAAGCTGGAGAAATTCGATGTCCTTGTTTCAAACTCATCTGTTGAGGTCGGAATCGACTTCAAAGTTGACCGTCTCGTTTTCTCGGGGTATTCGAAGAGCAAGCTCTTACAGAGGATAGGGCGGTTGAGACATAAGACAGAGAACGAGATATGTGAGGCGGTTTGTTTTGTGCCCAATGTTCTTTACGATCATCTGAAAGGGCTTTCCGCTAAAACTGGTTCCTTAGAGCTAACACGAAAAGAGCTGGCAGAGCAACTGGATAAATTGTTGGAATCAGGATTAGACCTCTCGTCCTACACCAGAACATACTCTCCGATAGAAGCCTATTTGTATTTAAAATCAAGGATAAAAGGTGGTACCTGGCGGGACTATTTTGGTGAAGAGCATCATGAGAAGGGAATGCCTGAATCGATTCAGGGAGCCGAGTGGATAAGAACACTCACAATTCTTGAGAAGCATTTCCTGGATCGAGAGATAGACGGCCAGATGTATGAATGGCTTGATGAAGAGTCACAGAGCCTGCAAAAGGGCCTGATCAGCTATCGTGGTTCTCGGTTCCAGGCACTGATGTTTGATAAAGGCGAGAAGCAGCTCAAGCTCTACGATCTGATGTATCTACTCAGGCGCGGTGATGTCGAGTTTATGCCCTCGCAGAGATTTGCTCTCAGGCTAAGGGAGGCTTGCGGCGAAACTTATGATGTCGCGTTGAAGCCCAAATACGAATCGATGAAGAGGTTTGCAGCAGGCTTCTGTTGGTATCATGGAACTTTAGGCGATGAGACCCGAAAAGTGCTGTTTAAGGGTGAAGGAGCACATTACAAAAAGATAATGCTCAACGCAGCTGACCATGCAAGAAAACCACGTATGGTTGACGGATTCAAGGTGGAGACTGAGCCCAATATCTCATCGATCTCCTATCTGAACGATACCTTGACGGAGTATGAGATATTTGCCAGGCTGATCGATCAGAGTGGCTCTTATCTCAAGGCCAAATTCAATCTGGGCGATTTCTTTTACCTTTACCCATATTCAGGAATGAGAAGCGTGGCCTTTGGGCATGATGCTCTGTATATTGACTGCCTGATCAGGGACGAGCATGAAAGAAGGAGATGAGCTTGTAAACGTCGGCCATATAAATCAATATCTTTACTGTCCGCGCAGATATTATTATATTTGCTATTTTGATACAATTGAGACGAATTTTTTCCTAAA
>Ga0182021_10009826_pt1 | contig 11344 bp, 10 predicted proteins | sample 612E3MmetaG_FD_120493 | JGI IMG/M metagenome (GOLD analysis project Ga0182021, IMG submission 120493) | Permafrost microbial communities from Stordalen Mire, Sweden - 612E3M metaG (Illumina Assembly) | ecosystem: Environmental > Terrestrial > Soil > Wetlands > Permafrost | place: Sweden...
CGGGGACGATCCCGGACGGGCGGGGGCCGAAAACGAACGCTCGCTCGTCCTGCGCCTGACCTACGGTTCGACCACATTTCTGCTGACCGGCGATATCGACGCGGCCGCGGAGCGGCGGCTGGCCCGATCGGGACGACCGCTTCGGACGGACGTGCTCAAGTCCCCTCACCACGGCAGCCGTTCGTCAAGCTCGCCGGAATTCCTCGATGCGGTCTCCCCCGGGATCGTGGTCATCTCCGTGGGCCGGGACAACCGTTACGGTCTGCCCGATCCGGGCATCGTGGCGCGCTATGAAGAGCGCGGCTCCCGCGTCCTGCGCACGGACCGGGACGGCGCGGTGGAGATCGTCTCGGACGGATTCCGGCTGTCGGTCCGGACGGCTGTCCTCCCCCCTAAAGGTGATTGACAGGTTCGCTGGTGAGGACTATGATTTTTATATGATGAAAAGGGTTTTCCTTTTTTCGGGCGTAATTGCATTAGCCGCCGGTCTCTGCTTCGGCCAGGACCTGGTCGACGCGGCCAAGAAAGAAAAAGAGCGCCGCCAGGCCCAAAAAAGCAGTAAAACCGTCGTTATCACCAACGTGACCCTGTCCGATCTGAAGAAAAAGGCTTCCGGCCCGGCGAACAAAACCGAGGGCGGCCAGGATCTCGGCACGGCTGAGAACACCAGCGCGGCGAATCCCGCCGGGGGCCGGCCTGCAGCGACGCCTGCGCCCTTATCCGGACCGGAACCGGGATCGCCCCAAGCGCCCAACCGGGAAGAGCAGACTGCCGATTATCAAAACCTCTACGACAGGGCCAAGGAAAGAGTGGACCTGCTGGGGTTGAAGATGCTCTCCCTACGCCAACAGCTCACGACGTTCAACAGCATGGAATCAAAGGAAAAGGTTCAGAGGGATTTCGCCGAGACCTATCAGAAGTACCAGCAGGCCCAGGCCGACGCGGCCAAGGCCAAGGAAAACCTGGACCGGGTCCTCGGCCAAGGCGGCGCGAAAGCGCCTTCGACCCCCATCAAATAACCGCCGTCGGGCGTAGCCCTCAGCGGAAGTAAACCAAGGCTACCATAATACCCAGTTCCCGGTCGTCTTTCGACCCGGCCATGGCCTTGGCCGGAATGAACGGCTTATCGACGGCGATGCTCAGGAAAAACTCATCTTTATCGCCGAGCTGTTCCTTCTTGACGGCATAGGATTTCTCGAAGAGGCCCTGATCGGGAACAAATTCGTCCAGGACCAGGTCGTTGATCTTGAAGATGATCTTCTGGTCCTTGACCACTTCCAGATTGACCCCGCCGCGGATGACCAGGAGCGCGTCACGCTTGGGATTGTCGACGATGCACTTGGCTTCCTTGGCCGTCCAGCGCCACTGCTTGAGCGGGGAATCGCGGTTGATCTCCAGGTCGTACCAGCCGCTCTCATAGATGACTTCGGGGGTTCCCAACGGGGGCGGAAGGACCTTCAGCTTCTTGGACAGGACCTCGCGCTGCGATTTCCCGGTTCTATCGAACGGGTTAAAGAAGCCGGAGGACAGCCGGAGCGTCTCCTCGCCCTTGAATTGGGGGTCGAACTCATCAATGAACGCGGGAATATAAATCCGCTTTTTGAGCGAATATTCCTTGTTCTTTTCCCACTTGGATGTGGGCACGTCGGGGGTGTAATCGTCTCCGACAATGAGGTTGCTGTCATGCCAATAATGGACGAAGATCGTATAATCCCGGTCGAAAGGCTTGAAGTCCGGACCGGTTTTCCATTTATACGTCACATCCGTCATCAGGTTGTCGGACAGAGTCGCCTCGGCGAACGAGACGCTCAGATCCACTCCTTTGACCCGGGTCTTTTTCTGGCAGGAAATCACGGCCAGCGCGGCCGTAAAAAGAACACCCATCCATAGAATCTTTCGGTTCATCGCTGATCCTCCAAGCGCGCCTCGGCGCGGGTTGCCGGTACTAATTATAGGTCAATAATTCCAGTCCTGTAAAGAAGGGCTCGGGGCGCTCCCTCACTCGACATTTTAAAAACCCGGCCCGATGTAATATCATGGGGCCGAATGAAACTTCTGGTCTCGATTTATTCCGCGTTCTCCCGCCCGGTCTGCCGCCTCAGGCGCGCTCTCCATCGAAGGGGAGTCCTGCATGCCGGGCAGGCGCCCCTGCCCGTCCTCAGTGTCGGAAATCTGGCCCTGGGCGGGTCGGAAAAGACCCCCCTGGCCATGGATTTACTCGGATTCCTCCTGGAAATCGGCCGAAAACCGGCGCTAGTCACCCGCGGTTATAAAAGCGTCTGGGAACGTTCGGGAGGCGTTCTCTCCAACGGCAAGACGATCACCGGCACCTGGCGCGAAGGCGGGGACGAGCCTTTCCTCGCGGCCCGGCGCCATCCCGGAGCCGGAGTCTATGTCGGCCGGGATCGGCTGGCGTCTTGCCGGCGGGCCTACGAGGCCGGTTTCGACGTCGCCGTCCTCGATGACGGTTTTCAACATCTGCGCCTGCGGCGCGATTTGGACATCGTCCTCTACGATGCGGCCGCCCGCACGCCCCTCCGAGAGGGCCCGGCCGCCCTGGCGGCCGCGGATGTCGTGTTGATGAAGAACCAGCCAGAAAGTCCGGCGCTTCGCGCCGGCCGGGCGATATTTTTCGGCTATCATGTCCGGGAGAACGGGATCATCCCGCTCCAGGACGGTGCGGTGCGGCCCTTGTCCGCCCTGCGCGGACGCCGGATTTACGCCTATTGCGGGATCGCCCGGCCGGAGAGGTTTTTCGAACTGCTCGAGGCCGCGGGAACGGCGCCGGCCGCCCGGGCGGTTTTTCCCGACCATTTCGATTACCCCGACGCGGCCCTGGTCCGTTTGGCCGATGCGGCGCGCGAGGCCGATTGTCCGGTGTTGCTGACTACGGAAAAGGACGCGGTCAAGATCCGCGACCGCCGCGAAGCGTTCGTCGGACTCGAATCGTTCGTTCTCCGCATTGAGCTGGATCTGCCCGCCGGATTTCACGAACGGATCCGGGAAGCGGTGGTGAATTCATCGCCCGGAGGCCGGGCGTGAGATACCGGCCCGGGGAATGGGCCGGATACGCCGTCTATCAAGCGGTCTCCGCGGCCCTCTTTTTTATCCCCCGGCCGGCCGTGCTGGCCATGGGACGGGGATTGGGCCGCTTCTTCTATCGTCTCTCCCCGCTCCATCGCGGGATCGCCTTGAAAAACCTGGGAACCGCCTTCGGCCAGGAAAAAACGGCCCGGGAACGGGAAGCCATCGCCCGGGCCTCGTTCGGCCATTTCGGCCAGGTGACGCTGGAAACCATAAAATTCACCCGCTATACCCGGGATCGCGTCCTGGATCTGATCGAGATCGAAGGGCGTGAGCATCTGGAGCGGGCCCTGGCCCAAGGGAAAGGCGTTCTGGTCTTCTCCGCCCACTACGGGAATTGGGAGACTCTTATCCCGCTCCTGTCTCCGATGGGGACGCTCCACGTCATCGCCCGCCATCTCGATAACCGCCTTGTCGACCGCAGGCTGACGGCCGTTCGGACGCGGATGGGCGGCATCGTCATCGACAAGATGGGGGCGGCCCGGCCCATCACGCGGGCCCTGAAAAGCGGGGGCATCATGGCCATCCTCATCGACCAGAATGTCCTGCGCCAGGAAGCCGTCTTCGTCGATTTCTTCGGCCGACAGGCGGCCACGACCCCCGGCCTGGCCTCCTTCCACATCCTGACGGGCGCGCCGCTCGTCCCCGTTTTCTGCCTGCCGCGGGGCCGCCGTTTCCGCTTCCGCATCCTGCCGCCTCTGGAAATTCCACTCACCGGGCGGAGGGAGGAAGACGTGTTGAAAATCACCGGAATCTGCACTAAGATGATCGAAGACCAGATCCGGCAGGCGCCCGAATGGTGGCTCTGGCTGCACAAACGCTGGAACACGAGGCCCGCCGGAGAAACGAACCCGACATGAGATCGAACAATCGAACGGCCGCCGAGCTGAGGCCGATCCGGTTCCAGCTCGATTACCTGGACTTCGCCGACGGCTCGGCCCTCGTCGAATGCGGCAAGACGCGCGTCGTCGCCGCGGCCACGATCGAGGACAAGGTCCCGCCTTTCCTGCGGGGCTCCGGAGGCGGCTGGGTCACGGCCGAATACGCCATGCTGCCGCGCTCCACCGAGAAGCGCACCCAGAGGGAGCGCCAGCAGGGCTATCCCTCGGGCCGCAGCCAGGAGATTCAGCGCCTGATCGGACGGACCCTGCGGGCGGTCACGGACCTGCGGTCGCTGGGCGAGCGCCAGATCATCGTCGATTGCGATGTTATTCAAGCCGACGGGGGCACGCGCGTCGCGTCGATCAACGCCGCCTGCGTGGCCCTGGCCCTGGCCCTGAAAAAAATGATGGACCGCAAGATCGTCGACCAGATGCCGCTCCGTCACCTGGTCGGGGCGATCAGCGTCGGAATGGTCCGCGAAGAGCTCCTCCTGGACCTGGATTACGACGAGGACTCGACGGCCGACGTGGACATGAACGTCGTCCAGACCGACCGCGGCCAGCTCCTGGAAGTCCAGGCCACGGCCGAGCGCAGCCCCTTCTCCCGCCACCAGCTGACCGAGCTGCTCAAGCTGGCCGATCAAGGCATCCGCGAAATCGTGCAGATCCAAAAAGACATCCTCAAACGCAAAAGCCTGCTCTTCATGGCCTATGGGGAACGCTGATCCGGAAGGATACGGCCCCGGCTTGACTTTGGCCCGCCGCGCCGATAATAATTGATTTTCTTTTAACGAGTTAGGACCGGATTTTCCGGAGAGACCGCTCATTGGAGCAGGAGGCCTTCATGAATCTCGTGACCGTTCTCATCATCGCCGGCGCCGCGATCGCCGTCCTGGCCCTGACCATCCTCGTCTTCGCCAAACAGTACAAAAAGGTCGGCCCCAACGAAGCCCTCGTCATCTCCGGGCGAAAAAAAACGGTCACCGCTTCCGACGGATCTAAGACGAAGATCGGATATCGTATCCGGCTGGGCGGAGGGACATTCGTCCGTCCCTTCCTGGAAACGGTCGATGTCCTGCCCTTGGAGGTCATCGCCCTGACCATCCGGACGCCCGAAGTCCTGACCCACGGCGGCGTGCCCATCCTGGCCGACGCCACGGCCCAGATCAAAATCGAATCGACCGAAGCCGCCATCCGCGTCGCCGCCGAACAGTTCCTGGGCACGGGCAAGGACGGCGTCCGCGACGTGGCCGTCGCCGTCCTGGAAGGCAAGATGCGCGAAGTCATCGGCACGATGACGGTCGAGGAGATCTACCGCGGCCGCTCCGAATTCAACAAGCGGGTGTCCGCGTCGGCCACGGACGAATTCTCCCGCATGGGCGTCGTCCTGCTGGGATTCTCGCTCAAGGAATTCTCGGATTCGCAGGGCTATATGGACGCCCTGAGCAAGCCGATCATCTCGGCCGCCAAGCGCGACGCGGCCATCGCCGAGGCCGAAGGGGAAAAGGAGGCCGTCATCAGGTCCTCCCAGGCCCGCAAGGAGGCCGAAGTGGCCCGCCTGCAGGCCGAAGCCCTGATCGCCAAGGCCCAATGGGAGAACGAATCCAAGAAGTCCGAATCCCTCACGGCCGTCAACCAGAAGAAGGCCCAGGCCGATTTTTCCTACGAGCTGGAGCGCTACCGGCTGAGCCAGGCCATCAAGCTCGAGGAATCCAAGGTCCTCCTGGTGGAGAAGGAACAGTCCATCAAGATCGAGGAGCTGGAGATTCAGCGCCGGGAGAAGGAGTTGGAGGCCAACGTCCGCAAGCCGTCCGACGCCCGCAAATACCAGATCCAGGCCGAAGCGGAGGCCGAAGCGTACCGTATCCAGGCCGAGGCCCGGGGCAAAGCCGAGGCCGTCAAGCTGGAAGGCCAGGCCGAAGCCTCCCGGATCCAAGAGAGAGGCGCGGCCGAGGCCGACGCCATGCAGCGCAAGGCGGCTTCCATGGAAAAATATAACGACGCCGCCATCCTGGAAATGTATATGAAGGTCCTGCCCGATGTGGCCCGGGCCGTGGCCGAGCCGCTGGCCAAGGTGGACAAGATCGTCGTCATCAGCGGCGGCGACAAAAGCCTGGGCACGAACAAGGTCACGGCCCAGGTGGCCGAGGTCCTGGCCCAGGTTCCGGACGTGGTCCAGGCCTTGACCGGAGCCGACCTGAAGAAGTTCCTCAAGGACAAGCTCAACCCGCAAGAGAAGCCCCAGAAATAAGCCCGTCGCGGGAACGGCAGGATCAATATGGTTTCCGAACGAGTCAAGCAAATCGGGGCCTCGCCCACGCTGCGCATCGCGGCCAAGGCGAAGGCCATGAAGGCGGAAGGGATCGACGTCGTCGACCTGAGCATCGGCGAGCCGGATTTCCCCACTCCCGAGAACGTCAAGTCGGCCGGGATCCAGGCGATCCGCGACAACTTCACCAAATACACCGAGAATGACGGGACGCCGGCCCTGAAAAAGGCGGTCATCGCCCGCTTCAAGGAGGAGTTCGGCGTGTCCTACGCGCCGGCCGAAGTCATCGTCTCCAGCGGGGCCAAGAGCTCGCTCTTCCACCTCTTCCAGGCCATCGTCGACGCGGGCAACGAGGTCATCATCCCGGCCCCCTACTGGGTCACCTATCCGCACGTCGTCAAGCTGGCCAAGGGCAAGGCCGTCTATGTCGAGACCAGGGAGGAGGACGGCTTCGTCCTCACCGCCGAAGCCCTCAAAGCCCATATCACGCCGGCGACCAAGGCCGTCATCCTGAACTCGCCCTCCAATCCGACGGGCGCGGCCTACACCCGTGAGCAGCTGCAGGCCCTGGCCGACGTCGTCCGGGGGGAGGACATCTATGTCGTCGCCGACGAGATCTACGCCGCGCTCGTCTACGACGAGTTCAAGTTCACCAGCTTCGCCGCCCTGGGCGAGGACATCAAGAAAAAGACCATCCTCATCAACGGTCCCTCCAAATCGTACTCCATGACCGGCTGGCGCATCGGCTATGCCCTGGGGCCGGCCGACATCATTGCCGGCATGGCCAAGATCCAGAGCCACACCACGTCCAACGCGGCGTCCATCTCCCAGAAGGCCGCCCAGGAAGCCTTGAACGGGCCCCAATTCGAGGTATCCCGAATGGTCCAGGAGTTCCAGCGCCGCCGCAATTACGGCCTGATCAAGCTCCAAGCCATGCCCCGAATCTCTTGCCTCAAACCGCAGGGCGCCTTCTACCTCTTCCCCAACGTCAAGGCTTACTACGGCCTGGAGTTCAACGGAACGCCGATCCGCAATTCCAACGGCCTGGCCTATTATCTCCTGCGGGAAGCCAACGTCGCCATTGTCCCGGGCGATTCATTCGGCGCGGACGACTACATCCGCCTTTCCTACGCCACGTCGATGGAGAACCTGGAAAAAGGCCTGGACCGGATCGGCCGGGCCCTGGCCGCTCTGCAGCCGGCCCGTAAAGCCAAACGGGTGGCCCTCAGCAACTATGCCGCCCGTGCCCGGGCCGCCGTCCCGGTCGACGCGGCTTTGACCGTCCCCGTCCGGGACGGACTGGCGGCCGAGATCGAGCGCCACCTGACGCCCGAGAATTACTTCGAATGGAACGCCGTGGTCAACGGTGTCGTGGTCCAGCTGCGGACGAACGTCGCCCATCTCCATGACTTTTGGGTCGACAATTGGTATCCGGCCCAGCTCGAGGCCGGATTGGAACCCCACGGCATCATCCACGCCGTCGACGGGATCCCCGGGCGCGAACCGCGGGCCCTCTACAACAGCGAAACGAAAACGGGTTTTTTGATCAACTGCGACGCCTATGGCCCCTTGCGCAGCCTGGCCCTCGGCCTCGTCGCCGACGTCGGGGAGCGTTCGTTCGGCGTCCATCCGGTGCGGGGCATGTCGGTCGACGCCGGGGGCCAAGGGCTCGTTCTGATCGGACCGCCGGGGACGAACAAGACCGGGCTTTTCTTCGGCCTGCTGCGCGATCCGCGCTTCCGCTTCCACGCCAGCGACATCCTCTTCGTCCGCTACGCCGGCAAGGCCGCCCTGGCCGATGCGGTCGAGCGGAAGGTTTTCCTGCCGACCCGCACCGTGGAGGATTTCGGCCGCCTGGCCCCCCTCTTCGACGGCAGCAAGTGCGAGAACGTCGTCCTGCGCAAGGACGATTGCAAGGACGCCGAGTGTCTGCGGCAGGAGGATTGCCGCCTCGACCGGGGCGCGCCGTTCTGCTACAAGGCGGCCAAGGAAGCCCACGCCCTGCTCGATCCGAACTGGATCGCGGGGCCCGACGCGGTCGTCCGCCGTACCACCCTCCGCCATCTCATTTTGCTCCGCAACGATGCCTTCTCGCCCGCTCTGGCAGAGCTTTCTGCCGAAGAAGCATTGCGGATCCTGGTCTCAGGCGAAGTTCCCGGGATGAAAAAGGCGGCCGGAGCCAAGACGCATCCCTTCTTCAATCCCCATCTCCTGACCCTTTCAGAGGACCGCTTGGAGTTGCACAAGGCCCATTTCCAGCGTCTTCTGCAGAGCGCCAAGGCCTGGCTGTTCAACAGCGGGACGGCGGGAGTCGACAAGATCCGGGAGATCACCGGATCGAAGTAGGCCGTTCCTGGCCGCGGCCGGATCGTTTTGGATGGTTCCCTCATCTCTCGGATGATCCGGCCACCATTAAAAAATTCGAGAAGCTTCAGGAATGCCGAAAAAGAAAAAGGGCGGCGCGGGAAGCGCCGCCCTTTTTCAATTGAATTCAGGAATCAAGTCCCGGAAGTGCCGGAACGGGGCCCACGGATGAACGAGCCGTTCAGGTTGATGAGGTCTTTGTCGAAGTCAGTCGAGGCCGCGATCGTATAAAGCCCGGCGTTGGGATTGGCCGGGTCATACGTCCAGGATTCGATGGTGCTGCTGCGACCGTAGGAAACGACCAGGAAATCGTCCGCGGCCGAATTGACGATCCCCCAATTGCCGTTGGCGGTCGTTCCGGTGAACACCTTGAAGTTCCCGCCCCACTGATCTTTCAGCGGAAGCACCTTGATGTACATGGGTGAGAGGGCCGTCTTCATCGTCGCACTGATGTCGCCGTTGTTGGCGAACGGCGTACCCTTGTCCGTGATGTAGTCGAGTACGGACGTGGCGATGGTGCTGATGTCCTTCTGTGTCCCGCGGACCTTGGCCTTCTGCAATGCGGTCATGGCGTTGGGAATGAGCAGGGCGGCCAGAATGCCGATAATGGCGACAACGATAAGAAGCTCAATAAGAGTAAATCCATTTTGTCGTTTCATTTCCGAACCTCCTTGGAATAAAAATGACGCCGGACATTAAACATATTGCAATTGCCATGCCAACCCACAATTATCGTAAGTGGCAGATTATAAACAAATAAATAAATACATCAATCTAATTCGGTCAAAATGCGTCATTCCCGACCAATTTCATTAACAAATATTGTCAATAATTGGCTCTTTTCAACCAAATAGCTTTAATCGGCTTTCGATCTCTTCGGTCAGAAGGTGGATGATGGCTAAATGGACTTCCTGGATGCGCGGAGTCTCGCCGGAGTCCACATCCAGCAGAAAATCGGTCGATGAGACCAGCGTTCCCCCTCCCCGGCCCGTCAGAGCGATGGTCGTCAAACCCATGGCTTTGGCCGTCGCCAAAGCGGCGATGATGTTGGGCGATTGGCCGCTGGTGGAGAGGGCCAGGGCCACGTCGCCGGCTTCACCCAAAGCCTCGATTTGACGGCTGAATACGGCTTCAAAAGAAAGGTCGTTGCCGATCGAGGTCAGAATGGACGTATCGGCCGACAGGGTCACCGCCCGAAGCGCCCGGCGGGGCTTGCGGAATTTGTTGACCATCTCGGCGACGAAATGCTGGGCTTCCGCCGCGCTTCCGCCGTTGCCGAAGGCCAGGATTGTACCTCCCCGGCTCAAGGCCGAGGCGCAGGCCGCCGCGGCGTCCCGGAATGCGGATCCGCGGCGTTCGAAGAATTCATCCACCAACCGGCCGATCCGGCCGCCGAGCGTGGGTTCATTCATGGGGATCTCCTTTAAGGCCGGACGCGACGGCGTTCCGGACCTTTTCCATCAAGTCATCCATGTCCTCGGGGGCCGCCCCCGCCGTTTCTAAGGGCGCGTGGAAGATGAGATCGACGATTCCCCGCCGGGGAACCCAGCGTCCCCGGGGCATGATCCGAAAGGCCCCGCGGATGGAAACGGGAACGATCGGCGCCCGGGCGCCAAGGGCCAGGAAAAATCCGCCCCGGCGAAAAGCCCGGATCTTGCCGTCGTCGCTGCGGGTCCCCTCCGGGAAGACCAGGAAAGAAAGGCCCTGCGACCGCATGAGGGCGGATGCCCGCTCGATGGCGGCTCTCCCGCCGCGGCCGCCGCGACGATCGACGGAAACAAACCCGACGTATTTCATCCCCAGCCCGAGAATTGGAATGCGAAAAAGCGATTTTTTTATGATGACGCGGAGCTTCTCGGGGACAAGAATGAACACGAGCGGCCCATCAACAAAGCTGACGTGATTGGCCATAAAGACGCGGGGCGTTCGGCCGGCCAGATTCTCCCGGCCCGCCACGCGGACTCGCAATCCCAACAGGAATCGGCCGGCGCGCAAGACGCCCCCCGCGTAAGCCAGAAGGGGCTCTCGCCGGCGGACGACCAGGCAAACCAGGAAAAGGGGCAGGAGGGCCAAAACGGCCAAGAAGAAGAAAATGGCCGCCACCAGAGTCCGCAGTAACATCGGCCCTCATTATACAGTAAAGCAGAGGGGCCGGAAAAAGAAAAGGGGCGATGCGGTTGCCCGCATCGCCCCTGAGAGATTGCTCAGCTCTAGGATCAGGTTCCGGAAACGCCGGCCCGGGGTCCGCGGATGAACGAACCGTTCAGGTTGACCAGGTCCTTGGCGAAGTCGGCCGTGGCCGAGATCGTGTACAGCCCGCCTTCCGGTGTGGCCGGAGCATAGGACCAGGATTCCAGCGTGCCATCACGGCCATAGGAGGCGACCAGGAAGTCGTCCGTCGCCGAACCTGTAATTGCGTACTGGTTGCAGTTGGTCCCGGTGTAGACCTTGAAGCCCGTGCCCCACTGGTCGTTGATGGGTAGGACCTTGAGGTACATCGGCGAGAGCGCGCCCTTGACCGTGGCGTCGATGGCCCCATTGGCCGCGAAGGGCGTGGCCTTGTCGGTGATGTAGTCGGCGATGGACGTGGCGATAGTGCTGATGTCTTTCTGCGTGCCGCGGACTTTCGCCTTCTGCAGAGCGGTCATGGCGTTGGGGATGAGCAGAGCGGCGAGGATGCCGATGATGGCCACAACGATGAGCAGCTCGATGAGGGTGAAGCCTTTCTGTTTCTTAAGCATTGAAA
>Ga0182021_10009828_pt1 | contig 11343 bp, 13 predicted proteins | sample 612E3MmetaG_FD_120493 | JGI IMG/M metagenome (GOLD analysis project Ga0182021, IMG submission 120493) | Permafrost microbial communities from Stordalen Mire, Sweden - 612E3M metaG (Illumina Assembly) | ecosystem: Environmental > Terrestrial > Soil > Wetlands > Permafrost | place: Sweden...
AAGTAGGTTGGTCTGGACTACACGGGCTTTTCAGCGACCCCGCCCTGTCTTGTCCGGCACTTAGCCTGTGAGAAAACCGCCCAAAGCGGTTTTCTCACAGGCCTACTGCGCAACTTCGGCTAGACTCCGCAGAACGGAGTGATCCTGAAGACGACGTGCAGGATCCTCTCTGGATCAACGCTCGCGTCCCCCGAGATTCGCGTTACATAACCAGCGTCTTCCCACCCCTGATAGCCGGCATCCGCCCATCCATCCGGGCTCGGCACTCGCTCGCAGACCTCAGCCCATGCCATGGTACCGCCAGTGCCTTCAGATGCGGATAGGAATTCGCAAAGGTCAGAGCAATTGGCGGAAGGACCAAAACACCGTTCTGCTCCTTGTACCGTGCTCCCCTTATCAAAGCCGAAGTACTTCTCCTTCAATGTCCCTGGATCCGTACAGTTCGGCGGAAGCCCGTTGGAACAGGAAGAAGACAAAAAGGAAGGAGCAAGCACCGCCAACATTCCGAGTGTGCGCCAGTGCACTGTCCCAAGAAGACGATGGTGCCTCAGCATCCTACTCCTCCTTTCAGGGTGTCTTCCTTCAGCTTGGCACAGCCTACGTGTCAAGAAATGGAAATCCTAGAAGCTCACGATGCTGTATCCCTCATCATACGGCTTCCACGTTGCCTCATTTCTCTCCGCGAGGCCCGTCGTTTCTCCCGCGAAGGGCGCGGCGTTCTTCGCGGTGACGGTGCCAGCGCAGCTTTTCGCCGGGTAGGCGCGTCTCGATCTGCACGCCAGCGAACAGGACGCGTCCTCGCACCCTCAACAGGGGCGACGATGGATCGGTGTTGGCCGGCACGCGGTTGAGGCCTTGGAAGCCGCCCATAAGAGCCACGCCGTGGCACTCGACCGCCAAGGTCGGGGGCACGATGATCTTCACGCCGCCAAACATGGCCATGATCTCCACTTCAACGACGCCGTCGGGGAAAAGGGCATCGCGCAGATCCACCAGCACGCCTCCAAATAGCGCCCTGATCTTAAGTCGGCGGGGCAGGGGCCGCGGTCCAGAGAACTGGCTGCCACCGAAGATGGCCGTGATTTCGTGGTGCTCCGGGGAGTTGCTGGCGTGGGCCAGGGTCTGCGCGCGAACTTCCCCATCTGTCTCCGCCAGATCGTCCACGAGTTGATTAATGGACGCGAGCGTATCTCGCTCATGCGCCAGGGTCAGGCGCCGTTCGAATTCGTCCATGTTCAAACGATCGTGAGCGAAGGCGTCGGACAAACGGGCGACGACCTTCTCGCGTTCCGCGATGAGGCCAGGGTGAGAACGAGGAGTGCGAGGGCGATCGTCCATGGGAGTTGGGCCATCATAGCGCTCATTGTGGGTGGCCGCGATGAGTGGATACGCCAGAGCCCGGGGCAGCCTACTCGGCTAGCCACGAGCCGTTTCCCTGAAATCGCCCTCCCAGCAAGAGCGGTGGTACACTTCGGTCATGTCCCAGCCTGCTGCGAAGTCTCCTTTCGAGGATGCCCTGGCCGCGCTCCGGCGCGACCCCATGCACCCGGTGCGCGTTCACGTGGAGGACATGGATGTCGAACTTCGCGCCGTTCGAACCCCGGCACCGGAAATTCCGCTGGGGGATTATCTGGCCTCGTTTGGCCCTTGGGAAGGCGAGAGTACTGAGGAGTTGCTGGAACTGCTGCGAGAAGGACGGCGCATGGGTGGGGCCAAGGAGCCCCCGAAAGGGCTGTGAAGCTCCCGCTCGATGCCAACGTTTTGGTTTGCGCCCTAAACGACACTGGGAGCATTTTCTGATGCCCCCGGGGCTGCAAGGGGTGGCAAGACACGGCATTATCACGGGGGGGCAGACTCGCTTTGCATGAAGCCCCCGTCGTATTGCCGGCCTCCGCCGGTGGGCTTCCAGGAGCCGGTGCAAGACCGGAGCGCGAGCAAGACGATGGAGGGTCTTGAGCGTTTGTCCAGACTTCCCGAGCCCGACGGATTCTCGCGGAGTTCAAAGAACATCTGCCAAAACCACCGCCCCCTGGCGCAAGATCTCCACGCGCTCGCCGCGCACGCGCGCGAGGGTGCTGGGCTGATCGCCGGGGGTGGTGCCGCCGTCGAGGATCAGGCAGGTCGGCGGGGCGAAATACGCTGCGACCTCGCTGACTGTGCGGGGTGGCGCTGCGCCTGCGGGATTGGCGCTGGTGGCGGTGATGGAACGACCAGCGGCTACGACCAACGCTTGCGCGAGTGAATGTGGCGACATGCGAACTGCCACGCACCCATCGGCCACGATCGACGAGGGCAAGCCCGGTCGCGCCGGCAACGCGAGGGTCAGCGGTCCGGGCCAGTGCTGCGCCATGAGACGCTCGGCTGTCGGCGAAATATCGAGACACAGGGAGGCCAACATCTCGCGGCCCGAAATCAGGAGTGAGAAGGCCTTTTCTGCTTCCCGCCCCTTCAAGGCGCGCAGCTTGGCCAGCGCTGCCTCATCAAGGGCATCGACAGCCAGGCCGTAGAAGGTCTCGGCTGGAAAGGCGACGACTTGGCCGCGGGCAAGGGCCGCGGCTGCGGCGGCGACGTCTACCACTTGTCGCGCACTTCGGCGTCGGCCTCCAGCACCCTCTGCAGGCGCGCTTCGCGTTCGGCAGCCACGGCCTCGGCCAGTACGGGATCGCCGAGCGCAACGATCTGCGCGGCCAGCAGCCCGGCATTCTCAGCGCCGCCAATGGCTACAGTCGCCACTGGGATTCCTGGGGGCATCATGGCAGTCGACAGAAGCGCGTCCATGCCCTGCAGGCTGCCCGACGCAATGGGCACGCCAATCACCGGGTGGGTGGTGTGGGCAGCCACCGCGCCGGCCAAGTGGGCCGCCCCGCCCGCGCCGCAGATGAAGACCTTGGTGCCTGCCTTGGCCGCGTCGCGCACATAGGCTGCCGTCTGTTCAGGCGCGCGATGGGCAGACAGGACGCGCACGTCCACGGTGAGACCCAGCTTTCGGCAGACCTGCGCGGCAGGCTTCATGATGTCGAGGTCGGACTTCGACCCCATCAAGACCGCTACGTCGCTTCCTAGTTTCCCAGTCATGTTCGTCCTCGCAGGCCGATGTCTTTGCGAAAGTGCATGCCTGTCCACTGTATCCGGGCAATGCCGTTGTAGGCACGGGCGCGCGCTTTGTCCAGGTCGGAGCCCCGCGCGGTGACGCCCAGCACGCGGCCGCCACTGGTCAGCAGACGCTGCCCGTCGCGCCTGGTGCCGGCGTGAAACACCACCAGATCTTTGCCCTCACCCGCAAGCTGGCCATCTTCTGCCAAACCGTTGATTGGGTTGCCGCTGCGTGCCTTGCCAGGATAGCCCTGGGCTGCCAGCACCACGCACACGGCGATGCCGGGTGACCACGTCGGCGAACCGGCCGGCAGTTTGCCTTGGGCCGCAGCGAGCAGCCAGGGCAGAAGGTCGTCTTCCATGCGCGGCAGCACCGCCTGCGTCTCGGGATCGCCGAAGCGACAGTTCCATTCGATGACCATGGGCCCACGTTGAGGGGTCAGCATCAGGCCGCCGTAGAGCAGTCCACGAAACGGCCGGCCCATCGCCGCCATGGCAGCCACAGTGGGCGCGAAGATGGTTTGGGCAATGCGCTCAGTGAGAGCCGCGTCGACCAGCGGGGAGGGCGAATAGGCGCCCATGCCGCCGGTGTTGGGCCCGCGATCGCCGTCCCACACTGCCTTGTGGTCCTCGGCCGTGGCCAGCAGCACAAAGCGCTCGCCGTCGCACAGGGCCATCATGGAACACTCGCGGCCAACAAGGCGTTCTTCAATCACCACGTGGGCGCCGGCCTCGCCAAAGCTGCGGTCGCGCAGCATGGCGCGGGCCGCGGCCTTGGCCTCGTCGTGGGAAGACGCGACCACCACGCCCTTGCCGGCACACAGCCCGTCAGCCTTGACCACGACATCGCCGGGTTGCGCGTCGATGAAGGCCTCGGCCGCGGGCAAGTCGTCAAAGCTGCCATATGAGGCGGTGGGCACGCCGGCACGCTTCATCAGATCCTTGGCGAAGCTCTTCGATCCCTCGATCTCGGCTGCGGCCTGCGACGGGCCGAAGAAGGCGATACCCTGCTTGGCAAAGGCATCTCCCAGGCCCTTGGCCAGGGCCGCCTCCGGGCCGCAGACTACGAAATCAATTTGCTCGTGGTCGGCCAACCCCAGCAAATCAGCGACGGCCTCGGCCCCCACCGGCGCCAGGGTGACCCTGCCGGCGTCGGGCCCCTTGCCGCGGCCCAGGGCTTCGATGCCGGGGTTGCCGGGTGCGGCCACCAGGTGATCGCACAGCGGGCTTTGCAGCAATTTCCAGGCCAGGGCGTGCTCGCGCCCGCCTGAGCCAACCAGCAGAATCCTATGTTTCATGTGGAGATTCGTCGGCGAGGTTGACCGCGGCCAGGGCGTGCTTGCCCGCGGGCCGAGACACCGCCTCGGCGGTCCCTTCCGGTGTCACGCCAAGCATGAAGTGCGGCTCGCGGATGACTGCGAAGCGGCCGCCCAGCATGAACGCGGGCTTCCTGATCACAGGCGGTGAAGGTGCTGGCGCCATCCAGGAGCGCACGACCGGTGCGCTGTCATTCGACGCCTGCTTGGGCCGGAATCCCTTTGACTGTCGACTGTAGATTGTCAACTGCCGGCTCCTTCCTGACATCTTCAACTGCGAAGTCGAAACGATTTAGTGGCGGAAGTGGCGCTCGCCGGTGAAGACCAGTGCAATCTCGTGTTCGTCGGCTGCGGCGATGACCTCGGCGTCGCGCACCGATCCCCCGGGCTCGATGATGGCGGTGACGCCGGCCTTGGCAGCCTCGTCCACGCCGTCGCGGAAGGGAAAGAAAGCGTCAGAGGCGAGCACCGAGCCGACAAGGGAGGAGCGCGCCTTTGACACGGCCAGTTTCACCGAGTCCACGCGCGACATCTGACCCGCGCCCACGCCCAGGGTGCGGCCACCGCCCACGAATACGATGGCGTTGGACTTCACGTGCTTGGCCACGCGCCAGCCGAAGTCAAGGTCAGCCAGCTCCTGCGCGGTGGGCAGGCGCGCGGATACGACCTTGCCCGCCGAGGCCGCGCAGGTGGTGACATCGCTCGACTGCACCAACACGCCACCGGAGATGGCGCGCAGGTCGAGCTGTCCGGCCGCACCCGGCGCCAGCCTGGCGCGCAGCAGGCGCAGGTTCTTCTTGGTGGCAAAGACCTGCAAGGCTTCCGGCGTGTAGTCGGGCGCCACCACGCATTCCAGAAAACCTTCGCCCATCATGCGCGCCAGATCAGCGTCGGCGGTGCGGTTGAAGGCCACAATGCCGCCAAAGGCAGAGACAGGATCGGTCTCCTTGGCCAGGCGGAAGGCTTGGTTGATGCCCTGGTCGGACACGGCGATGCCGCAGGGGTTGGTGTGTTTGATGATGCACGCCGCGGGTGTCTCGAACTCCGCGCACAGCTTCATGGCGGCATCCAGGTCGAGCAGGTTGTTGTAGGAAAGTTCCTTGCCCTGCAAGACCTCGGCCTTGGCCAGCGACATCCCGGAAGGAGCATCCCATGAATAGAAGGCGGCCTTCTGGTGAGGGTTCTCGCCGTAGCGGAGTACGCGTTCCAGGTGCAGCGATGGGTGCATGGTGGCCGGGAAGTCCGCAGTGACGCTGCCGTTGTTCGCGAGCCGGCCCAGGTGGCTGGCGATAGCGCCGTCGTAGGCGGCGGTGTGGGCAAAGGCCTTGCGGCAAAGCTCGAAACGCAGCCCAGCCGAGACCTGACCCTTGCTCTCGATCTCGTCCAGCACGCGGCCGTAGTCTTTGGGATCAACCACCACGGCCACCCGCTCGTGGTTCTTGGCCGCCGAGCGCACCATGGCCGGGCCGCCGATGTCGATGTTCTCGATGATCTCGTCAAAAGCGGCGCCGCGCGCCACGGTCTCGCGGAAGGGATACAGGTTCACCACCACCAGATCGATGGGATCGATCTGGTGCTCCTTCATCTGCTTCTGATGCTCGGGCGTGGGTCGGCCCAGGATGCCGCCGTGCACGCGCGGGTGCAGGGTCTTCACCCGGCCATCGAGCATCTCGGGAAAGCCGGTGAAGTCGCTCACATCGCGCACGACCAGCCCGGCCTCGCGCAGCGAGCGTGACGTGCCCCCGGTCGACAGAATCTCGACACCCAACTTGGCCAACCGGCGGCCGAGATCCACAACGCCGGTCTTGTCCGAAACAGAGATAAGCGCCCGTGTCACCTTGCTCATGGGCCGACTTCTATCACAACCGCACGCGCCCTTGTGAGGCACGATGAATACGTAGCGCGGACGCCAGGTTGGCGGATCGGCTTGGCGCGGCCGCACGACCTTGGTGCGCCGAGCCTGGCGAGAAACCGACGATCCCTACCGTCGGCCCGCCGACACCGGCCCTGCGCAGGAGTTTTCCTTGCCGTCACCTGTTCGCCACCTCCGTCGGTCACGCTGGAGATCAAGGAGGTTCCATGTATGTCATGACCGACGACAAGCCTGGCCACAGTCCGAGCCAGCCCGTGCCCGGCGACCGGCATGTGAAAAGGGCGCCCCCGCCCAAAGCGAAAGAGAACCCGCGGGACCATGAGCCCCTCTGGCCCGGCGGAGACGACGACGACGAAGTCGTTGCAGACGGGATGTGCGACGACGACGACGACGGCCAGGCCGTCCCACGGCTGCCCGCGCCGCTCGGCCTTCGAGAATCCTCGCTGTGGCAGGTGGCCATCGCGCAGATCCGCGCCGCAAAATCCCGCGGCGATCATTCCGCTGATTCTTGCTCGATCACGCACCTAGGCTGCGCGCGATGAAATAGGTGATGGCGGCGATGAGTGCAGACGCGGGGATGGTGAAGATCCAGGCCCAGAGAATGCGGCTGGCCAGGCCCCAGCGCACTCGCCCGGGGTTTGAGACGGTGCCCACGCCCACGATGGCGCCGGTGATGGTGTGTGTGGTCGACACCGGGATGCCAAGTTGGGTCGCGATGAAAATGGCCAGTGAGCCGCCGGTTTCGGCGCAGAAGCCGCCGAATGGACGCAGCTTGGTCAGCCGCATGCCCATGGTTTTCACGATTCGCCAGCCGCCCGCCATGGTGCCGAGTCCCATGGCAGCGTGGCACGAGAGCACGATCCACAGCGGGAAATCCCTCGTGCTGGGAAAGCTTTTTCCCAACAGCCCCTGCGAGTAGAGAAGCACGGCGATGATGCCCATGGTTTTCTGGGCGTCGTTGCCGCCATGGTTGAGGCTGAAGGCCGAGGCAGAAAGGAATTGCAGCCGGCGGAACCACTTGTCCACTCGCCCCGGCGTTTGCCTGCGGAGCAGCCACGAGCAGCCAATCATCAGGATGGCGGCGCCCAGATAGCCGAGCAGGGGAGAGATCAAGATGAACGCGGCGGTGGCGCCGATTTTGCTCCAGCCCAGGATTCCGAGGCCGGCCTTGGACACACCTGCCCCGATCAGCCCACCGACCAGGGCGTGCGACGAGCTGGACGGCAGCCCCCACCACCAGGTCAACAGGTTCCAGGCGATGGCGCCGGCCAGTGCGCCGATGATCACTGCCATGTCGACCACGGCGGGGTCGATGATCCCCTTGCCGATGGTGCTGGCCACGTGCAGCTTGAACAGCGCGAAGGCGATGAAGTTGAAGAACGCCGCCCACAGCACGGCCCGGAAGGGCGTGAGCACGCGGGTGGACACGATGGTGGCTATCGAGTTGGCGGCGTCGTGAAAACCGTTGATGAAATCAAATGCGAGAGCTGCCGCGACCACCGCGACGACGAGCAGGAGATGGCCAGCGCTCATGGCTGTATCGTGTCTCCGCGCACGGTGCGGTCGCGCTGACAGTCTTCTCGCAGACTGGCTTCACTGTCGGACATGCCCTAGGACCCAGTCAGCCAGCTGCGGGCGTCGGTCGCGTTACAGCTCTGTGACGATCGTGTGACAAATACGTCGGGCAGCTATCTAGACGAAGTCACTCGTGTAGGTTGCATCCGCAAATGGTAGATAAAGAAGCAACCTCGGCATGGCACGCATACTGGTCATAGAGGACGAAGCGGACATAAGGCAGGTGCTCGAATACAACCTGCGGCAGGCAGGTCACGACGTCACGGGAGTGGAGCGAGGGAACGCCGGGCTTGCCATTGCCCGCGAGCGACCGCCCGAACTCGTCGTACTTGATCTTATGCTGCCGGATATTTCCGGGCTGGACGTGTGCCGCGCGATGAAGGCCGACGCCCGGTTGCGCCACGTCGCCGTGATCATGCTCACCGCCAAGGGAGGCGAGATTGATCGCATTGTTGGCCTGGAGCTGGGCGCTGATGACTACGTGAGCAAGCCCTTCAGCGTGCGCGAGCTTCTGCTGCGCGTGCAGGCTGTACTTCGCCGGGCGCCAACCGGTGGCGAGGCTGAGTCAACCGAACCCGTGGCCTTCGGCCGTTTGCGCATCGACTACGCCGCGCATCGGGCGTGGGTGGACGACTGCGAGGTCGCGCTCACGGCCCTTGAAATGAGGCTGCTGTGGACCCTGTATCAGCGGCGCGGGCGTGTACAGTCGCGCGGCACGCTGCTCGACGATGTTTGGGAGGCCGACCCAGAGAACAACACCCGAACCGTCGATACCCACGTCAAGCGTCTGCGCGAGAAGTTGGGCGCGGCTGGCGACTATGTTGAAACCGTACGCGGTGTCGGCTACCGGTTCGCGGCCCAGCCAGGGGACGAGTTGTGAAGCTCGGCATCCGGACCAAGCTCTTCGCCGCATCGCTGGCGCTAATCGTGGTGTCGCTGGCTGCTGGCGAGCTGTATCTGCGGCCGGCCATCGAAAGCGATCTGGTGGCGCGCATCCGTGCTGACCTGGCGGCTCGCCTGGCCCTGGTGGCCGAGCAAGCGCGGGTTCTGGCCGCGACTGGGGAGACGACGAACGCTGCCTGGGACGCCCTGGCCGATCGCCTGGGCCCGCTGGCGCATGCGCGCGTGACCTTCATCGACGGGCAGGGCGTGGTGCGGGGCGACTCCGAGCTATCGGGGGACGCCCTCGATCGCGTCGAGAACCACCGCAACCGTCCGGAAGTCAGCGCTGCGCTAGCAGGTAGAAGCACGGACGAGGTCCGTTTCTCTGCCACGCTTCGCCTGCGCCTGCTGTACGCGGCCACGCCTGTCCCGGGCGCGGGGAAGATGGTGGCGCGCCTCAGCCTGCCCCTGGCAGACGTCGACCGAGCGGTGGCGCGCCTTCGCGCCATTCTCGTCGCAGGCGGGCTGGTGGCGCTGCTGGCGGCCGTGTTGATGTCGAGCGGTGCGGTCGTGCTCCTCTCGCGTGCGCTTCGCCGTGTGACGCTGATTGCGCGTCGCATGTCTGCGGGAGAGCTCGACTTGCGCAGCCGCCTCGACACGCAGGATGAGATCGGAGAGCTGGGCCGGACGCTCGATCATCTGGCCGAGAACCTGTCGCGCTCTCTGCGCGAGCTGCGTGACGATCGTGACTTGCTGGGCCGGATCCTTGAGGCCATGGGCGAGGGTGTGTTGGTCCTCGATAGCGAGCGCCGCATCCTGCTCTTCAATGGATCGCTGCGCGAGATGCTGCTGCTTGACACGACCGCGCTGGGCCGCCCTGCCATTGAGGTGGTGCGCAACGCCGAGCTGCAGACCTTGGTCGACGCGGCGATCGTAGGCCAGGAGCCGGTCACGGGCGAGATCGAGGTGGCAGGTCTTCGGCCGCGCCGCTTGCTGGTTCATGCCACCCGTCTCTTGGGCGAACCCCGCTGCGTGCTGGTGGTTCTCTTCGACGTGACCGAGGTGCGGCGCCTGGAGACCGTGCGCAAGGACTTCGTGGCCAACGTGTCGCACGAGCTGCGCACACCCATCGCTGCCGTGATGTCCGCGGCTGAAACCCTGCGCACAGCGGCCCGGACCGACCCGGCGGCAGCCGGATCGTTCGTTGACATGATCGAGCGCAATGCCCGCCGGCTGGGCGATTTGGTCCAGGATCTCCTGGAACTGTCCCGCATCGAATCCAAGGAGTTTCGCCTGGCCAGGGACAGCTTCGATCTTTCCGGCGTGGTGGCGAGAGCCCTGGAATTCCACGAGGAGCGCGCCACGCAGAAGCGCATACGGATGACTGCCGCGCTGTCGCCCCATCTGCCGGCTGTGCGCGGTGACGCCACTGCTCTGGAACGGGTGTTGTCCAATTTGATCGACAACGCCGTCAAGTATTGCCCGGAGGGCGCAGCCGTCGTCGTGACAGCCGAGGACCTGAGTGGAAAACTTCGCGTGACGGTCAGCGACGATGGTCCAGGCATCGAAGCCCGCCACCTGCCGCGTCTCTTCGAGCGCTTCTATCGCTGCGATCCGGGCCGCTCGCGCGCCATGGGAGGGACCGGGCTGGGCCTGTCCATCGTCAAGCACCTGGTGGAAGCCATGGGCGGGACGGTCCAAGTTGAGAGCACACCGGGCCAGGGTGCCCGGTTCAGCTTCACCGTCTCAACCGCCTAGACCGCCGAGAACAGGCGCGATGACAAATCGGCTTGTTCAGGTCGTGATGGCGAATGCCACACGGGACGCGCTTTCTGATCTCCTGATGGGGTCGAGCCTCATTGAAGTAGACCCTGTACTAGCGAACCAGCGCATCCAGGTGCCGGTCGCCGAGCAGAAGGACGTAGTCGAGCAGCTCCCGCCTGGCACCTCCCACAAATCTTTCCGCGGTGGCATTCATGTCGGGCGGTCGCACGGCTATCTTGATGACCTTCGTCGAGTTGGGAAGGGACAGATGGTCGCAAATCGGATGTGTCGCGGGGCCCCAGCCCAAGAGGCAGCCGGAGCCCCACACCAATTCAATCAGCCGCTTGGCTCCTACCAGAGGGCAAACGAGGCGTACGACTGGTTGCCGCTCGTGGTCTGGATGCAGTAGCCGCCATTTCTCGCCGCGGGTATCGACGACCAGTTGCCGCCGTTGCAGGCTTCCGCCGTCCCGTTGACCTTCAGGGTGCGCGGGTTGACGAAGTTCGAGCAATTGCCGCCATGGACGACCGAGGTGGTCTGATAGCAGACCGCACCGGTGCCGAGGTTCCCCGACTGGTAGCTGCCGTTGATGGTGAAGATGGTCGGGGATGTGCAAAGGCCGGCGCATGCTCCATTTGCGGCAGCGTTCACGGTGACAGTGGTGTTGGCGCTCGCCGTGAGAGCACTGTCGCTCGCAGTGAGTTTGAGGACGTAGGGGCCGGCCGCCGAAAACGTCGCAGTCGTCACCTTCGCGGCGGGGTTGGCAAAAGTCACCGTGCCAGGGCCGCTGACCTTTGACCAAGTGACCGTCACCGTCCCGGGCGGGTTGGGCAGGCCATC
>Ga0182021_10009829_pt1 | contig 11343 bp, 16 predicted proteins | sample 612E3MmetaG_FD_120493 | JGI IMG/M metagenome (GOLD analysis project Ga0182021, IMG submission 120493) | Permafrost microbial communities from Stordalen Mire, Sweden - 612E3M metaG (Illumina Assembly) | ecosystem: Environmental > Terrestrial > Soil > Wetlands > Permafrost | place: Sweden...
GATCCGGTGGAAACCGTGTCGGCCTCCGTCACGGGATCGCGCTGGCCGAGCTTCATCACCGAACCCTTGCCGAAGGCCCGGTCGATCTGGACGAGCGCGGCTTCCAGAGCCCGCTTTTTGTCGCTGCTTCCGTCTTCCTTGGCCACGACGCGCAATGCCGCCTGACTCATGAGTTTCGCCCTCTTATTCCACGGCGCGCGCCGCATTCCCAATGAATTCGCACCGCCTGGATGAGGCGCAAGGTACACGGTTTGTTCTAGTTGGCAAGACGGCGGCTAATCGATTGAGTTAAAAAATGTATTTCCGTATGCGTTCTGCCATTGTTCGATACAATCTATAGGGGGCGATAGGGTACCTAGCACACCCAAATGAGGTTTTCGCCTGAGAACCGCCCTCACCTGCGGGTTTCACGGCTGAGAAGGCCCTTCAACGGCCTATCGCTGCCCTGATTCGAATAGGGGACGCGCCGAGGGCGCGAATGATCGCCTGTATGATCCTGATGAGCTAGTGAGTCTTTAAAGGCATGATCAAGTCAGAGGTTGGCCATTTGGCGTGGATTTTAGGAGCCTTCCGCCAGCTACAATCTATTGCCGAGAAGACATCCCATTTGCCGCTTGATGCGAACTTCAAAACTACGGTTCTAAATCATTATGCTTCAGCCAAGGATGCGCTACCTATTTATGGGCTACCCACGACGCTGGACCGACTGGAATTAGCGCAGCGATACTTGAGTGGTATTCAGAACTATCCCACGGCGAAGATTGGTGTTGACTGCGAAGAAATAAGTAACTGCGCGGAGAGTGAATTAAAGCGCTGCTATTTTGGGTATGTTGCCCCCGAGAAGGCAAGGGAATTACTTGACGCCGATACGCTTTGGGCAAAGACATGGGTAGCTTTCAAATCGACTGAGCACGACGCGAGAGAAGCCGCCCATTGCTATGCCTTCGGCCGCAACGACGCTTGCGTGTTTCACGCTATGATGGTGCTCGAATGTGGTCTTGAATCACTCGCTACAAAACTTCAGGTAAAATACGACGCAAGAGCGTGGGGCAGAATTATCGATGACATTGAAGAGGAAATCGGGAAGCGACAGAAGGCGCTAAAGGTTAAAAAACCTTCGGATTTTTTGACGTTTTTATCTGTCGCCGCTAAAGAGTTCACGTACTTCAAGGATGCGTGGCGCAATCACACGGCCCATGGTCGAGCCAAGTACGATGAAAATGATGCTCGCAAAGTTCTGACACACGTCAGAGACTTTGTGGAACATTTGTCGGAACGCTTGAAGGAAAAGAAGCGATGACGGGAAATGGCCGCTACGAAGTCATCAAGCGGATGCTGAAGACGCCGCCGACGCCGCGAAAACAAAAAGCTGATGCCAAGACTATCGCGAAGTCGGCAGACCAACGCAGTGACGAGCTGAAGCTCGGGAAAATCACGAAGGCAAAACCAATTCCAGTTTTATCACGCCAATGAACCTGATCGGTCTTGTTGCCACCCTGTTATTTGCTGCTGCCGTTTTCATATGTTTCGGCGCATGGTTCTATTCAGCGTACCACATGGTAGCGCATGGTAGCGGCTGCACGCGCCTATTTGCGTTCTATGTCATCTTTTGGAAGTGGTTTGCGCGAGCTTTTCTGGCCCAGGATTTGAGATATAGCACCCCAGACGCTTCCTGCTGCTTATGTTATTCACCGCAACAAAGCCCGACGTGGCGGGGCCGTATTTCTCATGGTTTGGCTGGCTGCATTTCTTGTGGCGATAGCCGGCATTTATATCGGTGGTTGGCAATCACTCGCTCGTTAGAATTAGTGCTGGGTTTGCGAAGTGTAATATCGCCGAGGCCTTGAGCGCTTTGCCTTCCGGAATTGCCACCTGATAAAGATCGGCGGCATGCTCGCGCAGGATCAAACATGCAAGCTGACCTCACCGTTCGTCCCGTCGCCCAGGAGGACTACGATCAATGGCTGCCTCTGTGGGACGGCTACAACGCGTTCTATGGGCGGTCAGCGTTGGCGCCGACGATGACCCGCATGACGTGGGCGCGTTTCTTCGATGCGAGCGAGCCGGTGCACTGTCTCGTCGCCGAGCGTGGCGGCCGCTTGCTCGGCTTGGTGCACTATCTGTTTCATCGCAGCACTTCGGCGATCGAACTCAGCTGCTACCTGCAGGATTTGTTCACCAGCGAGGCCACGCGCGGAAAAGGGGTCGGCCGTGCGCTGATCGAGGCCGTCTATCAACAGGCCAGGCTCGCCGGATCGCCCCGCGTCTATTGGCATACGCATGAGACCAACCGCACCGCGATGCAGCTTTACGACAAGCTGGCCGAACGCTCCGGCTTTGTCGTCTACCGTAAACTTCTTTGAAGCTCTTGCGGCGATTTCCAAGGCCTGCCGAGGGCCGGCAGCACGTCCGCCGCGCGCGGCGGACAGCTTTGGAGAACCTAGCCTTATCGGCCTTTTGCGATGCGGATTTTGGCGACCGGAGCGGCGGGCGGCGGCGCCTTCGCAAGCTCGGCTTGCTGGGCTTCGGTGAGGACTCTGCGTTTCTGAACGGCGGCGGCGGACAGGCTAGGAAGTTTGGGCATCAGCGTGCTCGTGGGGTTTCCTGATGTTCATAGGCCATGATTGTGCCCAGACAAAGGCCCACCGGCGATTGCGCCCATATTGCTGTGAATTCAAACCTATTAACCGTTCCCGCGCGCTTGGCGCCGGCGGCTTTCGATTCACCACGATTTCACAATGTGAGCTCGCGGTTCACGTTCCGCCAAACAAAATTCATGTCGATGCTCTGGAAAAACGGCAGCCATGGGCGCGGGGTGAGGAACGCCATCATGCCGCCTCCGTGATCCCAAACGGGAACGACGGTGCCCGCCAAGCCCGCGGATAGAGCCGCCTCCTGCAAGCCGTCCAAGACCCGCCGCATCTCGTTTTTGGATCTGTTCTCGAATTCGGCATCCACCGGCACGATGATCATGTCATTGCCCTGCTCGTGGATGTGCGCGATTTTGTACTTGGTTTTTGGCTTATCGGGCGCTGCAGGGGGTTTGCCCGGCCGGATCTGCATCGCAGCATAGCCCGAGCGCGCAAACACGGCCTTGCTTGTCGAATCCGTCTGCGCAGATTCGCCTCGGACATAAGTGTCGATTTGCGAAGAGACTGCGACGTCGTCGTTCATCATCTGCTTGTTGCCGTCTTGGGCTCCCGCGCTGCCTTGACAACAGAGCCCGCAGGCTCGCGAAGACACGGATTTTATCACCAAGCCGCCGTCTGGCCGCGCGTAAAACCAATCAGCGTAAAAATTCCGCTTCCGCATTGGCTGCAAATCGCAGCAGTTCTTTGCGTTCGAGACGCGATTGGAATCCCGGTGGGGAGCGCGCGTCCGCGCACGAAAATATTTCTTCGTGCCTCCCTTGCATGGTTGGAATTATTTCCTACATGTGCCGGTATCGCGGAGTCTGTTTGTTGCCCGCCCCTCCTTGTGGCGGCGGTATCCGCCGCGCCGGCGAAATGGGGGGAGGGGGGCCCCTCGAAAGCCCAAAAACAATTATCTTGTCGAACACGCCGTAAGCTACTGATAAAATTGGAAAAAAACAAAATCGGGGGCGAAAGTGATTCTTCTCTTAGCCCACGCGCTTGGCAGGCGGCGCGCCTGAAAGCACTTCCTTCACCTTCGCTGCCAGTTGTTTCAGGCCGAACGGCTTTGGCAGGAAGTGAAGATCTTCGGCCTTCTCGTCGTTGCGCCGGAAGGCTTCTTCGGCATAGCCGGACATGAAGATGATCGCCATGTCGGGGCGGATGCGCTTGACCGCGCGCACCAGCGTCGGCCCGTCCATATTGGGCATGACGACGTCGGTGATCAGCAGGTGGATCGTCACCGCCGAGGCGCGCACCATTTCCAGCGCCTCTTCGCCGCCCGCGGCCTCCAGCACATTATAGCCGCGCATGCGCAGCGCCCGCGCCGCGAAGCTGCGCACCGCTTCTTCGTCTTCCACCAGAAGGATGGTGTCCTGGCCGGTAACGTCGCGCGGGCTGGCGCGCTCGGGTTCCGGCGCAGGGGCCGTGTCCTGCTCGGCGCGATAGCGCGGCAGGTAGATGCGGAACGTGGTGCCTTTGCCGACATCGGAGTCCACCGTGATGAAGCCGCCGGTCTGCTTGACGATGCCATAGACGGTCGCCAGGCCAAGCCCGGTTCCCTGACCCACCGGCTTGGTGGTGAAGAAGGGATCGAAAATCTTGCCCAAATGTTCCTTGGCAATGCCGGTACCGGTATCGACGACTTCGATGCGTACGTAATCGCCCACCGGCATGATCGCGGTGCCGAGCGCGATCGGCATCGTCGCCGTCTCGTTGGCGGTGCGGATCGTGACCGTTCCGCCGCTCGGCATGGCATCGCGCGCATTGACCACCAGATTGATGATCGCGTTGGAAAGCTGCGCCTCGTCGGCATGCACGGGCCACAGCTCGGCGCCATGATCCAGCTTCAGTTCCACGCCTTCGCGCAGCAGGCGGCGCAGCATCAGCGCCAGCTCGCTGACCACATCGCGCACCGCCAGCACGCGCGGTTGCAGCGTCTGCTTGCGCGAGAAGGCGAGCAATTGTCCCACCAGCGTCGCGGCGCGCAGCGCGTTCTGATGGATTTCGTTGATCTCCTTGAACGAAGGATCGCCCGCCTGATGGCGCATCAGAAGGAACTCGGAATTGCCGATGATGACGGTGAGCAAGTTGTTGAAGTCGTGCGCCACGCCGCCGGCCAACTGCCCGACCGCCTGCATCTTCTGCGACTGGGCGAATTTGATCTCCAGCGCCTTCTGCTCGGAGACATCGAGCAGGTATAGGATCACGCGGCCATCGCCATTCATCGGCGCCGCAAACAGCTCGGCCATGCGATCGCCTTGACCCGCCGCGCGCAGTTCCACCGAGCCGGTTCCGGTCTGGCCTTCCGCTGCTTTGGCGATCAGGGCGCTGACGCCGGGCCGATCGGACGCTTCGACCATATCGGTCAGTGGGCGCCCGGAAATCGCGCCCGACGATCCGAAGAACGACTTGAACGCCAGGTTGGCGTCGACCAGCTTGCCGCCGGCATCGGCAAAGGCGACGCCCATCGGCGCATCGCGGAACACATCGCTGATGCCGAGATTGACCGCCGTCTGCACCGGCTTGGCCGAGGCGCGTGCGCCGGACGAAAGGCGTGGGGTAAACCACCAAGCAGTTTGTCCGCCGGTCAAGGGGCGTACCGCGGCCACGATCTCCAGACCGGGCGCGACGGTGAAGGATTCCTCGCGCGCCACGGCTTCGGCGGCGCCCCGCGCCAGCCGATAGAGCACGGCGGCAGAGGGTTCTCCGGCCAGCGCCAGTTCGGGCGGCGGGGCCGATTCGCCTTCGGCGGCACCGGCCATGCGCCGATAAACGTCGTTGCAGTCTACGACCGCGCCGTCGCTGCCGGTAACCGCCCAGGCAACATTGGCGCGCGCGGCGGCTTCGGCCACCCGGCGCGCGTCGGCGACGCTCATCGATTCGCGCGGCCAGACCGCATAAAGGAACAGGCTGCCTACGGCGAGGATGCCGCAGAGTAGCGCAACACCAGCCCATTGCGCGGCCTGGGGTGTCGCCACCGCAAGAACCGCCGCGCCCAGCGCCAACAGGACAAAGCCGAGCGCTGCCCAGCGCCAGCCGCCGGCCGGTATGCCGAGATTGCTCCCCATGATGCTTCGCGCCGCCATCATGGACGGACCATAACCGAAAGCGCGCGGAAGGTCGGAAAATTAATTGGGCCGGAGCTTGCCGGTAAGGCGCATGACGTAGCCGATGACCTGCGCCACGGCCTTGTAATGCTCGGGCGGGATCGTCTCGTCCACGTCCACGGTGGCGTACAGGGCGCGCGCCAAGGGAGGATTTTCGACGACCGGCACATCATGTTCTTTCGCCACATCACGGATGCGCAGCGCCAAGGCATCCACGCCCTTGGCTACGCAGATTGGAGCCGCCATTTTGCCTGATTCGTACCGAAGTGCGACGGCGAAGTGCGTCGGGTTCATGATAACGACGGAAGCCGTAGGGATAGCCGCGATCATGCGCCGCTTGGCCCGTTCCTGGCGGATCTGGCGGACCTTGGCCTTGACGACCGGATCGCCTTCGGTCTGGCGGTATTCTTCCTTGACCTCCTGCTTGGACATCCGATTCCGCTTCAGGAACTGGAAGCGTTGCAGCAGATAGTCCGCACCCGCAATGAAGGCCAGCGCCGACAATGCCGCAATCAGCACCTTGAACAGCAGATGCGTCATGTCGCCTGCCACTGCGGCCGGAGATTGATCCAGTACCGCCTCGAGGTTGCCGCGGTCGGGCCAAAGCTGAGTCCAGATGGCCGCACCGACGATAACAATCTTGATCAGGCCCTTGAACAGGTTGCTGAGGCCGTCAACTCCGAACATCCGCTTCAAGCCGCTTGTCAGCGACAGTTTGGAAAAGTCAGGCTTGATGCGATCCAAGGTGAAGACGGGGCGATGCTGGACGAGATTCCCCGCCAAGCCGGCTATCATCATCACCGCGAAGATCGGTCCTACGATCAACCCCAGTTGCACCAGAATCTGGCGCATCAGTGCCATCAATTCGACCGGGCCGGTGCCCATCTGGTCGGGTTCTGAGAGGAACCTGGTGAGAGATTGAGCCAACGACGCGGCGGCGGAATGGCCGAACGCGGCAATGGCGAGTGTGCCGCCGAACAGCAGGATCAGTGTCTGCAATTCGGCGCTTTTTACGACATCGCCGTGTTCGCGCGCCTCATCGAGCCGTTTTTGTGTCGGTTCTTCGGTTTGTTGTGATGGGTCGCGATCGTCAGCCATGGGTTAGAGGAACGCTCCCATCTGGCCGGAGTAGTAATTCAGAAACAGTGTCATCATCGAGCCGAGCAACATGACAAGCAGCAGAAAGCCCACCAGAATGTTGATCGGCATGGCGACGAAGAAGACCTGCAGCTGCGGCATCAGACGCGCCAGCACGCCGAAAGCCGCGTTCACCGCGAAGCCAAACACCAGAAACGGCGCGGCCAGCTGGAAACCTAACGCGAAGGAGCCGCTCACCAACCGGATCGTCAGTTCGGCCATGTCTCCGGTGGGAAGTGTCGTGCCGGGAGGGATCAGATGATAGCTCCCGGAGATCGCCCCGATCGCCAGATGGTGCATGTTGGTGGCAAAAATCAGGACCACGCCGAGCAGCGAAAAGAAATTGCCGACCGAAACACCCTGCTGTCCGTTCGACGTCGGATCGATGGTCTGTGCGAATGACAAGCCGGTCTGACTCGCGATCAGAAAACCCGCCGTGGACAGCGCGCTCATGATGATACGCGCCATGGTGCCGACCAGAATGCCGACTGTGATCTCCTGGGCGATCAGAATCCCGAGCGCCAGCGTCGTGGCCGGTGCCTGCTGGGGATAACTGGCGGAAACGGTGGGGGCCAGCGCCAGCGAAATCGCCAATGCCAGCATCAGGCGCACGCGTCCGGGCACGGACGCTTCGCCGATCGCCGGGAGCAGCATGACCATGGCGCCGGTGCGCGCGAAGACAAGAAGGTAGACGAGGATCGCGCCCGAGAGACTCGGCAGGGTGATGGTCATCGCACGCCTAATAGGCCGCGATGCGCTGCGCGATATCCGTCATCAGTCCGCCCATCACCTCGCCCGCGAAGGGCAGCGAGATCAGCAGCACGACGAAGATGGCGATGATCTTCGGCACGAAGACGAGCGTCATTTCCTGGATTTGCGTCAACGCCTGCAGCAAGCCGATGGCGAGCCCCACAACCAGCGCGGTGAGCATCGCCGGCGTAATGATCTCCAGCAGCACATATATCGAGGAACGAGCAAAATCGATGGCGTCGGCCGGAGTCATGGCGGTTCCTCAGATCGGCATGTTCATGATGGACTGATAGGCGGCGACGACCTTGTCGCGAACCGCAACCACCGTATCGAGAGTGATTTCCGCGGCGTTCACCGCGTTGACCACATCGACGATGTCGGCCTGGCCCGCGACCTGCTTGGCCGCCATCGTCTCGCCCTGCTTCATCGTGCCGATGCTGTCGTGGATCGCACTTGAGAGAAAATCGGAAAAGTTTCCTCCAGCCGGCAAATCGGCAGGAACCACGCCGCGCGTGGCGGCGGTACCGATGTTGGCGGCAGCCTGATAAGCGGCGGTTGCAGCGGCGGGCAGGACGGCCATTGAATGCTCCATTCATTGGATCCCCGCCTTCGCGGGGATGATGCTTCGCATCACTTTTTGAGCAAGTCCACGGTGCGCGACAACATCGTTTTGGTGGCGTCCATCACCGTGAGGTCGGCTTCGTAGGAGCGCTGGGCCTCGCGCATGTCCATGATTTCGACCAGACTGTTGACGTTCGGCAGCTTCACATAGCCCTTGGCGTCGGCGGCCGGATTGCCCGGGTCGTATTGCATGCGGAACGGACTCATATCGTCGACGGGCGTCCCCGACGTCACCACGGTTGCATTCAGCTCGCGATCGAAGTCGCTTTTGACCGTCGCGATTTTGCGCCGGTAGGGATCGCCGCCCGTCACGGGCGAGGTCGAGTTCGCATTGGCGATGTTCTCGGCGATGATCTTCATGCGCTCGGACTGCGTGCGCATACCCGACGCGGCCACTGACATGGACGTCGAAAGATCCATCTTCGCTTCTCCTATCTGCCGATGGCGGTCTTCATCATTCCGATCGCCTTGGCGTAGAGGTTGGTTGCGGCCTGGAATTGCGCCTGGGTGTCGGCCACTTTGATCATTTCCTGCTCCAGCGACACCGAATTGCCCGACGGATTGGATTCAATGTCCGGCGTATCTTGGGCGTCGAACGTGCTTGCGCCGTGCGACAGCGTGATGTGCCGCGGATTGGTGGTCATGATCGAACTGGAGAAATTGGTGGAACTTGCGGCGGTTCTGAGCACCTGCTCGAAATCGACGGGCTTTAGATCGCGCGCCGTGTAACCAGGCGTGTCCACGTTGGCGACATTCTGCGAAAGCAGGTTCTGGCGTTGATTGAGCCAGCCCATGCGCTCCTTCAACATGGAGAGCAGGGGAATCTCGGGAAGGTTCATCGCTGCCGTCCGTAACGAATTGTTAGCCTTAAGAAGAAGCATGCTGCGCGCGAACGATTAAGCCGCGCTTAACGCAAACGGAAAAACCTGCCGGGCAATTTCTTCCCGTGTTTAACCAGCGATTAAGCTTGACGGCATTTGATGCGCATCATGGATATTCTCGATATCGCACGTTATTTGGGCGCGCTCCTGCTGGTGTTGGGGCTCGTCGGATTTGCCGGACTGGGCGCGCGCCGCTTCGGCTTGCCCGGACTGGCGAAGCCCGCATCGGCGCGACGGCTCAAGATTGTCGAGACCTTGATGATCTCGCCGCGCCAGCGTCTGGCGCTGGTGCGCCGCGATGATGTCGAGCATCTGGTGATGATCGGCCCCGACGGCGCCACGGTCATCGAAGCGGGCATCGCGCCGCCTCAAGGGCATTCCCCATGATGCGGCGTCTGATCGTACCGCTCGCCGTGCTGGTCGCGATTGCGATTCCGGGCGCCGCGCACGCCGCGGCACCAGCCTCCGCGGCAGCGGCGACCGGCGGTCTGTCGATCGATTTCTCCGGCGGCGGAATGTTCACCGACCGCATGCTGCAGATTATCGCGCTGATCACGATTCTCAGCGTGGCGCCCTCAATCCTCATCATGATGACGAGCTTCGTGCGCATCGTCGTCGTGCTGTCGCTGTTGCGCACCGCGCTCGGCCTGCAGCAAAGCCCGCCCAACAGCGTGATCGTCAGTCTGGCGTTGTTCCTCACCTTGTTTGTAATGACTCCGACGCTGAAGGACGCCTATGCGCAGGGCGTTGAGCCGCTGATCGCCAACAAGATCACCACCGAGCAGGCCTTCGACCGCGCCGCCGTGCCGATGAAGAAATTCATGCTCGGCCATGTGCGCGGTGCCGATCTGAAACTGTTCATGGACATGTCCGGGAACAGGAAATTGCCCGCGCCCGAAGCGGTACCGCTCACCACCGTGGCGCCCGCCTTCATGTTGTCCGAGCTGAAACGCGCCTTCGAGATCGGTTTTCTGATCTTCGTACCGTTCCTCATCATCGATATGGCGGTCGCTTCGATCCTGATGAGTATGGGCATGATGATGCTGCCGCCGGTGATCATCTCGCTGCCGTTCAAACTGATTTTCTTCGTGCTGGTGGACGGCTGGCGGCTGATCTCCGGTTCGCTGGTGGAAAGCTACCTGCACGGCCCGCCGCCAGGTTGACGGTCCAAAAATATTCCCAGGCCGAAAATTTCTCCGAAAAAAACGTTGTCACGTATTGACCGTTCCGATATTTTCAATATTCTAGAAATATGAAATCAGAAGAAGCCCTACCGGCGTTGGCCGCGCTCGCACAGGAGACGCGTCTGGCGATCTTCCGACGTTTGGTGCGCGCCGGTGCCGCAGGCGAGACGGCCGGCGCCATCGCTGAGGCCTTGGATACGCCGGCGCCCACGCTGTCGTTTCATCTGAAGGAGCTGGAGCACGCCGGTCTCATCGTCCAGCGCCGCGAAAGCCGCAATATCATCTACGCCGCTCGCTATGAACGCATGCGCGAATTGCTCTCCTATCTGACCAAAGACTGCTGCGGCGGTCATCCGGAGATCTGCGATATGTCGCCGAGCAAGGCCCGCTGCGATGCCGATTGAACGTCCCTTCAACGTATTGTTCCTGTGCACCGGCAATTCGGCGCGGTCGATCCTTGCGGAAGCTCTGTTGAACGCCGAAGGCAAAGGCCGCTTCCGCGCCTACTCGGCCGGCAGCTATCCCAAAGGCGCGGTCAATCCGTTTGCGTTGGCAGTGCTCAAGCAAAGCGGCTTTTCCACAGAAGGCCTGCGTTCGAAAAGCTGGGACGAATTCGCTGTGGCGCCCACCATGGATTTCATCTTCACGGTCTGCGACGCAGCGGCGGGCGAAGCGTGTCCGGTTTGGCCGGGCCGGCCGGTCAGCGCCCATTGGGGCATGCCCGATCCCGCCTCCGTCGAAGGACGCGATGCGGTGAAGATGCAGGCCTTTCGCGAGACTCTGCGGCTGCTCGGCAATCGCATCCGTGTCTTCACCGAACTTCCCTTCGACAAACTCGACCGTATCAAGTTGAAAACCCGCCTCGACGACATCGCCAACATCTAGAGTCTTCCATGTCCTTGTTCGAACGTTTTCTCACCGTCTGGGTTGCGCTTTGCATCGTCGGCGGAATTGCTCTGGGGCAGCTTTTTCCGGGCTTTTTTCACATCGTCGGCGCAGCCGAGATCGCCAAGGTCAATTTACCGGTGGC
>Ga0182021_10009830_pt1 | contig 11343 bp, 7 predicted proteins | sample 612E3MmetaG_FD_120493 | JGI IMG/M metagenome (GOLD analysis project Ga0182021, IMG submission 120493) | Permafrost microbial communities from Stordalen Mire, Sweden - 612E3M metaG (Illumina Assembly) | ecosystem: Environmental > Terrestrial > Soil > Wetlands > Permafrost | place: Sweden...
CCACCGCCATTGATGGTATTTCTTGAAACCGTTCCGTCATTAGATGAAGAGATCAGAACTCCTACTGCTGCGGTGAGGCCGTAAATATAATTGTCGGCAATCAGGAAATTAGACGCTCCAGGGTTTGCTCCAAGCGTAGCCCCACTGTATGGGGCACCGACCGATCGGATTACCTTGCAGTTTGTCAGGCTTCCCCCACTTCCGCCATCGAGGCCGTAGGCTTGATCGCAAATACCTGCGATGGCGGTTGGTAGTGCGGACGTGATAAAAGAGGTGCAATGATCGACGGTCCCATTATCGCCCTGCATGGCTACACTTCCGGCGCAGTCGCGGAAGGTGCAATACGAAACCTTGGGATTGACCGATGTATTCCGAGCCATCACGCCCACGGAAAGATGAACGCTGTCATATTTCAGGTTACTGAAATGGCAGTTCTGCACGGCGTTGTCTTTCGATGCTTGGGCGATCCAAACGTAAATCCCGGTGCCGGTGAAAGCACCGGACGAGCAATCCGTGTTTTGAAACAGAATTCTATCTCCGGTAAGGGCAAACATTACGTTGTAAACCCCGTAATCTCCCGAGCCGATAGGGGCATAAGTCGCATCGAAGACCATCGAGGAATTTGCACAGTCAATTACCACGTCATTTTTACCGACTACGATAGTAGAGGCGAAGAAAGACGGGGGAATGCGAAGTAGGGTTCCAGCCCCGGAAGTTATCGCGGAAATTGCAGCCTTCACCGGAACATCGTTGATGGCACCAGAGACAGCTCCAAACCAGCGGGCGTCAATTACCGCAGTACTCTGCCACAGCCACGCCGCCGACCCGTTTCCCCCGGTGGGAACGATGATCGAACCGCCGTTGTCCGTGTACGTGCCCGGAGGCTGACCGGTCAAAAGAACACGAGTCGGACCACCTCCGCCGTCTGCCGCAGCATAGTAGCCGGCCACTTGGGCGGTCATTCCGTTGGGAAGGCCAGCTATCGGAATCAAACGCAGCGCCGCGATGTTCAGCGCCGAAACCGGGTTGGTTACGGTTGCAACGATTGAAGCAGTAGTAGGGAACCACGGAAGCCCGTTTGCATCGAAGGCAAGAAAGGCATTCTTGCGAGTGGCGAGATTCAGCACCGGAGAAAGCGTCTCGAAGTTCTCGAACTGCAGCGAGCGCCCCCCGACTTCGTTAAGCTGCTGGGCAATCGTCGCCGTCTTGTCGAACGCCTTTTCGATGAGCGCCATCGTCAGCGGGCCGGAGGGGGTGAACGCGGTTGTCTGAGTGATCGGAACCCCGCGCATGATGACAATTTGATCGTTGGCCAAGACGGCATGAGCCCCCGTTGACACCACGACGACCGACCCCACCTGCATCTGATTCGCTCCGTTGTACCCGCCCGAGGTCACGGTGTAGTCGCTACCGAGCGTCAGAACCTTTGCCGGATCGTAGAGCGCCCCCGCCGGCCCCATGTCGAGCACCGTCAGGTCTGATCCCTGCTGGAATGGGAAGCCCGTCGCAATCGTCGCGGGCAGGCTGCTGATGAGAAACGGACCAGTCTTGTCCGTCTGGCTCGTGATGCTGCCAAAGGCCAGCGCACACGTCGCAAACAACGCCACTATCCGCAGGAGGAATTTCATAGGATGAAGCCCGGGCGCGGTGGCGTCGCGCTCAGGATAGGTTGAAGATTATGGTTATTTTTCGTCTTTGGCAATTGTAAACGGGCTGATCCCCATGTCGGCCAGCTCTTCCATCTGCTCGTTGGCGGCATCGACTGGCCCCATGTTGAACTTGATGCCGTAGCCTTCGATTGCCTCGCCGGCCTCCTTGGCGTGCTCCACGGCTTCCTCCAGCGTGTCGCCCCAGCCAACGACCGCGCCGCATTCGCTCATCTCTTCGTCCTGGGGTATGACGTACCGAATGCCATCGACCACGGAGTAATTGTAAAGCTTCACCTGCTGCAAAAACTGGTCGGGAATTTTAACCGGAAGCTGGTTCTTTTCCGCCCAAGCTGACTTGATGATGACCTCCACGCCCCACTTTGCGGCCGGTATTGGATCAACCAGAACGCCACGAGCACCCTCTCGAACGATCTCCGAGATGTTGGTGAAAAGCTCTTGGAAAAGCTCGTTGGGCGGGCTTGGTGCTCGGATCGTCAGGTCAATCGGGTACGGCTCATTCTGATCGTCGATTCTGTTTTCTGTGGAAATGAATCCGCGACCGCCATACTTTCCCAGAAGCAGAGCGGTAACATCATTCCATCTGCGAATCGGCTCTGGAATCTTTTCCCATTCGCACATCTGGCCGGCAAAATAAGCGTCCTTAACTTCGATTCCAACCAGGGCTTGAGACGGCCAACGTCCGTCGATGCAGTAGGAATCAATCCCGATTTCAGGCATGTCGGGCAAATCATCCTCAACGATGAAGAGGAAGTCTTTCCCGAAGCATCCTAAGGTGTGCGCAAGGTCGTCGATTTTGGTTTCTACAATTTCGTACGAAGGAGAAAAGAAAGACTCTGTTGCCCCCCTCCAGATATTCAGCTTGCAGTGTTGATTTGGGTTTGCCTTCAGGTGCTCCCGCAACGCGTCGATTCCGATAATTTTCTTCCACGTCTGCACCGGCAACCCATCCCTTTCCATCTGCTCTTTGGCGAATTCCCGATACAGCTCCAGCTCTTCGGAGTTGCGGTTCCCAAAGACATTTTTGCCCATCGTTTCGAGTTGCACCTGAAAGTCGGCAAAGCCCAAGTCAGGAAAGCAGAAGGTTGAGACATCTTCAAAGTGTGGGCCGAAGATAGAATAAACGCGCTCCACGCCTTCAATCCCAGTCCCGACTAACCCCTGATTTGCAGTCGGGAAAGAGCCGGACACTGGCACGTAGAGCAACACGCGACCAAAATCCCGGGCGAATCGCTCCGCGAGAGAAATGAAAAGCGGCTGGCACACGACCATGATTGTTTCGTCAGGATATTTCATTGACGTGTAAGACCGTGGTTGCACCATAAGGCATGGGAAAACATATCAGCGTAGTTGGAGAAACCTACGGTCGATTGACGGTCAAATCCGAATTCATGAAGCAGCATCGGGCTTGGTGCGTTGCTCAATGCAGTTGCGGGAAAGAAGTAGTTACAAGCGTCAATCAGCTTAGGACGGGCAACACCAAAAGCTGTGGGTGCCTTTGGGATGAAACTTTCAAAAATAATACTTACAGCCTCCACCATGGGCGCTGCAAAACCAAGGAATACACCTCTTGGGTAGCGGCAAAAAAAAGATGCTACGATAAAAATTTTCCTTGGTTCCACAATTACGGCGGTAGAGGAATTGTCATGTGCGAACGCTGGCGTAATTCTTTCGAGAATTTCTTTTCCGATATGGGCGAGATGCCCCAAAACGGAACCCGATACACGTTGGATCGAATCAACAACGACGGGAATTACGAACCGGAAAACTGCCGATGGGCGACCTACAGCCAACAGGCCAAGAATCGGCGTGAAATACAGCGGAATAAAAAGGGGCAGTACGCTTAGTTCATTCTTCATCGTCTTCGCCCTCCTCTGGCACCGCGTCTCCCGTAGGCAGCAAACACCCGTGCGCGCCCACTTCACTGGCGTCGATCTCTTCGATGATCTCTTCGGTGGGACGGCTCATTGCTTTTTGCGGTAGGTGGTCCACGGGTCACGCTTGGTTTCGGGTACGGTCTGGCGTGCGCCGGGGATTCCGCTCTTGATCGCCTCGCCCACTGTTCCGGGCTTGCGGTTCACGCGCGCGCCGTCGCGCATGTCTGTCACGCGCGCGATCCACTGCAAGAGCTGCGGATCAACGATGTCCTTCGCGATCTGGCCAGTCTCGTACTGGCGTTCGCGCGGGTCGAAAAGCTTGGTGTATTCCGCCGCAGTTCTGGCATAAGGAATACCTTCAATAAGTCCGAGCGACGCAGCCCACACGCCACTCCCCAAACCCTGCGGATCAGCGTCGCGCTTCTTCATCTTCGACTCAGCTACCCGGCGCACGGTAGCACCAAGTTGAACGACTTCCATGATCGGAGTGTGCAGCAAATAGCTTGGAACTTCTTGGCCGAACAAGCGCACATTTCCGGCCTTCACGTCGCCGGGCTTACGCTTCTCGCCCGGTTGATAGTAACCGCCCACGTCGTCAGCCGAGAAATACCCCATTAGCAGCGCCGCGGCGCCGAGCGAACCCTTTTGCAGATTGCGCATGATGAGGTCGGCATGCTCTGGCGATAGGTTCTCCATGCCACCACGCAGCGCCTTGGCCAGCCGCCACGAGCCGGTAAGACTTCCGGTCGCGTATTCGAATGACTCGGCGGCAATATTCGTTGGCACCTTGACGATGGGCAGGGCAACACGAAACGCCGTTGCGGCCATTTTGCCAGCCGGGTATTTGATCCGCCCCTGCTTGTCTGTCTGCTCGAAGGCTGACAACCCGCGCTTGAAGAAATCCGTGAGCATGTTGTCTTGCAGAAAAATTGCCCGGTTGGCGTCCTTGTAGGCTTCTAGGGCAATTCGGGTTTGTACCATCGGGTTTGACGCATCGACACCATTGCGGATCGCAAACGAGGTTCGCTTCTGAAACGAACGGGCAAACTCGGCGCGCTTCACCGGAGACTTAAGCGCACCGTGAATTGATCCGAAGAAGTCGATGGCTGAGCGCCCAACAAGATCATACTCGCGGATCGCCGGATCGGCTCCCTTCCCGTAGATCACGTCGAGATTGCTCTTGCCAGTCCTCAATAAATCGTAGGCATCCCGCATACCCTGCGTGAATGCCTGGGTGATCGCCGCGGCTTCGGCGTCGCTGTTGGCTGCGCCGTAGCGCGGAGCCTTCTCGGCTACATCTCGCACGCCCGGAACCTTCGAGAGTACGGAACCGACGCCTTCCTCTGCCAGCGTCGTGCCCATGCGCCACGCGGCGGCAGAGGTCAACTTGGCAAGCGTGACGGGCGAGGAAAGCAGGAACCCGCGCCGCCACTTGACGAGAGTGTTTTGCGATTTCTCGAAAAACGAACGGTTCTTGATGCGTTCTTCCAACACCGCGCGGTCGAAAGCCTGCTTGGCGCGCTCGTGCGCCGCCTTCAAAAGTTCGCCTTCAAGGTCCAGTGTTACAGGTTCAGGCTTTGGCTTAGGGGCAAGGTCGTTTTTCGCAACTCGGTCTAAAAGTTCTTTGGTCGATTTGGCTGTGCGTGACTTGTAGGCAGCAAGGGACTTCTCTGCCTTCGTCTTTGGGTCGGGGCTAGGCTGCAACCTCTCGCGCATATACTCGCGCTGCTCTTTTAGAGATTCGAGCGTCGATTGCTTTGCCTCAATTTCAGGACTTGTAGGCTGTACCTTCTTTCCCTTGGAAAATGGCGCTTCGTCCTTGAGTTGCTTTTCGATGGCTGCGATCTGCCGATCAAGTTCTTTCAACCGCACCTCAATATCGGTCGGTGGGTCTTTTGGAGTTTGAAGCGTGTCGCGAAGGTATTCTCGCTCCTCTTTTAGCGCGTCGATCTTCGCCTGCTTGGCTATCATCCGCGGATCAGTGGATGCTGGTTTTTTGCCTGGAGCAAAGGGGGCTTGATTGTCGATCTGTCCTTGCAGCGCGTCAATCTGACGATCTTTTGCCGCAAGAGCCCGAGTGATTTGCTGCTCAGCCGTTAGCGGCTCGGCCTGCTCTTTTGGGAACATCACGTCATACGCAGATTTTAGCGCGTCGCGAAGTTCTTTTAACCGGAAGGCTTCGTCATCTGGTTGCACGCCTCCGCGTTTGGCTGATGCCTTTTCCCCCTTTTGAATCTGCTTGTCCATCGCGACAATTTGCGCGCGAAGTCGCCCCTTCAGCATTTTTTGCTTAGCCTCTGGACTCAGAGCTTTTTTTGCCTTCTTCTCTACGGCTTCCGCTGTCTCTCGGATATGCTTAGACAGTCCGCGAATCTGCTCAACCTGTTCTGGCGTGAGTTTGCCCGTTTCCGTCGCCGCGGCTAGTTGCCTCTCCATCGACGCAATCGAATAGTCCTCTCGCATCATCATGCGGCGAAGGGCTAGACCTTGCGCCTGCGGGGTGCCCACTTTCGTTGCCGTCGATTCGGCTTCCGTGAAGGCGTCGCGCGCCGCGGCAATTCGGACGTTCGCCTCTGCCTCTCCGTCACGGTCGCCGGCCTGCTTGGCCTTCAGTAAGTCCTCTTCGGCGGCATCTCGCTCCAGCTTTAGGCGATTCACCTCAGTCAGAAGTAGGGCGTCTTCCTGCCCGGTGATGGGGCGCGGCTTGCCGGCAAGGTCTTTGACGAGCTTCTGGCCGGCGAATGGATCGGCGGCTAGCTTGGCGTCTGCGTCGGCCTTGGCCTGCTCCCACGTCAGCCCGGCGCCGTGCTCTGCCGGGTCAAGGCCCATCTTGGCCATCTCGGCATCAACGACCTCGTTCTTGATCCCGACCAGTGAACCGGGACGCTCGGCTTTGGCGACGGCGGCAATTTGATCAGGGAGCGGAGACTCCGTCTTTACCTCAGCGGAAGCGTTTGGCCCTTCTGCACCAAGCATACCGTATTTTTCATCTTCTAACTCTGCTTGAAAAACTTTGTCTTCTGCCGTTTTTATCTGTTCAGGGCTACCGTTGAGTTCCTTGACCATCTCAAGCTCCCGCCGCGCTTCCAATACCTTCTGAGCTGTTTCTTTCGCCCGACGAATTCGCTCCTCAATAGGAGCAAGTTTAGTTACTTCGCCGCCCTTGTCCGGCGCCGGTGAGGGCGGCGTCTCGCTCGATTCCATCGCTTTGTGGACCTCATCCATCGTCGCATGAATTGCCGCCTTCTCTTCGACGGTCTTCGCCTTGGCCGATGCTTCGGACAGCGCAGCAGGAACTTCCGAGGCGGGCCTGTCCGCAAGCTCTTTAAGGGCTTTGGGGGCAGATTTACCGAGCTCCGAAAGTGCGCCGGTCAGAGCCATTACGGTAGGCGTAACTACATGGCCGATGGATTCGGCTTTTTGCTGGAGTCCAACGTCCGGGTCTTTCAAGGTTTGGACCATCTGCGGCGTGGCCTCGACTGCCGCCTTGCCCATTACCAGCGAGAAAATCCATTGCATTACCTTGAGTCCAGCCTTGGCCCCCGCGCTGCCGGCCTCGGCTGCCATTTTAAGTTTTGACCCGACGCCCAGGGTTACGATACCAAGAGGGCTTTCAACCCCTTCCACAAGTGGCTTGAATACTGAATTATAGAACGCTCCAGAAAGTGCAGGATTGCTCATCCCAAGTGAAGGAATGTTGGGCAAATCGGACGGGGCGGACGGCAGTGGAACAAACGGCTCGGATAGGCCCCTGCCCTTAACCGATGGGTTTCCCGCTTCGTCCTTGCCGAGAATTGACGGAAACCGGGCGATCATAATTTCCACCTGCTCATGCGGCGAAGCCGAAAGCCAAGAGTGTTCTCTGGTAAACTGAATCTCCTTGAACCTCTTGCTGATAGCCCCGTAAAGCGCAGTGTCGGTGATGTCCTTGGCGTCCATGCCCAGCTCGCGTTTGGCGTAGGCGTCTTTGACCGCGCCCCAGTTGTTGTCCATGACGCCAGCCGGCATCTTGAGCTTGTCCTGAAGGTATGTCCGATTGATCGCCTTCGCCCGCGTTTCCTTGGGGTTGTCGGTCTTGGCGTCGAGAAAGCCAAACGCGGAATTCTGTTCCGGCGTGAGGCGAGAATTCAGGCCATCCAAGCCACCGTAGAGGGTTCCCCAGTCGGGTTGCGGTGTTGGAGCAACTGCGGGGCTAGGCGTGGCAGAAACAGGCGGCGCGGCCCCTTCTGGCGTGAAGCCGAGGTCAGCGCCCATCCCTTCAGGCTTAAACCCGACGTCTGGAGCGGCGACCGGCATAACTTACTTCTCCTCCGTGTAGCCGGCGGCAAGGGCTTTCTCAAGGTTGGCGGCGGGAATCGTTCCCACCTTCCCAGCTTGCGACTTCACTCGAACAGTCGCGGGTGTGGGTGGCGGAGGCGTCAAAGCCTGCTTTACCTGCTCCATGACGTAGGGTTGCATGAGGCTCTGTCGGTAGGTTTCTGCCTCCTCGGGAGTTGCTTTGGGATTGGCGGCAAACCAGTCCCGCATCTTGTGAACCTGCTGGGCAAAGTGCATGTTAGCAGCGTCGCGAATCTCTTTGGGTGCCTTGCGTTGCCATCCTGACCGTTGCTCCTCGGTAGCGGGTTCGATTTTTTCTCCCGGTTTTGTCTTCTGGAAAAATCCAAGTACACCCGTCTTCGGGTCTGGCACCTGTTCGCGCGATCCAGGCAGCTCCCACCCTTCCTCGAAGTCCTTGCGCATCCGGCCGTATGTCTCGGTTTCGATGGGGCGCTCGGCCTGCGCGTCCTTCCGCTTTGTACTCGCGAGCTTGGCATCGACTGCTCGCGTCACCTGATTCCGATAGAGCGAAGGAAGCTCGGCCGCGTCTTCCTTAACCTCTTTTGCCCATGCCTCCGGGTCTTTCATCGTCGTGGCATCCGCCGTCAGAACGTCAGCCATTAGAAGCTGGGATGTGTCTCGAGCCTCCGCCTGATTCTTTTGCTTCATCCGATTGAGCAGACCGTCCATCCCGCGCTGCGTGATGTCTTTCTTTTTCACGGCTTCCTGCAACACCTTGGGATCAATCGTGCCATCCGGCGAGTTGTCGAGATCTTGCGCGAAGTTGTTGAGGTTGTCCGCCTGCGCCTTGTTCCGCATCTCGTAGGCGTGCGCCATCACGCCGACGTACACACGCGGCTCAATCGTGCCCTCGAATTGCTTGATGAGGTCGGGCGCTTTAATTGGGTTAGTCGCGATGGCGGTTTCAGCCTGAGCCTGCGCGGCGATGGACGGGAATCGGGCGGCTATTTTCTTCACGTCTCCCGGCGTCATTGCGTGATTCTCGACGGCGGCATTGAGCGTATTCATGGCGCCCTCAATATCTCCGCTGTGAGCCGCATAGGTTGCGTCAGCAATCGCCGACTCGCGGGTTTCCTTTGCTCCCTTGAGCAGCGCCGCCGTGCGGACCTCCGAAGTCGTGGCTGCTTCCCACACGTCAAATTTCTGGTCAAGTATCCGGCGCACGTCCGGGCCAATGTGCGGACTTGCCATCGTACTTTCCCGCAGCGAATCCACCTGCGCCTTGTAGGCCGGCAACCAAGTTCCCTCGTCCGGCATATTGGCAAGATTGGCCGTGAAATCGTCCTTTGTCTTCCGCATCGCCAAGTCGGCGTCGAAGACGCGACGGGCGTTCTGGTTCTCCTGAATCTTCTGCGACACCTCCTGAAAGAACCCGCCCACGTCCTGCCCGATGGCGGCGGCAATCCGCCCCGGCGCCAGCGCGGCGTTGCGGAACGCCGAAGAATCCATGCGCACGCCCGAGGTTGGCGTGTTCACTTCTGAGCCGCTGACTATGGGGAGAGCGCACATGGTTAGGAAAATGTCCCTCCCTCATAGGCCGAAAATGCCATGCTGGCGAGCTTCGCACCGCCATTGATAAGTGCAATGGTTCCCTGGGCGCGGTCGGCCTGAGCTTGCGCATTCCCCTCCAGAATTCCTATCTTGGCGCGTGATGCCATTTCCTGTTGCTTCTGGTTGCTGTTCACCCACTCCTGCTGGATTCGTTGCTCCATGCGGCCGGCGTTGGTGATCTGAGCATGGAGCGGCGATCCCGTCGTCGCCAGCACGCCCGCGGCGGCATAACTCGCCGCCTGCCTCGAAAGGTAAACGGCGTTCTCTTGACGCTCCGTGCGGATGTTCTGTTGCGTATCGAGATCGAGCTGCGCCGACATGGCGAGGTCAGCCCGGGCATTGTAGCGGGCCGTGGCCTCATCCACCGCGGCGGCATTCTTGGCGGATTGGTTTTGCTCATACGCACTATAGGCGGTCATAGCGGCTGAGACGGCGAATGCGGCGATAGCCATATTAAAGCCCTTGGAAAAGATAGATGTGGGGTTTGCTCTTGGGGTCTTGCCAGCCAGACCGCGCCATTCGCCGATGAAGTCCGCTGCGGTCTTCGACAAAAGAGATCAGGTTTCTGACCTTTTTCCACTTGGCCAGAAACCGGAAGAATTCGATCAGCATGTCAACGGCCTTACCTAGCTCTTCGTTCCACTCAAGCTCCGGGTCGGTGGTTATGCCCTCAATTATTCCGATCTTACCCATGTCGTCAAAATACACCCAACCCACCACGATGGGCTTGTTGTCTTTCTCCACCAAGGCGCAGTTTTCAGAAATGATCTGGGGAGGGACCGCGGGCAACCCTCGTTTCTCCCACCAAGTTTGTATAACTGGGTAGTCCTGCGCAGGAATGAAGCGACGGACTTTCATGGCGAGGCAACAATGTCGTACTTGTAAACCAAAGCGAGCACCGTTATCGGCAGGGCGTCATTCCCCTGAACGATGATGGTCGGGTCATGGTCGGGCCACGGGTTGAGATGGGGCGTGATCTTGAGATCGGTCGGAACGGACACAAACGGCGGCGCTCCAACCATGAACGGATTGGCGAGGTTCCGGGCGTAAGGAATCGGAATCGGCTGGTTGTATTTTGGCGTGACGGTCGGTTGCCAGTAAGTCGGATCGTTGACCGGATCAATCACGTTGTTGTTTTGAGCCACGCAAACGAACGCCCCTTGGGTTGAAGGACTGATGACATTATCGCCGACGTTGTAGGCCATGCCGCTAGTCCATGTCGGGTACTGCGTAGTACCATTGCTGATACTCCCGCCCGAAGAATTGATGACCCGCAAATAAACGTCGGAAATCTGCTTGATGAGCCCTTGCGTTATGCCCGCACGCGGGTCGAGGTCAATCCGCATGGGTTGGGCAAAATAAGGAATCGGCAATCCGACCTGAGCCACACCGACAAAACCGAATTGGGGGGGCAACTGCACCTGACCTCCCGTGACCGTTACCATCCCGAACGGCACGCCATCCACCAACCCGACGACGCTTCGGCCCTCCAAATAGGAAAATCCCCCGAGCAAAGTTGTACCCGGCAGAGTAACGGTTTTTCCGCAGTCCACGTAAAACGCCAGAAATGGGTTGGGTGCCGGAGTGGCCGGAGCCCCGACAAAGGCTTCCTCCCAGTTCAGCGGGTTCATGCGTTCGATGAAGCGAGTCTGCACCCCGCCAATGTTGCGGTTGACCACCACCCAAACTTGATCGTCCAGCGGCCCGATGCTTACCTGAGTGGCCGGGCCGCTAATTACCGCTACCGACTCAAACCCGCTGTCGTCCGTCGTCGGATTATTGTTGGCATCGAACTGGCCGGCGCCAGTCGTGTGCCGGTGCCAGGCAAAGACCTCCTGATCGAGTTCGTAGGTCATGCCGCAAAGCGTGCCCTGCTTGGTCACGGCCAAAAATATGCTCTGCATGCGCCA
>Ga0182021_10009831_pt1 | contig 11343 bp, 12 predicted proteins | sample 612E3MmetaG_FD_120493 | JGI IMG/M metagenome (GOLD analysis project Ga0182021, IMG submission 120493) | Permafrost microbial communities from Stordalen Mire, Sweden - 612E3M metaG (Illumina Assembly) | ecosystem: Environmental > Terrestrial > Soil > Wetlands > Permafrost | place: Sweden...
CGACGCGTATTCGAACTTGCTCGAGTGTCTTGTGGTCCAGCTTCCGTCCGTCGTTGTCTCGCATACCCAATATACTACAACAAAATGGAAGAAAAGTCTAGTTACTTATGAATTTGTTAGTAAATGGGATAGCAGTGTCAAAATAACACATGCCAAGTTGACGGTTCACGGGCTGGTCACAAGCATTAATAAATTCATAGTCCTTTTTCTCATCCGAAGCAAGTTGTCCATAGCCTAAGACTGCATTTTCGCTCTGGGGAAAGATTGCTCTACCTTCGGGAATGAAGTTGGCGCATAACCCGGGCATGCCGTAACCCAGGTTTACCACCGCTCCGTCGCGAAATTCTTTGGCGGCTCTGAGGGCAATCGTTTGTTCAAGCCTTATCTTCATCTCGTTACCTCCACAATACGATGAAACATATGAATGAGAGATGATTACTTCTCCAGCGTCAAGGCTCCCGAACGGGACTATTTTATCCACCTCGACGATGGTTGTCTTAACAGACATAGTTATTATCGGGTTTAAACATCCAACTGTCCCTTTAAAGACTAAATTACTAAGGGAATCATCCTTATAAGCTTTTATTAAAGCAAAGTCGTCAGTAAGCGGTAGTTCTAGGAGGAATTCTTTGCCGTTGATTGTTTTTTCTCTTTACCTTTCTCCGCCCGTCGGCTCCAGCCCGTATCCTTTCTGCCAGGGTACACCTGGGGCATTTTCTCAATCTCAACCTTACCTTTATTAAATACCTTCTCAATAGGGGCGGTGCGGGGCATACCACCCGGCGCTGGTACAGAGCCAATAAATTTTCTTAACAGTCCCTTTTTGTACTGAATATCTGCATCATGATAACCGCCAAGCGCCAAAGCAAACTCAGGGGCTTCAAGATGGAAGTTCAGTTCCTTAATTTCGATTTCGGGTCTCCCTTAGGTATGGAATTAAATTTTAGCCTTCTATTCAACCGGTTGCTAACAGAATCAGGATTAGCGATTCTTACTGCCATTCTGTTAACAATAGCCAAAAAGTGTACCGATTGGCTTTTTTTAAGTTAGTCATGCATAATATTAAATTAAGGAGGAATTGACTATGAAAGCAGTGGTAATAAAAGATGTTGGAATAGTAGGAGTACAGGATGTTCCAGAGCCGGAACCTGGACCAGACGAGATTAAGGTTAAAATAGCTTATGCCGGGATTTGCGGTAGCGACCCTAAAATCATTGAAAGCACAGGTGTACATGCGAGTCAAGAGGGGGCTATCGGTTGGCCTCAAAAACCTTTCCCAAGGCCTGAAGGCATAAGATTTATAGGGCACGAAGCCTCAGGCACAATAGTGAAGATCGGCAAAGACGTTAAAGGGGATTTCAAGGTAGGACAACATGTCGCTATGAATTTCAGGGTTTCCTGCGGAGCTTGCTACTACTGTACTAACGGAATGGAGCATTTCTGCGCTAGGTTAACAATGTTCATGGGGTTAATGGCTGAGTATGCCGTCTTTAAAGAGGGTCTTGTCTTCCCGTTACCTGATGATTTGCCCATGGATGTTGGTGCTTTTCTTGAACCAGTATCCGTAGCCGTACACACCCTTGACATTGCTCGAATGAAAATAGGCGACACCGTCATCATTACGGGTGGCGGTACTATTGGTTTACTGGCACTGCAGCTGGCAATAAAATCAGGAGCCTCGAAAGTCCTTGTCTCTGAGCCGATTGTTGAAAAAAGAAAACTAGCCAAGCAACTTGGCGCCGATATAGTTGTAGACCCTCTTAAAGAAGACCTGCTGGCCATATCTAACAAGTTTACTGATGGCAGAGGCTTTAATGTCTGTATTGAAGCAAGCGGAATACCGTCCCTTGCCAGACAGCTTATCCTGATGGCTCAACGTTGCGGAACGGTTGTCTTAGCTGCAACCTATCCAGGTGGGGTTGAAGTGGGAATGCCGCTGGAATATATGTATTTCAGAGAGTTATCTATTCACTCTGTCTTTTTATCTCCATATTCGTTTTCCAGGGCTGTTCAAATGCTCCCCAAGCTGGACCTCAAGCCTTTGATTACGGTTTATCCGCTTCAGGAAGCGGTCAAGGCATTTGCAGCTCAGAAAATGGGAAATGGTATCAAGATAATGCTGCAAACCTAAGATCAGTTTTAGGTTTCTTTACCCAACCTCCATTATGGTCTAATTCCACTCGCCGCTTGTGGTGATTGATATGGCAAAAAGAGATAGGGGCGTACATACCTGCAATACACGATAATACTTCCCCGACGCTAGTGTCGGGGAAGCTGTCTTTTTCTTATGAGCTTGTGGTACGACTCAGTAAACAGATAACGATGGAGTATAGTTTTATTTCTATATTCCTATTTCAACTCTTGAAGGCACCTGTTAAGGTAGCCTCTTGCCTCAGCCGCGATTCCCATTTGCCTGGACAACGGATACGTAAAGGCACCTGTCATGACAAGGTCAACCGCTTGGTCATAACCCATCTTCCTGAGAAGCTTAAGAATTTTAAGAAAATCGATGCCGCCCCTCCCTGGCATTTGTTGCTCAAGCGGTGGAAGCCACGGCTCCCATTGCCCGAAACCCGTAAAAGTAGGAGCAGCGTCAGTTGGTATTTGTTCTCGACTGGGGTAGTCACGGAAATGGACATGAACTATCCTCTTACCGATCTTGGTAATAGATTCGTAAATATCATCTCCGGCTCTGTAAAATTCTCTGGTATCAAGAGCTACTCCCAGCGCCGGTGAATCTATCTCATCCAATATTTGCATCAATATTGCGGTCTTATCAATAGGAGTACCCACGTGAACCTTAATCGCCAGGATTACTCCCCGGCTTTCCGCCTGTTCCGTTAATTTCTTAATGTATTCAAGAGTCCGTTTTGTTTGTTCCTTGCCATCGGACTGTCCGTGAAGATAAGGCACTACGAAGGGAATGCACAGTTTCTGTGCCATGTCGAACACTTTCACCATCGACTTTATTTTGTCTTCTTCAGTCTTACCTTCATCCTCGGTGTCGATACTAAACAACTCCAACCCGTGTTTCTTTGCGATGTACTTAACTTCATCAATGTAAGACTTCCTCTTGTCGAAATTAACGTGGCGAGCCGGTTTTATGTCCGACAAATCAGCCCCCTCGTAACCAGACCAGGCTATATGCTGGAGAGCGCCGTAAAGGTCTAATTGGTTAAAGAGAACACTACTACATCCCAATTTCATGTGACACCCCCCAATGCTTTTAGACAATATCATATTGTAAATCGAACACAGTTGTCAATCTATGTGATGCAGTGATGGTGGATTTTTTATGAAATGCAAATGGTTCTACTTAAATCTGGTTTTCGAATTTTCAGACGAGCCGAAGCGAGAGGACTTAATCCTTCCATAACCATGAGGAGTCTACTCAGAGCAAAAGCTGTTAAAAGTTTTAGGGAAGATATTTATGAGATTATCCGAATTGGCTATACTAATTGACGCAAATCTATACCGAAAAAGAAAAAACTCTTTCCTCTACTAAGCATCTAGGGAACTACTAAGTTTGTTCAGGTGATAGCTTGTAGTGCCCAGGTTAATTTCCCAGGCTTTAGCCCGTTTAAAATAAAGTGGTACATCATGGTCATCCGTAAAGCCAATTGCACCATGGATTTGAAGACATAAAGCTGCGATATGTTTGAAATATTCATTCGTTAAAATTTTGGTCATGGAAACCGCTTGTGTCGCTGGCAGTCCTTCACTCAGGCGCCAAGCTGCATTATTAACCATCAGCGAACTGCCATCTGCTTCAACTAGCATATTTGCACAATCGTGCTGTATTGCCTGAAAACTGCCGATATGCTGATCAAAGGCTTTCCTCTGCTTGGCATAATCTACAGTGATTTCCAGAATTTGTTTGGCGCCGCCTGCCATCTCCGCGCATTGAGCAACTACCGCTTTCTCCAGTACCTTATCCAGAACATTCCAGCCTTCGTGAATATTACCCAATACGTCGCTGGTAGACACTTTAACATTATCAAAAATGATCTCGCACTGCTTGTCTCCTGTAATAGTTTTAAGCATGTTACAAATTACCCTAGGATTCCGGGCATCCACCATGAATAATGTAATTCCGTCTTCAGGGTTTTCGGTTTCTTCGGTCCTCGCCGCACAGATTATATAATCGCTGACGTGGGCATCAGGGATAAAGAGCTTGGTTCCTTGAATTACAAATTCATCACCGCTTCGTGTTGCTCTCATTTTAATCCCGTCAGCGGAATATGTAGCACTTGCTTCAGTTAAAGCCAGAGTCAGGAGCATCTTTCCCTCAGCTAATCTCGGCAAAAACTCTTTCTTTTGCTCCGTAGTTCCTGCTTCGAGAATGGTCATTCCACCAAGAACAACCGTAGAGAAAAACGGACCGGGTAAACAAGCCCGACCCATCTCCTCAAGCAATACGACTAAATCCAAGAAACTCCCTCCAGCTCCGCCGTACTCTTCCGGAATAATTAACCCCATCCACCCCATTTCTCCCATCTTTTGCCATAACTCAGTAGTATATCCCTTCTCGTCCTTAGCCATTTCCCTGGCCAGCTTCTTGGGACAGTTAGTCTTCAAAAAGTCTCTAGCTGAAGTACGCAACATTTCCTGCAATTCAGTTAAAATGAAATCCATTTAAGATACCCCTCTTTCTAATATCTATTGGACAGGCAAGCCCAATCCTTGCGTGGCGATGACATTACGGTCGATTTCAGAGGTGCCTCCCATCATGGTGTATGAGGCAGCATCCAGATAATAAAATGAAGGCCATCCATTTAATGGAGCAAATTTAGAGCCCCGTCGTAACTCGCCGTAATGTCCTAAAACTTGTATGCCGAAATCAGCTGCTCTCTGGGCAAGCTCACAGTTATACATCTTGTCTATTGCAACCTCATAAGTTGTAGAGATGCCTTTGGCCATGATGCACATAGCTCGGTAATGAATCATTTTTGCCATTTCACATTCAGCAAATAATTGATAGAGCTGGTTTCTGTAAAATGGTTCTAATGACTTGCCGGTTTGTTTCAGATACTCAACCAGACCATCAAGATAGCCACAAATCGAGGGATACATCATATGAGAAAAACGTTCAAAATCTAGGGTCATCATAGTGATCGACCAGCCCCGGGTCTTATCCCCTACCATATTCTCCTTAGGTACTTTGACATTATCGAAAAAGACCTCATTAAACTCGTGTTCGCCAACCATATTGATTATTGGCCTGATGGTGATACCAGGAGTGTCCATGTCTACCATGAAATAACTTAAACCTTTATGTCTTGGCAGATTGGAGTCGGTCCTGACCAGGATAAATCCCATTTGTGTTTTATGTGCTCCGGTGTTCCATGTTTTTTGCCCGTTAATAATATAATAATCCCTATCTTGGATTGCTAGAGTTTTTAATGAGGCCAAGTCAGACCCGCTGTCTGGTTCACTCAGCAGTTCGCACCAGTATGTCTCACCGCTAGCTATACCCGGAAGATATTGCCTTTTCTGCTTTTCTGTACCGAAACGGAGGAGTGTCGGTGCAAAGAACGTAACGCCGATGTGATCTACCCCCGGGACGTTATGGTATAGTATTTCTTCAAAAACGATATTTTGTAAAAACAGCGAATTTTTTCCTCCATATTCCTCCGGCCAACTTAACGATAACCATCCCTTCGCCCCCACTTTCCTCCGCATCGCTTTGACATACTCCCATTCTTCGCCTTCGTGGCTCTGCACCGCAGGAGTAAATGTACATCCGAAATTCCATCTTAGCTTTGAAGGAAACTCTTTCCGTATAAACTCTTTAACTTCTTCCCGGAAGGACTCTTCCTGCGGACTGAATTCGAAGTTCATTTTTTTCCTCACTTTCTCGTTTGTAGAATCAAGCCAGCCTCGTTCGCAACCCAGAGCAAAACCGCTCTCTTGTAGTACCTGTCACTTGCTTGGAATACTTTACATTAACTTAAGAGTAAAACAACAACTTTTAGAGGCTAATGACCTAGTATGCAGATACTGCAAACGCCGAAAGGCGGTTGACCACCGTAATTCTGAGTTAGACCGAGCCTCGGATTTTTAATTTGCCGCTTGTCTGCTTTACCCTGCAGTTGTTTGTATATCTCATATACCATGCGGATACCAGAGGCCCCAATCGGATGCCCGAAACACTTCAGGCCGCCATCCGGCTGACAGGGTAATTTACCATCAAGTTCAAAAAACCCGGCATTAATATCGTCTATCGCTTTTCCTCTGGGCGAAATCATCAGGTCTTCATAGATAACCAGTTCAGTTATCGAGAAGCAGTCGTGAACTTCCATCATGCTCAATTCTTCTCGCGGGTTTTCAATTCCAGCTTCCCTGTAGGCTTTGATAGCACAACGGTTAATCGCCTCGATATGGGTATAATCATAATCGGTATAAAGCAAGCCTTCCCCTGAGTCTGCAGCAACCTGCATAGATTTAATATAGATCGGGTCGGGACTGTAATTTTTCGCCATATCCGCCCTGACAACGATAGCGGCCGCAGCGCCATCACTGACACCGCAGCAATCGTACAATCCAAGCGGCCAGGAAATTATGGGAGCTTTAATTACATCCTCGACAGTAATCTCACGACGGAGGTGAGCTTTAGGATTCATAGACCCGTTATGGTGGCTTTTTACTGAGATTTTGGCAAGTGCTCTTTTGCCTTCCTCAATACTATAACCATATCGCTCGAAGTATTTAAGTGCCATCATTCCGAACATACCGGGATTGGGATTAACCCAATTTGGATATATTAATCTTCCTTTGGTACCCATTACCATAATATCCTCGTTTGCCCTAGGTAAACCGCCAAAGCCAAGATCTTTTACTTTTTCAATGCCCATGGCAAGCGCAATATCACAAGCTCCGGAAGCTACCGCATAGCATGCTCCCCGCAGCGACTCAGTTCCGGAAGCGCATAGATTTTCTACTCGCGTCACCGGGATAAAAGGCAGTTTCAGAGTGCTGGCAAGTGGTAAAGCGCTTTGACCGATGTTTACTTCAGTAAATTGGTTCCCTTGCCATGCTGCCTGGATTTGTTTTTTCTCAATTCCAGCATCGGTCAAGGCTTCCTGAAAAGCTTCCACCATGAGGTCCTCTGCGCTCTTGTCCCAATGCTCACCGAATTTGGTACAACCCATACCAATGATGGCCACTTTATCTTTAATGCCGTCTGCCATATTATTCTCCCTTACTCACTTTATTCATTCTTTTACCGGCACTGCCTTCCAAAAATAGCCGTGAATGCCGCGCTCTATATCGTGATATTTGCGCCTAAAACTCATACACACCGACATACCCGTCTTGACTGAACCAGATTCACAATCCGTCAGTTCGAATATAAAACGTCCGCCACCTTCGAAGTCAACCATGCTGTATATCAGTGGTGGACTGATTGAAGCTGCGGTATAATCTTCTGTGAAACTGAATACCTTACCCTTCCTATCGGCAAAATGATAAGGTTCCATCTCGTTTACAGCGCCGCATTTCGGATTGACACAAATTCGTTGCGGTGGATATTGAGGCGTACCGCACTTCTTGCATTTCGTGCCATAGAGAGCCATAATGGTCTTTCTTTCTCTCCAAGCGAGGGGCAACTGGGTGGGCGCGATATCCTGGCCAACGCCAATTTCGATAGGCAGTATACCACGAAAAACAAGATATTTTTCGTAACTGGTTAGCTCTTTTTTAGCGGCAAGGCATTTGCTTAATTTTGTCCTATTTTTTAGTTTGTTAATCTCTTCGGTGACCGTAAAGACTAATGCATCCGCACCATTCCCAAAGCTGGCAAGGAGTAATTTATCACCCGGCTTGGCTTCATCAAGCATCGCGGATAAGGTTACCAATGGGGTAGCTGCGCCCAGTTCACCTGCAACTGCCAGCAGGGGAGCCTGTATTTGCCCGGGTTCAAATCCCATCTTCTTTCCCAATGTGGCATGATCCCTGGCATAGACACAGGCATAACCTATTTTGTTAATGTCTTTGGGCGTCAGGTCAAGTTTCTTCAATAACCCATGTACCACTTCTGGAATAATTTTGGCAAATCCTTCGTCGCGAATAAAACGTTCTTCGCTAGCACGGACAAATTTGTCACCTTCGGAGCGGCGAAAATCAGGGAAGTCCGCCGCACTTGAATAAGCTCCTTCAAAAACAGCAATCGGATTTTCGTCTCCGGTCATAACAGCCCCGGCGCCGTCTCCGAATAACAACTCTACCGAACTACCGGGTTTGCCAAGCCGGCAATCGGCCGCGCATACGAGCATATTACCCCCTCCCCCCTTCGCATAATCAAGAGCAGCAAGTAGCGCTACAGTACCGGATTTAAGCGCTCCAGTAAAATCACCGGTTCTAACATTCGGGTTCAAATCAAGTGCCTCCGAGATAATAGCGGCACTTTCTCTTTCGCAATACGGTGCAGTGGTTGAAGCGAAATAAACGCCTTCAATTTTCTTGCGATCAATCTCATCCGTGGCGTTAATACATGCAGCTACTGCCATGGTCAAACTGTCCTCATCAAAATTCGAGACGGCTTTTTCTCCTGTCATACCACCGGGGTTTAACCATTCTAGAGCCTTAAAGATAACAGCACGGTTTAATCTATATCTTGGTAAATATGCTCCATACGAAACAATACCAATCCTTCCCATCTTTACTCCTCAGTCGATATTACTTTTTTGCGTAATCGTAAAAGCCTTTTCCGCTCTTCCGCCCAGGCAAGCCGAATGTAACCATTTTTTGGTCAAGGTTGGTGGAGCGTACTGCGGTTCTTTGAATTCTTCATATAATGCATTAGAAATAAATAAAAGTGTATCTAGTCCGGCTAAGTCAGCGATAAACAGGACGTATTCGTTGCCAATATCATATTGGGCTGGCAAATTTTAACAAGCTCTTTAAAGATCTTTCTCTTAAGTTCGATATTTTCCACAAGGGCTTCGATAACAAGATTGCAATGTGTCAGTTCGTCCATTTTAGTTGTCCCTTCGACACGGCTCATCGTAACATCTTTGTCTACCTGGGTCATCTTGCCTTCTTCAACACTTTTACTCAAGAATGAATTGATTAAAGCCATTTTCTTATTAATTAATTCATTACTTACATAGTGAACCAGAACCGAGTAACCGCACTGTGCACATACCTGAGTAATGTTTTAGCCCATTACTCCAAATTAAACGACACTGATATTTTTAATACTCACTTACTATCCTCCCACATCTTTAGAATTTTGGCTGGATTGAAAATTTGGTTTTCTTTTCTGTAAGAATGCTGCTATTCCTTCTTCACAATCATTCGTTTGCAAGATAATCCTGGAAAAATATTCTTCGAGCTTTAAGCCGTCTTCAATGCTCATGTCCCCTCCTCTTAACACAGACTCTTTGACTGCACGAACGGCCACAGGCCCATTTTGACTAATGTCCTCTGCTATTTTCATTGCCACATTCATTAGTTGATCAGGCGGAGTAATTCTATTTACCAGACCTATGCGATATGCTTCCTTTGCATCAATAGGTTTACCAGTAAGTAACATTTCTAATGCTATGCCCTTAGGAACGATTCGAGGTAATCTCTGGGTTCCTCCTCCTCCGGGAAACACACCCATTGTAACCTCTGGCATACAGAATTTGGCATTCTCAGAAGCAATTCTTATATCACAACCAAGCGCCATTTCAAATCCGCCACCATAAGTCAGTCCATTACAAGCTGCAATCATAGGCTTCCATAGCTCTAAACGTCTCATTAAAGTACCGGGCATTAGCCACATTTTATCTGCGACTTTTTTAGCAAAAGGTAAAAAATCACCAATGTCAACCCCGACAGAGAAAGCTTTTTCCCCAGTTCCAGTCAAAATACCGACGTATAGATCCTCATCGTCACGAAAACTTACCAAAGCATCATGGAGTTCATTCATTGCTTGAACATTTAAAGCACCTAAAGCCTTGGGATTGTTAATAGTAAATATGGCGATTTTACCTTCTTTTTTATATTCAATTAGACTCACTTTAAAGTTTCCCCTTTTAATATTTTTGATCAAGATCGTTAAGATTATTAGAATGACAATATCTGCTTACTTCGAACTAATGAATTTAAGTAGATCAGCAAATTCTAAATCAGCTACTTTCTGAAATTGTTGGGCTTAATATTCAATAATGCTTGCGTAAGAAATTAGGAGATACTAAGTAAATTTACCAAGGTGGGTTGTGATTTGTCAATAAATTGATGAAGCTATTTTTCGAGAATCGGTTTAACTTAATCTTTTTCTTGAACGATGATAAAAAGGTTGTTCATAAACTTGCAAAGCCGAATTAAAATTGTTGAATCTAGTGGCTAATAGAGCAATTAATAACGCTATCTGTTATCTTTTGTGTAGAAAAAACACAGCCAAAGAGCGTTTGCTTAAGGTATTCGGTAAACTACCCACACTCAATAGGAGGCAAGCAATTGCTAATTAGCCAGTGATAATAAACTACCTTTAGGTTATATCAGGTAATTTCTTAACAACCCTCTTTGTATTAGCACTACGAGGTCTTACCAGGCATTGTGCTCTGTGCGACTAATGATATCCAATTGTTGCTCTTCAGTGATCTCAACAAAATAGACACAATAACTAGCGACTCGTACTAACAAGTCCCTATACTTTTCCGGTTCCTTCATCGCTTTGCGCAGGACGTCACTTGAAATAACATTAAACTGGATATGAAATACACCCAGTTTCTCAATAATCCTGAGCAAAGATACAAAGTTGTCCAAATCGCGTTCAGTCGCCAGTAGCTGGGGGCTTAACCGCAGATTTATGGGCCCTCCCATGGCAAATCGCTGCGTCGGCAGTTTACTGGCAGACTTAACCACCGCGGTAGGACCATTCCTGTCCACACCCTGTACCGGTGACAAAGTATCAGCCAGCGGTTTGGGATGGATATGTCCGCTAGGCAAGGCACCAATTATGTGCCCGTAGATTACAGTGATTAGACCAATTTGTGTTGCAGAAATGTACTTACCACCATAGTTCGGCAGTAAGTCTTTCTGCGTGTTAATCCAATCCACAGCATCGGCGCAGGTGTCCATCACCCAGGCTGCCCAGTCATCTACGTAGTCATCGTCATTACCATACTTAGGCACCTTATTAAGGCAAAGTTGCCTTAAATTCTCGTAACCCTTCCAGTTAGCCTTCATGGCTTCAAGCAGCTGGTCCCAGGTAATCTTCTTGTCCTGGTAGATGAGTTTATCAATTACTGCCAGCGAGTCAGCAGTGTCGGCAAGACCGGCAAGATATAGACCATAGGTAGTATACCAGGCTCCTCCCTGAACCAGGTCAAGCCCCTTTTGTAAGGGACCCTC
>Ga0182021_10009832_pt1 | contig 11342 bp, 6 predicted proteins | sample 612E3MmetaG_FD_120493 | JGI IMG/M metagenome (GOLD analysis project Ga0182021, IMG submission 120493) | Permafrost microbial communities from Stordalen Mire, Sweden - 612E3M metaG (Illumina Assembly) | ecosystem: Environmental > Terrestrial > Soil > Wetlands > Permafrost | place: Sweden...
CGATATTTTCCCAGACTGAAAAGAAGCTTATAATTCTGCATACCAACGATATGCATTCCAGGCTGACAGGTTATGGTCCGGAATCAAGCTACACTCCATTAAGTATTAATGATGACAAAACAGTCGGAGGATTTGCCAGAATAGCAACTTTAATAAGGGAGGAGAAAGAAAAATCACCTTCAAATACAATTGTGGTGGATGCAGGTGATTTTCTTATGGGAACTCTGTTTCAGGCGCTTGAAGTAAAGACAGGTATCGAGCTTCATCTGATGAAAAAAATGGGATATGACGTTGGCTGCCTGGGAAACCATGAGTTTGATTTTGGCCCTGACAAGCTTGCTTCAATAATAAGATCAGCGCTGAATCAGGGTGAAATACCTAAAATTCTTATCGGTAATTCTGTTTTTGATAAAAAGAATACCGGAGATGATCAACTCGAAGACCTATTCAGGAATAATGTTCTCAGCAGAAATACGGTTATTGATATCAATGGACTCAAAGTAGGTTTCTTCTCCTTAATTGGGATAAATGCAGCAAAAGATGCTCCAAAATCAGTTCCTGTGAAATTCAGTAAGCAGACTGCTTTTGCAAGGAGAATGGTTAAGGAACTCAAAGATAAAAAATGTGATATAATTGTATGTCTTTCACATTCCGGAGTTACTAAGGATAAAAAAGGAGAGTGGGATGGTGAAGACGTGGAACTTGCTGAAAATGTCAAGGGTATCAACCTGATCGTTGGAGGACACACTCATACGCAACTGGATAAGCCAATTATGGTAAAAGGTATTCCGATTGTCCAGGCCGGAGATTATAGTAGATTTGTCGGCAGGCTCTCCCTGTCATGGAACGGCACCACCTTAAAAGTTGACGAATATAAACTTCTCCCTGTTGACGACAGGATAATGGGTGACCGGGTAATAAATGATCTGGTAGAACATCAGAAAGAGCTCGTTTCTGAAGATGTACTTAAACCTCTTGGAATGATCTATGATAAACCCGTTGCGGAATCAGGGTTTAAGCTTGAGTGTGAAGAAAATGGGGATTTTGAAGGCAGTAACCTTGGCCCTCTTGTGGCAGATGCGATACAATATTATGTAAATAAGCATAATCCGCTGGGAACTGATCTGAGCATGGTTGCGGTTGGTATGATCTTTGAAAAGATACTTCCTGGAAAAATCTGTGCCCCTGATATCTTCAGGGTTATGCCGCTGGGTTCTGGCAGCGATGATGTACCCGGCTATGCTCTTTCAAGATTGTATGTTACGGGAAAAGAGTTGAAAAATATTCTTGAAATACTGCAGGTTGCTTATAAATCAGCACCTGAAAATTATATTTTTTATTCTGGAATAAGAGTAGAATATAACCCTGATAAAGGCTTCTTTAAAAAAATCAGGAAAATTGAAATTGTGAAAAAAGACGGGACAAAAGTGAATGTCGATTTTTCCAGGAAAAATAAGACACTTTATTCCATAACGGCCGATTCTTATATGCTTGAATTCATTGGCATTATTAAAAAGAAGAGCTTTGGTCTTATAAATGTCGTTCCCAAAGATGCTGAAGGCAGGAAAGTAACTGATATGAAAATGGCAGTTATCGACATGGATAGTAAAAAAAGTGGCATCCAGGAAGGTAAAGAGTGGCTGGCACTGATTGAATTCCTGATGCAGATGAAAGACACTAACAGTGACAGTATACCCGACATTGACAACAAATATTCCGTACCGGTTAAATGTTTTGTATCAGTAAAATAAGATTTAAAGATTTAATTATCAGTGAAATATGCCACTAACCCATCGGGAGCGGGTCATCGCTTCGCTGAACCATGAAATCCCCGACAGGTGTCCAATGCAGGTCTGTTTTACCCCCGAATTCAACCGGCGTTTAAGGGAATATTATATTAAATGTAAAAAATACACTTATAAACCTGAACCGGAGGGTGTAATCAATCTTGACCTTGAATTTCTCACGGATCAGGATATGCTTCTTTCATGGGTAGGATGGACAGATGAGACGAAGATCATTTATACTCCGGGAGAAGAATTTAATGACAAGTGGGGAGTTATCAGAAAAGCGACTGAATATAATACACCCTTCGGGAAAGGCATCTACACTGAACTTGTCGGCCACCCTTTGGCGGATGAATCTAAAATATCATCATATAAACCGCCAGATCCTTTCAAACCTGAATTATATACCGGTGTAGATCACCTTATAAAGAAGTACAAAGATGAATACTGGATCGTTGGTGTCGCGGTTACAACAATGTACGAAACGGCATGGGCATTAAGAGGATTTGAACAGATGTTCATCGATTTCATTGTTAATCCTGATATTGTAAATGCTCTTTTTGATATTGCATGGACCTATCATTTTGCAGTGGCAGAAAAGTTGGTCAATATGGGAGTGGATATGATCTGGATTGGTGATGATGTTGGTTCACAGAACAGGATGCTTATTTCACCCGATATCTGGAGAAAGTACTTTAAGGAGAAGATGGCGACATTCATCGCTTCACTCAAGAAGATAAATCCTGAAGTGAAAATTGCCTATCACTCAGATGGTTATATAATCCCGATTATCCCTGAACTTATTGAGATCGGAATAGATATACTTAATCCGATTCAGCCGCGGAGTATGGATCCGGTAGAGATTAAGAAAAAATTTGGGGACAAATTGTGTTTATGGGGGACAATTGATGAGCAGAATACTCTTCCATTTACTAATCCGGAAACCGTCAGAAAAGAAGTGGCTGAAAGGATAAGGACAATAGGACGGGATGGTGGTTTAATACTTAGTCCTACGCACAATATCCAGCTCGATACGCCAATTGAAAACTTTTTAGCAATGATTGAAGCTATCCGGCAGCCTTACGGGAGCTATCTTTCATAGAAAAAATCAGATCTTCAGCAATGGAAGATGCTCATTTATCTGTTCAAAGTTAGCCATTGCAACCGCTGCTGCGCTTATGAAATTATGCTGCAGTACCCACCTTACAGCTTCCATGAAATCAGGTTTTTTATCAGGTGAAGAAGAATATGGTCCTCCTGAACATGTCTTCATCGCGATAACGCCTTTCCCTTTTTCCCAGGCTGCTGTGAGGAGTGAGATAAGTTTTTCCTGGTCCCACTTAGCGTATTCTCCTGTTATTGAGTGAGTAAATGAACCTTTATGGTTAAAAGGAACCATTATTACATCATAAAATCCTTCAATGTTATTTCTCGAAAGTAAGTTCATCCTGTCATTATGTGTAGAGAATCCATGTGCTCTGATCTTTCCGGATTTTTTCATCTCATCGAAGAACTTCATTGTCTCATTATGAAAAAGGAGATTCTCATCCAGGGCATCGTGATAAAGAATCACATCAAAATACTCGGAATTAATAGCTTTCAGACTTGCTTCAAGCCTGGAAGACAGAACAGTTCTTATCTCTTCAGCTCCTTTTTTACCTTTCCCTTTTGAAGGCAGCTCTGATAATCCCAGCTCAATTTTCGATTGTATAGCCACACTTTTCCTAATTCCCGCAACCGCACGGCCAACAAGTTTCTCATTGTTACCGTTTCCATATGCACGACCGGTATCTATAAAACTCATTCCCTTTTCGAGAGCATATTTGATAAGTGATTCGTCATTAGTCCTGGTTGCTCCGTAGCACAGCGGACTTACTAAGATGCCTGTGTTTCCAAGTTTCCTCTGGTGTGAAACATCCTGATTTTCTCCGTTAATAAGTTCAGGGATAAGTCCCATAGCGGCAATACCTGTCAGTGTTTTGACCAGGAACTCTTTCCTGTTGATGTTTTTTGACATATCGAAGTGAAGTAAATTAATTTGGAGGGTAAAGTTAAAAAAGTTTCAGAAATGATTCCGGTCAGGTTGCTGTTTTGAATGAAATCAAAATTATCTTTGACCAAATTATTTCTGACATCAAATTTCCTTATTAATCTATTTAGATGGGAGATCATCTTGTTTTCTGGATCGGATTCAATGTCTTTGTAATTACAATGCTGATACTTGATCTGGGTGTTTTTCATAAAAAAACGCATAAAATCCCGGTTAAAGAGGCGGTCATCTGGACGGTAGTATGGATAACTCTTGCTGTTGTTTTCAATATCCTGATTTACTTAGACATGGGCAGAACAAAAGCCCTGGAGTTTCTTACCGGTTATGTGATCGAATATTCCCTTAGTGTCGACAATATTTTCATATTCATTCTGATATTCTCATTTTTTAAGGTTGATGAGAAATATCAGCATAAAGTACTTTTCTGGGGAATAATTGGCGCCTTGATAATGAGAGGAATATTCATTTTTACGGGAGTCGCTCTTATTGTCAGATTCCACTGGATAATCTACATCTTTGGAGGTTTCCTTGTTATAACCGGGATTAAGATGTTATTCAGCGGGGATATCGAGGTTGATCCTCAAAAGAATCCTGTTGTGAGATTTTTCAGGAAATTTTTGCCTGTCACCGAAACAACGCATGAAGATAAATTTTTTGTAAAACAGAACTTAAAATTGTATGCAACTCCTCTTTTCCTTGTTTTGCTGATTATAGAATCTTCTGATCTGATTTTTGCTGTGGACAGTATTCCTGCCGTTCTTGCCATAAGTCACGACAGGTTCATTGTTTATACTTCAAATATCTTTGCGATACTGGGACTACGTTCTTTGTATTTTATGGTCTCGGGTATAATGGATTATTTCAGATTCCTCAAGATCGGTCTAGCCTTTGTACTTACATTTGTTGGTGTAAAAATGTGTATTTCAAATTATTATGATATTCCGATACTTATTTCGCTTCTTGTGATCATATCTATTCTCCTGATCTCTGTAATTGCTTCTGTTGTAATTAGAAAGAAGTAGTTTTTCTGATTCACTTTCAATTGGTGATTATCGAAAAATACTTTGTGGACCTTCGTGCAACCTTTGTGTGCCTATGTGGTAAAATCTAAATTATTGAACCACAAAGGATCACAAAGTACAACACAAAGTCACACGAAAGAGAAAAATCAAGAATTGTCTCTTTTAAGATAGTGGCATGGGGGAATGGTTCAAAAATCACAAAAACATGAGAGGGTGCCTTTTGGAGACACCCTCATTGTTTGTGGGGGATGAGGGAGTCGAACCCCCGACCCTCTGCTTGTAAGGCAGATGCTCTGAACCAACTGAGCTAATCCCCCTGAAAGCGAGTGCAAATATAGATTTCATTTTCATTTCTGCAAAAAAAATGTAACAAATAAATATCCAGAATCTTATTGCCGATATGATGTTCTATTTTTCAACGAAAGAAATTTTAGATTGCAAAGACAAGGAAATTGCTATAGTTATTACACATAAATTCTTATTAGTTTACTTTTTTATCTGCTTAATATTTCACCCTTTTCGGTCGCTATCTTAAAAAGTTTAAAAATGTGACTTAGGTTAAGTAAATAACTATAACTTTGATATACTCTGTAAAACACTTAATGTAACTAATTGTCAAACGTTTGGGTATATTAAATTCCATTAAAGATGAAAAAGAATTCAATTATTATTTTTTTGGCAGGATTATTTATCCTGAGCTTAATGTTTAATCCGGCTTTATCACAAACAGAAAAGAAACCGGGTGAGTCCAAAACTTCAACTGATGCCAGGTCAAATTCAAAACCAGTTAGCGATTCGACCAAACTAGGTCCAAAGCCTTATAAACAGGTAATTACTGACAAGGCAAAAACCTGGAAGGGTATGATAACGGTTCATAAAATAGATGATAAGTATTTCTTTGAAATTTCTGACTCTCTGTTAGGGAGGGACATAATGACAGTTACTCGTTATTCCAAAACTGCAGCAGGTGGCAGTATCTTTGGAGGAGAAGAAGTAAACCGGCAAATGGTGAGATGGGAAAAAGGGCTTAATAACAAAATTTTCCTTCGTTCTGTTACGATAGTTATTACAAGTCCCGACAGCACAAAACCAATGTATCAGGCGGTTGAAAACTCAAATGAAGATCCTATTGTTGCCGCATTCGACATAAAAGCGCTTAGAAAAGATACATCTTCGGTTATTGATATTACCAGTTATTTTTCAGGAGATCCGCAGGTATTTTCAATCAACCCCAGTGCAAAGCAATATATGAAATTGGCCGCGTTACAAACCGATCGTTCATTTATTGAACAGATCCATACTTTTCCCGGCAACACGGAAATCCGGACAATAAAAACCTTCGCGGTTACTCCTCCGTCCCCACCATCACCAACCCCTACACCTCAGGTGGGGCAATATCTTCCGGCAGGGCTCGATGCGGGATTTGTTACCATGGAATTTAATACTTCAATGCTTCTTTTGCCTAAGAATATAATGCGAAAGAGATATTTTGATGCTCGTGTCGGGTATTTTTCAATATCAAGAAAAACATTTGGAGAAAGTTCACAAAGGTCTGATGATGAAGTATTTGTTGAAAGATGGAGGCTTGAGCCAAAAAGCGAAGCTGATGCTCAGAAGCAGAAGAAAGGCGAGCTGATAGAACCGAAGAAGCCAATAGTGTTTTATATAGATCCGGCTACTCCTGTAAAATGGCGGAAGTATCTGAAACAGGGTGTAGATGCCTGGCAGCCGGCATTTGAAAAAGCAGGTTGGCAAAACGCAATAAGAGCCGAATACTGGAATGAGAAAGATACAACCATGAGTCTGGAAGATGCACGTTTTTCGGTAATCCGCTATTTTGCTTCAGATATTCAGAATGCTTATGGTCCGAATGTAAGTGACCCTAGAAGCGGTGAGATTCTCGAAAGTCACGTTGGATGGTACCATAATGTAATGCGGCTGCTTCGAAACTGGTATCTGATTCAGACAGCTGCCAGTGACCCGCGGGCACAAAGAAAGGTGTTCGACGATGAGCTGATGGGACAGCTGGTCCGTTTTGTTGCTTCACATGAAGTTGGCCATACACTGGGGCTAAGGCATAATATGGGTGCCAGTTCAAAAACACCTGTCGAAAAATTACGTGACAAAAAATGGCTCGCTGAAAACAGCAATTCACCTTCAATAATGGATTATGCAAGGTTTAATTATGTTGCCCAGCCGGAAGATGGTATTACCGATTTCATACCACGAATTGGTGATTATGATGTATGGGCTATAAAATGGGGGTATTCCTATTTTGCTGATGCGGAAAATGCAAATAAAGAAAAGCAACTTCTTAATACATTGACCAAAGAAGCCATGAAGAATCCAAGACTCGAGTTTGGCACAGAAATAAGCCCCTACAATCCAAGGTATCAGACAGAAGACCTGGGGGACAATGCAATGAAAGCCTCAGAATACGGGATTAAAAATCTGCAGCGAATCCTTCCCAAACTACCAGAATGGAGTAAGGAAGATGGTGAATCTTATAAAGAACTGGCGGAGCTTTATGATAACCTCGTGGGACAGTTTCGCCTTTATATGGGTCATGTAACTAAAAACATTGGAGGTATATATGATACACCAAAAACCTATGATTCTGAAGGTTATGTTTTTGAAGTAGTTCCCCGTGAAACACAAAAGGATGCTGTAAGCTTTTTAAACAGACAGATCTTTATTACACCGACCTGGATCCTAAATCAGGATGTTCTGAAAAGAATCAGACCTGATCAGGGAGTTGATGCTTTAAAAAGATTGCAGGAAGCAACATTAAATAATGTTCTTGCGGGGGATAAGATCTTCAGATTAATTGAGACCGGAGGAATGAATAGCTCTAACTATAATATCGATGAATTGTTTTCGGATTTAAGGAGCGGCATTATGTCTGAAGTTTTGGAGCATAAATCAATTGATCTTTATCGCAGAAATCTTCAGAAGGTATTTGTTGAAAAGATGATTTCATTTTTAAATCCAGGTACGGTAAATGTTGTGTATATACCTCAGGGTGCTGCTTATGATATGCAAACAATGATGGTTGATTTGAAAAAAACTGATCTGCCTTCGGTAGCGCGGGGACATCTGGAGTTAATGAAAAATGAAATTAAGTCTGAAAAATCAGATAATATTGATGAAATAACCAAATATCATTTAAACGATTTGCTGCAGAGAATTGACAATGCATTAGATCCGAGAGGCAGGAACTGAATTAGGGGTGAGGTGTGAGGTGTGAGGTAAAAATAATAACAATATTATTGAATTACAAATAGGTAATGAATATATTCTGGATTATTACCATAGGACTTACAGGCTAATCGAAAGTGAATCTCACTTTTGAGATTGCAAAAGCCTGCCCGTAAGTAGTTTTGGGAGACACTGCACCACTCCAGTGTTTGTCCTTGCTTCCATTATTTATCTGTCAAAAAAGGCCATTATTTGACAGTTGATGTTTTTACTGTCAAGGAAGAGTTATTAATCGTAGGTAATGTCAATATCTATATTATTTTGACAAAATATTGTTTTATTAGTCAAATATATATTATTTTTGACAAAAGCAATAAATAATGTCAAAGCAGATTCAATACGACCGGAATCAGCCTTATAATCAGTTACCTGAGTTACCTCCACCGGATGATAAGGTTGTGACTGTGGAAATCCTGAAAGCAGTTAATAAAGCAAACAAAGCCTTAGCAGAATTAAAAGGACTGGCAAAAAAACTCCCCAATCAATCTATGCTGGTCAATACTATTGCACTAAGGGAGGCAAAGGCCAGTACGGAAATAGAAAATATTTTTACAACGGATGATGAACTTTATAAAGCGCTCTCCGGAAACGATGAAGGATTAAAAGGAAATGCAAAAGAGGTATTGAGATATCGTCAGGCATTATGGAAAGGTTATGATGAAATAAATTCAAACGGGAAATTCAGTACAAATCTGATGATCGGTATTTATCATCAAATCAAGGAGGTACAGGATGATATCCGCCCGGCACAAACAGAAACAACTATCAGAAAAAGAGGTAGTGGTACGCTTGGTGGCACTATCGTTTATACTCCGCCAAGAGGTGAAACCATAATTAAAGAAAAACTGGACAATCTAGTGACTTATATAAACGATGATAAAAGGTTTTCTTATGACCCTCTGATAAAACTCGCAGTTTCTCATTATCAATTTGAAGCCATACACCCTTTCAGGGATGGGAACGGACGAGCCGGCAGAATTTTATGCATCCTTCTTATGATTCAGAAAAAACTCCTGGATGTTCCGATTCTTTATTTAAGCGCTTATATAATTGAGAATAAAGACGACTACTATGCTTACCTGAATAAGGTGACTACTTTAAATAGCTGGAAAGGATGGATAATTTACATGCTTAAAGCTGTTGAGGAAACATCTCTATATACGATCAATAAGATCAATGAAATTGACAACCTGTTTCAAAAGACTTATCTGTTAATTGGCAAAAAACTGCCGCATATCCGGAAAGAAACGGTTGAGCAGATTTTTGAACAACCTTATATAAGCCCAAAGAAACTTCTTAGCCAGGAGATAAAAAGTATTAATACTGCCAAGAAATATTTAAAACAAATGGAGAAGTTGAGAATAATAGCCCCAAAGAAAGTGGGGAAAGAGATAATCTATATCAATCTTGACCTGTTCAATTTACTTTCTGAAACGTAAGCTTCGGACTTCCGACTTCCGACTTCCGACTTCCGACTTCGGTCTTCAGACAGATCATGAAGCTTTTTTCATCAAAATAAATTCATCATTCAGTCTGAAAATAACGGTATTAGTCAAAATCAGAATTATTAGTTCCTCATACCTGCAACCTTTTTGTCTGTTTTGAGTACAAATGAATAACTGAATAATTTAAAGCAACCAAGTCGATTTTTTATAAGTCATGTTAATATGTTGAAAACCTTGAAAAATATGATGTTACACGTGTTTAAAAAATTATTATCTTCGCTTTCTTTGGAAAGTATATCAGGGAACCAGCAGTTGTTGAGTGAGTTTAAGGATTGGCAGGTGGTTAATTATTTGGTATACTGAGAATTATAATTTGCTAAAAAAAATTGAACCTGATATATATGGAATCAAAAAATCCATTTTCTGAATTCTTAAAATTGCCCAGTTTAAATTCTGCGGCTATTATTCGTGAAAAGACTGTAAATAGCAAAACAATTATATCTTCTATTATTCCGAGGTTAAGTTTTCTCAGGAAGTGGGCGATAGTTTTTGTTACTCTTCTTTCCATTTCGATGGTTTCATTGGGGCAGGCAACCTATAACTGGAATCAAAACGGTGTACCTGGTGACTGGACAATAGCTGCTAACTGGACTCCGAATCGTCTAGCTCCTCTATCAAATGATATTTTAGTATTTAACAATAATGGTATAACCACTGCAACTAATGTTCCGACTCAAACAATAGGTAAGCTGATTCTGTCATTGAATTCAAATGTTAGTTTACAATCTACAGGAACGTCCCAACTGACTATATCGGGAGGAGCAGGAACAGACCTTGATATCCCTTTCGGTTCTACACTTCAGCTTAGCAGTACTGCTGCAAATCAGATTGGACTTGACTTCAATCCTGCCGGACAAACCGCTTCCGTCGCGGGTACTTTAATAATTAATGCAAATACCGCGTTAACAAATAGTTATAATACAACTAATGCTACCACAACTGTAACAGGTACATTTACAAACAATGGTGGAACAATTACTTCTTCAGCAGCTACTCTTAATTTTAGTGCAGCTTCTTCCATTTACAATCATGCCAGAGATGGAGGCGCAATTCCCGCTGCAACATGGAATGCAGCTTCAAGCTGTAATATATCAGGACTTACTGCTACTGCGCCCACCGGATTGGGTCAGGTTTTTGGAAATATAAATTATAGCAGTGCATACACATTAACACTTATAAATACCTTATCCCTTTCCGGTAGCTTAGATATTTCAGCAGCAGGGACAATTGCAGGCGCTGATCAGACAATAAACATATCTGGAAATTTAACGGGAACAGGAGGTCTGTCATTTACTACCGGTACCCTGAATATAAGCGGAAACTATTCAAGTTCAGGCGCTTTTACTCCGGGGACAAGCTTAGTCAATTATACCGGTAATATTCAGAATGTTGCAGCTGTTACCTATTATAACCTGACCATCTCAGGCGGTAGTACAAAAACATTACTTGGAGATATTACAGTAAACAAAGATCTTACTGTTACTCTGGGAACACTCAGTTTCGGGACCACGCTCAGAACGGTTAATGTTGCCGGTAACTTAAGCTGCGTAGGAACAATAGATATGAGTGGTTTACCTGCACATGTTCTGAATCTTGCTGGCGCAACAAATACATGTGCCGGGACTCTTACTACATTAGTTAATGCTAGCGTGGTAAATTATAACGGCGCAGGGGCTCAAACCATTTTTGGGAGCCCTAATTACAGGAATCTGACAATTTC
>Ga0182021_10009833_pt1 | contig 11342 bp, 11 predicted proteins | sample 612E3MmetaG_FD_120493 | JGI IMG/M metagenome (GOLD analysis project Ga0182021, IMG submission 120493) | Permafrost microbial communities from Stordalen Mire, Sweden - 612E3M metaG (Illumina Assembly) | ecosystem: Environmental > Terrestrial > Soil > Wetlands > Permafrost | place: Sweden...
AACGGAGGCCACATGAACGAGCAAGCTAAACAGGACGTCAAGCACTGCCCGGGTTGCGGCCGGCGAATTCCCGCCAGCCTGGTCATACCGGGTGAGACCCTATGTGGGGACTGCCGTCAGCGGGGGTGGACACCGGCCGAGCTAACCTGGAGGACCCATGAACCGGGAAGTCGTGCCGGACGATGAGTCTCCACGTCAGAGAGCGGACAACTTTGCGATTTTGGAAATAGGTGCCTGAAATACAATGTCGAATTGAGGGCAAATAAGCTACTGGATGGGTGAAATCGTTGCAAGGACTGTGTTTTCGTATGAATAACGGGGATATGCCATCTTATGGCTGAGTGAATTCTCCTTGTCCAGCTTGAAAAACCTGGGAATTGCCGTTATACATATAGAGCCTGGAGGAGAGTTTCCCTAGCGATTTGATTGAGTGTACCCGCGTTCCGGATGGGGGGGAAAGGGATCCTTTGCTGCCATGCTCGGATCCAATTGGGTTGGGCAAGCTCTTAATGGGTGGACGAAAAGGTCAGGACGAGCCTCCTGTACAGGAGCTCTCCAACCGGGACACTGTCTGCAACACAACAAACATGCTTTGGCCGATCGAAGGGTGAGCAGAGAGCCTGGGGGGATCGGGTAGCAGCTTACGTGGATAGTCGGAACTCAGTCAGGAGTCAAAACGGACAGTACCTTTACACACGCTCTCATTTCGGAATATTCCCAAAAGGATTGGCCGAAATGAGTGGAATGCGCACAAAGAACAATCGCCCCTTGGCAGAAGAGTTGCGATGCCTAGACATTTCTCACCTTCGAAACCAAGGCGTATTGAACTTCAATGGCCCCGACAGAGTAATGGAACTGAAGTGGCGGGGTGACGACGAACGCTCCATTCCCATGCACCTCACAGTTGAACGAGCTCATGAAGGGGAAATGTGGTTACAATTGTCTGATGAGTTGGTTATCGATTCCGACATCCGACTTTCGATCACGATTCAGGAAATCTCGATCGTAGGCAAAGAAAACCCGCTTTCGGGAATTCAGTTCTTTTTCGAGTGTCCTTCTGAAGCGTGCGGCCGAACAGTCCGGAAACTCTTCAGCTTACCAGCTCAGCGTCAGTTCCAGTGCCGGCAGTGTATGGATATTACCTATCGGAGCAAGAATCGAAACTACCACAAGTCTCGCAAGGACTTCTGGGGATGAGCCGGTCACGGCGAATTCCAAGATGATGTGCTTTGGGCCTATCAGTCAATTGATGCAGTCAGTAGGCTTTGGGAGAACGCGATCCGTCCAGATTGCGGCTTCAATTCATCACAACGTGGAGAGCGCATTCCTCTGCCGCCGGAACGTGGGCAATCCCTTGCGCTAAAAAACTATGAGTCTCCAGGCACTACCTGGTCGAGCCGTCAACTGCAAGATCTGCGTGGGTCTGCAGGATGATGATGTCCTTAACGAGCTCACCAAGGACATTCTGTTGAAGCGGCGGTCCTATGCGGAGATTTGTCAACATTACAGTCCGATGGTTCCGCCGGGCTCTCGTCCCCTGAGCCCCTCAAACGTCTGCAACCATCGTCATCATTGCAGCCCTACGTTGCTGGCCAAGCAGTTGCTGGAGGAGAAGAAAGTGCCGCTGACGCCCGCAGACTCAATCCAGCAGTTCTACGAGCAGCGGTTCAGCCAGGAGATCAGCCGGATCCAACTCATGAACCTTGGATACAAGGCCAGGCTGCAGGGGCTGGTGGATCTGCAGGCCCTCCTGGAGGAGCGCAAGAAGGATCTTCGGGGCTACCAGGAGATCCTTCAGCGAGATCCCCTTGATGCCATCGCGCGATCCAAGTATGACCAGCTCGAGCGGATCGTGTTCGAGATGACGATCCGTGTGCTGGCGGAGCAGCGGTACATTCAGGACACCCTGCTGAAGCACGAACACCTCGTGCAGGAAAATACTTCCGGGACGAGTTCCCAGCAAGTGGTGGACGTGGTGATCCGGGAGGCCAAGGCGGGCGCGATCGAGTTCATGCGGGCCTGCAAGGCCTACTTGATGACGGATGTCTTTGTGGACAATCCCGATCGCGCGCGCGTCGTTCTACATTATATGACAAGTTTGCTGGTCCAGAAGATGCTGGAGCCCCTGCAGGCCGTGCTGACGCCGACCGCGCTTCGCCGGCAGAAGCGGGCCAACACACCGGTGCTGCCGGATGATCCTCCGCGCACCATAGGCCCCGGAGCCCCCCATGGCTGATCCGATGGACCTGACGGGTCTGGTGAACACGTTCGGGCAGGAGATCAATAGCTCGCTGCCGCCCAGCACGAGCGACCTGCGGGAGCATCCGGCGGTCGACGCGCTGGTCTTTATGTCCAGCCCGGAATTCCTAAACGAGACCCCTACGCCGCTCCAGCGGATCGTCATCAAGACCACATATGGGCTCTGGCCCGCGTACCCGACGTGCTTGTCGGCTATTCTTGCGTGCAGACAAAGTGCCGGGTTAAGGTATCGTTCGACTGGCCGCCTGAACCACAAACAGAGGTATCATGTGAGTCCACCTGAGTGTTTTCAGTCAGACTCTTTTCGAACTGAGTATCCGGATTATGGATCACACACGACAGTGAAAGTTGAAAAGAGCCGCGACATGCGAGTCCCGGATTCCCCTGACTACGAACCAGCCGTCGTCTTGAGTAAGGACGCACCCACATTTGCCCACAAACCATCAAACATCTTTCGGAAAGGAGAACCTATATGAACCGGGAGGTCATACTAAAGCCTGAAGATCTAGCCGCTATTGCACGAGAGGAAATCTCGCGTATCCTGAACGAATGGGGTCTTCCGAAGGTTCTTAGCGCTATCATGCAGGCACTCCTTGAGCACGATCCTGATTGGCGGGCTGGGGAAAATGGAGTCAAGATGTTCTACACTTTTTATGAGTTGACGGCAGCCATGATCATTGCTGGGGGCGACGAGGTTGAGATCCGGCTCATTGACCTGTGGATACACGTGCTACTGTTCTACGAAGTCAGTAAGGCTGGACGAAAGAAGGTAAGCGTTTTCAAGCGACTTGTTGAGAGTGTCGGGAGTGAAACTGTGTTGTCTGCCATCGCCGATTGGGTGTCTAATCCTGAGCACAGTTTGGGCGGCAAAGTGACACTAGATGAGAGCCGGAGGGCATTGGTCGTTGGCCGCATTAGGATGGCAGAAATCTGGGACAGCTCAGTTGGACCTGTGATAGGGGCGATCGCCATGCGAATGAGTCATGATGAAGGATAATTGAAATCGTCGCCGCAATAGAGAAGACAGCGTATCCCGTTGGAGACTAACCGGGTGTAGCGATTTGAAGTCGAGTCACTGTGCCGCACCGGGAACAATGAACAAGGAAGAAGGTACCAGAGCAGCATGAGAGCTGCATTTGCGGCATCAAGGAAAAGGGGTGGGTTAGGGAACATTCCGCCCCGTGAGATCCATTCACTTGAGTTCGACAAACAGTCACCTCAAGACATGAGTAGTGTATTAAAAAGCTGTGAAGTCTCCAGAAAGAGCCTCAGGATTTCTTGGAACCCATCGAGGGCGTGTTGTCGCCGGCTGTGCAGCGTCGGTAGGGAAAGGCCAATTTCACTGTCCTGCCGGACGAGCCACCAAGAAACTCAAAGTCGGGATCCTGAAATGGCGGAGACTGGTCATGAGTGTCCCCGAAGCTCTCGCGGTAGTCAGTTGTGCGAAGGCCACCCGAGCTCCTATGGGCGGTGAGGTTCTTCCGCAGACGTATTCGGGTCGGAGGATGCTTGCTGGGGGTTGCCCCGCGGCTTAGTGGAGTCCCCAGACAAGAAAATAGCAAAGCCAACTGGTGTCTTTCGGTTGTGGTCAAGATGTTGCAGCAATGGTTCAACCAAGCTGTTTGCGGCATTGATAGTGTTGTCGCAAACGTCCCATGCCACGTAGTCCAGCGAAATTCTGTAACTCTCTCCCAATTTCTTCAACGCCGGAAAGCGCTGTGTCAGCCGATGTGGGGCAAACACAACAAATTCCGAGTTTCCTTTCACAAGATTGAACGTGGTCTGTGCGCCGCCACGGTCACATGAATAGTGGATCACATCGGATCGATGCTCATATAGCAGGTTGACAAGCTCCTTGTGTACCCGCACCACCACCGATGCAATTGGTGATCGAGAAAGAATGTTTTTGGGATCATGGACAGCTTTCACGACGCCATTCCATTTCAGTCTCATTTGGTTGCGCCCACCGGCAATGAAGTCTATCAGATTGCCGAAGTAGTCAAACAGGGAAATAGCGTGAAAGACAATGCTGTCAAATAGCTGGAACTGCTGATCGCTCCCCACATATAGGAGGTGGTGTCGTTCCTGCTGGTTGTACGGCTTCGTCTGGAGCTGTTGGAGATGTTTCTGCTGGACTGAACGCAGAAGTCGAAGATGGAAAACAAGACTATCTAATCGGTAATAGGTACTGTCACGAAGCTGGAAATATTGCTCGCTTCGAGGACTCATAAACTGTCCGGTGATCTTATTGGCGTACTCCAGCCCAAGCGTTATGAGGCCATTGTGGATGCCAGCGATAGCTTGTTCAATAGATTTGGAGCGTTCTTCTGGATTTTTGATAGCCAAGATGGGAAGCTTGTCGATACTCATGATTTGGTGGAATTGGGCGCAGTGGATTTACGGATATTGGATGACCGCTAGGAAGAGCGTTACGCGGATGCAGAGGTAGCGGAGGCGAAGCGGGTGCGGGCGCTACAGGTGAGTGACTGTTGAGAATATAGAGCGCAAAAACGGCTTTGTCAACGGCGGTTACTCGTCAGCATAGAGGGTCAGAACAGAAGGACCGAGCGGCCAGGCACGCCGGATGAGTTCGCTCGTCGTCTCGGCCCTCTATGCTCGCGCCTCCCACAGAGGGACGCATAGGCATACGGGAGCTTGGGGGGGCGGCAGGTCGAAAGCAACCCCACACCAACGATGAAAGCGCCGCAGGCAGAGTGTCTGGCCGTCTCTGCACTTTCCCCGGCCGACACCGGACTTGTCCGACAACGGAAGCGATGGTGAAGGGGCCAAAGCGGGAAGAACAGGCCCGACGGAGTACCTACTGCATTCCGGCGTGACAACAGACCCGGAGAATGGCGTGGGAATATGTAAGGCGTTCTTATGGTTCCCGGTAGAGAAACCGGCTCGGCAGACTGCTTATGCTTTGCAGTGAAGTCATCTTGACACCTTCCGCCGTCCCGAACAGTAGGTCGCTCTCGAACACAACCATAGTCCAGACGAAACGCCAAGGGCATTCAACCGGATGCCAGGTTCTCCCCGCGTCGGTGGAGAGCAATATGCACCCAAAGTGCTTTTGCGTGGGGGGTGCCCAGGCAAAGAGGTTCGTCTCGGACGCTGTGAGGCACTGAACGGGTTGATCGCTGAGGGCAGTATCAACGGCGTTCCAGTTCTGACCACCGTCGGATGAGCGGAAGAGGCCTGCCTCTGATGTGCAAACACAGAGGCCTTCCGCCGAGAAGACCAGGGCATTGACGAGGCCCGGTTTCTTCTCTATGAAGTTCGTCCGTGTCCATGTCTTCCCGCCGTTGTGGGAAACATCTATATCCCCTCTGCCGGAGCCTGCGACGAGCATTTCCCCGGACGTTGCCAGTGCCGAAACCGGGACTCCATCAAAGGCCAGGCGCGTCCAGCGGGTGCCAGGGGTACTCGATGAAAAGAGGCCGGAGTCCGTTCCGGCGAGGAGCAGCCTCCCAGAGACGGCAAGTGAATTCACCCGGAGTGACTCTAGCCCTGAGCTTGCGGCTCTCCAGGCCATGCCGGTGTCCGTTGAACAGAAGATGCCTTTGTCTGTGCCGAGATAGATTCTCCTGCCAAAGCGGGTGGAGCACCGGATAGAAGGAGTGTTCAACCCAGTATTGGCCGGGAACCAGCCTTCCCCGTGGTCAGTGGAGCGGTACACGCCAGCGTCACTTCCTGCCAGGATGACACGGCCGCTTGTTGCGAGCGTCCGGACGTTTTGGAGCGAGAAGCCCACGTTTGTCGCCTTCCAGGTCGTGCCGCTATCAGTTGACCGGTAAATGCCTTCTCCAATCGTAGAGGCAAAGAGGGTCTTGCCGAACGCCCATAATTGGAGAATGCGGCTTTTGAACGTGAGGCAGGGGAGCGTCCAGTTCCTCCCGCCGTCGGTCGAGCGACATACGCCCCTCCAGGGACTCGCAAAGGCGACGCTTCCCATGACGGCGACCACAGGTTCCATGGGACGGTCAATGAGACATACCATCCCCAACCGGCTGTTCCCCGATGGATGGATGACCGGTTCCAGGGAGGGTACATCGTCAAACTCGTACCTCGTCCAACTCTTTCCGCTATCTGCTGAGTGAAAGACCCCGACACGCTCCACTCCCGCGAAGACAGTCGTTTCCGAAACGGCAAGCGACACGACTGAGCCTGTTGCCAGGCCAGCATTGCTCCAGGTCGTATCCCCGATTGTGCCCGTAAAAACACCGTTGTTGGTTCCGACAAAGAGCTTCGTGCCCATGTTCATGATCTTCAATACGCACGTTTTCAAGGCAGTGTTCTTCCAAGTCCTGCCAACGTCGGTTGAGACAAAGAGGCCCACACTATTTCCAGCATAAAGACCGGTCTTTGTCGCCAAGAGGGTGCCAATCCCTTTGACCTGTTGGCTCACGCACGCCCAATGCTCCGCGTTGTCCCTGCTCCAGAAAATACCGTCTCCGGTTCCTGCAAGAAGATTGTTGTCCAGGGCGGCAAGTGCGTATACATGTCGGTCGGAAAGCCCGGCACTCTTGGGTTCCCAACTCTTGCCCCCATCTCTGGAGAGAAAGACTCCGGTACCTAGCGTGCCGATGAACAAATCCGAGCCGCACGCGACAAATGAAGATGCAATTGAGCCTGGATACGGAGCCCGCCATTGGGCCGAGAGAATTTGGGAAGCGGCAATAAGGGCGACGAACAACCCTCTCAATCGAAAACGGGTTTTCAATGTAGTATCCTATCCAATTGCATAGCTATCCTTAACGATGAAGGAAAAAGGAAGCGGAGTCAAGGGCAAGACCTTTAATGAGCTGGCGGCTGTACGCATATGTTGGTGAACTGACTCAAATCAGACGGCGTGGATGGCAAGAACCGCCCAGGCAGACGGTACGGCCGCCTCTACACGTTCCCAGGCCGATGCCGGTCTTGTCCTGGGGGTGAAGGGGCTATCAGCAATAAGAACACGCCCAACGGTGCCACCGCCGCATTCCGCTGATGAACGGCCGGTGCTATACCCTGGTGGCTTACACTGGATGGGGCCGCCAGGGGGAGCGTTGAGCGTTATGAAGAACGAGCCGCTTACAACGACGTGTCCCCGCAATTCGATGCTGAGCGAGCCGGGACTTCGCATCGCTGGCTTAATGCTGGATGGGGCGGGCGGCCAGAGCGTCGGATGCGGCTCTATCACCGGGAACAAGCGCCGAAACCCAGCCTGGTGCCCAGCCGCAGTTCGCAAGGTGACGGTCTGAGCTACGCGCCGGGAGCTTACAGTTTGGAGGCGCCGCAGGGCGGGAGCAATCTGGTATCGGTTTGAACACATGCCGAACAGCGCCAGGTGGAGACCGGCGAAGTTCGCGCGTTCGACCCGGTTCTACAGCGGCGACCGGCTACAGTTGGACGCGACGGCCGCTGGGAGCTAGCGCTTTTCGGCGTTGAAAGAGCAGGTGCGCCAGGAGGACACGGTGAAAGCGGCGGAGTTCGCACGTCCGACCCGTTCCTATGCCCGCATGGACTACAGTGTGACGCGGCCAGGCGGGGGAGCGTGTTCACTCTTGGCGCGAGTGTAAGATACGACGGCGGCGGGCCGGTTGTCAAGCTGATTAGTGGGAGAGTTCGGACGGTTGGCGGCAGGGCACGGGGCGGCGGACTGGCGAAGAAGAAGAAAAGCAGAAGTCAGAGCCTTGGGGAATTTCCCCAAAAACAACCTATATGCTTCCGGGTCAATTTGCTCCGGCCTATGACCGAAGCCTACGGCAAACTTCACGGACTTGCAAGCGAAGCAAGCATGAAATTTTCTTCATCGGGCGGCCGCGATGCGAATATGCGAGCGGCCGACCTACAGGATTGAAACACCCCCCGGACAGCAGACCCATATCAATTACGCGAAGATGGGGCTCCTGTGGGATCCGCTCGAAGAGCGGCGCCGCGTCGTCTATGCCTTCATTGCCACGCTCTCCCACAGCCGGCTGAAGTACATCGAGTTCACCAACAAACAGGATCAGCTGAACTTCGTCGCCTCACACGTCCGGATGTTCGAGTTTTTCGGCGGGGTCGTTGCACGGCTACTGACAGATAATGTATCCTGACACCTGATCCGTCAGCATCTTCGTAGAAGTGGCAAGACAATACACTGCCTTTCTCTCCTTTCACGTTGAGAACCGACACCCACAGTTCCGCTAAGCAGGATTCGATCACGGTTTCTTTTTTTTCCGACGAAAGCTTCGTATATTGCCATCGCAGTGTCGGAGCATAGGTGGTAGCAAACACTGGTAGCAAAACGCTGCCATTTGCTACCAGTAGGCACCCAAAAGTGGCCCTCGTAGCTCAGTTTTGGATAGAGCGTCGGTTTCCTAAACCGCAGGTCGCCAGTTCGAATCTGGCCGAGGGCACAAAAGGTTAGGCTTTCCCCTCGTTTTCAACATCTCCGCAGAACCGCAGCACTCCATTCCCGCCGCTTTCCGCTACCAGTTTGCTACCAGCTAACGGGAGGCCGTCATGCACCTCTGCAAACACCGCTCCGGGATCTATTACCTTTGGTTCAAGGGCGAAAACGGGCGACGCTCGAAGGTTTCAACGCGTGCCCGCCACAAACCCGCCGCCCTGGCATTCGTAAAGGACTTCGAAAAGCGACGTAAGGAACAGGGTGTTCACCTCCGGCCCATCACTCTGACCGAGTTCTCTACATCATTCTCCGCTTTTTCCGCTTCTCGCCACACCCAAAAGACACAACGGTCGAACGGTACGGCCCTCCGGGAATTCGTGCGAGTTGCGGGGAATCTCCGGCTTGACAGGGTGACTCCGCGAGACATAGAAACGTTCCTGACAGTCAAACGTGCGGAAGCATCAGTTTTTACGGCCCGTAAGTACCATTTGGCCCTTGGCGCTGCTTTTGAGACTGCCCGGCGATGGGGACATATCGAGCGGAATCCCTGGCGAGAGGTTCCCTGTCCCCGGATTCCCGATGTTGAACCCTGCTTTTTCTCCAGGGAGCAATTCCAGAGGCTTCTAGCTGTGATCGAGAACAGGGAGCTCCGGGAACTGTGCCTCTGTGCCGTTTCGACCGGCCTGCGCCTTGGGGAGCTCGTTAATCTGAGGTGGGAACAGGTCGATCTAGAAACAGCCACACTCCGCATTGCAAACACCGAGGATTTCACAACGAAGTCAAAGCGGAATAGGTCGGTTCCCCTGAATCCTTTCCTGCGGGCGATGCTCCTTGCCCGGCGGGAAAGGTCTGCGGGCGTGCCGTTTGTCTTTCACTCGGAGGGGAAGCCTCTGAATCCCGATTCGGTTACGAAAGCCTTCAAGCATTGTGTCCGGGCGGCCGGGCTTGACGATCGGCTGCATTTCCATTCGATGAGGCATGCGTTTGCGTCCTGGTTAGTCCAAGGAGGAACGTCCCTCGTTGTCGTTCAAAAGCTGCTAGGGCATAGGGACATACAAACCACGGGGATCTATGCACATCTCACGGCAAACGAGTACCACAGCGCTGTTGACCAAATTGCGATAGTAGAACCGTCGCAATCAATCGCTCCATCACACATTCCACAGGAGGAACACAATGAACAGCATAGCCAAGACGTTGAAGTCCCTTCCCTTGTCTAGTTCCGATGTTGAGCGGGAAGATTGCCAGCGATGCTCAAAGGCTGTTGATATGTTGGTTTGCAACGTTGTGGACAGGGCACACCGCCGTGCGCTTCTCCTGGCCGCCGCTCTGAGGTCCGGCGATCCTTCGGTTGATGAGTACGGAAGGGCGGACCTTGCTGAAGAAGAGATGCGCGATATGGCCGCAGAACTCGCAGACGCATCAGAGAGGGCTAGCAACCTTGCCGGTGAAATGCGGAAGGGGGAGGGTTGCAAAGGCTGTTGAATGGGGGGAATTGAAACGGGACTCCGGTGCCCGGAAGACCGGGCGCGCCACAGGGGTTAGGGGCAATACTCGCCGCAGCTTTTGGATGCGAACCGCTACGGGCGGTGGCGGGGAAATTACCCTAGGGTTCACAGTGTCCGCGCCGTATATTGTGAACTGGCATGCCGACAAACGAGGGGGAGGATTTATGGGTGCAATTACAAACCTAGGAGAGGGGTTGCTCAAGGCCGTTAAGGTGAACTGCGTTGATTGTTCGGGCGGTTCCCGTAGTGAAGCGGCAAGGTGCATCGACGAGGCTTGCCCTTTCTTCGAGTTCCGGGCGTTAGCTGGCATCGCAAAAAACGAGGCCGGAAAGTCCAAGAAAACAGGGGTGTCCTGAAGCGGTCCCCGCAAGGAAAGCATCCTGCGGGCCTATCGCAAAGACACCGGGAGAAACGCGAGGCCCAAACGTCGCCGCTCGATAGTGCGGACGTTCGCAGAATCCACACGAGCGTTTAAAGGTAGACATTCAAGCAGTTCCTTTGTTGACTCGTGATGGTAATAGGTTTACATTCGGTGGGCCTCTTTGCAGTTGCCTCGCCTCATCTGCCCAAACCTTCCGGAGACGCCATGCAAATCAAACAGGGATTTGTCATCGTTCTGCTAGGGTTTGTGGTCCATTCAGTAGCATCCCCGCAGAGTTTCTCGATTGACTATGGTGGATATCTGAGAGCGGTCCAAGAAGAAGTCAAGTCGGTAGTGTACATTGTGGGGCCAACGAAGAGTGGAAGCGGTGTCCTGATGGGAATACCTTTGGCCGACACATCTTTGGGATACGGGGTGATCGTAGTGACTGCAAAACATCTCTTGCTTGAGGATTCTGCTGATGTGGAGGTTTTCAGGTCGCGGCCCCTGCAAGTGTTCTTCAACTTGGAATCGGGCAGTACCGAATCAAGGCGCTATGAAGTAGCCCTAGTTTTTAAGAATGCGGATCTCATGGCGCTCCGTCCCGTCGAAAGAAAGCGCCGCTTTGAAGAATATGCTCTAGCCTACTGTCCGATGGAACAGGCTGCAAATCCCGACAGTGTGATGTTAGGCCAGTATGTATATGTGGGTGGTTTTCCCCTGTCCCAGGGCGTTGGGACGAATCGCCTGACGCCTGTGCTTACATCAGGAATTGTCGCGCACGTAGACAAGGGTACTATACTGATTGATGTGCTGGTCAACAAAGGCAACAGCGGGG
>Ga0182021_10009834_pt1 | contig 11342 bp, 12 predicted proteins | sample 612E3MmetaG_FD_120493 | JGI IMG/M metagenome (GOLD analysis project Ga0182021, IMG submission 120493) | Permafrost microbial communities from Stordalen Mire, Sweden - 612E3M metaG (Illumina Assembly) | ecosystem: Environmental > Terrestrial > Soil > Wetlands > Permafrost | place: Sweden...
CACCATATCGCTTGGCGCTGCGGGAACTCGGACTGCCGGCAGAACGTGTGTTGTTCATCGCGGGCTCGGGATTCGACCTGATTGGCACCGCTCTCGTCGGACTCGACACCCTCTGGCACAACCGCATCGGACAGGCTGCGCCCGACGGCGCACCTGCACCTATCCGGCAAGCTCGCACGCTGAGGCCCATGGTCGACGACTTTCTAGCACTCCAGGGGAATCTTTCGTGACACTCGCCCTGCGTGCCACTCGAAATTGTTCCAGATTTGTTGTTCGAAGATAGGAATGCGCTTATACTCAGCGCCATTGATAGGGAGAGGAATATGAACACCAAAAGTTGGGGCATCGCGTTGGTTGTGTTGGGAGTGCTGATGCTGGCGTTTGTACTGCTGGCAGGTCCGCTGGGAATCTATGGGGCGGGTTTTGGCACCAAGCATATTATCGGCGCGGTCGTGAGCGCTATCGTTCTCATTGTTGGACTCATCTTGCTCTTTGTCTCAAAGCCGAAGGCAGCTGCCAGATAGCAATATTTGGGTTCTATTCACGCCTCCATCACCAGTTGCGAAACTGGTGATGGAGGCGTGGGCGCCGATTTAAGTTCTCATTTGCCATCCTTCTTGATGATCTGCATCGTCTTTTCAACTGCAGGCGCATCCGTAACGGTGTAATCGGCAGGGACCTGGAACAAGGTAGCAGGTGGGTCGCCGCGACGGATGTTGGTCAATTCATAAACATTTTCGCCGGACCTCGGATCATTGTGGACGGTCTTGACCACCACTCCCAATTCCGTGGAGACCCAGCTCTCGGAAATTATTTCGATCGGCGAATCATTGCCGATGGATCCAGCCGGGATCGTTTCGGTTATTCGGGTGCCTTCTGCCTGAACTCCCGAGATCATCTGTGTACCCAAGGATTCCTTCCTGACATTTGTCGAATCGCTCATGATGATCGTGATTCCGCCGGCGACTGTCCTGCGGGGGAGATCCGTTGCAGTCACGGATGTCACGCCACTCCCGCTTGCCTGAACCATCTTTATCTTGGCGGCAAGGTCAGCAGCGACTGCTCCTGACGTTGCGGCCGGAATCGTCCTTCTCTCGGCCATATGACTTGCGGGATTGAGAGTGTAGCTGACGTTTGCCACCGGATCATTGATGAGTATCGTCCGGTTCGCATCGCCCACAGACCCGAGCGACCAGTTGAATTCGATCGTTTGCTCCCGCCGAGTGCGTCCTGCGGAGTCCCGATACATAGGGGAGGTTGACTTCCGATATATGCGCTGGCCGTTGGCCAGGACCTGGGTGAATTCGGTCACGGCATCGGCGGAGAAAGGAGCCCCGGCGACCACTTTGGATTCAAATCCCATCTCTGATCTGACAAAACTGAAAGTCGCGGTCTGTGGTTGCGCGCCCTCCGCGCCACTGCTTATAACATTGCCGGCGTTAATGACGATCGTCTTGACTTCCTGCTGACTACCCTGCGTTACCTGGGCGCTCACCCAGGCGGTGCAAGCCACGAAAATCAGCAAACTCAAAGCCAATCCCTGAACTTTCCAATCTCTCATATGCAAACTCCTTTTCCGGTCATTCCAAGTTGACAAATGCTCTACCGTTTTGATTGCATCCCGATCTGTACAAAGCGAACATCAGGATCCTGCAGAAAGCGGATGGCGCGCGCCACCCCATCCTGACCAATTAAAACCTGCGCCGCAACCGGCTTCTCCCTCAGCTCCTGATTGAAGGGAAGACCGAAGGAAGCCATCGAGCTGCGCGGCAACATCACGCGCACCAGCTGGCCACTTTCCATGGAGGAAAGCTCGGCGGCAGATGTGAGTGCTATGAAATCCGTCGCCACCTCGGGCTGCGCCGCATTCATTTGCGCATCGGAGGGCTGTCGGCGATTTTTGGATGGTGAAGCATCCATGTGAGCCGCTGTCGGTGTTGGCGGTGCCTGTGATACGCCGCGATCGGCCGCGGATTCCTTTACAGTTGCCTGAAGGACGCCGGCCTGTGGCCCTGGCGTGCTCTGGATTGCGGAACGAGTGCCCGTCTGCCCTGCAAAATGCCTAACTTGGATGTACACCGCAGACAAAAGAATCCCGACCAGCAAGAGCGCAACGCGCACGCTGAGGGGAGAAGGCCTCCAGGACATGAACCACCAGGCAACCCCCTGCGATGATCCCTCCCGACGTTCGCGGAAAGAAGAGATCAATGCGGCCTCAATTCGTGGGGGTGCATCTTCCTTCTCAGAGGCGGCATGCCTGAAGATCGCCGTCAGCGCCTTTTCTGCCGCCAGCCTCCGGGCGCAGCCGGGACACGATGCAGCGTGCTCGACTGCCTGCGCGTTCACGGTCTCTTCTGCCAGACACTCGCGGGCCAGATCCTGGACCAGAGTTTCAAAATGAGTACAGTTCATGATAGGCACCTCGCCGGTCCAATTTTGGGGACGGGAGCGTCCTCACTCGTCCTGTCCCGGAGCTTGGCTAATAAGAGAGAGCGCGCCCGATGGAGGCGGGAGCGGACCGTACCCTCCGGACACCCGATCACGAGTGCTGCTTCCGCGTAGCTCAACTCTTCCAGTTCGCACCAGACCACTACTTCGCGATAACGCAGCGGAAGGGTCATGATGGCCTGATGGAGCGATTCCACTGATTCCTTATGCGTCAGGTCGCCAAGCGGGTCTGGAGTTCGACGTAAGAGATTACCGGAATCAGAACCCGACATTTCCCCGTCATCGAGAAAGGGTGCAAAGATGCGCTCGCGGGTGATTCGCCGCATGACATGATTGCGCGTCATTCCGTGAACATAGGAGGCAAAGGATCCTCGTCCCGGATCAAAGCGGGAGGCTCCGTTCATGAGCGCCAGGAATACTTCCTGAGTGACATCTTCCGCGATCGGCGTCGTGCCGCTGATGCGAAGAGCGCAACGGTACACGATTCCCTGCCACCGCCGATACAGGGTCACAAACGCAGCTTCCTCTCCGTCCGAGATGCGCTTCAGAAGTTCGAGGTCAGCTGCGTCATCAAGAGCCATCTGACGTGGATCCATCCCGCCGCTCTAAGATTCTCTCCCGATTCTCGGGCGTGCTTCTGAGACGGCACCTATAGATTCACACAGCGCGGACAAACAGTTCCATTATTTCTTCGATTAGGATTGATTCACCATGCTCACAACCGTAAAAGCCGTCCACACGGCCATCTACGCCGTGTTGGTTGCCGCAATATTTTACATCGTCTACTGCGGCATTACTGGAAAACTGAACGTCATGCTTGCGGTGTCGGTCGGGCTCGTCGGCTTGGAGGGAGTGATGTTCTTTGGCAACGGGCGGAAGTGTCCACTTACGGATTTAGCCAAGAAGTATGGTGATCCGAAGGGCTACGTCGGCGATATCTTCTTGCCCGAGTGGCTGGCACGTCGAACGTTCTCGGTTTTCACATCTTAGTTTCTGTCGCAAAACTCGGCAGCGAGATCGGCTGGCCGAGCCCCAGAGGGGCGGAAAGAGAATAGCCGGGGGCTAGCGCGAAGGGGCGAGTGCCCCGCAGCGCGCGGCCCCCGGTTAGGAGGAGTTCTGCAAGAACCCTGGCAGGGGCGAAAGGCCTTTATCAGAGTGCGCTATCTGCCTGAAACTCAGGGCGGAGCAGAGCAGTTTCACGACAGAAACTGGCCCAGGTTCGCGCACAGCCGCTCCAACGTCTTTGCAAAAGCTACTTCAGTTCGACCAGAACCAGCTCAAAGGGCTTGCCTCCGACGTTTTCCGGCAGATGTTTTTCTTTGTCGCTCCATTGAATCTGTCCCGCTTTGAAGTCCGCCGTGGTCGTCGTGCCGTCCGCAAGGGTGAATTTCGTGCTTCCCCCCGTGATAAAAACGGCAACGTTTGCAGGATGGGAGTGCATCACGGATTTTTCGTTCGGTCCATATTTGACGCGCACGATGCAAACTCGGTCATTCTGGAATTCCACCTTATAATGCTTCGGATCCACTTTGACGGCATCTTCGGAGGCTGGAATGGTAGTCATCGCCGCTGGCGGTCTCTTCTTTAATTCTACTTGAAATGTCTCTCCCGGCTTGTCACCCAGGTACTCGCTGGAGTGCTTTGTCGGATCGCTCCAAGTTGCCTGACCGGCCTTGCTCTCAATTGCGGTTGTTTTTCCGTCGGGAGATGTGTAGTTGGTTTTGCCGGCAGCAAGCGAAATTGTCACCAGAGCCGGGTGTTCGTGCATGGGAACCTTTTCGTGAGGGTTGAGAGTCCACTGTAAGACTCGCACATACTCATTTTCAAACGCGACTTTGCATTGCTTGGGGGCTACCTTTGCCGGATCCTGGCCCAGGGCCGAGATGGCTGTGAGACCTAACAAAACAAACATGATCAAAGCTCTACGCATAGGCTGTCTCCTTTCAAAATGCTGTACCGCGGATGGACGCAAAGCTGTTTCCAATAGGCTGTGACGGCGATAGCACGGAAGTTGTATTGCCAGCTTCAAAGCACCATTTAGGTTTGGGCCTTCAGTACTTCAATCTTGGTGTCACTTATGAGGCTCGGGTTGCCACCCGCTCTCCCCTCGCAGGACTGGACAGCAAGCATGGCCATCACGATGAGAGCCGGTGGAGCAACGGCCAGAACGGCCGGAAGGCGCTCCTTTGGGTGAACCGGGCGGGCCCTCTGGAATCCAGAGCCAGGTACGACCTCTCATCGACTTCTGAGGAGCGGTGATGCGACGAATTTGGCCCGCAGGAGATCTCATGATCTCATATCTCAGCCTATTTTAAGCGAATGGCTATTAGTACTGGGGTTTTCCCGAGGGTCAAAAGGCATTTACCCTGGTTACTGCCGGAATTGGCGGTAAATCCCGCCAGCCAGTGACTGGACTGATGTCGCACCAATTTCCCCGGACAGATGACTTACTAACCAAGGGTGTTAACGAAAGCGTTGTGTTCATCGATGTTTCTCGATAAAGTACAGGAGGTTCGAGCAGCTACGCACAAAACCACATCGGGGAGGGCTTTATGAGGAGATATCTACAGTTTATCGTGGTGCTGGCCCTGCTGTTGCCGGTCGCGGCGAAAGCTCAGTCGCGCGGCCGAAACGGGCGGGACGATCGCAGTGAACGCATCGCGCGCGTCATCGGGGACTGCGAACAGCGCACCAACGAATTCTTGAAAGCCGTCGAGAGCGCCTGGGGCCGCGAGCGGCACAACAACGACCAACTGGATCGCGACGCCGCGAGGTTGGAGCAAGCTCTGAATCGAGTCCGCGATTCCTGGAATCGCAACCACGACTACGGGCGGACGCGCGGCAACATCGGCGCAGCCATTACCGCCGGCAGGAATGTCAACAGAACCCTGAGCCACCATCGCCTGGGCCCGCGTGTAACGCAGGAATGGGGAGCAATCAAGACCGAGCTGGACAATCTCGCGGAAGTCTTCGAGCAGCCGCGCATTCGCTGGTAAGTTGCACGTCGAGGAGCCTGACCGACCTCGTGCTCAAAGTCACGGCAGGGCTCTGGTTGGAGGCCAGATCGGAACCCTGCCCTTGCGAAGCCTGCAGTCTGCGATTGTCTTATCTGCTGGGATTGGTGAATCCCTTCGACCTATTGGACGGTAATCTCCACGCTTTGCAATACTTCGCGCTCGGCACGAAACCAATCATCCTCCGGCGAACCGCCTTTGCGGCCTCGCGCTTCCCAATAGGAATAAGCCAGCAATGCGATCTTTTCGCTAACCGAGACTGACTGGGAGATGGCAGCCGCATCGGCTTCGCGGGGTTCTGCTATAACCATTCTGGATGGTTGCTCCGCCTTATTGCCTGCCGGGAGAACACCGGGCGTTGTAGAAGCTGTCGAATTTTTAGCCCCTATTCTTCCTTCGGCAGATGCCCGCTTTCTCGTGCTGCCCAACCCTTTCGTTCGAGTTGAGCTGGTCGGCTTTTTTCGTCCCACTTCATTGGGTCGGGATTTTGATTCCGGCGTTGCTTCCGCCTGCCTCGAGGCTGTCGGATCAGCCGATGTCGATTGTTTTTGGGGCATGGTATCTTCCTCCCTCCCTATCGCAAAAGGCCCTATCAGTCGGCCTAGGTAAGATCAGGCAGAGGACGGTCCTCTCGATCTCCAGTTTTGGGTCCGCAAATATTGTAGCAGTCTTTGGCATTCAGTACAGTCCAATGGAAGTCAGAGAAATCGGAGAAGATGAATGATCAGTAGATGGGAATGGCTTGTGGGCTATCTTCGCCTAGTTTTCATGAGCTTAGCAGTAGTCGCGCTCAAAAGCCCTGGAAGGGCAGAAGATATGTCATTCGCCCCTCCAGGGCTCATTCCTTTGGTCGCCCAAAATCCGGGCTGCGCTTCGCTTAGAAGCCCGGGGTGCCTTTCGCTTGCGCTGCAATTTCCTTTCCGAAGAAAAGCGAATTGAGAACGATCCGGAACGACGCAGTAGGCTGGCCGCGCCAGATCGGGTTGAAGGCCAGCAGCACAACGTGACCGGCGCCGTGTTTCACATCAAGAGCAGCCGCGTTGCCCTGCAAATACTTTTCCGCGCCTGTCGTCAGGAAGCCCGAGCGGAGCGGCGAACCCTCCTTCGGATACTTCGCGATGATCAGGCCCTCAAAGCCGTCCAGCGTGGTGAACGCCGGGGGCGTCTGCACGTTGACATCCGCGCGCTCAGGCATCCCGGCCATCACCGGATGCGCCGTATCGACGAGGACCTGCATGATGGATGTGCCCGCAAAATATTCATTGCGCCCTAGCCCCGCGGTCATATTGCGCACGGGGAGTTGCAGAGCAGTAGCCGTCGATACAGCAGCGCTTTCCCATGTGACAAGCGTTCCGCCGGCTTTTACGAATTCGTCGACGGCGCGAACGTCATCACTGACCGGGGCTGCGGCCCCAGCTCCGCGTCCGCCGCCACCACCACGGGCGCCGCCACCTCCTCCGCCGCCGCCGCGACCTCCGCCGCCCACGCCGCCGGGAAGAACGAGCACGTCAAATTTCGACGAGAGATTACCGGCTGCCAAATCCGTCTGCGCAACCTTCGTAAACTTCACGCCGAACGTATCCATCAGCCACTCGGTCCATGCCATACCCTCGTTGCCGAGCCCAATACGCGGCGGCGCTCCCGAGACCGCGGTCCCGCGCTGGCCTGACGTGCGCTCGCCGGTGACCCAGAGTTCGGTGGCCCATGCGTCGAGTTTTGCCGATGGAACGCCGGACACGAGATAGCGGGTCGCCGTGCCGGAACCCAAAATGCTCACCTTGCCGCCCTCGGCCAGCGCGCGCGTCAGGAGCTTGAACGAGTTGTTCTGCACAGGATCGAGCTGTACCTGATCTCCCGTGCCCGTGAAGCCTCCCGGCCTCGGCACGATGTTCACGACGTTCGGATTGGTTGTGAGCGGCGCATCAGGCGCTGTCTTCCAATCGACGGGCTTGCCGGGCGGCACCGGTTTCATCGCCGTTTTGAAATCCGCGGAGAGCGGCTTCGCCGCTTCAATCACGTTCACGCCCATCTGAAACGGCAGTGTCCATCCGGCTGCATCGTAAGGCGTATCGCCGGCATAAGCCGGGTAGTGCTGCACCTCGAATATCTCCTGCACGAGCGACGCGAACTCCTGGTCCATCGGGATTACCCAAGTTCCTTTTGGATAGGAGACGCCTTCATACGTCGCATCGTGATCGAGCTGGCTGATCCGAATTCCGTGGAACGCGAACTTCCTCAAAAGTTCGATCGGAGACACTGGATCGCGCTGCGCCTGCGGCACGATGTATGCGAACGGCCCCTTCGTCGAGTATTTCTTGATTACGTCGCGCCCTGACTGGTAGCGGTTATAAAGGATGTCTTCCTTGAACTTTGCTCCATAGCGGAGCGTCGCCGTGGATGCAGTGACCATGATGTTGACTGCATCCCGCAGGCTCCAGCTTCCTTCGATCCAGGGGCTCAAATACAGTGCGGTTGGGATCTCGTCCTTGTAGTCGCGTGGGAGCTCGGATTCCTTTGACGTGCGTGTGCTGGCGCAGCCGCCGCCCTGAGTCTCCGTCCACCACGATGGAATGTTCTGGTACACACCCATGTAATCGATGTAGCCGGGGTAATACGCGTCGAACGTCGCCAGCATATGTGTCGCACCGGGCTGTTCGTGTGCATCCAGTTCCTGTGCGATGAAAGTGCCGATCGTGTTGATCTCGCGTGCGGGAATCGCCGGCGCGCGCAGGCCGACCGGATCCGCAAACGGCGGAATCCAGATGCGCGTCGGGAAGGGCGACGACTGGTGATGCACGTAAATGATGTCCGGTTCCCACTCTCGCCACACGCGCTGCCGTACGCGCGATTCGATCCCGTTCATCATGTAACTATCGCGATTATTGTCGTGCCCCATGTACTTCTCCCACGGCTCATTGGTGCGCGCGGGCTTCCCTGCCATCGTATCCCAGCAGTTGTGCACAACAATGTCCTGGCCGTCGGGATTGATCGTAGGCCAGAGGAAAAAGATCACGTTATCGAAGATCTCTTTGATTGCCGGATCGGTCGTTGCCTTCGTGAGCAACTCATAAGCGAGCTGCGGTGTATGCTGGGCACCTGCCGTTTCCGACGCATGCAGCCCGCCGCTGATGTCCACAATCACTTTGCCTTCGCGCGCGAGCCGGTGAGCTTCTTCGTCCGTGAGCCCTATAGGATGCGCAAGCCGCATGTTGATCTGCCGATAATGATCGAGCTTCGCGTAGTTCTGCGGCGATGTGATGATGGCCACGGTCCATTCGCGGCCGAACGAGGTCTTACCGACATTCAAGAGGTGGATGCGATTGCTCGCCGCCGCCAGTTTCTTGAAGTAATCGATCGACTGTTCATAATCGAGCATCTTGCCGTCGGCGCCTATCGAGTATCCGAAAAACGACTCGGGCGTAGGAATTGACGACTTCTGCGCAACGGCCGCTTGCGGAACCGCCACAAGAAGAAATGCGGCGACGAGAGCCGCCGCTACGGCGCCAACGCTGCGATTTGAGCATCTCCGATGACCGTCTCGAGGCCTAAGAGCGGAGGCCTCAGTTGTCGTGATCGCCCTGGTTGCGTGGTAACCAGGTCCCCTGCTCACGGAATTCAGCATACTGGTTCGGTCTTTAGTCATTGCCTTAATCCCTTCTCAGAGTCACCGGCCGCCGCGGAAATGCCCGGCTCATGCGAGATCCATCCCGCGCCCGGCCGCCCTGCGGCACGTTCAATGTTTGGCCAGATTTCTCGAAATTTGATGGCTCCGGCAAAAAGATCAGCGACACCGGAGCGGCCTCAGGCGCGCCCCGCCCTGTCCGGCCTCCCTTATAGCACGATCTGCCTTCACGCAGTATTGAAACTTTCGGCCGCGCCCGTGTCGCTTCTGGTGACGCTTGAGGCGATTTCTGTGTTGATCGGCTTGCATTACGAGTACTAGCCGGTTGCGGGGCAAAGTGGTCGTATCTTCAATATTCATTATTTGGCAAAGATATTTGAATATTGAAGATACGATCCCTCCATTTCCTGGCCTGCATTATTCATGAATTGTGGTGTCGCGATAGCTAGCCTATAAAACTATTGGACACAGATCTATGCGGATTTACGCGGATAAACCTGGGCTTTTGCTGTCCCGCAGAGGGTCAGCGCTGAGCGCTGGCTGTTGTTGGTCTACTTGCGTCGATACCAGATGGTGCTGTTGCGCCAAAAAATGGTGTTGTTGTTGTCCTTCAGATCGCCGCGCAGGCCGCCTTCCCAATCCGAGGCGACCACGGTGGCGGCGTTCTCAAAGTGTCCATTTGAACGCGCACCGAACCGGTTGGTGAAGACGAGCTTGTTGCGATCGTTTGGATCCTGACTGATGGATGCTGCCTGTCCCGCGTCAGACCAGGCGCCGCCAATCGAGGGCAGGGACTGGCCGCTGCCCCCGTAGGTGATACTGGAGGAGACTTTCACGATGCGGTCATTGGACTCGATGCGCAGGGTCAATAATCCGGAGGCCAGCAACTGCCCACCCGGCAAATCCACCCATTGGCCGGAAATCGTGCTCCCACTGATCGCGCCGGTGAAGATGTTTGCGACCGTGGGCATGCGATCGTCCATCCAGACGATGGCACTTCCGATTTGCCTGATCCGATATCGTCCGCCAGGGTCGTCTTGCTACATGCCGGTGAGATCAGAGTTTTGAAACCCGTGGCCCGCGAAGGAAACCACGCAAAGGAGATAAGCAAGGAAGAAGTAGGATATTGCAGGTCGACGCATCATAGACAACCTCCAATGGAATTCCGTTTTTCAGGTTTGAAAGATTGCAATTCTCTTTTGCAGGGCGGTTGCAGAATATCATTGGTTGGCAATATAATCATCCGCGGAAAATCGGCAGAGACCTATTCTCCTAATTGCTGGAGAAGGCGACCTTTCGAGGATCGCCTGGTAGTTTGTGAAATAGTTCCCTGCCACACATTATGCCCCGGCAGCCGATCGCGATGTTACCTTAAGCGCTTCTCTGGCGCCGCTGGGATGGCTTCGGACTCCACGAAGCCGAAGCGGCGATCCAGAACTTCCAATCAGATCCAGATGTACATGCAGGAGATAGGATATGAGTTCAGACAGGAGGTTTTGCACACATTGCGGCAATCAACTTGATGCGGACGCCCGTTTTTGCGCTTCTTGCGGGCAAGCTGTTTCCGGGCAAAATATAGCATCGCCTCCAATCCCCAATCCCCCGGTCCTTGCTGCGCCGATGGCCCCTCAATCGGCACCAGGTCCGGCCGGCATGGCGGCGACAACCTCGCCGGCACTATCCGGGGAGAATCTGATAGGGGTAATCCCGGGCATATCGCGCAAGAAGGGCCTTTTCAAGTTCGAGTCCTTCCACGCCGTGGTAACAGACAGGCGAATCATATTTGCGTTATTGACGAATGAGATCATGAAAGAAGAGGCCAAGAAAGGCGCCGGCGCCGGAATCGGCGCAATGTTCAAGGCCGCCATAGCCGGCGGGAATACGCATCAGCGCTATCTGCAGATGTCGCCCGATAATGCTCTCAGGGAAAGTCCGGAGAATTTCGCGATTGAAATCGCCCACATCCGAAAAATCAAGGTGCAAAAGAGACGCGAGGGATCTGAATTGGGGGCCAATCAGAAGGATGAAGAGGGCAAGCTGTACATCGAAACCGTTGGGGAGAAACTGTCTTTTGTTTTGAAGAACTACCACTGCAACACGGCCCTGCAATTGCTCAAACAGGCAGGGCTAGCGTAATCAGAATCTTTTACAGCATCTTATGTTGATGAAATAATATGTCGACTTATTGAGAATCGTAAAACACAGTGACAAACACCGTGCACGGATTAGGACTGCGGCCTCCTGGGAGCGCGGGCGTC
>Ga0182021_10009835_pt1 | contig 11341 bp, 10 predicted proteins | sample 612E3MmetaG_FD_120493 | JGI IMG/M metagenome (GOLD analysis project Ga0182021, IMG submission 120493) | Permafrost microbial communities from Stordalen Mire, Sweden - 612E3M metaG (Illumina Assembly) | ecosystem: Environmental > Terrestrial > Soil > Wetlands > Permafrost | place: Sweden...
CGGATCCTGCTTGTGCAGCACCTGCGTAATCGCCGACGTCAACGTCGTCTTCCCATGATCTATGTGCCCGATCGTCCCTATGTTCACGTGCGGCTTGCTTCGATCGAATTTCTCCTTCGCCATGGAAACCTCCAAACCTGCCTATCTGGTTACGACTTTACCGCGGACCCGCGATATGATTTCCTCACTCACGGTCTTGGGCGCCTCTTCGTAATGCGAGAAGTGCATGGAATAGGTTGCCCGCCCCTGGGTCATGGACCGCAGATCAGTCGAGTAGCCGAACATTTCGGAAAGCGGAACTTTACACTTAATGATGGTGGAACTCATGCGCGCATCCGTCGATTCGACTCGGCCCCGGCGCGCGTGCAGGTCGCCCGTAACGGCGCCCATGAACTCCTCAGGCACGACGACCTCGACATTCATCATTGGTTCCAGCAAGACGGGCTTCGCGTGCTTGACTGCTTCCTTCAGAGCCATGGAGCCGGCAATCTTAAAGGCCATCTCCGAGGAGTCAACCTCGTGATACGTGCCGTCGAGGAGTGTGACTTTTACATCCACTACTTCGTATCCAGCCAAGACACCGGTTTCGAGGGCTTCGCGTATCCCCTGCTCTGTGGGCGCGATATACTCTCGTGGGATGGCGCCTCCAACGATTTCGTTTTCGAAGACGAAGCCGCCCCCGGGCTCATTCGGCTCAATCGCGATTTTGACGTGCCCGTATTGTCCATGCCCGCCTGTCTGCCGGATAAACCTGCCTTCCGCCGCTGCGCGCTGCCGGATAGTCTCTCGATATGCGACCTGCGGTTTCCCTACATTGGCAGCCACTCCGAACTCCCGCACCATGCGGTCGACGAGGATCTCGATGTGGAGCTCGCCCATCCCCTCAATGATCGTCTGGCCGGTGTCGGGGTCCGTGTGCACCTTGAAGGTTGGGTCCTCGCGAATCAGCTTGCCGAGTGCAATCGCAAGTTTCTCCTGGTCCGCTTTGGTCTTGGGCTCGATGGCCACAGCAATCACGGGGGCTGAAAACTCAATCCCTTCGAGCACGATCGGGTGCCGTTTATCGCAGATGGTATCGCCGGTACCGACATTCTTGAGGCCTACGGCCGCCGCAATGTCTCCGGCATACACTTCCTTGATCTCCTCGCGCTTATTCGCGTGCATCTTCAAAAGCCGTCCCACGCGCTCAGAGTAGTCCTTGGTAGAGTTGTAGATGGTTGCACCCGTCTGCGCTTGCCCGGAATAGACTCTGAAGAAAGCCAGTTGACCGACAAAAGGATCGGTCATGATCTTGAAGACCAACCCGGCGAAAGGCTCCTCGTCGGACGCATGGCGCACGGGAGGCTCTTTATCCCCTTTCACAATGCCGCGTACCGAAGGAACGTCGAGCGGTGACGGAAGAAAATGAACGATCGCATCGAGCAACTGCTGAATGCCCTTGTTCTTGAACGCCGCGCCGCAGAGGACCGGCACAAATTTCAGCCCAATGGTTCCCTTGCGCAGGGCAGCAACGATCTCCTGTTCGGAAAGTGCGTCGCCGGCGACATATTTTGCCATTAGGTGATCGTCGACGTCCGAAATCACTTCGATCATCTGCTCGCGGTATCGGGCCACCTCTTCGCGGTACTCCGACGGAATCTCTTCCACCACGAAATCCGCGCCCAGCGTATCCTCTCGAAACACAATCGCCTCTTGGAGGATGAGATCGATGACGCCGCGGAATTGATCTTCAATGCCGTACGGAATCTGTACCGCAACCGGAACGGTCCCCAGCCTGCTTTTCATCATGCTCAGCACGCGCGGAAAGTCAGCCCCAGGGCGATCCATCTTATTCACAAAGCCGATGCGCGGCACATGATACTTATCCGCCTGCCGCCAGACGGTCTCCGATTGCGGCTCGACCCCTTCCACGGCCCCGAATAGCGCCACGGCGCCGTCGAGTACGCGCAGGCTGCGCTCCACTTCAGCAGTAAAATCCACATGACCCGGAGTGTCGATAATGTTGATCCGGTAGTCTCCCCAGAAGCATGTGGTCGCAGCGGATGTGATGGTAATGCCACGCTCCTGTTCCTGCTCCATCCAGTCCATCGTGGCAGTACCTTCGTGCACTTCCCCCAGCTTGTGGGTGATGCCGGTGTAGTAGAGGATTCGTTCGGTCGCAGTTGTCTTGCCCGCATCGATATGCGCCATGATTCCGATATTTCGGGTCCGCTCCAGCGGTACTAGACGTGCCACCTTATTTCAACCTCACTACCATCGATAATGGGCGAATGCCTTATTGGCCTCGGCCATGCGATGCGTATCTTCTCTCTTCTTGATAGCGCCGCCGCGGTTATTCGAGGCATCCAGAATTTCCGCAGCGAGTTTATCCTGCATCGTTTTTTCGCTGCGCGAGCGTGCGTTTCCGATAATCCAACGAATCGCAAGTGATGTGCGCCGGTCCTGCGACACCTCAATCGGCACCTGATACGTGGCGCCGCCGACACGCCGGGATTTCACCTCGAGGACGGGTTTGACGGCATCCATCGCTTTCTTGAACACCTTGACCGGATCCTCTTTCGCACGCTCTTTGATCGAATCCAAGGCGCCGTAAAAAATGCCCTCGGCCACACTCTTCTTTCCCGCGAGCATCATACAGTTGACAAACTTGGTGATCAGCGTGCTGCTGTACACCGGATCCGGCATGGTTTCCCGCTTCGGTACCTCTCTACGCCTCGGCATACCTGAAGATCTCCCGCTACCTCATTTTCGTTTTTTCCCATCCTACACGGGATGAGAAATGCTACCCCAGAGAGCGAAATGCGTCGGCTCTGGCAAATGCCTTCCGAAGATTCCCGCAAGGCGCAAATCCGTCGCAAGGACGGCTTTTTGAAGGAGTATTTAGCTTTTGGGCCGCTTGGCGCCATATTTGGAGCGGGACTGCTTTCGCTCCTGGACTCCAACGGAATCCAAGGTTCCCCGCACCACATGGTAGCGAACCCCAGGAAGGTCCTTGACACGTCCACCACGGATCAGAACGATGGAGTGTTCCTGCAGGTTGTGTCCGACACCCGGGATGTAGGTAGTTACCTCAATCCCGTTCGTGAGCCGGACACGAGCAACTTTGCGAAGAGCTGAATTCGGTTTCTTGGGTGTGGATGTATACACCCTGGTACAGACTCCTCGCCGCTGCGGACTCCCCTGTAAAGCCGGACTCTTCGTCTTGTAACGAATCTTCTTTCGGCCAGATCGAACCAGCTGATTGAAGGTCGGCAAACCTTTTTCTCCTTTACCTTCCAACGGCGAAGCACTCTCCTAGTCCTACCTTGGACAGAGCGCCAGAGCCATAGGGAAAAACCGAACAAATGTAGCAAACAGGGTCATAGCTGTCAAGCAAATAGCCTGATCAAATGTGGCTTACGGGAAATCATGCTTTTCTGAAAGCGAAGAACTCCCGCCCGGCGCACCAGATTTCTTCGCTCAAGCAGCGATCCGACCGTTAGATAGGTTGATTCCCGATGGCTGTCGCCGCAGCGCAATGACGCGCCGCAAGATGGCCTTGTGGGCAAGTGGAGGATATATGGGCAGCATCAACAAAGTGATTCTCATCGGACGTCTGGGCAGAGAACCTGACGATCGCGTCACCACCGGCGGCACCCGAGTTTCAAATTTCAGCCTGGCCACGGACCAGTTTCGTCCCGGCAACGGCAATGGCCCGGCGGAGAAGACGACCGAGTGGCATCGCATCGTCGCCTTCGGCAAGATGGCCGAACAGTGCAATCAGTATCTGCACAAGGGTAAGTTGGTCTGCGTCGAAGGGTCGCTGCAGACTCGCTCCTGGGAAAAACCGCCTGGAGAGAAACATTATATGACCGAAATCGTTGCGGCCCGCGTGACTTTTCTCGATTCGAAAGCCGCGGAATCACCGCAACATGCAGAAGCAAATGCCGAGGCAGCGGAGTTTTGAGAGGCGCCCATGACGCGAGGCTTGTGACGTGTGGTCGAGTTACATCTCACGCGTTGCAACTGTTTAGCAGCAACAAGGGCACAGTGTTTTCGGATCGACGGCCGAATTAACCGCTGCGTTGGTGCTATAATTCGCTCCGTCATGACATCGGCAAATGGAATTGGGCGCAAACGGCGAAAGCTGCCCAAATGGCTCTGGCTCTTGTACGGAGCCTTCGCGTTGTTTTTTGCTCTGGCAGGGATTGCATTCGGCGTTTTGCTCGGATATCAGTACAACTTGCCGAAGATCCAGAGTCTCGAAGATTTTCGGCCCGATGTCATAACAGATCTTTTCTCGGACGACGACAAAGTGATCGGTGAGTTCGCCATCGAGCGGCGCATTGTCGTCCCTTACGAGGAGATCCCAGCTTACCTGCAGCTTGCGATTCTGGCCGCTGAGGACGACAAATTCTATAATCACTCCGGCATCAACTACCTGTCGACACTGCGCGCCATGGTCATGGACGTCTTCTCTATGGGGCGGGCGGGAGGCGCCAGCACGATCACGCAGCAACTCGCCCGCATGCTCATGGGGAATTATGAAAAAACCTTCGATCGCAAGGTCAAGGAGCTGCTGATCGCCTGGAAGATTGAAAAGAGATATTCCAAGCAACAGATTCTCACGTTGTACTGCAACCAGCACTATTACGGACACGGGGCGTATGGTGTCGCCGCGGCAGCGGACACTTATTTCGGCAAGCAGCTGAAGGACATCACGTTGGATGAATGTGCGCTGATTGCGGGCCTGCCGCGTAATTTGACCGGGTATTCTCCGATCCTCCATCCAAATGCCGCGCTATCGCGGCGCAATTATATCCTGGATCGGATGGTCACGGAGCAAATGATCTCGCCGCAAACGGCCAAGGAAGCCAAGGCCAGGCCCATCATATTAAAGCCACACACCAGAAATACGGATTTCGCGCCTTATTTCGTCGAATGGGTGCGCCAATCGCTAGCAGACCGTTATACGACGGATACTATCTGGCGCCAGGGCCTGCGGGTCCATACGACATTGAACATAGAAATGCAGACCGCCGCGAACAACGTGCTGCGCGAAGGGTTGCGTGTTTACGATAAGGTGCGCGGCTGGCGTGGCCCGGTCGACAACGTGTTCAAGGATCCTTCCATGTCGCTCGATGCATACACCAGACCGGATTGGCGCGTGACTTTCAGGCCGGGAGATCTGGTCACCGGACTCATCGAAAGCGTCGACGACCCGGAGATGAAGATTCGTTTCGGTAAATATCGCGCCACTCTGGGCCCGAAGGAAATCGCCTGGACCAAGGCAAAGGTGCCTTCCACGATTCTCAAACCAGGCGACCTTGCGACCATTCAGATCACTTCCCTGGAGGATATCCACAAAACTGCAACGGCCGTTTTAGACCAGATGCCCCAAGTGCAGGGCGCGTTGATCACGCTGGACAATGCTACCGGAGAGATCAAAGCCATGGTAGGCGGCTACGACTTCGAGACGAGCGAATTCAACCGCACGACGCAGGCCATGCGCCAAGTTGGCTCGACATTCAAGCCGATTGTCTATTCGACAGCGCTGGAGAAAGGATGGTCGCCGGAGAGTACGATTCTTGATGCTCCGATCAGCTTCACGGATTCGCTTGGACGAGTTTATCAGCCAGTCAATTACGACGGTAAGTACGAGGGTCGGATCACTCTGCGACAGGCTCTGATCGAGTCGCGCAACGTGCCGACCATCCGGCTGGCCTCCATGCTGGGTATCAAGGATGTGCTGGTTATGGCGAGGCGTTTCGGACTTTCCGGTCAGATGGAGCCGTATTTGCCTCTGGCAATTGGCGCCTGCGAAGCCACTCCGCTGGAAATGGCCACGGCCTTTACGGTCTTTCCGAACCTCGGCCGCCAGCCCAAGCCTTACTTCATCCGCAAGATCGAAGATTACGACCATGTCAAGAAGGAGCAGATGGAACCGCAAACCCACCAGGTGCTCGACCCGGAAATCGCACAACGTATGCTTGGCCTGCTACAGGATGTTGTCCAGAACGGCACAGCCAAGGCGGCCCGGTCCCTGAACCGCCCCCTTGGAGGAAAGACCGGCACCACCAATGACTTTGCGGATGCCTGGTTCGTCGGCTTCAGCCCTTCGATCACGACCGCCATCTGGGTTGGTTTCGACTCTAAGAGGACACTTGGGGATAAGGAAGCCGGGGCCGTGGTCTCCCTGCCGATCTGGATGCATTACATGCAGGAGATACTCAAAGACAAACCGGTGGAACAGTTCGCCACTTTAGAGGTCCTCACGGAACAGTCCTCCGATGGCGCCTCAGTCAATTCAACTCAGCCGAGGAACGTGGTAATACAGGGTCTTCCCGGATCTGCGCCCATCAGCAAAAAATAGTAATTGTATAGCGTCAACAAGGGCTGAGGGGCTCGGATCAATGACAAGAGCCAACCACAGTTCAATTCCGGAAGGATTATTCTCTCACCCACGACGTCAACGGTCACGCGCCACGATGTAATCAGGAATGGAAAGAAGTGCATTGCGAGCCGCGCAGTCAGGGAAACCGGCCAGATGATTTTTGGCCTGGAGGGCGAAATCGTGGGCCATCCCAAGAACCCGATCCGCCGTCTTGTACTCCCGCACCAGCGCCACGATCTGATCCCGGTTCGAGCCGCCATATCCATCTTCGCGGATGATAGTCCGAATCAGCTCGCGATGTTCCGGCTTGCCTTCGCGCATCAGATAGATAAGAGGCAGAGTGAGCTTGCCCTCTTTCAGGTCGCTGCAGACAGGCTTCCCCAGCGTAGTTTCGTCCGAGGTAATGTCGAGAACGTCATCCACTAATTGAAACGCCATTCCCACGTGAACGCCGTACAGCCGGAGCGCTTCGGCCTGAGCCTCGGTCACTGAAGCCAAAACGCCTCCCATCTGAGTGCAGGCTGAGAAGAGGAATGCCGTCTTGCGCATGGAAATGTCGAGGTGCTGCTCCTCGGTAACGTCGGGATTGTGGCTCACGCTAAGCTGAATCAGCTCTCCTTCGATCATCTTTCGCGTGACTTCCATAAGAATGTCCAGAATCTTGAAGCACCGCTCGCCCAGGGCGACTTGGAACGAAGTCATGTAGAGCCAATCGCCCATCAGCACGGTGATTTCGTTTCCCCAATGTGCATTGACCGAGGCGCGGCCGCGGCGCACTTTGGCGTCGTCGATGATATCGTCGTGCACAAGCGTGGCGGAATGAACCATTTCCACTACGGCGCCCAGACGGTAACAGGCGGGGCCCTCGTAGCCGCACATGCGGGCGCTCAGCAGCAGCATGGCCGGGCGGATTCGCTTGCCGCCACTGTCGTGTATATAGCGGCCGATCCTGTCGATGAGCTCCACGTTGGAGTTGGAGTGGTGATGCAGTTCCTGCTCCACCAGCGCCAAATCTGCTTCCACGAGCTTGTAGAATTCTTTTGGATCCAATTTTCACTCTTTGCAGCTGTGGTTGTCGCGTTTCCCTAAAGAGCCCGCACTGATCTTATCACAGGACAGAAGTTTACTCATGGAGAAGGCGTCTCCCGATAAATCGGTGAAATTGGTGACAGTCACCAGTTTCTCACTTGAGCGGCGCCCCGTTGGGCACATCCTCGGCGAACGTCGCCAAAACAGCCTGGTCCCCGGTGGCGGCGGCAAGAACCATGCCATCGGAGACGATTCCCATGAGCTTTGCAGGCTTCAAGTTGGCAACCAGGATTATCTTGCGGTTCACCAGACTTTCCGGCTGGTAGGAAGCGGCGATGCCGGCTACCACTTGCCGGATCTCGGTACCGATATCCACGCGCATGCGAATCAGCTTGCGCGAGCCTTCGACTTTCTCCGCCTCCAGGACTTGTCCGACCCTCATCTGGACTTTGGCAAACTCTTCAATGCTGATCTTGGGTTCATCAGCCGGCGGAGGCGAGGGTGAAGCCGGTTCTTGTTTTTGTATGTTTTCTTCAGGCATCTGTTTTCTCCAATGAACAGAACCGCACAACGCACGAGATCTCCACATCGGATGATCGCATGTTATGTGCATCAAGCGGATGATCTAACGTTCCAATTCCAGAAAAGCATGTGAAGCAGCAGCCATGACTTCCTTCAGTGATACGCCCCTTTGCTCCGCCAGCCTGCGGCAACATTCAAATTCAGGCGCGAAATTCATGCGGCGGCCGCCTAACGACGAAATCTTGACCGTGACGGCGCCGAATTCAGTTTGAACTTCCAGGAACTTGCGCGTGAGCGTCTTCCGGCATGCAAGTGTGTGGCGTACGCCGATTGTCGTCGTTTCAGCAAAAACGAGACCGGCCATGGCATCCAGCTGGTCAGCTGCGCAGACTATCGTAAGAAGCACTCCGGGCCTGTTCTTTTTCATCTGCGCCGACACGACAAATACGTCAAGCGCGCCGGCGGACAGGGCCTTCTCCTGGAAATAGCCGTACATTTGGGGATTCATGTCATCCAGGGTAGCTTCGATCACCGCGACCTGCCCGGCGGCTGCACCAGCCGAATCCTGATCCGCTTCCTCACCCAAAGTCACCCGCAATACATTGGCGGCGCCCGGGATCTCACGATCGCCGGCGCCGTAGCCGATGCGGCCGACTCTCATCAGCGGCCTCGATCCGAAGCTCTCCGCAAAAGTAATGAGAAGCGTTGCCCCCGTGGGAGTCGTGAGCTCACCCGCAATTTCATTGGAATAAATCGGAACCTCCTTGAGCAGTTCTACTGTCGCCGGGCCCGGCGCAGGATATATTCCGTGGCGGCAAGTCAGCATTCCCTGTCCGACATTGATGGGTGCGGAAATCACTCGGACCGGCAACAACTCCTCGATCATCACAACGGCGCTGACTATATCGATAATGGAATCCATCGCTCCGACTTCGTGGAAATGGACTTCCTCCGGAGGCAGGTTGTGGATTTTGCCCTCGGCTTCTGCCAACCTCCGAAAGGCTTCAATCGACTTTTGTTTTGCCCAGTCTGACAGACCACTCGAGTCAATCAGGGCCCGGATTTCCCGGAAGCTGCGGTGGCCGTGACCGTGAGTTGCATGTCCATGCTCAGAGAACAGCACATGAAACTTGGCCGCGTGGATACCCGACCGTTCACAGCGCGTCACGGAGAGGTCGTAGTCAGACAGGGGGAGCAGGCCGAGCTTTTCCTGCAGCCGAGCCAGATCCAATCCAAGATCCAACAGCGCGCCCACCAGCATATCCCCGCTGATGCCTGAGAAGGGCTCGACATAGAGGATCTTGTCCGGAGAGTGAGACGCATCGGAACTTCCTTGATCAGGATTCGATATCATAGACTCGCGTCCCCCTAAACAGCCGCCATGTGGCGACCCGTGGAACCACTTGAGTCTAGGTACCGTGGTAGTGGAAGTCAAGGTCCGTCGGACTCGACAGCTACCTCGAAACATTGTGCTGGTTGATACGCCTAATCTCCGCAGATGAGGCTTGCAAGGAGCGCAGCCGGAATCTGGAAAGGATGCCATTCGATCAGGCCGCCGCCTTCCGCACGCGCAACTCCGCCCGGTGTCCGGTGGCAGAAAGAACGCGGATCAAGAGATCGGTCGAGATCCCCTGCGTGTTTCCATTCGCAACGGCCGTCACGCGCGTGCGGGACGTTCCGGCGCGATTGGCAATCTCTGCGTGAGTCAGGTTTCCTTCGCGCATGATCTTGGTCAGAACGCAGGTAAGATCCGAGCGAAACTCCATTTCGGCAGTCTCGACCGGCGACAATCCCAACGCCTGGCCCAGATCTCTTGCCGTCTTGACCCTGATGGGTCTCTCAGGACTCGATTTTCGCATTGATGACCTCCTTCAGCCGGCGCCGCGCCAAATCAATCTCACGCGCCGGCGTTTTCTGGGCTTTCTTCTAAGCCTATCTCCTCGTACGTGAAAGAGAATTACACCAGCTATGCAAGAACCTAAGATTCAGAAAAGGGCCTCAAAAAATGGCGCTAAGCCCCGGTTTATGAAGACCGATGCAACACAAACTCAATTATTTCAAAAATAGGCGTGGTCCGACCCCATTCCGGTCATCGGTCGGTCTGACCAAATTCCCAACACTATCCCGGTTCCTCGTCCAGGCCTTGTTCCGGCGACAAGCACGGCAGTATCTCGAAAAGGATCTTCATGTTGTTCCAGGCGAGCCGAACAGTAGCTCTGTGGTCTCAATGGGCACGCCATGTGTAGCTATCCATGTTAAGATCGTCAAAATCGATTGCATTTGTCGGCCCGTGTGTCTGAAAAGACCGCATTGCAGACATGGAAAGCGGAGGCACAACCCATGAAAAGGGCGATTGTACTTGTTGCGTTGATTTTGCAGTTTAGTGGTGTTGGGTTTTCGAATAGCGACCCCGGTTCCCTAAAAGGAATCGTGGCGATAGAGGTTGTGATCGAGGACCTCAGCAAAGATGCCATAGCCTTGGGATTGACACAGGAAACATTAGTAACCGATGTCGAGTTGAGGCTGAGAAAGGCCGGGATTAAAGTGGGCCGTCCAGCTCTTCCTGAGTGGAAGGATTTTAAGGGCAATCAGGACGCCTATAATGCAGCTCTGTCTCAAACATTTGAAGCAACAGCTACGCTATATGTCAGGGTTTCAGTCATGACAAGTGGCCAAGCTGATTTCACTCCAGGTTGTATTCGGCTACCAATACATGCCATGGAGATCAATGTCGAAATCCTGCAGCGGGCAAAGTTGATGAGAGAGATGACGCTGGCTCCTCAGTCACCATCCTCTGTGGCTCCCTGGCTCGACGAACACCAAACCAATGCCGTCTTTATTGCTTCCAATAACAACGTCTTTACTACTACCACTTGGAGTACTGGATCTTTTGGCTCTGCAGATTCCGAACGCTCAATCAGGGAATCGGTAGCAGATCACATAGACAAATTCATCAACGCCTACTTGTCCGTGAATCCGAAACACTGAAAAACGAGGGTGGTCAGATACTGGCCCCCGCCGAGATCGTTCGTCCATCGCTGCTCTTTAGGAGTCTGGGGAGTGGAAAGGAGCAATGCTCATGAATGAAACCGTGAAGGTGTTACTCCAATTCGTGATTATTCCAATTGTTTCGGGTGCTACAGCCCTTGGTGGCGTCTGGCTTGCTCAGATGAAACAAGCCAAGCAGGAATTGCTGAAAGATCGACGCGTGCTTCGCGATGAAAAACGTGAGCGGCTGCGGAGGCTATATGTGAAGGCTCTTCTCGCAAGCCTTGCCTTCGAGCACTGTGAACAGCGGCGACACTATGTTTTTGCGGGTGAGCGGGTGGACCAACGGGATGAGTCGCTTGGAAAATACCTCGCGGAAGCGACGAAGAACTTAGATGAGGTCCAGGTGAGCCTCATGCTAGATGCGGA
>Ga0182021_10009836_pt1 | contig 11341 bp, 10 predicted proteins | sample 612E3MmetaG_FD_120493 | JGI IMG/M metagenome (GOLD analysis project Ga0182021, IMG submission 120493) | Permafrost microbial communities from Stordalen Mire, Sweden - 612E3M metaG (Illumina Assembly) | ecosystem: Environmental > Terrestrial > Soil > Wetlands > Permafrost | place: Sweden...
ACTTGAAAAAGCTCCTCGAAGATCATGCGCTTGTGTGCCGGCGACAGGCCGCGGTTGAGCATATCCATTTCGCGCGCGCGCCCATCCGGCGTAGTCGAGCGCAGTTCGGGGAAATGGATCAGCGACAGCGCCTTCGCCCTGGGGAGAAGCCGATATTGGCGGCGAAGATACAGCGGCAGCGGGTCGCTCATATCCAGAGGCAGGCTCGAAATGGCGGCAAACAGGATCTGCCGCAACGCGCGTGCGCGCAGCGCCCCAAGACGGCGATAAATCGGGGTCACGCGCCCCGAATGGACGGAGGGCCCCGCCGTCTCCGCCTCTACCACCTCGCATTCCGGGTTCATGAAGCAGAGCCGTCCATGCGCATAGGTATCCCGCTTGGCTTGCCCGTAGATGATGAGTTCCATTCCCTGCCGGTAAACGTTGCGGAGATATGGCTGGTTGAAAAACTTGAGTTCGACGCTTCCCGTCGCATCCTGGACCAGGATTTCAAACACCGACATCTTGCGGCGATGCGCATCGAAGCCGCCGACGCTGCAAATCCGTCCTCGCGTCAGCACCCACTCGCCTTCGCGCAGCGACTGCAGCGGCCGGAACACGGTGCGATCCTCGTAACGGAACGGCGGACAATCCAACAGATCGCCAGCGGTGCGGATGTCCTGGGTCGCAAGTTCCTCGGCGCGTTTCGGTCCGACGCCCTTCAGAAACTGGACCGGCGCATCCAGACCTACTGCGGCGCGCCCGGCCGCATCAGCTGATTTGAGCATGAATCCATTATAGTCTGAGATCGGCCATGTTTATGGGTAGCTGTTTACCCTTTTTTTAAAACCCAGATCGCATGGCCGAATGCGGAAGCGAACCTCCAAGGCGCAAAGTACGCAAGAATCTCCATGGAGCTTTCTTAGAGGTTCTTTGCGCACTTCGCGCCTTGGCGGTTGGCTTCTTAGTCATTCCGATACCACCAAATCCTTGTTGCCGCGGCTAAACAGTCACCTGAATTGCAGGTGACTTCCCAAAGTGGTTTGCTATACATTGTCTCTATGGAGAGCACGCACGGTTTCACCCGGATTGCCTGCTTGTTCGGCCTTGCCGTTTTTTTGCTCAACGGGTGCGGCGGCCGATCGATCAGCACGAAGTCGGCTCGCGACGCGATTATCGGCTCTCAGGCCGCGTTGCTCACTACACGTGACCTTGAAGTTCTGTCGGTCTCCCAGATTGGATCGGAGGCGATCGTTGAGACGGCCCTTCACTCTGCTTTCCGCCTGGAGCGGGTTGGCGGCGAATGGGTGGTTCGAGAGGTCCGCGTCGGTCAGGGGCAGTGGGAGAAGGTGGACGACATCCTGCGGGCGCTGCAGCAGGTCAAAGTTGAAGAAACGCGGCAGCTGTTGGAAAAGATCGCGTCAGCAATCGAGGCCTATCGGCAGAAAAACGGCCATCTGCCACAATTCAGCGACTATGTCGGGCTATCGGATGCTCTGTTCCCGCTCTTCATGACTCCCGTAATCCGACTGGATGCTTGGGGCAATCCTTTCAACGCAACCCTCGTAGCACTTGATACCGTCCGGCTAACCTCTGCCGGACCCGATGGCAAGTTCGGCACCGCAGACGACATCGAACTGACGCGGGTTTTCGGACGTGAGCCTTCCCGCTAAATCTATTTGATGTTGACACAGGTCGTCCATGCCGATTAGATTCTCAGTATCATCCCGGCCTCTGATGGTGATCGTCAAGCTGGCCCCAGTTTCCATGTGAAACTGGGTTTTTTATGGCAAAAATGTACTTCTTGGCAGACGGGTTCAACCTCGACCACGCGCTCGAAGCCACCAATTAATATAAAAAACACAAGTGGTTGAGCCTCGGGGGCGTACGCGGTGTCGTATCTTCAAAATTCAAATTCTGCGGCAAATTTTGAATTTTGCAGATACGAGACCCTTCACAGCATGAACAATTTCGCGTGGTCCGACCCCCAGCACGATTGCCTCCGCGCATCCCTTCTTCGTCCTCTTTCGCCGCGCTCCCGTATCAACGCTTCTCACGGGGACTTGGTTGCTCGCCGTAATCCATCAGCGTCTGAGTTGACTCCATAACGGTTCGCGCACCCACCGAAGAAAGTTTGACGCCCAGGAGTTCCTCCAACCGCGTAGCCTCCTTAGTCTTCAGGAAAGCCTGGCGAAGGGCATTGAAATACATGAGGCTCCAAGAGTCCCTCTCGAAGTGCTCTCGAAACAGGGGTGACTCCATCTTTCGCCGAAAGTCGACTTCACGTTCCTCCGGCAGCACCATGGTTTTCTTGACATCACGCGGCAGATTTGAGCCACGAAGCAGACCGCTAGTCATCGTCGTTGTCGACTCCACTTCAAACGCCATCTCCACTCGATTCCCCCTCAGCCACAGCAAGTCCATGTCAAGGACAGTCTTGAGGTTGGTCACTCCCTCCAACTTCGCAGGACGGGCGGTCATCAGCTTCGACAGCGTGATGTCGGGCGCTACACCTCCCGCGCGATGCCCTTGTTCGTTCTTGCCAATGCAGATATCGAAGCCACGCTTCCTCCCAACGAGCGCCAGAAGTGCGATCACTTCCGCATGTGAGCGCACATTCTCTCTGACTTCCTCGCGCAGTATCCAGAATCCCTTGCCGACCTGCCTGGCATAAATCTCCAGCGCTTCTTTGATGCTGGTGCTGTCGGAAGTCAGCGAGTTCGGGAATTCCTGGCTCACAGCATCCCATACCTGTGTGAAGGTAACCCGCCCGCGTTGATTGAGACAGCGATAGACAGACTCCTCAACCCGTTCCGACAAGGGCGTTGCCGCCAGTCTGGCCACGAAGGTGGGGTCATTGAACCACCACAATTCGCCCTCGACCGCTCCCATCTTCGCCTTGACCAGCGAGAACTCTTTGCCAACCGCTTGTTTCAAGACGGCCTTCACATCCAATCCAGTCTGCATGGTGCCGAAGAACCCCATCTTCGCCAAAACCGGGTCAATGAAGTTGATCAATATCGTGTAGGGCGTCGGTTCCGCCCGTTCGGCTATGACGTCCTTGCAGGTCTCAATCACAATCCGGCGGAAGCGTTCTTCCGTAATCTCTTCCATCTGCCGTGCCGCCTTCTTTGCTGGCTTCTCGAAACGGAGGTAGAAGTCGCCCTGCGCGCTGCCGAATGGTTGCAACATAGCTTTGGCCGAAACCTGTCCCAAGGGCTGGTGGTGGATCTGCTGATAGTCAAAGCCGGCAAACACTCCTGCCCGTACAGTGGCGTTGCGCACGTGGAAGGTGGGATTGTGAAAGGTCAGGGTCAGATACCGTCCCGTGCGAAGCGCCTTGAAGAATCCCTTGAAACTGTTGGCCAGGAGGGCATGGTACACCTCGAAGGGTTTGTTCTGCCGCTCGTTCCGCACAATCTCATGAGTCGCCAAACGCTCGGTGTATCGAAAATCCTCTTTCAGCCACGCATTCCAGAGATAGGACAGCTCGCCATACTGAATGGAGGCGTGGTAGGGCGGATCGGTGAAGACATAGTCCACGCATTCATCCGGCATCTGGCCCATAATCTCGAGGCAATCCGCAGTCACTATTGCCACGTCGGCCTTGCCGGACAAAACCTCTTCCCAGTCGTCCGTGATCTTGACTTTCGGCAACTGGATGTCCGTCTCTGCTTTCGCATTTATCAGGCCTTGATGGCCGGTGATGGCACTTTCGAACTTCAACCAGACATTCGATTCGAGAAAGCGCCGCGCAGACCAGTAGCTGTGCTGGGTCCATGTCGAACTGAACGCTGTCTGGTGATTCCCCTCTCCCGGTTCCAGCGCCGGGCACATCCGCGTGCACAGATGAATCATGGAAGTGAAGGCACCCATCAGAAACTTGCGGAGTTGCGGACTCCTCTCCTCCTGAATGGCCTCGTAAAGCCATGCCGCCGCCTGGAGATTGCGCTTGGTGAAGAGCTGATCCAGCGAATCGTAGTGTTCCTTCTTCATGAAAGGTGTGCCATCGTCATAGTAGAGTCGTTGCTTTGGATACCACTCCTTGATCCGTTTCTTCTCCAGCGCGACTAATTCCTCAATATCATCCTTCTTCGGCCTGCAGTCGGTCTCGCAGCGGTGTCCGCAGGCCGGGCAGCCGGGACAGCGGACCTCGGTGACCTCGTCTCCTTCGCGGACAAAACAGGCGGCAATGACGGGCGCTCCGCACTTCACACAGTGGAATTCGTATAGTCTCTCGATCTTCTTCTGCACATCGCCACGGATACGCTCGTAGGCCTGATGCAGATGCAGGAGATTGATGGGCCGCAGCGTCAAGTCCGTGATCATGCTCGCCACGGGATTCAAGTCGCAGACGATGACCCGCCGTTTGTTGCGAACCGCTTCGATTGCCACAACCCCGCTGCCGGCAAATGGATCAAACACCACATCGTTCTCACGGGTGTAGGCCTTAATGAATTCACCAACCACGTTCCATGTTTTCCGGGACCAGTACTTGTGCCACACGTACATGGCCGTATGGGGTTCGGGCGGGATTTGCCGGCTGAGATGAGCCACAGGCTTGAAGACGCGGCTCACCTTGGCGTCTCTCAATTCCACACGCTTCATCCGTGGTCCTCCAGATGCTTCACGATGCGACAGGCCAGTTCGTAGGCCGCCGCGATGCGGATGGCCTTCACGGGGCCGATTCCGCGGATCCCGGCCAGTTCCTTCAGCGGTTTCTCCATCAATGCCGCCAGCGTTCCGTATTTGTCCAGCGTGAGCTTCCCATTCACTCATTTCACTGGAACCGCATACTCTCCGATAACCCGAGCAAAGCGCGTATTCCCGTGCGTAAAATCCGCTTCGCGCATTGGAAGAACCGAAACGAGCAAGCCATGTTCCAGCGACAGCGCGGAGGTAATGTCGCCGAACTTCTCAATTTCCTTGAAGGAGCTCTCAAACTCAGTCAGCAAGAGAGCCACGTCAAGATCAGAGTCCTCCGGGAGTTCGATACCTGCGTCGGGCCGCGCATATGAGCCAAAGACGTAGAGTCCCCGGAATCTATCTCCATAGAGTTGCTGCAACCTATCATGCAACAGGTCAAGAACAGTGTGAATGCGCTTTCCTGCCCATTGAATTACCTCGTTGACACTGAGCTGAAATCGATCCCTGTCCGCATCGGGAACATGTCCGGCTGGCTGCGCATAAGAGTCCTTCCATGAGAGGTGAAACTCGATTTCCCCGAACGCATCGTTCGCCCATGGCTTTCCCGCAAATTGAAGCGCCGGAGCTTCATGCTTGGCAACTTAAAGCTCCTCACCCCATTCGACTCTGCACATTGCGGCAATTCTTCCCCTGGTATCCCGTTCGGATTCAACCCAAGATAGGCGATCACCAAAGTGTTTTCGGAAAGTGTTTGCGACCGCAGATGCCGATTGCGGATCGCTCCGCCAGCCGTGAAATACCGCATCCCATTCGGGTGATCCCGGTAGGACAGCATGCAGTTGTGAATGCCGGCTTTGGAAATCACCAATTAGGGAGTGAAGCTCCGCTGCAAGCTCCTGCGGCTCATCCGGCCAGACAAAGCGCGCAAAGATTCGGCCAGCAGTAAAGCAGCTGTTTGCTGTCAGTCCTCTCCGACGGTCTTCGAGTGCATTAAGCGCCGGCTCGACTAATGAACGCTCATTGTGGCTGTAATAGCTTAAGGCTTGCATGGTTAGGATAGTAGCAGATTCCCAAGGCGCCGCAAAGATCGGCAAGCAACGGCTGATCGCGCCACAGTGGATCCGCTTGTCCTAGTCGATCTGCGCGCCCAGGCCGCGGCGCTCCGGGATCGGGGACGGACCAGCCGAAGTCGTTCTGATTGGAAGGGGTGAGGAATTGGGGCCAGGCGAGGAAAATTTACTTTGGGGTTCGCGAATGGGGTGAGCTTCCAGACTGAAAAATATATCTTCCACGCCTGAGCCTCACTCTCCTAGTTCAGCGCCACCGAGCGGACCACTGCTTAAATCGTGAGCCGGATTCTGGGAGTCGAGATATTCGGGTAAAGAACGTGTTTGCACAAATGCGCTCTTACTTCGCTCGAGTCCGATTCCGGCCTGTTTTCCCAGGTAAGCGATTGATAATTTGACGTGACTTTTCATCAATCATGTGATAGTTTGCCAGATATGTGGCGCCCCCGCTATCTTGCTCACTCTGTCGCCGAGGATGCTCTGGCAAAACGGAAGATCGCCTTTGTGTCCGGCCCGCGGCAAGTGGGCAAATCGACGCTTGCACGGTCATTGCTCACGAGTGATGCGAACTATTTTCTTTACGACGATGGGGATTTTCGGCGCACATGGGCCAAATCTCCGGAGGATGCGCTTGCACGCCGCGAGCCTGGACCCATCGTACTCGATGAAATTCACAAGGACCGGAAGTGGAAGACAAAACTCAAAGGGCTCTACGACAAGTCAGGCGAGAAGATTCCGATCATCGTCCCCGGCAGCACCCGGCTTGATCTCTATCGCAAGGGGAGTGACAGCCTGCTTGGACGATACCTGCCCTATCGCCTGCATCCTTTTACAGTGGCGGAAACGGCAACCTCTCCCTCTCCGGCGCAAATCCTCAACCATACGCATGTCTCCTACCCGCTCGCAGACCTGCTGGCCCTTGGAGGATTTCCGGAACCGCTGCTGGGAGGAAAAGAGCTGGAAGCGCGGCGTTGGAGCCGGCTGCGCATCGATCGTCTGGTGCTGGAGGATTCGCGCGACCTTTTGAATATTTCGGATGCCAATGCCTTTCGCACTTTGATCGAGCTCTTGCCGGAAAGAGTGGGGTCCCTTTTGTCGATCAATTCCCTATACGAAGACGTCGGCAAGGCGTACGCCACGGTGCGGAGTTGGCTTCAGGTCCTGGATGCGCTCTACTTCACGTTCACGATTCGTCCTTATGCCGGCAAACTCTCCCGTACTCTGAAGGCGGAGCCCAAACTCTACCTCTTTGACATCCTGCATATTCCGGCGGAATATCGGGGCAAAAGGCTGGAGAACCTGACGGCTCTTCATCTGCTCAAGGCTTGCCAGTTTTGGACCGACACGGCGCAGGGGGAATACGACCTGCGTTTCGTCAGGACCAGGGACGGATGGGAAGTCGATTTTCTCGTGCTGGCGGACTGCAAGCCGTGGATGCTGGTGGAGTGCAAGTCGGGAGCCAAGGAGCCATCGAATCAGCTCTGCCGATTTGGAGAAATGCTGAAGCCGAAATATCAAGTGCAGCTCGTGCTCGAGAATAAGAGATACCGCCGCGAGTATCCCGCCTATGGCGTGACAGTGCTCGACTACGAATCGTTTTTCGCCGGACTGCTGTAGCCTTACCAGAGGCACTGGATGTGCGGATATTTGTGGAGTTCGCGATCCTTGGTAATCAACTTTCCCTCGTAGTGCCGCACGGTCGCGACGATCATCTGATCAGCAGGATCTCCGTGAAATGGCTTGGGGAGTTCGCAGCTCTCCAGCAGGATATCGTTCGTGATCTCGGCGACCGACAATCCCTCGACGCTCAGTGCCAGGTCGAGCCACTTGCGCAATGGGCGATCGAGCACCAGTTGCTCCTTTTCAACTTTCTTGGCGATTTCCCATATCGAGATGGCAGAGAGCCATGCGTTCTCGTGCCCGGCGGCATTTCGGATGGCAGTCAGCGCCCCGGATGAAAGCCTGCGATCTCTAGTCACCCACCAAACCCATGCATGGGTATCAAGAAAGATCCGCATCCCATTTCTCCCCTGTACGGAAGGCACTCCCTCGTTCCCTTAGAATGCTCCCTTCGAGGCTGCTATCGGCACACGAAGCGTCAGCATAGGGAACTATTTTGACCACCGGACGCTTGCGCTTGGTCACAACCACCGGTGTCTTAGTGCGGGCCACGGTGTCCATAATGCGGAGGCACTGGTCTTTGAATTTGCCGGCATTGACAGTTTTCATGAATGCAATATAGCCATAGCCACATGGCCATGTCAAAGAAAATCAGTGGCAGTTACCTGCCACTGATTTTCTTCATAGCAGCGTGAAATTCTCCAGAAATTCGTGGGCGGGTACCATGGCTATTGGCTTGCCCGGTACCGATTTGGCTTGTCGCAGGTCATAAACCACCTGGACGGCCCTGGTGCCGGAAAGGTAGCCTTGAAAGCGGTAGAGGGATTTCGAAAAATTATCGTCGCCGGTCTTGACCTCGACCAGAAGCGTTGGTTTTCCGTCGATGACCGCAAGGAAGTCCACTTCGTTCTTGTCCTTGTCGCGCAAATAGTGAAGTTCGCCCTTGCTGCCTTGGGTATTCTCCAACAAATGCAATTCGCGTAATAAAGCCAGGGCCACAATATTTTCCAATTTCGCGCTCGTGTTTCCTTCCACACCGCCGGTATCGTAGAGATAGTACTTCGCTTCCTTCAACAGACTGCGCGCGATATTCCGGTGGTATGGACGCACAGGGAAAACGACGTATAGGGTCTCCAGGATTTGCAGCCAGTGCTTAACGGTATGTACCGAAACCTGGAGTTCTTCCGCCAGCGAGCTGTAAGAAGTAGTGGATCTCACGCGGGATCGCAGCAGGTCTATGAGAATCTCGATGGATTTGACATCCCTGACCTTTTCGAGGTCAAGCAGGTCTTCGCGGATGACGGTGTCGACAAGGGTTCTGCGCCATCGTTTGGTGTACGTTTCGTTCTTTCTTAGATAGGGCTCGGGGAACCCGCCGAACCGGATCAATGCATCCAGCGCTTGCTTGGGAGTCTCGTCCAGAAAGCTGCAGATCTCCTTGACCGTGAGCGGATGCAGACGATAGGCGAAGAAACGGCCGGCAAGAGAATCTCCGCCCTTTTTATAGGTGTCGAGACGAGCCGATCCCGTCAGCAAAAGGCCGGGGGGAATCGCCTCTGTATCATAGACTCCCTTGATCCAGGCCTTCCAGTTCTTCATCTTGTGCAGCTCATCGAAGATTACCAATTCCGTACTCCGGGACCACTCCCCGTTTCGGATGATTTTGCGATCGGCTGCCGAGTCGTAGTTCAGGTAAACATACGAGGCCGTCAGCTGTTTGGAAAGGGTGGTTTTCCCGACCTGTCTGGGCCCGGACAGGATGACGATCTTAGTCGCCAGGTCGGTGCGAATGGCATCTTCAAGGTACCTATGCACAAGACTATTCTGAAGATCGCTTCAAAATAGTCGTTATAGGCAGAACAACATCTCCGAAACAGATTTGATCTCTTTGAGAGAGTTTCGTAAAGGATTGGAAAGCGAATTACTATCGATCAGAGGTTCGTAAGCAGGTGGCCGAGTTTTTCCTTTTTGATCTTCAGGTAATCGTGAGTCGATGAGTTTGGAGCTATTTCGAGCGCGACGCGCTCTTCGACCCGGATCCCTTCACGTTCCAGCCCGAGCACTTTGTCCGGATTATTCGAGAGCAGGCGGATACGCATGGCGCCCAGATACCTCAGAATTTCGGCAGGAAATCGATAGTCGCGCTGGTCCGCTTCAAAACCCAGATCGAGATTGGCGTCCACGGTATCCCGCCCCTGATCCTGCAATTCATACGCGAGAATCTTGTTGAGCAGGCCTATCCCGCGGCCCTCCTGCTGCTGATAGACGAGCACACCGCTTCCGTTGGCGGAGATAAGGCGCATGGCCTCATGCAACTGATCGCCACAATCGCACCGGTCCGAGGCAAAGACGTCGCCGGTCAAACACTGGGAATGTATGCGGACCAGAACCGCCACATCCGCGCTGATGTCGCCGGCAACGAGCGCAACGGCTTCTTCACCCGTCTCAGGATGGCGGAAGGCATAAACCGTGAACTCTCCCAGTCGTGTGGGGAGTTTCGCTCGAGGGACCTTTTCAAATTTCATAGGGCAAAAGGAGTGATGACGGATGAGTGAGAATTGAGGACACTATCACTCGGAGCTTTTGATTCGACACTCAAAACTCATCGCGGCCGGCTTACTCTTTGGATTCGGCTTCGGGCGTTTCTTTCTCCACCTTCTTTGCCTTCTTGCCCTTCTTTTCATCGGGCTTGCGCGCCTTGTAGCCGCTTCCGATCAGTTCGAGAATGGCCATCTGCGCACCGTCGCCCTGTCGAAATCCGAGGCGGATGATCCTTGTATAGCCTACCGGACGCTCGGCGAAACGGGGCGCCAGGGTCTTGAAGAGCTTGGACACCACTTCGGGGTCCTTCACGAAGGCCAGAGCCTGCCGCCGGGCATGGAGCGATTCGCGCTTGCCCAGCGTGATCATTCGCTCCGCAATGGGGCGGACTTCCTTGGCGCGGGGCAGGGTAGTGCGGACGCGTTCCTTATCCAGGAGTGAGGTCACCAGGTTGCGGAACATCGCGATCCTATGGGGAGTCTTGCGTCCCAGCTTCCTGCCGGCATTTTTGTGTCTCATGAGCGTGATCTCCGAAATACTACAAAGGTCTCCCCGGTCATTCCGCTTTGGGAGCAGGCAGAGGCTTTCCGTCGTCGCCCAGTTTCATGCCGAACGACAAGCCCATTTCCGCAAGAATCTCTTTGATTTCGTTGAGCGACTTACGGCCGAAGTTTTTGGTTTTGAGCATCTCGGGTTCCGTCTTTTGAACCAGTTCCCCGATGGTCTTGATGTCAGCGTTCTTCAAGCAATTGTAGGAACGCACCGAGAGTTCCAGTTCCTCGACGGAGCGCTTCAGATTATCGGACATGCGCTCGGCATCGCGGTCAACCTCTTCCTCTTCTTCCTGAGGCATTTCTTCAAAGTTGATGAAGATGAACATGTGGTCTTTGAGGATTTTTGCCGCCTGAGCGATGGCGTCCTGCGGCCGAATGCAGCCGTTCGTCCAGACGTCGAGAATCAGCTTGTCGTAGTCGGTAGTTTGGCCCAGCCGTGCGGCTTCGACGCTGTAGTTGACCCGCTTGATGGGAGAGTGGACGCTGTCGAGTGGAATATATCCGATGGGCAGTTCCTCTTCGAAGTTTTCGTCGGCGGGAACATAGCCGCGGCCGTTCTTGACGCGCATCTCGATTTTAAGCGTACCGCCTTCGCCGATGGTTGCGATGTGGACATTCGGGTCGAGGATTTCGACGTCCGGATCTGCCACAACGCTACCCGATGTGATCTCTCCGCTCTGATCCACTTCCAGAGAAATCGTCTTTTCATGTGAAACCTTCAAACGAATCGGAATCTGCTTCAAATTCATGATGATGTTGGTGGCATCTTCGGTCACGTTCGGTATGGGTGTGAATTCATGCAGCACACCCTCGATCTTTACCGCGGTAATGGCCGCGCCTTCGATGGATGAGAGCAGGACCCGCCGTAGTGCATTGCCGATGGTCGTACCGAAACCGCGCTCAAACGGCTGTGCTTGAAACTGACCGTACGTG
>Ga0182021_10009838_pt1 | contig 11339 bp, 11 predicted proteins | sample 612E3MmetaG_FD_120493 | JGI IMG/M metagenome (GOLD analysis project Ga0182021, IMG submission 120493) | Permafrost microbial communities from Stordalen Mire, Sweden - 612E3M metaG (Illumina Assembly) | ecosystem: Environmental > Terrestrial > Soil > Wetlands > Permafrost | place: Sweden...
CACTGGCGCCGCGGGGCGGCCGCTTCGGGCGTGTAGGTCTGGCGGGATAGGCCCTATGGACGACGAATCGCGCTTGCCGAGCGCGGCCAGGCGGTGGAGTGCTTCGTTTCGCTTGGCGCTCAATCAAACCCACCCGCGGGGTCGTGAAACGGTACCTCGAGAATGCGCACGGAATGTGCCAATTTCGTGCCGATTCCGCGCCGGCGCGTACCGAGCTGCCTCAGCCCGCAGACCGCTTCGTCCGCCTCAGGCTCCTGAGCTTCTTCAAGCCCCAGCGCGCCAGATGAACGAGCCCCGGCTTGGGATCGCGCAACGAGAAGACCGCATCGACCCACGGCGGACGGACGAGCACCATGCGCTCACCGGCGAGCAGCGTGATCGCCCAGCGCTTTCGCTTGCCCTCGCTCGTGCATGGGCTCGGCGGATCGCCGGTTAGGTCGCGGTAGGCGATCAAGGGCAGGTTCACACCGCAGGCGTCGGCGAGCGTGTGCCACTGCCAGAGCCGCGGGTTGATCTCCATCAGCTTGTAGGAACCGTCGCGCTCGTCTCGTTTCAGCTCGACCTGCGACAGACCGGCGAACTCGCAAGCGCGCAGCAGCGCGAGCGAGGCGGTGATGAGATCCGGGAGCCAGAGCGACTCGCCGACTCTGCAGGTGCCGACCCCGGGAGGCGTCTGGCGCAGCTTGCGCCCGCAGAAGACGCCGAGCGCCTCGCCGCCACGATCGAGATAGCTGCCGACGGTGTAGAGCGCGCTGTCGGGACCCGGGACAACCTCCTGCAGCATCGGCACGAACGGCTCCGCCTTGGCGTAGGCGTCGTCCAGCTCGGCCGGCGTCTCGCAGCGGAAGGCCTGGCGCCGGTAGGCCAGCCTGAAGCCGATCGGCTCGGACGGTTTGACCAGCAGCGGTAGTCCCAGCTCCTCGATCGCGGCGCGCGCCTCGGCGGCCGAGCCCGGATAGCGCGTCGCCGGGATCGCCATCCCGATCGCGGTCGCGTGCTCGAGCTGGAAGCGCTTGCGCTGCAGCGGCTCCAGGCGCTCCCAGTCGGGGAACGGGTAGAGCAGCTTGCCGCCGAGCGAACCGGCCGCCCGGGCCACGGCGGCCAGACCGTCATCGTGGGTGGGGAAGATCGGGGCCGGCGCCGGCAGCAACTCCGCCAGCTCACCGAGGAAGGCGGCGAAACGCTCCTCCTCGAGGTTGGGGTCGGGGCAGAGCACGGGCAATGCTTGACGCGAACGCAGGCCGAGCGCGCTGGGACGGTGGTCGAGCGCCAGCACACGCACGCCCGCGCGAGCGAGCGAGCGAATCGCGCCGAGACCGTTCACCCAGCCCACGTCGAGAACCAGCGCGGGAGCCGCCGCCGAGCCCGCCAGGTGACGAGCGATCCGCTCGCGCTCGCCGCGCTCGATCAGATTGGCCCGAGGCACAGGCCGATCGTACTCAGAACCTCGAACGGGACGGAGCACTCCGCAGCCCGATTGCGGACATGATCGGGCGCCGTTTCCGGATCTCGGGCAATCTGTAGCGATGCTCGAGGTCGATTCAGAGGAGACGCCGGTCGAGAAAACGGGCACGGCGGTCCGAGGACAGATCTTCCGTCTCGCCCGCCACTCTCTCGTTTACGGCCTCGGCGGCGTGATCTCGCGCATCGTCGCGATCTTCCTGCTCCCGATCTACACGAAGTACCTGACGCCGGGCGATTACGGGGTCGTTGCGCTGCTCCTGGCCGCGGAAGCCGTGATGGTGATCCTGCTCCGGGCCGGGATCCAGAGCGCCTTTTTCCGTTTTTACTACCTCTCGCCCGATCCGATCAAGCGGCGTACGGTCGTCCGCACCTCCTTCTGGTTCACGATCACGAGCGCCACGATCGGGCTCTCGCTGGGACTCGCGCTCGCGCCGCAGATCGCCTCGGCGCTGGGGCTCGCCTCCGGCCAGACCAACCTCGTTCGGGCGACCGCCGTGCTCCTCTGGGCCGACCTGAACTACCAGCAGATGACGGCGGTCTTCCGCGCCGAGCTGCGCTCGGTCTCGTACTCGATCGCGACTCTGAGCAATGTCGCGATCACGGTTGGCGCGACGGTGTTGCTGGTGGTCGCTCTCCACAAGGGCTCGCTCGGCCTGATCGTCGGCAATCTCGCGGGCACGCTGGTCGTCTTCAGCGCGCTCCTGATCTACCGCGCGAGGGGGATTCTCGGCTTCGAGTTCGATCGCAAGCTTTACCGCGCGATGGAGCACTTCGGCCTGCCGCTCTTGCCCTCGATGCTCGCACTCTGGGCGACGAGGTTCTCCGACCGCTTCTTCATCCAGCACTACCTTGGCAAGACCGATGTCGGCGTCTACTCGTTCGGCGTCATGATCGCCTCGGGGCTGGTCCTGATCATCACCGCCTTCCAGCTCGCCTGGCCTGCGTTCGCCTACTCGATCGAGGACGACGACGAGGCTCGCCGCACCTACGCGCACGTGCTCACCTACTTCCTCTTCTTCGTGATCTGGGCGGCGGTCGCTCTCTCGCTGCTCGCGCCGATGTTCGCCCACTACCTCGGCAGCAAACCCGCATTCCGCCCGGGAGCGCGCTTCGTTCCCTTGCTCGTGCTCGGCAACGTGTTCTACGCCGGCTTCACCGTCGTAGTGGTCAGCATCGGCCGCGTCCGCAAGACGGGCGCGAACTGGATCATCACCGGCGCCGGCGCGCTCGTGGACGTGATCCTGAACGTCTTACTGATCCCCCGCTATGGCGCGATGGGTGCGGCGATCGGGCTGGCAGGAGCGTACGCGACAATGTTCGTGGGGATGAGCTGGCACGCCCAGCGCCTCTTCCACGTCCCGTATCAGTGGCGGCGGCTGCTGATGATGGCCGGCGCCGGGACTGGGATCGTCTTGCTCGGAAAGTGGCTCTCGGTCTCGGCTCCGCTGGCGATCGCCTTGGCGGCTGCTTTCCCGGTCTTGCTCTTCGGCACCGGCTTCTACCTCGCGCCCGAGCGAGCCCAAATGGCGGCGCTCGCACGCCGCGCACTGCGCAGGCGACCGGCCTGACGCAGGCTTCCCCGGGCTCAGCTCACGTTGACGATCGCGCCTGCTCCATGCGAGTCGTAGCGGACGAGCAGCCAGTAAGCGCCGGGGACCGCCGGCGCACGCAGGAACAGTCGCTTGCGTCCGGTGACCCCGGTCGCGCCGTTGAAACGCCAGCGCACCTTGCGGCTATCGGTCGAGATGGCGACGCTGAACGACGCCCCGGCGGTCGTGTCGATCCGGGTCGGCGTCAGTCGCAAATAGCGAACGTCAACCTCGACCGGAGGCGTGGGCTCGGACTCGTTCCCGGCCGCGTCGAGCGCACGCAGAGTGAGCCGGTGCAGGCCTAGTCGCACGCGACCGCGACTGTCCTTCCCGTGCCAGTCGATCTTCCGCGAGCTCAGCCGCGCCCTGGCGACGAAGCGCCCATCGACGTAAAGGAGAGCCCGGGCCCCCTTGCTCAGCTTGAAGGTGACATGAGCGATGTCGGCACGACCATCGTCATAGGGCGAGATCGTGTGCGGCACGACGCCGAGGAGCGTGATCTTCGGCGGCGACGTGTCCAGTTGGATCACGTTCGGAAGCTGGATCGTCCGCCGTTCCACCGGCAGGTGAACGCGAACGCGGTACTCCCCGTCGGGAGCGATCAGGCCCGAACTGTCGCGCCCGTTCCAGGTCACCCGGAGCCGGCCGGTCGACCTAAACGCGTTGTCGAGCAGCGTGCGGACCACGCGATCGTCCGAGCCGAGAATCGAGATCGTGACCTTTCCGCGCAGCCGGAGCGAGAACACGATCGAGGCCCGGGCCGTCGAGCAATGGCAGGTCGGGGAAAAGAGCTTCGTCACAACCGTCTTGGTGATCGGTGCCTTCTCCAACTTCAAATGCTCGGTCACCGCAAACGCGATACCCGTCGAGAGGACGAGGAGAGCGGCAAGGGCTTGAGGGCCGAAGCGCCGGAGCACGCAGGCAGTTTACGCGTCGTCAGCCCGATCCAAGGCGTAATCGACACCGAGCCCTACGACAGTTCCCCAATCGGACTCGACAGCCTTGTTGCCAAGAGGTAAGGTGAGACTTCATTCTATCGCTCGCTGCCGCCTAAGTGCCTTCAAAAGCTGCTACCACGATTCTCGTCTGCGAAGACGATCCCGGTCTTCGCCTTCTGCTTCGCCTTGCGATCGAGCCACGAGGTCATCGCGTCATCGAGGCCGGCGACGGAGCCGTTGCGATTCTGCTCGCTCACAATGTCGAGCCCGATCTGGCCATCGTGGACATGCGCCTCCCCGATTGCAGCGGAATCGACGTCGTGCGGAGGTTGAGACGAGAGCCCGGGCTCGCGGCAATGCCGATCGTGATGACCACCGGAAGCGTGCAGCCGAGCGATCGGCGTGCAGCCGAAGACGCGGGCGTGGATGCGTTCATCCACAAGCCCTTCGACTTACACGCGCTGGTGGACCAGGTAGAACGACTGCTCAGCGAGAGCGAATCGTACCGCTCCGCGCTGCCTCTTCGGCGCCTGCACTGAGGGTTTGTCCCGAGACTGCGGCGACGGAAGACGCCGTCGGAGGGAGGTCGGTAGTTGCGGCGACCGCGTTGGCGCTCGCTGGGTACCTGACCGGCGCTCGACTCAGGTGAGATCGCTAAGCGGATCGAACGGGGCGACGTCGTCGCACGCTTCACAGCGAAGGTCGAGCGGATTGCCGTGGATACAGCACGGCACCGGGATCGACCAGGCGTGGAGCCGAGTCGCGGCATCGACGAGCCGCAACGCGATCACGACATGAGAAGCCGAATACGGGTCGGCGATCTCTGGCAGTTCACTAACGAGAAGGCTCATGCGGGAGCTTCTCCTTCGGGGGCGTTTTTGTTGGGGGCTGTGTGCTACCGAGCCGGTATTTCCCAGCTCGGTTTCCACGGTAAACCGTCTGGGAACGTTTTCCTAGCGCATATCGGGGAGTTTTTATCCCTCAAAAGGGGGCTAAAGTTCTTGGCCGGTAGCGACGCGTGCTCACCGTAGGCCGCTTCGCGAGCGATCTCCACGCGAATCGAAAAGGACTACTCGATCTGGCCTCCACTTTCAGTGTTTGCTGCCGAAGAAGAAAGTGAGCTTCAACTGCGGCTAGGTATCAAGGAGGGGAAGAGGATGTTGATCTGGATCGTGGCAGGAGTACTGCTTTGTGTCGCCCTCGGTTTCGTGGCGACCGAGTTCCGATCGCACCACGACTGAGGGTCTATCTCACTAGGCCTGCACGCTCGACGCGGCAGGACCAGGCGGCGGCGCCTCGCGGGCCAGTTCCGTAGAGGCGCCAACCGCAATCGCCAGAAAGCCCCAGACCATCGGGTCTTCGAAGAAGCTGGCGTAGAAGAGGCTATGCACGGCGATCGAGACCAGTGCGACGGCACAGACGAGCTGGACTCTGCCCGAGAAGCTCGGCCCCGCGCGCTGGAAGGCGGCGACCAGAGCCACAGCCAGAAGCCACGCGTATAGCGCCAGACCGGGGACACCCGTCTCAGCCGCGACGGTGACCGGCGTCGTGTGCGAGGCCACCTTTTGCAACTTCAGTCCTTTGATACCGGTGAGATCACCGTAGGCATGCCTGAAGCCGCCGACGCCAACGCCTGCCAGCGGGTGGTGAAGGGCAATTCGGATACCGCGAACGACGAGCGACGCCCGAGTCGACGTGATGCTGTTCAGGCCTCCGTGCGTCTTGTCGAACAGCTTCGCCCGTAGTTGCGGCGTCGCCAGCCCGAGCCCGGCCACCAGCACCGCCGCGATCGTCAGCGGTATCGCCGCGCGCCAGCGCCAGCTGACCAGCGCTGCGGCAACCACTCCGGCGAGGAGCGCGGCGAAGCTCGACTGCGAGAACGAGAGCAATAGCCCGATCCAAAGCAAAACGATCGCCACCGTCGCGACGACCGCCCAGGGCCGCCTCACCCGAGCGATTACGAGCACGAGACAGCCGAGCATCGCCACAGCGAGGAAGCGCCCGTAGACGGATGGATCCCAGAAGACGGAGTTGACGCGGAAGAAGGGCGCGTAGGCGTTTGAGACACCGAGCTTCTGATTCCAGAAGATCTCTCTCGTCTGCCACTGGTAGATGCCCACGAACGTGAAGAGGAGCGCCAACCCGGCCAGCTCGGCAAGGAGCCCAAGCAGCAGCCGCCGCGACCAGCGCAGACGCACGAACGCGACCGCCAGCAACGTGAACGGCAACAAGAAGGCGTCGAGATAGATCGACCCTTCGCGGATGTCGAGGCTCCAGACGAGCGAAAGCGAGCTCCAGGTGACGAATGCTGCCAGCGGCCAGGCGATCGGACCGAGCTCTCGAGCCCGCTCGTCGCCTCGAAAGACCTCGTAAGCGAGCAAGACCGCGGCTGCGCCGATCACGACGTAGAGCGGAACGAGCAGGTTGTAGGTCGAGCCGTGGAGCTTGAGGGGCAGACGCGCGGCCACGCACGCGAGCGCCAGGACCGGCGGAAGCCAGGGCCAGCGGTAGAAAGCGAAAGCGAGAGCCGCCACAACAACCGCCCCGGCCATAGCGCCCGCGGCCAGGAACGCGGGACTGGCGCTGGGCACGAGCGGTACGAACACAAGCGCACCGCCGGCGACGATCAAGCCGAGCCCGGCGAGGCGCAAGGTGCGACCGTTTCCGAGCAGGAGGCCGAGCACTCCGAGCGCGGAAAGCGGCCCCCCGATCTGCGCCAGAGCGTTCAAGCTCCCTCCGTCAGCGCTTCGCGCTGGCCCCCGAACGAGTCCACGAGTTTCCGCCTCTAGCAGGGTAAAAGGTCAAGGCCGAGCAAGTCTACAGCCGCCGCCCGGGTCCTAGGTGCTCAGGGAGCCGGTTCCTCGGCCGCGCGGACGGCGCCGCGCCGAGAGAGGTAGTGGCTCGCTCCCCAGACGGCGAACGCGAGCGCGCTCAGCGCGAGGCCGGCGAGTACGGTGACGTTCGTCCATTTGCCGGGGAGAGGTTGCAGTAGCTTGATGCCGCTCAGCATCAGCACGACCGAGAAGGCGATCCGGAGCACCCGGTCGGGAATCCCGACACTGATCTGGCTCCCGAGCAGGATCCCGGGGATCGATCCCGGCAACATCCAGAGCAACGCGTGCCAGGCGACCTGGCCGCTGGCGACATAGCCGAGACCCGCCACCCAGCAGAGCGCCGACGCGTGGAAGATGTCGGTACCGACGATCCGGCGAGCGCTGAGCGGGAAGGCGAGAAGCATTACCAACCCGAAAAAGGTGCCGCTGCCAACCGACGTGAGACCGACGACGAAACCGCCGGTCGCTCCCAACGTCAGGGCGATGGCGCGATCGCGGGGCCGGAGGGCAAAGGGCTCGTCGCTCGCTTGGACGCCCCTTTTCAAGAACGTCTTGACCATGAAGCCGACCCCACCCATGATCAGCGCCGCCGCGATGATCTTCGTCTGCAGGTCGGCCGCGCCCTTGCCGAGGTGGTGTGAAAGCCAGACGCCGACAAGCGACATCGGCGCCGAGCCGCAGAGCATCCAGAAGACGAGGTGGGTGTGGGTCGTTCCGAGCGCGCGGTGCCGCGCGGCCCCGAACGACTTGAAGATCGCCCCGTGGAAGAGGTCGGTGCCAACCGCCTTGCCGGGATCGAAGCCGAAGACGAGGATCAGGAGCGGCGTCATCAGGGAGCCGCCGCCCATTCCCGTCATTCCAACCAGCGTGCCTACGCCGAGCCCGAGTAGAACGAACTGCCAGGTTCCGCCGCTCACCGATGGAACGCTTCGATCAACACCTCGGCGACCTCGGGACGCGTGAACTCGATCGGCGGCACTTTGCCGGCGGCGAGCATCTCGCGTACCTTCGTTCCGGAGAGCATCGTCCTGTCCTCGGCTCCGTGCGGACAGCTCTTGGTCGAGGCCATCGAGCCACAGCGCCGGCACCAGAAGGTGTGCTCGAACATCATCGGCTCGACGTCGAGCTCGTGCGGCTCGAACTCGTCGAAGATGAGCTGCGCGTCGTAGGTGCCGTAGTAGCTGCCGACACCGGCGTGGTCGCGACCGACGATGAAGTGCGAGCAGCCGTAGTTCTTACGCGCTATCGAGTGCCAGATCGCCTCGCGCGGACCGGCGTAGCGCATGGCGGCCGGGAAGGCGGCGACCAGTACGCGCTCCGCGGGGTAGTAGTTCTCGATCAGCTTCCGGTAGCAGTCGACGCGGACCTGGGCGGAGATGTCGCCCTCCTTAGTGTCGCCGACGAGCGGATGGATGAGCAGGCCGTCCACCGTCTCGAGCGCCACCTTGGTCAGGTACTCGTGCGCCCGGTGAATCGGATTTCTGGTCTGGAAGCCGACCACTCGCTGCCAGCCGCGTTCGGCGAAAACCGCGCGCGTCTGGGCCGGGTCGAGTGCGAGCTCGGGGAACTCGGGCGTCTGACGCTCGAACACCGTCACTTCGCCTGCTAGATAACGCGACTTCTGATCGAACAGCCGAGCGACGCCGGGGTGAGCAATGTCAGTCGTTCGGAAGCAGAGCTCGGCCTCGCGCTCCTTGTCGTAGTCGAACACCTCGGCGACGTCCAGCACTCCGTAGAGGCGGCCGTCCTCGCCGGCCAGTGCGACTCGATCGCCCTTCGGCGCTTCGTCCACGGCCAGGCAGACGGGAAGCGACCATGGGAGCCCGCAGGCCAGGTGCATGCTCTCGAGCACCGACTCGTACTCTTCGCGGCCGAGGAAGCCGCGCAGCGGCGACAGGGCGCCGTTCGCGATCATCTCCAGATCGGACAGCTCGCGTGAGGAAAGTGTGACGACCTCGAGCGAATCGACGCCGTCCGGGCGCGGCCCGGTGCGATCGACCAGCTCGCCGCCGTGCGGCTTGATCAGTCTGTCCAGGGCGGCCTTCATGCGCTCACCTTCGTCCCGATCAGCCCGAGCTCTTCGAGCTTGGCCAGCACCACGCCGGCCGCCTGCTCTGGAGAAAGCTGCTCGGTGTCGAGGGCGACGTCGGGGTTGCCGGGAATCTCGTACGGATCGTCGACGCCGGTAAAGCCCTTGATCTCGCCGGCGAACGCTTTCGCGTACAGGCCCTTGACGTCGCGGCGGGCGCACTCCTCGACCGAGGCGCCGACGTACACCTCGATGAAGGGGCCGAACTCCTCGACCAGCGCGCGGTTCTTGCGCCGGATCTCCTCGTAAGGCGAGATAGCGGCCGCGATCACGGCGGCTCCGTGGCGGGTGAGCCGGGAGGCGACCCAGCCGATCCGCTCGATGTTGGTGTCGCGGTCTTCCTTCGAGAAGCCGAGGCCTTTGGACAGGTGCGTCCTCACGGTGTCGCCGTCGAGGTATTCGACGATGCAGCCGCGTTCGTCGAGAGCGGGGCCCACTAGATGCGCGATCGTCGTCTTACCGGACCCGGAGAGCCCGGTGAACCAGAGCGTAAAGCCGCCGCCGCGCGAGCGATCCGACTCCGGGTGCTCATGCGGATATATGTGCTCAACAGTGCCCGGCGCGTCGCTTGCCGCAGCGGCGCCCGACGAAACGTCCTTCTCGTTCATCTGTCCCTTTCCGTTTTCGAATCGTCGAGGTGAATGCCGCATTCGAGCTTGTCGGAACCGGCCCAGCGTCCAGCCCGCTCCTCCTCGTCCAGCCGTGTCGGACGGGTGCAGGGAATGCAGCCGATCGAGCGGTAGCCGATGTCGTGCAGCGGGTTGTAAGGAATCTCATTGACGGCGATGTACGCCTGCACGCGCTTCTCGTCCCAGTCGACGAGGGGGTGAACGCGCCAGACCCCGTAGCGCTCCGACCATTGGATCTTCTTCAGTCCGGCACGGCTCGGCGACTGGCCGCGGCGCACTCCCGAGGCCCAGGCCGCGTACGGCTCGAGCGCGCGCAGCAGCGGCTCGACCTTGCGGATGTGACAGCAGCGGTCGGGGTCGCGCTCCCACAGGTTCGGGCCTTCCCGCAAGTGCTGCTCGGCCACGGAGATGATCTCGGGCCTGATCACGTTCAGGTCGTAGCGTTCGACCAGGCGTGCCCTGGTCTCGTACGTCTCGCGGAAGAAGAGCTCGGTGTCGAGCTCGATCACGTCGATGCGCAGTCCGAGCTCCGAAAGCATGTGCGCCAGCACCGAGGACTGCCGCTGCCAGGAGCAGGTGAGGCAGAACTGCTCGCCGAAGCGCTCGGCCGCCCAGCGAAGGACGTCCTCGGCCTGCAGCGGCTCCAGTTCTTGCGCGAGCTGCTCGGCCTCGGCCTCGGCGGCGACGGGGTCAGGCTTGGGGCTGATCACGAAGCAAGATCTCTCTGAGCGTGTCGCCGCGGAGACCGAGCCGGAGCGTCTCCAGTGGGATGACTTCCTCGGGCGCGATGTTGCCGAGATTCACCTCGGGCCCGTAGTGCTTGACGAACCAGGCCTGGGCCGACTTCGCCGGTGCCTCGAAGATGAGATCGTCAACGGGAACCTCGTGCGTGATCTCCTCGACGAGCCCCGTCCTCATCTCGCCCGAGGTGCGGAAAATCCCCGCCGTCCCGCCCTCGCGCCCTTCCGTGATCACCTTCCACGAGCCCGCCTCGAGCTCTTCCTTTATCCACGTCACCCATTGGTAGGGCGCGAACACAGCCTCCGCGTCCTTCGAGCCGACCTCGGAGAGGACGACGTAGTCGCGCGCGAACTCGGCAATTAGCTCGAGCTTGCGCTCGCGCGGGAGGTCGATCGTGCCGTCCGAGATCTCCACGTGTGTGAAGCCCTTGCCCGCCAGCCAGCTCTTGTACTCATCGAGCTTGTCGAGCCCGTAGGCCGCCTCGAAGAGCGTGCCGCCGCAGACAATGGGCGTCTCGAATGACTTGTAGAGAGCGATCTTCCGATCGAGGTTGCAGGTCACGTACGACGTGCCCCAGCCGAGCTTGACCACGTCCACGTAGTCGCCCGCGCTCTCGAACAGGCCCTGGGCGCCCGAGAGGGTCAGGCTCTTGTCGATGACGTGCGTGATCCCCTTCGTGCGCGGCTTGCGACTGCGCGGGGGTAGATCGAGGAATCCGTCAGAGGCGGGCATAGATGGCCTCCAGTCGCTTGCGGGCTGTTTCCTGGACATCGTGGTAGACGGAGTTTCCGTGACTGTCGATACCGACAGTGAGCGGTCCGAAATCCTTGACCCTGAACTTCCACAGGCACTCGGGCATCAGCTCCTCCCAGGCGACCTCTTCGATCTCCTCGATCTGGGTCGTCTCGAGCGCCGCGGCGCCACCGACGATAGCCAGGTAGACCATCCCCAGCCGCTGCATCGGCTCGATCGCCTCGTCGGGAAGGCCGCCCTTGCCACAGATCGCGCGCACGCCGTAGCTCGCTCCGAGCCCCTCGGTGAAGCGCACCATACGG
>Ga0182021_10009840_pt1 | contig 11337 bp, 9 predicted proteins | sample 612E3MmetaG_FD_120493 | JGI IMG/M metagenome (GOLD analysis project Ga0182021, IMG submission 120493) | Permafrost microbial communities from Stordalen Mire, Sweden - 612E3M metaG (Illumina Assembly) | ecosystem: Environmental > Terrestrial > Soil > Wetlands > Permafrost | place: Sweden...
CCAACCATAGCAGGATGAATTAATACACATACCTCATCTACCAGATCATCCCTTAAGAGTACACCATTCAATCTACCGCCACTTTCAACTCTCAGGCTTTTAACTCCAAATTGGATGTTAATTTCTTCAAGAGCTGTACCTAAATTAACCTTTTCATATCCAATTACCATGTACTTTATGTATCGTTCGTCTAGAAAGTTCAGATATTCTTGAGGAGTAGATCTGGAACATAAAACCAGTATATCTCTAAATAATCCCGTTCCAAAAACTTGGCTCCAAGTGCGTATTCTCCCTCTGCTGTCTGGAACGACCAGTAAAGGTCTGGAATCATTTTTATTTACTTCGGGAACTTGAAAATTTTTGGATTCATGTAATTTATCAGGTTTTACATTGAAATTATTAAGTAAAGTATCAGTGCCCATTAAAACTGCATCTAAATTCCATTGAGATGCTAATTGGTAATATAGCTTTTTGTCTGAATTGAAACCATTTATTCTGCCATCAAGACTAATATAATTGTATATTATTACTTTTGGTAGCACAAACCCCACCTCATTCTTGTATAACTTTTAATTTTCAATAAATATTTGGCCAAATTTTGATTAATGATTGTCTGTGACATTTAATTGTTTAATCTTTGTTCCATCACTCCAAAAACCCATAAATCTCTGTTTAGTCGTATTTCCCAATGCATATTCTCTGTTTTTACCATAAAAAGCCGCATCGTACAGACCATCAAAAAGTTTCCATGTCCCGTAATAAACCTGGGCATTTGTTAATAATGTCAAGTTATAATTTCCAACTACAATTGAAGATGCGAGGGGGAAAAAGTGATCTGCTGTTATTGGAGGATAACCGTATTTGTCCGTAATCATCATCACAAAATCCTTATTTTTTTCTGGAATCTGGATGGTCTTCCTTATAATCATCCTTGCATCCTGATCTCCAACCCAATTGTCTTGATCCCCTGCCATGGTCAGTAGCAATGTATTTGAAGGTATATTTGTTAGATTTTCTAGAACAGGACCAGTAGGGTCAGTTGTTGACCTTGATTTTCCAGGTTCAACAGCAAAAACTGCCCAGAGGCTGTGGAAACCCATTTGTAGCTGCAACTGATGCTATGTTTACGCTAAGAAGGCCACCCACAGAATGTCCTACAATTGCGAATTTATCTAGCTGAGGCTTTATATGGTTACCAGATTCAAGCACTTTAATAGCATCTTTAATAGCTTTGACAGAATTAGGAGTGAAATTATCCGATGGAGTTGTAAGATCCTGTTGGTATCTTGGATAAATAACTATGTTACCCTTTTTAACCAGATGATAAATCCAGGCACTGTAAAATGTCGGTGTTATTGCTCCCCATCCATGCATAAAAACAATGACAGGTGCAGATAGAGTAGTTTTTGAATCTGGTTCAAATATCCAGTACTGATTCTGCCCCCCACCATATGTAGTTACTTTAACCCCGCTGTACTGATAATCTGCACCACCAGGACCAAAATTTGGCTGATCAGGCTGGGAAGGTTTCTGTTTCTGTACTGCAAGTGACAGTGGAACTGCTGTTAAAAGAATTATCAAAACAACTGATGTGATAATAAAATAAACTTCCCATCTGTTCATAATTATTATCTTAATTTTAAATTATAAATTTTAATCTATAGGATATTTAATAGATGATAATTCAATTAGTTGAATCAATACATCAATGGTAATAAAGCATCCTTCAGAGACTTATTATTTATCCATCTTCTCAAAACCCAATTAAAGAGCTCTGGATCTTCTAAATTCCATATATGTCCGACTTTAGGAGCCATGTACCCCCTAGATATAGGAAGCGACATTATCAGATCATTCGCAGATTCTTTGATGATTTTGTAGTCTTTCTCTCCTGTCATTACAAGAACTGGTGCTTTAACTTTTTCAAGGCCATTTGGAAGTTTAAAAAGCATACTCTCTGTTAAAATCCTATCTAATGAATCATCATTAACATGAAGTGTGGATTCCTTAAACTTGTCAAAAAGATTTTTTGGCATATTATAAGTTCTCATATTAGCATTTATAAAAAAATCTGTATCTTTTACAGGTTTATATACTTTAATAGCGTAATTTAAAAGTTTTAAAAACGTTTCAGAATGCGAGCTACTACGAATCATCGTACCACTTATAAAAGCATGGTCAACTAATTTGGGAGCTTTGCTTAGAATCTGAACAATTATCTGAGCGCCCAACGACATTCCGACAAGATTTGCATTCCCATTAATGGTATGTTCATGTATTAAATCTAATATAATTTCTGCGGAATTTCCAATGGTGAAGGGCTTCACATCACTGCTAAGTCCATGCTCTGGAAGATCAGGGACAATACAGTGGTAATCACTGAAAGCTTTTAACTGATCATCCCACATCCAACCCGCCATAGCACCGCCGTGAAGAAATATAATAGTTTCAGCATTCCCTAAACCCGTTTCTTTGAAGTATAAATCCATGATAACCTCGTATAAATTTATTTATTATATATTAATAATTAGTATTTAATCCATTTAATGGAACTCCATACAGAAGGATTCTCAAATGTGACATCTCAATTTTAAAAGATTCATTTTAAATTTTAACTGCGTGTTTAGCTCATTTACATATTTAAAATGGATATACATTCTCAGAACATATATTGAAGCTAAATTAATCAACCCAAACAATGATTTAACAACCTATATAACCTTCACTCTATAAATAAAAGTTCATGGAGAGTAAACGATTCGTGCTTCTGGACATAGATTACATCACAGAGAATGATAAAGCCGTTATTAGATTGTTCGGTAAACTTAAAGGAGATGAAGAGGGTAAATCCATAATTGTCCTTGACAAAAGTTTTAAACCATACATCTACGTCGTCCCCAATGATGAAGAGCAATGCATAGAAGATTTAAACGAATTTGACGTTGAAATGGTTGGATGGGCTCGAAAAGGGTACATGGGTGAGAACAAAGATTTTCTAAAGGTTACCCTATATCATCCACAAGACGTTCCAAAACTAAGGGATAAAATTAGAAGTATTGACTCTGTAAAGGACATAATGGAACATGACATCCCATTTTACCGAAGATATCTTATAGATAAGGCCATATTCCCAATGGCCGAAGTTTTAGTCAATGGTGAATGTTTAGATAATAATTCGGTGAATTTTATGTGCGAAAGTGATGTTTGTGTATTTGAAATGAAGGGTGATCCAAAGCCAATTGATTCCGAATTCCCTGAATTGAAAACTTTGAGTTTCGATATTGAAGTCCGCAATCCAAAAGGAATGCCTCAGGCAGAAGAAGATCCTATAATCATGATAAGTTTATCAAGCAACCAAGGACTTCAAACGGTACTTTCAACCAAAAAATCATCACTCAAATTTGTTGAAACCCTTAAAACCGAGGCCCATATGCTTGAAAGATTTGTAGAGATAGTTAAATCTGAAAATCCTGATCTTTTAATAGGTTATAATTCAGACAACTTTGATATGCCCTACATTCGAGATAGAGCCACCAAGCTCAACGTGAAAATGAGAATTGGTACAGATGGATCTGGACTTAAATTTATGAGAAGAGGTTACACAAATTCTGCCCTTATCAAGGGAAGGATACATGTTGATCTCTATCTTTTAAGTCGAAGATACCTCCAACTTGATAGATACACCCTAGAAAGGGTTTACAAAGAACTTTTTGATGAACAAAAGGTGGATGTACCCGGAGATGAGATATTTGAATATTGGGATGATGGCGGTGAAAAACTTGAAACCCTCTTCAAATATTCCCTAGATGATGCTGTGTCAGTTACCAAGATAGGGGAAAAACTACTTCCATTAAGTATGGAACTAACACGTTTGGTTGGCCAGCCCTTCTTTGATATAGCCAGAATGGCAACGGGGCAGATGGTCGAATGGTACCTTATTAGGAAAGCCTATGAAATCGGGGATATGGTCCCGAACAAACCTTCGTCATCACAGTATTCAGAAAGAAGAGGCAAAAAAGCTGAAGGAGGTTATGTGAAGGATCCTGTTAAGGGACTGCACGAGAATATTGTATCATTCGATTTCAGGAGCCTTTACCCGAGTATTATAATTTCAAAGAATGTTTCCCCAGACACTCTGGTTTTACAGTGCGAAGATGAAGATTGTTACATTGCGCCGGAATTAGGACACAAATTCCTTAAAAAACCGATAGGTTTTGTTCCGTCCATAATTGGAAACATTTTAAAGGAAAGGGTAAAGCTAAAAAACCAGATGAAAGATGCTGTAAACCCTAGAGAAAAACAGGTACTTGATGTGCAACAACAGGCACTTAAACGACTTGCAAACTCAATGTATGGTGTTTACGGATATTCAAGGTTCAGATGGTATAGAATAGAATGTGCAGAAGCTGTCACAGCATGGGGAAGAGATTTTATTAAAAAAACCATGCTAAAAGCCGAAGAATATGGTTTCAAAGCTATTTATGCCGATACGGATGGTTTTTATGCAACATTTCTTCCAGAAAATGAAGACATATCTGAATAATGTTTCAGTAAGGGTAGAATATGAAACGGCTCTTTAATAATTAATGTTCAAAATGAATATTTTAATTGAAAATTAACGTAAAGTCCTGAAGGAAACAGATAGATTTTGAGGATTAAAGAATTTTTACAAACCAGTCAAAAATTCTTTGTTATACTTATAAAACAGTCTAATCTACTAAATTTCTATTATACTTGGTAATGAATCTAAAATAAAGTAAGTGAACTTAAAACCTATAGAATAACACTCTTTTAAAATTATTAGAGGATTAGAAGACTTTAAATAATAATATTATTCAGAGTTTAGAATTAATTTTTTTCCACACCATGCACAATAATTTGAACCTTTAGAGTTCTCTCTACCACAGAATTGACAAACACCCTCTATGAGGAATTCATCCCAATCTTTTTTATCAATATTAAAATTTTTAGTAAATTTTAACTTACCCCCACATTCACATTCAGAACTATAATCTTCGGGTTTTTCCCCATGTTTAAGCTTATAATAGCTTTTACATTTTTTACAAATCAAATAAGACATTCTTACACACCCATTTGGATTATATATACTTATTTTTTAGACTTTTGATAGTAGTTTTGCTTGGGTTTTGGTGCTTTTGGATTAAATTGGTTTTCATTTATCTAAGACCGTCTTCATTTATAAGCACCCGATTCAAGATATTTAATCTGCTCTCTTGGGCTGACTTTTTTAGTTTATTTAATACTTTTTTATTCTCATCATTGAACTACCACTTCAAAAATATCCAATTGAATTAGACTTAACTCATATTAATAACAATTTGGATATTTTTAATCCAAACAAACACCTTTTTCTCCTGTAATACAGATGTGTACGTTCACTATAGTTACAATATCTACCTGATCAATTATCCTCTTTTCAACTTGAGTTGATATTTCATGGGCTTCAATGAGACTTAGAACAGGATCAACCTCAATATGGAGATCAACAGATGCATAAGGTCCAGTATAATTTACTTTAATATCATGAGTCCCTGAAGTTCCATCGACAGATAAAGCAGCTGCTTTAATATCATTCAAAATAACCTCAGATGGTATTTTTCCTAAGATATTGTTCACATTATCTTTAGCCACATCAAAAGCTGTCTTCAAAACCAGAACAACTATAAGAAGAGCTACTAATGGATCTAGAATGGGCATACCAAGTTGTGAACCTACGACTCCTGCGAATATTGCAATACAAGTGAATATATCAACTCTCTGATGCTTGGCATCTGCTATTATCGCAGGGCTATTAATATTTCTACCAGTCTTAGTCATATAATTGGTCATAGTAAAGTTGATGACTATGCCTACAAGGGCCATTATCGCTGCCGTCCAACCTGGTGGAGCTAATCCTCCCCCTAATAAAAGCTTTTGATAAACCTCTGATAATATTTCAAAAGCAATAATTAAAAGAAAAATTACAGTTATAAGTCCTGCTAAAGACTCTGCTCGTCCATAACCATAAGGATGTTCAATATCAGGAGGTTTAAGCCCTATTTTAAAGCCAATAAATGCTATTGAAGAGTCTAAAATATCAGCAAAAGTATGTGCAGATTCGGCAATAAGTGCAGTACTACCAGAAAAAGTACCTACTATAAAATTAAAAATAACAAGGATAGTATTCCCAGAAATACCAACAATAATGGCTTTTCTACCACTTTTTTCCCTTTCATCAGCATCCAAAAAATTACCTCAGATATAATTTAATAATTTATAAAGTTTATTTATCTATATTAATTAAATTAATTTTATATTCGAGTTTAATTTTGTTTGGTTAACTTATTACAATGATTTCTGAAGTAAAATACTCAATTCATAATCATTCATTCAATTGGATAATATTCTATGCATAACACCCGTTATTTTCATAGAAATTTATGAAATTCGTGATAGGAATAGTCTATCAAATCTTCATTTTTAATCATGACTAGATAATAAACGAAATTTTATCCGTTTGTATTCCAATTACTCTAATATATTTTACTTCAACCATCTATATAGAATTTAATGTATAGAATTATTAATCATATACCAGTTGAGTAAAAAATTGGAAGTATAAGAATGGTAGATGAAATCCTTAGAACCAAGTTTAACAATGGTGCCAAGTCATATGACCGGCAAAGAAGTATAGTAATCCCGAATATGGATCAATTGTATACCATAATAGTGAATCTTGCTAAAAGTAATGTTTTAAGACCTAAAATACTAGATTTAGGGGCAGGAACAGGATTACTTACTGAAGAGATTTTCAAAAAATATTTTAGAGGACAATTTACTTTAATAGATATTTCTGAGGAAATGCTCAATATTGCAAAGAAAAGATTTAAAGAAAATCGCAATTTTAAATATATCCTCGGTGATTACTTAAAAATCGATTTTGAAGAATCTTTCGATATAATAGTATCATCTCTTTCCATACATCATCTTGAAGATAAAGACAAAAAAATTCTCTACGCCAAGGTCTATGAAATTCTTAATAACGATGGTATTTTCCTTAACGCTGATCAAGTGCTTGCACCAAGTTCTGAAAATGAGAACATTTACCAAAGGAATTGGTTGGAAAAGATTGAAGTTGGAACACTGAAACAGAACGAAAAAAAGATTATTATTGATAGGATGAAACATGATAAACCAGCAACCCTTGAAAATAATATTAAATGGCTAAAAAAATGCGGGTTCACTAATGTGGACGTTTTTTATAAATATTACAACTTCTGTGTATTATACGGTAAGAAAAGTTGAATAAATCTATAATATGATATTTAAGGAGGTTTAAATTGCTTAATGAAAGACTTGATGAATTTGCAAGGGAATTAGGAGCTGATTTTTTTGGAGTTGCTGATATAACTCCTGTAAAAGACTTCATTCAAAATCAGGGCGGAGATATGGTTATGGGGTATCCAAGGGCTATATCAATTGGTATAATCCTATTAGATACTATTGTAGATCAGCTCCCTCAAAGATTTGAAAGGTCAGTGGCTGTAAACTACAGACATCACACATACGATATTATTAATCTTCGTTTAGATCTGATATCCTCAAGAATAAGCAGTCTACTTCAGAAAGAAGGGTATAAAGCTCTTCCAATCCCAGCATCAGAAAGGTATGATAATAATAAGTTATTTGCAGTTTTTTCACATAAATTGGCAGCAAATATGGCAGGATTAGGATGGATAGGTAAAAGTTGCCTCTTAATAACACCTGAAGCTGGTCCCAGGGTACGTTGGACTACCGTCCTGACAGAAGCTCCCCTTAACCCTACAGGTGAACCTCTTGAAAACGGTTGTGGAGAATGCACAGACTGTGTAGATACATGTCCAGTTTCAGCCTTTACAGGAAAAAATTTTAGGGCAGATGAAAGTAGAGAAGTAAGATACGATGCAAAAAAATGTGAGAAATACTTTAAAGTAATGGAAGATGCTGGTAAAATACCTGTTTGTGGTTTATGTATCTATAATTGTCCTAAAGGTAGAAGATAGATTCAATTTTTAAATATAAATATTGGACCATTGATCAATCGGTTTGATGTTCTTCCAAAGAAATTGTCATGTTAATAAAATTATAAACTTCTTGAAGATGTTAAGATATTTAATTTTACTAATTGGAATAAATGAGATTATGAAATATGAACATATCTTTGGATATATAAGACTTAAGAATTAAATCAAATTAAGAAAAATGTTCACAACATTAATAAAATTTATCATTATATTAGAGGTGTCAAGGTGGAAAAGGCCAAAATACTGGTACAGGGAATAGTGCAAGGTGTAGGGTTTAGACCTACAGTTTATAGGATAGCTAATAGTATGAAAGTTAATGGTTATGTAAGAAACCTTGGAAATGTCGTTGAAATAGTTATTGAAGGTCAAAAAAAGGATATAAAAGAGTTTATAACTAATTTAAAAGATAAAAAACCCCCAATATCCAAGATAAACTCTATTACAATAGAATGGATTGATCATTATGAAAATGCAGAATTTCATGATTTCAAAATACTTAAAAGTTCCGAAAACTTTTCAGGATCATCAGTGATCCCACCTGACATTGCTACCTGCAATAACTGCCTAGATGAGGTGTTCAAAAATTCAGATAGAAGGAATAACTATCCATTCACAGCCTGTACAGACTGCGGTCCCCGTTTCACTGTAATAAGTTCAATTCCATACGACCGCGAACGCACTTCAATGAATGATTTTCCACTCTGCGAGGAATGTGAAGCCGAATATAAAGATCCTGAAGACCGCCGGTATCATGCTGAAGCAACTTGTTGTCCTGTCTGTGGACCTGAAGTGTTTTTATATCGTGAAAAGAATATGGAAAGTAAAAATCCTATTAAAAAAGCTGCTATGCTAATTGACGCAGGAAATATTCTTGCAATTAAAGGCATTGGAGGCACACATCTTGTTGTTAAGACAACTGAAGACTATCCAGTGCAAGAACTTAGAAAAAGACTTGGAAGATACAGCCAACCCTTTGCATGTATGTCAAAAGATGTAACAACTGTCAAAACATTTGCAGAAATTTCAGATCTTGAAAAAAATGTTTTAGAATCTAGAAGACGACCCATAGTAGTTTTGAACAAAAATGATGATTACATGCTCTCATCATACGTTTCCCCAGATCTTCATAATCTTGGAGTGATGCTTCCCTACTCTGCACTGCACCATTTACTCTTCAGTTACACGAAAGAACCAGCATATATAATGACTTCTGCAAACATACCCGGGGAGCCCATGCTTATTGAAAACAAGGAATTAATTTCCAAACTCAACGGAATAGCAGATTATTATCTCTTACACAACCGTGAAATAGTTAACCGCTGCGATGATTCTGTAGTAAGGTTCAGAGGCAATGAAATGGCATTTATAAGACGTAGTAGGGGGTATGTACCAGAACCTTATGACTTTTTTAATATAGCTGATGATTTAAACGTACTTGCTCTTGGTCCAGAGATAGATGTGACGTTTTCACTTCTTAAAGAGGGAAAATGTTATGTCTCTCAACATATAGGAGACACCACTAAATATGAAACTTTCAGATACTTGCAAAGAGCTGTGGATCATATGATGGACATAACCAAAACAGAAAACATAGATGTGGTTGCATGCGATCTCCATCCAATGTTCTTTACCACCAAACTTGCGGAGAAGATAAGTAAAGAACTCGATTCTGATATTATAAGGGTTCAACACCACCATGCTCATGCAGCAGCCCTGTGTGTTGATAATAATATTGATGAACTAATATGCATAGCTGCAGATGGTGTAGGATATGGAGATGACGGTACTGCTTGGGGAGGTGAAATACTCCTTTCACAAAGATCAAGCTACGAAAGATTGGCAAGTTTAAAGCCACAAACCATGACCGGTGGTGATTTAACAACTAAATATCCTGTAAGAATGGTTATGTCCATGTTATATGGTCACATGGATACAGAACAACTTGTTAAACTTATGAAAACAGGTTATATTGATTACTTCAAACATGGTGAGAGGGAAGTAGATCTTGTTCTAAAACAACTTCAAAATGGTTTTAACACGAGTATAACGACCAGTACAGGTAGAATCCTTGATGCACTATCGGCCACCCTTAGAATATGTGGAAAAAGAACATATGAAGGTGAATGTGCAATGAAACTTGAATCCGCTGCTTATCGTAGCAGAAATACTCTCAAAATACCTTTTGAAATTGAAATTAATGACGGAATGGAGTTTCTAAACACATCCAAGATACTAACCTCTGCTTTAGAGATGAAAGAAAAAGGGGAGAGAATAGAAGATATAGCACGTGCCTCACAAAAAGCAGTTGCACTGGGTCTTGCTGAAATGGCGATAAATGCTGCAGAGAATACAGGAGTAAAAATCATAGGTGGCTCAGGAGGAGTATTTTACAATGAGGCAATAAGTGTTGCTGTGAGTAATGCTGTTAAATCTGCAGGTTTAACATTTGTTCAACACAAAAATTCTTGCGCAGGTGATGGTTCAGTATCCATGGGACAAGCTGCAGTAGCATCTTGGAAATATAAAGACCTATAATTAGAAATTTGAATTCGTTAACACTTTCAATATGAACAAATCATAAGAAGAATTTTATTCCTTGAATTGTAACTATGACCGATTTATCAGGTTAGTTTGAGGTTCTGGTTGAGGATTATCTTCTTTAGCTTCAAGTTCTGATAGAAGCCTTTCAGCAAGTTTCTTTGCATCATCGTATTTTTTAATGAGTTTTTGAAGTTCTTCTGTAACTTCAGTTTCGCCCATATGAATTCTCCCCTCAAGTGTATAAAGTTCTGAAAATTCTTGACCTATGACGTTCATTTTTATAGCACCGGGACCTATAAAAATTTGTATCTGAATGTCCTGTGAAATGTCATAGTACTTTCTAGGTCTTCCTCTTTCGATTTTTTGGAACGAAGAACTTAAAAGTCCAAGTTCTTCCATTGCCCTGAGATGTTCTATAATAGCCTTCTGTCCCACTTCAAGTTCCTTTGATATTTCACTAACAAATCTGGGCTCGTCAGTTAAAAGGTTAATTATATCCCTTCGGGTTTTACAGCCCATTACATCGAGTATTGCTTCTAAATCCATGTCTATACCACTTAATGGTTTTATGATCTTTATGAGTTATAATTATAGGTAGTTATTTAACTAGTTGTGCGAAAGGTTTATATAACCTTTTGTAACTATAATAGTTAAAGGTTACTGTTCTTTTTATACCATATAAAAGGTGAATGAATGAATGATAAACAAAAATTAGAGAAGTTAAAAAAGGATC
>Ga0182021_10009841_pt1 | contig 11337 bp, 7 predicted proteins | sample 612E3MmetaG_FD_120493 | JGI IMG/M metagenome (GOLD analysis project Ga0182021, IMG submission 120493) | Permafrost microbial communities from Stordalen Mire, Sweden - 612E3M metaG (Illumina Assembly) | ecosystem: Environmental > Terrestrial > Soil > Wetlands > Permafrost | place: Sweden...
CTCCCGCTAGGCCAAAGACCTGCGACCGCCGACCGGGAGGCGCCGAACGCCCCGATGGCAGCCGAACTATCGATAGAAGACATCCTCGTCGGCCACTCGTCCGACCGGACGGGCCTCACCGGCTGCACTGTGGTGCTCGCGCCCGGCGGTGCGGTGGCCTCCGTGGATATCCGCGGCGGCGCGCCGGGCACCCTGGAAACGCCTTTGCTGTCGCCGTACTCCTCGGTACAGGAGCTTCACGGCATCATGCTGACCGGCGGCAGCGCGCCGGGTCTGGCAGCGGCAGCCGGGGTCACCGCATTTCTGCAAGAGCACCATTTCGGCTACCAGACGCCGTTTGCCAAGATCCCGCTGGTCAGTGCCGCGGTCATCTACGACCTGGGGCTGGGCAGCCCCGTCGCCTGCCCCAAGGCGGCCGACGCCTATGAGGCGGCCAAGGCGGCGACCTCCACCGTCGAGGAAGGCTCCGTCGGCGCCGGGACGGGCGCGACGGTGGGCAAGTTGCTCAACTTCCAGGGGATGATGAAGGGCGGCGTCGGCTTCGCCTCGGTGCAGATTGGCGGCGGGGTCACCGTCGCGGCGCTCACCGTGGTGAACGCCCTGGGCGACGTGATGGACGAGCACGGGGAGATCTTGGCCGGCGCGCGGCGCGACGGGCGATTCGTAGGCAGCAAGGAGTCCCTCCTGGCAATGGCGTCGGCGCCGGTGTTCGGGGGTATCGAGAACACCACTCTGGCCGTCGTCCTCACCGACGCGACGCTCGATAAGCTGCAGTGCGGCATCGTGTCGCGGATGGCCCACGACGGTTTCGCCCGAGCCATCGACCCCGTCCATACCCCAAGAGACGGAGATTGCGTGTTCGCAATGGCTACCGGCCGCAAGCCGGGCAACGTGTTCCAGGTGGGAGTAGCGGCCGCAGACGCGGTGGCGGCAAGCATCCGCCGGGCAGTGCGGGCGGCCGAGAGCCTGGGAGGCGCCTTGTCGGTGAGCGACCTGCCGGTCACGCAGCGGAGCGGCGGCGCCGCAGAAGGCGGCAGCGCGGACAGGGCTACGCCGTCGGACGGGACGGTCGGGCTCTGATGGCCGCCATCCGTTGCTTCGACACCGTGGCCGGCCTGCGGGCCGAGCTCGACGCGGCCCGGGGGACAGGCGCCACCATCGGCTTCGTGCCCACCATGGGCGCGTTGCACGAGGGTCACCTGTCGCTCGTCCGGGCGGCACGGGCGGAGAACGACGTGGTGGTCGTCTCCATCTTCGTCAACCCCGCGCAGTTCAACGTGAGCGAGGACCTCAAGAAGTATCCCCGCGACCTGGAGCGCGACCTCCAAGCGGCCGCCGGCGCCGGCGCCGATCTGGCGTTCGCGCCCACCGACTCCGAGATGTACCCGGCCGGGTTCGCGACCTGGGTGGACGTGGAGGGGCTCACCGAAGGCCTCTGCGGTGCGGCACGGCCGGGGCACTTCCGCGGCGTCTGCACGGTGGTCACCAAGCTGTTCGACATCACGCAGCCCCATCGCGCCTATTTCGGGGAGAAGGACGCCCAGCAACTGGCCGTCATCCGCCGGATGGCGCGCGACCTGGACATACGCCTGGAAGTCGTGCCCTGCCCGACGGTCCGCGAGCCGGACGGCCTGGCCATGAGTTCCCGCAACGTCCGGCTGACGCCGGAGCAGCGGGCCCAGGCGCCGGCGCTCTACCGGGCGTTGACGGCGGCCCGGACGGCGGTGGAGAACGGAGAGCGCGACGCCGCTCGGCTGAAGGCGGGTATCTGCGCCGACCTGGCCGACGCCCACCTGGCGCAGATCGACTATGTGGAGATCGTGGACACCGATGACCTGAAGCCGGTGACCGTCATCGGCGGCGCGTGTCTCATCGCGGTGGCGGCGTTCTTCGGCGGGGTGCGGCTGATAGACAACGTGACGGTGAGAACCTAGGCCGAGGCTCCGAAGGGGCCCGACGAAGGCGGAAAGTCCTTCGCCCGCTCCGCGAGCAGAGCCACCGGCCGGTGCCCGACCCTCAAGGCGAACCCCGATGCTGCCGACCATGCCCCTGATGGGATTTTTGTCCTCGGGGTTTCGATCACATTCAGGAAGAGGAAGATCCGTGCGGACGAGTTCGGGCTTGGGGGGCGGAGAGAAGGCCCTCGCTGGCGGGGTCGCGCTCGTGATCCTTGCGATCGCGGTCGTGATCGGTCTCTATGGATCGGGTGTACTGTCCACTCCGCCGTCTCACTTCGTTGGTTTCGCCGTCGCGAAGGAATCGCAAAAGGGCTCTCCGTCCACGGCCTCTCCCGCGTCGTCCGATCCCGCTCTCGACGCGGTGAAGGCGACGGTAGCGGAGCGGGAGAAGGCTTGGAGGCTCTGCTCCGATCGATCAAACAGACGGGGCAAGACAAGACAAGCGAGCTGGCTGGTTTCTTGTTTGGTTCACCAGACGAGGTGATCTCGGAGGCAGAGTACTACCAGAGCGGCGGACCGGCAGAACCGCGAAGCGTCTCGGGTACTCCGACAGCGCCGACCATCCAGCGCATCGAACTGGATCCAACCAGAGACATGGCCAGCGTCATCGAGACGGACGAGGTCGAGCTATCGGGAGGAGTCCACTCGCAACGCCTTCTCATGCAGACCTGGCTACTAAGCTACGGTGGGTGGTATCGAAATGCTGCCCCAACGCCCTACTGGTCGGGCGGCCAGGGCAAGCGGCCTGTGTATCAAGGCACGCAGGTCGACTCTATGGTCTGGGCGATCGATCACATTCAAGAGCTTCCTGGCAAGTCGGCCGGCATCGACAACGGTTCGCTCCTTGTTGTCTTCCTGGACGTGCTCAACCAAGACCAACTGACCCTGTTCCCGAGCGACTACACGCTTCGCCTGTATGGTCCGGATGGCGCCGTGTATGACGTCTCGTCGGTCGCGGACTCGATCGCCCCCGGTTCTCAGCAGGCCCTCGCGGCCCCACTAGAATCGGGCGAACATCGCAGCGGCATCGTCGCGTTCGAGGTCCCCGATCATCTTGACCTTCTGAGCCTGCAGTTCGAGGTCGTTCCCGCTACGAGCGTACCGGGGCTCGAAGACCAGTCGGGGGCGGTGTAGCAGGAGGGAAAGGAGACCGTGCTGAAGGCGACAGGCATTTTTCAGCTCATAGGCGTGTTAGGCAGCCTATTCCTCATTTTCGCAGTATGCGCTGGTTGCGGCACCATGCCGTCCCGGGCCACCTCTTTGCCATCGAGGACCGGCGTGAGCACAGTCGGCCGTAATGCGGGCTCGGTCGTCCTCCCGGGTTCGATCACATCCACAAGCGTATCTGTAGCTCCGGCGAGTTCGCACCCAGTGAAAGCCGGCACGCCCCACGCTTGGGCGCTGGCGGCAACGGCTCTTCTTACTCACGCGAACGGGGGCAGTGACGAGTTGCTGGGCTTCGCGCCGGTGACCAGCCAGGTCGTGCAAGCCGAGGAAGAGTCGCTCAAGGAGTGGTGGGGGGTCAACAATCGGGAAGACTTGCTGGCGATGCTGCAATGGGTGGACCAAGGCGGTCACCGACAGGAATGGGACCGGGTCACCGCCTATCTTGCGAGCCTCGATCCGAGTGAACTCTCGCAGGTTATCGCCAAAGCGGCGACCGACGAAGAGCTGAAGCACCAGATCGAAATGGTACGTCACTATGCCCCGCTGCTCGGAGCAAAGAGTCTCCTCGGGTGGGACTACTCACGCTACATCTTCCTCTGCCGCTGCGGATACGCCTGTGGCTACCTAACGGAGACGGAGGCATGGGATCGGATAATGCCGGTAGCAGCTATGCTTCAGAAGACGTTCTCATCGTGGCAGGAGTTGGGAGAGAATTATCTGATCGGTCGGGAATTCTGGTCTTACGATGAGACGTTGAAGACCGGGGGGGCGATGCGCGAGACCTACCGCTCTCTTCTTTCGGATTGCAGCAGCCCATGGAAGGCGAACGCCTGGGGCATGAAGCTGGGGGATGGCAAGTCTCCGGGCAGCGCTTAGCACGCCGGCCCGCGCCAGCCAGGGACTCACAGGTCTTGCCCCCTTGTAGGGTGTGCCTTCGGTCTAGCGTCTTCGCTTCTCAGTGAGCACGACCCGTCATGCGTCGTAGCTCGTCTCTCAAGAAGGCTGCGTGGGCCAGGGAGTGAGGCCGGGCGAGTACAAGGCGGAATGCAGCCGGGAGGCACCACTTCGACCCGGACCTCAATCGGCGGGTGCTCCGTACCCATCCCGCTCAGCCGATCCCCAAATGCAACGCATGGCGAAGCATGAACGGCCGGAGTTGCCAGGCCCAGGAGGTCTCGACCAAGTCCGGGTTGTTGCAGGCGGTGCATGAGTCCGCTCGTGCCACCATCGCTCGATACTGCGGCTGCCGCACGAGTCCGGCCAGGGATGTCCCACCGTCCCGAAGGTCGCTGAAGCTGGCCAGGGTCGATTCCCGCCGGGTGCAGTCTCGGACGGACCCATCGGCCTTCACAGTGAGGATGGCGTGCGGGGCGCTACACGTGTAGGACTGCAAGCCCGGGTCATGCCACAGGAGATCCAGATACCGCTCGCTGCAAAGCAGCGGATAGCCGGCGACCTGAAGTTCGCGGGCTAGCTGGGCCTCCTCCTTCAATTCCGCATGACCAAGAGCCAGGCTGCTTCTCGACTCGCTGAGTCCTCCTGCCAACATCACCCCGGTTTCCATGGGACAGAAGTACAGGCCGGCCTGCCATCGCTTGGCCACCGGGGCTACCCGGCGCAGGGCGCCGGGGTTGAGTCGGGAAAGCACCGTGTTGACGAGCAGGCGTGGGCGCAAAGGATCGTGGTGAACGTGGGTCATGAACCGGTCGAGCCGCGCATACAGGCCGGGAAGCGAGCGTAGGTGGTCGTGTGCTTCACCCACATCGTCGAGGCTCACGATGAGCGTGTGGACCCGGCCCCGCAGATCCGGCCAGCGATCGGGGAGCAGCGAGCCATTGGTGATCAACGCGACCGACAGTCCACCGGCGTTGGCCACCTCCAGCAACTCGGGCAGATCCGGTCTGAGCAGGGGTTCGCCGCCCCACACAACGAGCTGAGGGAACCCCGCGGATCCCGCCGCCCGGTAGAGCCAGCTCACCTCTTCGGTGTCAAGCTCCACCAAACCGGCACCACTCGTCTCATCGACCTCAGCGCGCCATGGGCACGTCTCGCAGCGCGCGTTGCAGCGACGGGTGATCAAGTGGCTGAGGATGAACGGCCGGCCCTCCAGTCGGGCATGGGCCAAACGCCATGCGAGCCGAAGATCCGAACGGGTTTTGGAGTCCCAAGGGGCCATACGGAAGCTTACACCCGCAGCTTGGGGCGTTCGTCGGCGCGGGGGAGAGCTACGTCGAGGGCGGGGATGCGGTCGTTGTGGTCGGCGGCACGCGGGCGATGGTGATGCTCACGGTGCTGCCGATCTTCACCTGGACTCCCGCGGCCGGCTGCTGATAGATGCATAGCCCCGGCCTGAAGTTCGGCGTCGGCAGGTTGATGACCCTCGCTTTGAGCCCATACTGGGCGAGTTCAGCCTTCGCCTGGGACTGGGTGAGTCCGAGTGCAGCCACGGCCGGGACCATCACGGTGGTCGGGCCCGGGGCGTTGCTCACTTCGACCGTCACCGCGGTGCCGGGCTGGACCCCGGTACCGGCCGCGGGGCTTTGGCCTACCACGGTGCCTCCAGGCAGTTGAGAGGCTACCGGCTTCACGGTGGCAGTGAGATGCATGCTGCTGAGCGCCGTGAGGGCGGCTTCCTGGCTCATGCCCGATAGAAGCGGGACCGTCACGGTGTTGGTAGCGCTCGCCACGGTGATCGTCACGATGGTGCCGGCATCCACTTGCATGGTGGCGTCGGGATTCTGCCGAAGGACGGTGCCGACAGGCTGGGCGCCGCTGACTTCGGTCTTGGTCGCGACAACCAGTCCGGCCGCCACGAGCTTGGCGGCCGCAGTCTCCTGGCTCATTCCCACGACGCTCGGCACGTCGGTCCGGCCGGTACCGGAGGAGATCCAGTAGCCGATGATCCTGCCCTTTTCCAGCTTGGCGCTCTGTTGCGGATCCTGGCGGACCACGACATCCTGGGCTAGGTCGGCCGACGGCTGCACGCCTTCCTTCGTGTACCGGAAGCCGGCCGCCTTGATCTTCGCCATGGCCTCGTTCTCGCTCAGCCCGACGACCCCCGGTACGCTGGCGAGTTGCGGCCCGCCGTTGTTCCGGTTGGTGAGCATGACGTAGGCAGTCCAAACCACGGCTACGGTGACAACAATGACGATGATCCACGGCCACGTTCTGCGCGGGCGGCCCGGGTGTTCATCGGACTCGACGATCGGCGCCCGTGGGTCGGGCGGGAGCTGGCGCATCAAGGTGCCCGGGTCCGGGCTTGTGGCGACAGACGCGGAAGCCATCACCCGCACGGCTTCTTCGGCGAAGGGATTCGGCACCATGGCCGGTTTGTCTCCCTTGTCCGGGCTCCGATCATCCACCATGGCCTCGTTGATGAGACCAGGGTCCACCGGCTGTTCACCTAGCTCACGGGCCGCCTCGCCGGCCGGGCTGACGGGCTCGAGATCCTCGGGCAGGAGCGGCTTGGGCGTCTGCGGTGCCCGCGGTTGATGCGGCGGCGTCAGGGAATCCTGTTGGCGTTTGGTCCGGGTGTGTCTTGTGACACGCATCCAGTACCCTTTCCCCTCCTCGTCCCAGACACAGAAGAGCACACCCGCTGTGCGGACCCGGCCTGGCGCCGGGACATCGAGCAGAGGGTGCTTCTGATTTTAGCAAGTGAGGGCGCACTGAAAATGCGGACGTGCTGCCTCGCGCAGTCTGGGGTCGTCAGTATCGGGACGGACATGTGTGCGGTGTGCAAAGCGCCGGCTATCCCAGAGCCCCCACGCGCTGATAAGCTGGGCTCGGCTATGCGAGGCCGAGTGGGGAGCGAGGATGCCCCTCCCCGGAGTCAAGGGGACCGCTCCCCGAGCCGACACTCCCTAACAGTGAACCATGGGCGGGAAAGCCTGTCCCGTTCCGGAGAACCTCTTGACGCTACGATGGAAAACCTATCTCCTGGTGGGGGTGACGCTGCTCGCGGCCGTCCTTGCCGTGTATGTGGTCTCGCATACCGTCTTCTTGCGAGGCTTCACCAGCGTCGAGCACGCGCAGATGCAGGATCAGGTGAAGCGCGCTCAGGCGGCCGTCGCCCAGAACCTGGCGGAGCTGGACGCCGACTGCTTTAGCTACGCCAGTTGGGATGACACGGTCGCTTTTCTCAGAACGGGCGATCAGTCCTACATCGAAAACAACCTGCCTGACTCTTTCTATACCGGGTACAAGGCCAACCTGGCCGTCTTCGTAAAGACGGACGGGACTATCGTGTACGGTAAGGGCTACGACCTCCAGAAAGGGCGGCTCACCGCGATGCCCGCCGGTCTGGCCACGTATCTGACAGCCGATGGCCTTCTCGTTCACTTCTCCAGTGTCGCCGGCAAGACCTCGGGCATCCTGATGCTTCCCGAGGGTCCGATGCTCGTCACCTCGCAGCCCGTCCTCACGAGTGATGGCACGGGCCCGGCGCAAGGAGCGGTCCTATTGGGGCGATGGCTTGACGCCGACCGGGTCGCAGGCCTGGCCGCTCAGACTCTGCTCACGCTGAACCTCTTCCGAGCCGACGCCGCAGGGTTACCTGCCGACGTACGGCAGGCCGTGGCCTCAACAGGGCCCTCGACGACCGCCATCGTCGCTCACCCGGACACCCATACCGTGGCCGGGTACGCGGTCCTCGACGACGTCTTTGGCAAGCCGGCCCTGGTGTTGCGTGTTAGCACGCCCAGGGACGTCTATGCCCAGGGTTCTGCGAGCGTCCGCTACTTCATCTATGCGTTGATCGGCATAGTCCTGGTCTTCGGCCTTGCGATGAGCCGGGTCTTGGAGCGCTCGGTGCTGAGCCGATTGAGCCGCCTCACGGCGTCCGTCCGGGGCGTCAGATCGGGCGAGTGCAAGCTGAACCCCATCGTCTTGACGGGCAAGGACGAGCTCTCGCAACTGGCTCAGACGATTGACTCTGGGTTCCGCGAGCTCGACAGTAGACGGGCGAAGCTCGAGCTAAGGCAAGAGGAACTGATCAGGAGCGAAGAGCATTTCCGGGCGCTCATCGAAAACTCATCCGACCTCATCGCAGTCTTGGACGGCGAAGGGATCCTTCAGTTCCAAAGCCCCTCCTCGGAGCGGATCTTGGGGTATCGCCCTCAAGAGCTCCAGGGCAGGAACATCTTCGACCTTGTTCATCCCACCGACGTGTCGGCCGCCCGGCAGGCTCTAACTCGGCAAGTCCGGAGAGAGTGGGAAGCTTCCCTTACGCTACAGACCCGCGTCCGCCATAAGGATGGTTCGTGGCGAACGCTGGAGATGTCAGCCAGGGCACTTGACGGGCCGCCGGGCGAGCCTCTGTGCATCGTCAACTCACGAGACATCACCGAGCGCGTGAAGGCCGAGCATGCTCTGCGGGAGAGCGAAGAGCAATTGCGTCAGGCCCAGAAGATGCAGGCGGTAGGCCAACTGGCCGGCGGCATCGCCCACGACTTCAACAACCTGCTCACCGCCGTCATCGGCAACAGCGACCTTGTCCTTCAGACCTTGGCCCCCGAGGATCCTAATCGGGAACTGGTGGCGGACATCAAGGAGGTGGGGGAACGAGCCGCCGGCCTCACCCGCCAGATCCTGGCCTTCTCCCGCCAGCAGATGCTCAAGCCGGAGGTGCTTTGCCTGAACGAGGTGGTCACGGGGCTGGAGCCGCTGCTGCAACGGACTCTGGGCGAAGACGTCCGGGTGCGCGCTGTCCTGGCCCGGGATCTGGATCATGTCGAGGTGGACCCGAACCAGATGGGGCAGGTTCTCATGAACCTAGCGGTCAACGCTCGCGATGCCATGCCGGACGGGGGCGAACTGGTGATCGAGACCGCGAACGTTGATCTCGATGGCGCATATTGTGGCGTTCACGCAGAGCTCAAACCGGGCCGCCACGTGCTTCTCGCTGTCTCCGACAACGGCAGCGGCATGGACGAAGAGACCAGATCCAGGGTGTTCGAGCCCTTCTTTACCACCAAGGAAGTAGGGAAAGGCACCGGCCTGGGCCTTTCGACCGTCTTCGGCATCGTGGAACAGAGCGGAGGCAGCATCTCCGTCTACAGCGAGCCGGGGAAGGGCAGTGCTTTCAAGGTCTACCTACCGGCCCACGGGGCGGCCAAGGTCCCTGAAGACGATCAGTCATGCGAGCATATGCCCCAAACGGGCACCGAAACCGTTCTGGTGGTGGAGGACGAGGCTCCAGTGCGCCAACTGCTGGTTCGCATCCTTTCCCGTTCGGGCTACCGGGTGCTGGATGCCGCTTCGGCCGCGGAGATCGACGGCGTTCTTGGAACGGACGAGCCGGTCCTTGATCTGCTCATCACCGACATGGTTTTGCCCGGAGGAAAAAGCGGTCGGGAGGTAGCGGCGGATATTCGGGAGCGTCGCCCCGGTGTTCCTGTCATCTTCATGTCCGGCTACACGCGCGACTCCGCGGTGTTCAACGGCAGCTTGGGTGAAGATGCCGACTTCCTCGAGAAGCCGTTCACGCCGGGTGTGCTCCTCGAAAAAGTCAGAGCGGCACTGGATAAGGGATCGGCGATGCGCGCTCTATTCGACCTGGAGGCTCATTCGCCGGCGTGATCCCCGCGAGATCGATGTAGACGGGCTCCGACCCGTTGGAACATGAGCAGGGACAACCGCCGTCTTGGGGAATACTGTGTGTGGTAGTTCTCCGCTGCGAAGGGAGCCCCGGATGAGAAGCCTCGTGGTCCGCATCGTGCCAGGTCTGATCGTCGTCGCCGGTCTTCTCCTCTTGAGCGCGTGCGGAGGAGGCGGTTCTTCGTCGACCACAGTCACTGCGGGTACGTCGACAAGCCTGGCGGTGTCGACGACCGCTGAGAGTTCCACCTCCTCGACGAGCGCTCCCTCGCCGACCACTACGAAGCGGAGCACCTCCTCTACAACTTCGTCCTCGACCACCAGCACGACGCTGCCCAAGATCATTCCGGGTGTTCCCACGGTGAGCCACACGGACACGAAGTACGGGTTCTCCTTCCAGCGGCCCAAGGACACCACCTTCTTGTTCAAGGGGTTCGAGGGATATCTTCCGCTCACCAAGACCCCCCTGGTGGCGGTGATGCTTCCGCCCGCTCTCTTCAAGAAGACGAACCTGGTCGAGGCCGGGGTATATGTCGGGGTGAGTTCGGCCCCCGCCGCGACGGCGAAATGGAAGGTGCCGGTGTCCGGCTCAGGGGAAGTGGCGAAGGGGACGACCGCCGTCAACGGGGTCACCTTCGCTATCTTCACCTCTTCCGAGGGCGCTGCCGGGAGCGTCTACGAGGAGAGGACCTACCGCACGGTGCACAAGGGTGTCTGTTTCGAGATCACCGAGCTCCTTCATTCCGCGCAGCTTGGCAACTACACACCGGGGTCGGTGGTCCAGTTTGACAAGGTGAAGTTCGGGGGCTACCTCGAAGCGATCGTCGATAGCTTCACGTTCAAGTAGGGGACAGCCGGGGCACGCGTCCGGGAACGGCGGCACGGTCGAGCGCTGAGGCGGACTCGCCGGGCAGTCACTTTCGCCCCCTTACGGCGACCTCACACGGCCGGGCGTAGGATGCAACCAGCACAACGACCGGAGTCTCCTTGGTGCGTACGTCGAATGCCGGCAGCCGAGACTCTGGTCGATGACATAGCGGAGCGGCGCCGCTCATCGCATCCACAGCCGGTAGCGAACGTTACAGGTTAACCCCAGTCCGTCATGGCCTGGATCTCTGGGGCCACTTTGAGTTTCTCGAGGGCGTTGGCCTCGATCTGGCGGATGCGCTCGCGGCTGACGTTGAAACGGGAACTGATCTCGGCCAGCGTCCGGGGATGCTCGCCCTTGAGACCGAACCTCAGTTCGACCACCTTGCGCTCGCGCTCGTCCATCGTTTGCAGCACCCGGTCGAGGCTCTCGTTGGCGATGATGCCGTTTACCACGTCAGCGGGATCCGAGGTGGTCTGGTTCTGGATGAAGTCGCCGAGTTCGGCGTCGCCCTCGTCGCCGACCGGCGTCTCGAGGGAGGTGGTGCGCTGCGCGATCTTGCGTATCTCCGGGACTTCCTGCGGATCGATGCCCAGCTCGTTCGCCAGTTCCGCGTCGGTGGGTTCTTTGCCGGTCTCCTGGAGCAGCTTGCGCTCGGTGCGCACCATCTTGTTGATCTTCTCGATCATGTGCACCGGGATGCGGATGTTGCGGTCCTGGTTGGCGATGGCCCGGGTGATGGCCTGC
>Ga0182021_10009843_pt1 | contig 11335 bp, 5 predicted proteins | sample 612E3MmetaG_FD_120493 | JGI IMG/M metagenome (GOLD analysis project Ga0182021, IMG submission 120493) | Permafrost microbial communities from Stordalen Mire, Sweden - 612E3M metaG (Illumina Assembly) | ecosystem: Environmental > Terrestrial > Soil > Wetlands > Permafrost | place: Sweden...
AATTGCTTGAACTGTGACGTTATCGTGAATTAGTTGGAGAGTTTTTTCTCCCAGTGCGTGCCATAGGAGTTTTCCTCTGCCGCTGGGCGGTCTGATTGATTCGTAGACTTGGGTAAGCCACTTGTAGTCCTTCTCGTACGCTTTTAGCATCGGATCTGGAGATATTGCTTCCCAATGTTGGCTAAGATATGAGTAGTCTGCCGCGAACTTGTCTCGCATTTCGTCTGTTGGCAAGCAGTCTTGTGCTGCTAGTAATCCTTCGTATCCTTCCACCGTTCTATCTATGTTTTTAAAGTGGTCGAGGCACATGGACATTGCGTGTGGGAGTTCTGCTTTTATTTGGTCTATGTTTGACACTATTTGTTGCATTTCTTTCAAATCGAAGTCGAGAGCTTGGGCGACGTTGTCGAAGACACCGATGTAGTCTACAATTAGTCCTCGGTATTTACCTGGGTAGGGTCTGTTTACTCTGCATATGGCCTGTAGTAATGTGTGGTCTTTCATGGGTTTGTCTAAGTACATGACTTTGTTTATTGGAGCGTCAAATCCTGTTAGAAGTTTTGCCGTGACAATGAGTAGTTTTAGGGGGTCTTTTTTGTCTCTGAATCTGTTCAGTAGTTTAGCTTCTTCATCCTCAGACATAGCGTTTTTCTTCAGCCACTCTAATTCGCTAGAGGCGACAGTCATGTCAACTGCGGTTTCTTCAGGTGCAATGTGTTTGTCGAGTTCTTGTTTGTATAAATCGCATGCCTCTCGATCATACACGACTACTTGACCCTTGAACCCGTTTGGCTCAATCTTTTCTTTAAAATGCTTGGCGATGTCTTCGCATACTTTTTGAGGCCGGCTTTTTCCAAGAACCCATAATCAAAGACGTTACCGCTTACCTTAAAGTCATAAGTAACCCGCTGGAAAACAATGTGGAAATTGTCAGGATTCTTAACCGAAACAACTATGGCATTAAGCAGATTGAGATATGCAAATTCAACTGCTACGCAGATCAAAATAACCTTTCATTATACGAGGTCTTTGACCATCTGGGCGAGTTAGATGTGGATAAATTCAAGTTCCTTCAAGTCAAACAGACCCTTTCTGACTTAATTGGCTGCAAAACGAGAATTCGAACACTTAACCTTATTCACAGCTTGCTTTTTGAACGTGAATTCTACAAATACGAAATCGCACTCCAAAACAACCGAAACATAGCGTTCCTCAACCAGTTCTACGAGTTTGCAGAGGAATTCAACAGCATCTATCCTGATAAGGACATAGAAGACTTCACAGAGTATCTCTCGTTTGCCTCTAACTTTGAAATTGAAGAAAAAAACCTTGAAGAACAAGCTGTAATCATCTCAACCATCCATGGCGTCAAAGGTATGCAGTACCCTGTGGTCATAATTCCTGATCTTGTCGAGCGAAAAATGCCTACAACCTATCAGAAAGACAAGTTTGCCATACCTTTAGAATTACTCAAGGGTGTGCAATCAAGTTTTGATGAAAAAGAACTTCATCTGCAAGAGGAAAGAAGACTATTTTATGTAGCATTAACCAGGGCAAAAGATAGACTAATAATTACTTACGCTAAAAGATACGGCGAAAACAAAACTGATTCTAAACCCTCAAAATTCCTCAAAGAACTAGACTACCAACATAACGAAAGCATAGATTTCCAGCAAACTGACCCTCAAGAGCTCTCTGCTGAATCTACAACAGAAGAAAACCAAACGCAAACACGCCTCCTAAAACAAGTAATATCCAATCTGGCAACTGGAAAATTCACCGAAGCCCTCGAAAACGTGCTCTTATACGCTAAATCAACAAACAAAAACCTTGACGTCAAAGCTGAGTTAATAGGTAAACTAAAAGAACCCAACTACTCAACACTGCAACAAGCTGTTGAAGAGCCTGTTACAGTATCCGAAAACCATGTGTTTAGCGTTTCCCAATTTGTAGGCTACAAGAAATGCCCCAGGCTCTACCAGTACCGCCATGTCATGAAAATTCCAGAGAAACCCCGCTACTACTTTGATTTCGGCTCCTCACTGCACAGCATCGCAGAGCAACTAACCCGGATACAAAAAGACGGTAAAGCCATCAACGAAGATGTTGCTGAGGAGCTTCTCGCCAAGTTCTGGGATCCAAAAGGCTACAAATCCAAGATTGATGAGCAACGCGATTACGCTGAGGCGAAGGCGATCTTGAAGGTTTTCCTCGAAGAGCAGACTAAGAGCAAGACGGAGATTGTTGATATTGAACGGTGGTTTGAAACCTCAATTGGCGACATACGGCTAAGAGGGCGGATCGACCGCATCGACAAAGATGGATCCAGCTACACAGTTGTAGACTACAAGACAAGCAAAAAAGCGAGCTCTCTTAACGAACTCAAAAAAGACATGCAACTGCTGGTTTATGCACTTGCTGTCAAAGAGATCTACCCTGGCGACAATACATTGAAAGTGGGAAACTGGTTCTTACGATCTAACGAGAAAGTGTTTTTTGAACCTGAAAAACAAGCCATAGACGCTATGCGAACAGAGATTGCTGAGATGGCGGCAAAAATCAAGGCAGCAGCATTTGAACCCAAAAAAGGAAGCTGGGAATGCACCCAATGCGACTACCATTGCCTATGTGACTGAGAGGGTATAGAAGTGGAAAAAATCGAAAGTGATTTATGGTCTCGAGGGTTCCGTCAGAATCAAAACAACAATTGGACTAAAGAAAGTAAAATTGTTCAAATCGCTCACTACTCGCAATTTCAAAATAACGGCATTAGAGTTTCATGGAAAGAAACTTGGAAAGATTACTTTGCCTTAATCTTTGATTACTCCTCGGGAGGAGGACCAATTTGCGTAGTGCCCGCTCAAGTATTTTTTAGCTCACGATTTGTTAGTGAAAAAAGGCAAATGCCCTCGTACCGGAACAGTGGATTCTGCTGGTCACAAACATTCAAACTTAGAGATGAATTACCTCAGCTTATCTTGGGGTATAAAGACAGATGGGATATACTTGATGCAAAAACAGGAGAACAGTTAATTCAACAAAAGTCGTTGACTTCTGAGTCGCACGTGCCTTCAACTCCTCTAAAAGCCCCTGACAAAGACACCTCCTCAAAAGATATTGAAAAACAAATTAATGAGAAACTACAAAAAAAACTCAATGAACTCTCTTTAGGCGAACAGAAAATAATATCAGATGTCTGGAATAACAAGAACAATTACATAAAATGGCCTAAGCAAAACATCCTGTTAATTCCGGGCCTAATTAGACCTAAGGGTGGATTCCATAAATACTCACCTGAATTGACACGAAAATTCAAGGAAAAAGGACTTCCAATTGATTCCAGAACTAACGGCCCGGCAATTATGTCTTACTTGTTGGCTGGTGGGGAACGACCCAACCGTAGAGATAGCAACAATGAATGGACAATCCACCATATTTACGACGGCAAGTTTGCAATAGAAAATGGTAAACCGTCTGTTAGAGCAGTGAATCATGGGGATCATTTCACGCAATCAGCGGGTTTAGTGGCTATTCATCCTATTGCTAATGCGCTGGCTGACGAATACTTCTATTTCGCTTGGATGCTTAGGCATGAATCCTTCAAACGGTTCGGATACGACCCCGACAATGTTTTCTTGAAAAAATAGAAACTTAATTTAGAACTGACTTAAACATCTTCATTACTTGGGTATGTCTTGATTCTTCTATAGTCATTATGCGTTTCATTAGGAAATTTTTCCATTTTTCTTCTTTGTAAACCTGAACAAAGACCACGTGATATCCATTCTTTCTGTAAATTTCCTTTCGATATTCGTAGGGTATGTTTTCTGATCCGCAAACTTCAATGTACATGCCCAATTTTGGAAGGTAGAAGTCTGGGGTCCACACTCTGGGACGCTCTTTGTAATCGTAAACAAAAATTGGCGACTCGAAAACCCAGTATAGACCTAATTCTTTGAGGAAGTCGGCTACTTGTTTTTCTGATTCAGTCATTTCTTCAAAGACAGAATTCTGCATTTCCTGCACCTGAGAACAATTGTTCCTCTTATGTTGCTACGAATAAATATCGCTTATGAAGACAGAATCACTATTCCAATTAGCACTATATTTTATCAAGATTGACGAAAATATCTACAACGAAATTTTTAATCAAATTCTCTCTTATGCCTAGACCTCTGTGGAGTAACCTAATCGCACCCTTCCATTCGTCAACTGTTTTAGGTCCATTTATGTCGGTGTCATTTATGAAGTAAACAAATGAGTCCTGTCCCACCAAACATACATTTTCTGCGGAGCGTCTTTCATTTTGGGAATAAACTTTTTAAGGATCTGCTGTTTACACTTTTTGCAGCGGTTAAAAAAGTACCGTAAGGGTGCCTCTCTAAGTTTCAAGTAAATCGAGGCTTGGATTGCCGGGATGGGAAGAACCTATCGTAGGGATGAACCGCAGGAACGAAAATTGGAAAATAAAGAACTAAAAATAGGCATAGTAGGGCTAGGGAAAGTAGGAACTGCCCTCAAATATCCGTGTAAGTTTTTTTACAAACAGGTTTTTTGTTTTGACATCGTTGGCAAGTACGATTGGCCACCATTGCTCGGTTCCGACGTGGTTTTCACATGCGTTCAGACACCTCAAGGCTCTGATGGCAGGTTGGATTGTAGGCAAGTCGAAGAAGTACTGACAAAACTCGACAACGACCACTACGAAGGTATAGTGGCCATAAAAAGCACGGTGCGAGTAGGCTTCATGGAAAAAGCTTGCGACTTACACCCATACCTTCGACTCATTTACAATCCCGAATTTTTGAGAGAAAAAAGCTCCTTGCAGTGGACAATAGATCCAGATAGAATTGTGGTTTCCGGTGATTCTGAAGATGCAAAAACGGTTCGATCAGTTTATGTTTGGGCTGAAAATGCAAAAACGATAATCACGGACTTTCGATCTGCAGAAATTGGCAAACTTGCGCATAATGCCCGTATTGCAACAATGGTTTCCTTTACGAACGAAATGGAAAGAATCTCGCAAGAATTTGGCGCAAACCCCGAAGATGTGATGGACATAGTCTCTTCAGATCGCCGAGTAATGTCAAAAGAACATCTGAAGCCAAACTTAGGTCCTTATTCCGGTAAATGTGTTCCAAAGGATAGCAAAGAGCTTATGAATGCCTCAAAATCTGAGTTCCTTAAAGCAGTTGAAAATGTCAACGAAAAAACCAAACTCAGATACTGCAGCACTGGATACACGGAAGAACCAAAGCAGAGACCTCAGAAAGAAGTTAGAGTTGTGGCCATAATTCCTACAAAAGCTCGGCGATCACAGCTGGAAAAAGCAATAATGACTGTAGCGGGTCAAACTCGACAACCAGACGAATTAATCATAATTGGCGAAGACGAAGCCGATTTCCCGCTCGATAAAACGACGATAGAAAGCAAATTTGGCAAGACAAAAATACATTGGCTTTTGAACAGTCGAACGCAGAATCTTTCTGGCGCCATAAACACTGCAAGTCAATTCTTACTAAGCCAAGAACGCGACCCATCAAACACATACCTTGCACTTTTAGATGATGATGATGCCTGGGAATCAGAATATCTGCAGACAGTTTGCGAACAAGCCACCAAAGAAAGAAAAGACCTCATTATTTCTGGTCTGATTCGCCACAGTACGAATGATGACGAAGGCATCAAACAGACCATACCTGATCAACTAAACCAAAAAATGTTCTTGACGGGCAATCCTCACATCCAAGGATCAAACCTCTTCGTGAAAATGAGCACTTTTCTGAAAGCGGGAGGGTTCGATGAAAACCTGCCCAGCACCACAGACAGAGACTTCATGATTAGGGTTCTGGACTTGGGAGACACGACTTATTCATGTATTCCAAAACATTTAGTTCATCATTATGCTAACTCGCAAGAACGTCTTTCCGCTTACGGATCTAAAGTCAAAATCATTGCGCTAACTCGCTTTCTGCAAAAATACGAACCAAGAATGACTGCCCAAGAAATTGTGCAAAACAAACAAAGAGCCAAAAAGCTATTCGGATGGACAGAAAATGTTCAAAACAAACAAGAGAAATCACATTCAAACATTCTAGCTCCTCGAGTAGAAAAAACTAAACACAAATTTCACCTAGTCATAGGATTCACTGCATCTTACATATCGTGCGCATCAAAACTCTTGCAAGACATAAAAGACTTCCAGAAAAATTTTCCATTGCCTATTTCACTCGTCATCTTAGATAATACTGAAGCCCCCAAACAGCTAGAACAATTAATCATGGCAAACAAATCAGGATTTGCTACAGTCAGAGTTATCTCCAAAAACGAAGTTGAAAAAGATGCTGAAGCAGGTAAACTCGGAGTATTTTACATTAACAAAGAACGCAGAAAAGGACCAAGTTACGGAAGAACCGCTCTTCACAGATTCTTGTACTTAACTGGCATCGAAATAAATAGCCCAGTTTTCTGGATCCTTGACGACGATATAAGACTGGACAAAATTGCCTACGCTTATATCAATCAAATAATAAATCCGAAACAACTGGAAAGAATTATAGACTACTTGTTGGAAAAGAAAATCGCCATCTGTATCGGAGGAATAATGGGCGACCCCCCGCTTCCAATAGCCAACTCAATCCGCGGACAACTACTGGAACTGCATTCATTTCTTGGGGCAATCTCAAAAAACACACTAGAAACTGAAAACAAACTTGGCATTAATGATATTTCATCAAGATTTCCAGATGAATACTATGACTTATCAACGAAGCATTACGATCATCTAGAAACTCCTCTTAGAGTTTGGGCTCTTTTGGGGGCTGACCCCGAAAACTTGATGCAGTCGATAGGTTCAATTATGGAAGGTCGAAACCTGCTTCGACCTGCTTTGCCGTATGACATGAAAAATCTTAACAATGAAAAAGTGATTATGCGGGGCGGTAACACAATCGTTACTGACATCGAGTGTCTTCGCACCTATCCCAACAGTTCACCCCAGATTAACGGTGTTGAACTTCGTAGAGGCGATAGTTTATGGGTAGTTCTGAACCAATTCCTAGGCGGCAAACTCGTTGGCTTCGAAAATAAGCGTGTCGTTGCCCTGCCTCTTTATCTCAGACAAGAGAGAGTCTCATTACTAAAACCAAAATTGTTAAACAACAGCTTAAAGGCGGACATTCAGGGTGCGGCATTCGTTAGAGCATTTGCGAATCTTCTGAAAAGGAAACGTCAAAAAACAGCTTCACAGGGAGCTGGATTTATCGGAGCAACACTTAGATTTTCAGTAGGAGAATGCGAAGAAGTTATCCAAGAAACACTTCAGAACATTGAATTGCGCCAACCTCTTCTAATTTTGAATGCCTGGAGAATAAACGGCCTGATTTCGGCTATTCGACAACAACTCAACGATGGCATCCAAGAGAACCCCACCTTTTTACGTCATTTTTCTGCTGAAGTAGAAGATTTGAGAAGGGTTCTTGATTGGGTGGAAAAAGAAATGTCCATACCCGCTACGAACGAATTTTGCCAATGCCTAAAAACAGGAGTGACTGAAGGTGTAACTGACTTCATGCTGGAACTTGACCACTCTCGAGAAAAATACTCAAGCTACCTCCCATTAAGAGCAAAAGACGAACAAAAGAAGAAAGCAATTCAATTAATCGCAAAACACTTTGACACTTCCCAACTTCGTCTGATAGGCGAAGGCCAAGAAGGCATAGTGTATACAGACGGCAAGAAAGCTTACAAGTACTTGATTTCCAACATTTCTCAAATAAAAAATAGCACACGAAAAATCATCAAAACCAAACTGAATCCATCTACCAACCTAAAACGAATAATAACAGTTGAAAAGCTAATCATAGAGAAAAACGAAATGCTAATCTCGATGCCTTTCATCGAGGGAAAGAACTACCGGGGAGGTAGGTTGACTGAGTTTCTTGAACTTCTCCGAGAATGCAAACGAGCAGATCTTGCATTAACGAACCTATGCCCAGACAATTTAATCGTCGGAAAAAACGGCCTGATTTATGTAGACGTTGGAAGGAGCATCGTGCCTTATCAGGAGACCCTTTTCATTCAAATGTGCAAAAGAGCCTTTCTAACTTACCGATGGCACTTCAGATTAGACCTAAAAGAACTTCTTACAAGAAGCATCAACGAGCAAAACATGCCTGAGCTTTTTGGATTCGAGCAATTTATGAAAGCAGTTGAACAACTTGAAGTTCACTCGCAAATGGATACTTACTTAATCAGCGAGTGTCTCAAAACAAACCCTAAAAAAGTGCTAGATTATGGTTGCGGCAAAGGCGCTGTAGCTGACGAGCTCGCTGATACCGTTTGCGAAGTAGACTGCTTTGATATGGACACTTCAGCTTTCACAAGCAAAACGCATAAGCCTACAGTTAAACTGCTGAGCATAGATGACTTGAATAAGCATATCGAGCAGCAAAATGGCTATGACTTGTTAGTTTGCAACTTAGTACTTTGTGCCATTGAATCTGAGAAAGAAGTTGAGCATGTATCACACAAGCTCAGATCATTAGTATCCCCGAATGGTCATGTTATCATAGGATTATGCAATCCCTTCTCAGATGAAGTAGTAACCAGTCCAAGTCAAAAAAGAAAGGTCGCCCCAGAAAACAATTACCCAACGCATTTCGCAATTACTGAAATCACACCTAAAGGCAACCAAAGAATAGATTGGCACCGACCACTCAGCTGGTACGAACACATTTTTCATAAGGCAGGTTTTGAAATAAAAGACGTAATAGAGGTCCCAAGTGTTGACATAGAAAGACTATCTCCTAGTAGTGACCAAATTCTGCTGGTGTTATGTCCGGTACAAAAACCTAAGCAGAGCAAGACTGTATCGCTCATGATTAAAGCCAGCGCGATGGAATGGCAAACCATAGAAAAACAGGTTAGGCATATCGTCTCACAGCTTGAAGGACCTCAGACATTCCTCGAAAAAATACTTGTTACAGATAGCTCGACTGTAGGCTTTGCGAGACAATACGCAACTGCAAATCTGGAGAAATTCAATAAAGCTCTCCAAAAACTCCTTGAAGAGCACGTAATAGATCGAGTAATATCAGCTCCAACAAGCGAGAACGAAATCAAACAAATTTACCATAAATGGTTCCGTACAGAATGCTCCAAGCCCCGAGCAAGCAATGGACAACCCACGTACATGGCACTATACGGACTCGAACAATGCAAAGGTGACTATGTGTTACAGACTGACAGTGACTGCATCTTCTTCAGACGCGAGCGCTCCCACGATTACCTAGGAGAAATGACAAGCGTCCTGGAAAGCGACCCCAAAGCTGTAACCGTCGCATTGCCAATTCCATACGAAGAAACCCAACCGTACAAAAAAGAAAGCGAAAACCGACCCTTCAGAGTAGAGGTTAGATGTTGCCTACTAGATATAGAAAAACTGAAATCACTGCTGCCCTTGGAAAACGAAACCCAAAACAACCAGCTAAAAATGCCCTGGCACCGTAGTTTGGACAACGCTGTACAAGCGGGAAAAGCAACTTCTTATCGAGGGGGAAACCCGCAAACGTGCTTTGTTCATATCCCTAACTTCAGAAAAACCGATGTCAATGATTGGATGAGCATCATTGATGCTGCAGAAGCTGGAACCATGATTTCACAACAATTAAACAAGATACAACTGGTCGGCGAATCCGCTGATTGGCTGGGCAAGAGAAACGAAAAAATGATACTTCTGTTGCGAGGAAAAAATGTCCCATTATCAAAAGTGTGTCGATGCGTACAATCTTTGCAAACCCAATCAGTAAAAAACTGGTCAGCAGTAATTATAGACGCATGCTCTTCAAATGGCTTGGACGAACTTTGCAAATACGTTCTGAAAGAAGAATTTGGTGATAGAGTAACCTTAGTCCATAATCACAGTCCTGTGAGTCCGATGGAAAATATCGACATCGTAACCAGTAGCATATGCACAAATCAACAATCGATAATAATCCACTTGGATCTCGACGACGCCCTCATCGGAACTGAAGCCTTAGCTAAAGTGAAAGAAGCATACGAGAACGGAGCCGACGTCACGGTGGGATCGATGCTGAGAACTGACAAACAAGCAGAATACACAGTTACATTCCAAAACCCGCGAGCTAACCGAGGCGGAAACGTGTGGCAGCACTTAAGAACTTACCGAAAATACCTCTACGACGAAGTGCCCAAAGACTATTTCCAAGTTGATGGCGGGTGGGTTAAACATAGCGAGGACTGGGCATTCATGATCCCGATAGTTGAACTAGCCGAAAACCCTGTGAACATCAAAGACACAATATACTTCTACGAGCCATCAGAAGACAAACCTAACCGAAATATCCAAGAAAGAGAAACACTTATCGCTAAAATCATTGCTAAGCCATCCTTGGAGGGCCATATTTGAATAAACCAATAATCTCAGTCATAGGAGACACCCACATGGTGCCTAGCGGAGACAAATGGAACACAGCGGAAGAACTCGGAGAAAAACTAACCGATGCAGGATATCGCATAATGACTGGCGGACTCGGAGACCTCCCAAAAGCTATAGCTAAAGGAGCAAGAAAATCACCCAACTACACAGATGGCACACTAATCGCCATCCTACCAGGTTTTGACCCCGCAATCGCTCAAGAATATGCCGACATTGTCATTCCGACAGGCATGGACCAAGCACGAAACCTAATCATAGCAAACAGCGACGCGATAATCGCAATCGGCGGTGGCGCCGGCACACTCTCAGAAATTGCATACGCCTGGTCACTTAAACGCCTAGTCATAGCTTTCGATCTGTCCGGCTGGAGCGGTTTATTAGCAGACAAAACAGTCGATAAAAGAATTAGATACCCAGAAATTACCGAAGACAAAATCTTTAAAATTGCAAACTGTGCTGAAGCAATACTCAAGTTGAAAGAGTACCTTCCTCGATACACAAAAAGACACTCGGGAATCAGATTAAAAGACCTTGAAACAGCTAAGTTGCTAGCTAAAGGATACGAAGAAAACGCTAAAGAAGACCTAGCCATAACAAAGGATTTTGAAGCAATCGAAGAAGAGCTAGATGAAGACCCAAAAAATGAAACACTAAGCAGTTAGCCAGATTGGCTAAATCTTTCTAACACTCAAGAAAAACTACAATTTGTGTTTAAGCCTGTCTGCAAACGCTTCAAGAAAAATGGGTAAGGTAGTTTAGGAAGTAATTAGGTCATAAGGTTGTTGGTTAAGGTTTTTCTTCTGGTTTGTTTTCTTTAAGTTTTTCGATTTCTTTATTTATGTGTTCTAATGCATGTTCTAGCTTCATTTTTTTGTG
>Ga0182021_10009844_pt1 | contig 11334 bp, 9 predicted proteins | sample 612E3MmetaG_FD_120493 | JGI IMG/M metagenome (GOLD analysis project Ga0182021, IMG submission 120493) | Permafrost microbial communities from Stordalen Mire, Sweden - 612E3M metaG (Illumina Assembly) | ecosystem: Environmental > Terrestrial > Soil > Wetlands > Permafrost | place: Sweden...
ACCGATTCCTCCCCAATACCTGTAAAATTTAGAGTTCCAGTCAATATTGAATTCTGGATAATCTTCTCCCAGTAAATTCTTTACCGCGGAATAAATCAGATTCGCACCTGAGATGGTCGACATTACCATCGTTCCCTGCACCCTTGGATTTGCTTCGAGTATTTTAGGAACTCCTTCCGGATCGATCTTAAATTGAAAACCGAAGCAATAATTCAGGTCAAGTTTTCGCGCGAGAATTTTTGAGTAATTGATTATCTCGTTGTTCTTTTCAATACTTCCGGCGAAGGTGATGCCCGAACGGATAATATCCCTTTTACGCGGGACTACGGCGATCCGTCCGTTTGTTTTTAATATATCAACGGAGAATTCATCCCCCGGTAAATACTGGGTTATTATTAGCGCTGGGAAATCGGTTCCGAGTATAATTTTCAGATTCTCCATTTTGATGAACATACTGGTGGGCTTTTCTTCATAGAATAGTTTCTTCATATCCATAGATTCATCAATAATTCTCACCCCTCTCAATCCGTTCGAAACAGGAGGTTTAATCACCACCTTTTTATCAGGCCATCCTAATTCACAGGCACACTTCAACAAATTCTCAAATGAATCAACTAAGTAAAAATCTCCGGCCGGAACCCCGCATTCACGGCATATCTGCATCAGCCTGAACTTGTCATTTGCTTTTTCCAGAGCGCTTGTCGCGGATATCAGCAAGGATGTGCCGATCGAAGCGAATAATTCCTTTTGCCCCGAAAGTGTAATTAATTCGGATGTGTTCTGCGGTATAACTATATCAATTTTTTCGTTTTTGCAGACCGAAAATAATCCGTTTGTATACTCCGCTTTTTGATTCGCGGCCGGAATAGCATAAAACCGGTCGCATAGATATTTCCCCACAACTTCATCTTTTGTATCGGTGCCTATTATAAAAATATCTCTTTCATCATGGTTGTTCCGTAAAGAATAAATTGTTCCTGCTATACCCGGCGCTCCGCATCCCGTAATCAATATCCTTAATCGATTTTTCATCTCTATTTCACATAATCCTTTTTAGTTGACGGAATTCTGATAATTTAAGGTTTTTGACCGCGGCTATTGCATTGATCCGCTGAAAACTAATAAGATTAACAGGTACAATATTCATACTTTCCGCGCAACATTCAAGAAAGCATATTCCCGTATAAGAAATAGATAAATAACGCTATGTAGACGAAATTTCCTTTCCATCACCACCGATCGTTCCCCTCCTTTCATTTCAAGGAAGGGAAAAGTTGCTTGCCCGGCGAAGTCGATGTTTGACGAAGACGGAGGGTGGTTCGTTTTCTATTATTTTGGGCATAGTACCTGATTCCGGAAGTCCCACTCCAAAAAAAGATTCGTTTACACCAAAATATTGCAATAATCGATAGAAAAAGATTATATTTGCACCTCGTTTTGCCGGGATGGCGGAATTGGTAGACGCACAGGACTTAAAATCCTGTGTCCTGTAGGGGACGTGCCGGTTCGAGTCCGGCTCTCGGTACTATTAACTATATATGAATATGACGTTTTAATTAGGTCGGGTTCTTAGCTCAGTTGGCTAGAGCGTCTGCTTGACGTGCAGAAGGTCATAGGTTCGAGTCCTATAGAACCCACAATCAATCGGAGTTAACTCCGTTTTTTTTTATAGGATTATGGAAAAGATAAAAATTACATTTCCCGACGGTTCGGTGAAAGAATTTGACCAGGGGATAACAGCATTTGAAATCGCCAAGTCGATTTCAAACAGATTGGCCGATGAAGCTTTGGTCGCTAAAATCGACGGTGTACTCCGCGACCTGTCGGCTAAAATAGATCACGATGCCTCGCTTCAGATTTTTACATTTGATGAACCTGAAGGAAAGCATATTTACTGGCATTCCACGTCGCATTTAATGGCTCATGCCATTCAGTCGATTTATCGCGAAGCTAAATTCGGTGTAGGACCCGCCATCGACGCCGGTTTCTATTATGATATCGATATCGATACGGTTCTGACTGAGGAGGATCTCGTCAAGATCGAAAAAAAGATGGCTGAGATCTCCGCCCAGAAAAATCATTTTAAGAGATCTGAATTAAGCAAAAAAGAGGCACTCGACTTCTTTGAGAAGAAAGGTGACAATTATAAAATTGAGATAATTAGCGGACTAGATGAGACAAACGAAATAATAAGCATTTACAATGAAGGTGATTTTACCGATCTGTGTACGGGTCCGCACCTATTTGATTCCGGGAAGATAAAATTTGTTAAATTGCTCACTGTGTCTGGCTCCTACTGGCGGGGTGATGAGAAGAATAAACGGATGCAGAGAATTTACGGTATCTCTTTTCCGAAGAAAAAGCTGCTTGATGATTATCTTCTTTTCCTTGAAGAAGCGAAGAAACGGGATCACCGGAAGCTGGGAAAACAGTTGGATCTTTTCAGCATTCACGAGGAGGCGGGCGCAGGTCTAATTTACTGGCATCCTAAGGGGGCCCGGGTACGCAATAGTATTGAAACTTTCTGGCGTGCCGCTCATCTGGCTAACGGGTATGACCTCCTCTATTCTCCTCATATAGGTAAAAGCTGGCTCTGGGAAACCAGCGGTCACCTCGGTTTTTACAAAGAGAGCATGTATTCGCCGATGGTAATTGATGATAACGATTACTATGTAAAACCAATGAACTGTCCTTTTCATATAATGATTTACCAATCGCAACTTAGATCGTACCGTGATCTTCCGCTTCGTTGGGCTGAATTGGGAACAGTATACCGTTATGAAAAGAGCGGTGTTCTCCACGGTCTGCTCCGGGTACGCGGTTTTACCCAGGATGACGCGCATATCTTCTGTTCATTCGAACAGATGGAAGCGGAGATTACTGAAGTAGTAAGATTCTCACGTTTCATGCTTAAATCATTTGGTTTTGAGGATTTGGCCTTTTATATTGCAACCAAACCTGAGGGGGCAATTGGCGAGGATGAGCTGTGGGAAAAGGCCATCGGATCTTTGAAACAGGCTCTTACAAATGAAAATCAAAAATACGAAATTGATGAGGGGGGCGGGGCATTTTACGGACCCAAAATAGATATCAAAATTAAGGATGCGCTCAATAGGGAATGGCAGTTGAGCACTATTCAGTTTGATTTTAATATGCCGGAACGGTTCAAGATCAATTATATCGGAGAAGACGGTAAGGAGCATCGCCCGTTCATGGTGCACCGCGCGCTGCTCGGATCGATCGAACGTTTCATGGGCATTCTAATTGAACATTATGCCGGCGCATTCCCGACATGGCTTGCTCCGGTTCAGGTTGCAGTTCTTCCCGTATCACAGAATTTTATGGAGTACGCAAAAAAAGTTGTTGAAGAACTGAAATCCAAAAACATTATAGTCGAACTTGACGAAAGGAATGAAAAAATCGGTTATAAGATAAGAGATTGGGAAACCAATAAAGTCCCTTATATGCTTGTAGTAGGAGAGAAAGAGAAAGAATCTGGTACAGTTTCGGTGCGGAAGCACAAAGCCGGCGATCAGGGCAGTATCCCGTTAAATGATTTCACTCAAAATATACTGCTTGAGATAAACAACAGGATAAATCACAATTAAGAGAGGTATTCCATCACTCAAGTCAAATACCGGGTAAACCAGGAAATCAGGATTCCGGAAGTAAGACTGATTGGCCCAGAAGGGGAGCAACTGGGAATAGTTTCGATCAAAGATGCGTTGAAGAAAGCCGAGGAAGCTCAAATGGATCTTGTGGAAATTGCGCCGCAGGCAACTCCGCCGGTTTGTAAGGTTATTGATTACGGCAAGTTTACGTATGAACAGCAGAAGAGGGAAAAACTTCAGAAGAAGAAACAGCAGGTGAGCGTATTGAAGGAGATCCGTTTGCATCCCAATACGGATACTCACGATTTTGATTTTAAAGCACGACATGCTGCGAATTTTGTCGAAGAAGGCGATAAGGTTAAAGTTTCTGTAATATTTAAAGGAAGGGAACTGGCTTATACGGAATTAGGCGAAGCTTTGTTGAAGAGATTTATCGAACGGCTAGCCGACGTAGCAAAGGTTGAACAAGAACCTAAATTCGAAGGTAGAGCGATGCATACAATTCTCGCACCGCAAAAAGGCAAAAAGAAAAAATAGATAGGTGACAAATGCCCAAGATGAAGAGTAATCGCGGAGCTGCAAAAACATTCCGAAAAACAAGCTCCGGAAAAATCAAAAGAAATAAAGCGTTCAAATCGCACATTTTAACAACAAAATCGACTAAGCGGAAAAGAGGTTTGAGAAAATCAACACTCGTATCAAAGTCGGAAGTGAAGAGAATTAGCCGCTTGATTCAATAAGGAGAAACTAAAGCCATGCCAAGATCAGTAAATCACTCTGCGTCAAAAAGAAGACGCAAAAAAATACTAAATATGGCGAAGGGCTACTGGGGCGCCCGATCTAAAGTCCTCACCGTTGCAAAGCATCACGTTGAAAAAGGTCTTACACACGCTTACCGCGACCGGAAATTAAAAAAGAGAGAATACCGTTCTCTCTGGATCGTGAGAATAAATGCCGCAGCAAGAATAAACGGAACTACTTATTCCCGCTTGGTTCATGCTCTCGAAACAAAAGGTGTGACTATTAACCGGAAACTTCTTGCCAGTATGGCTGTTGAAAATCCTCAGGTTTTTTCCGATGTAGTCAAGTTTGCAATTAACTGATTTATTTCCCTCTCGAAATTGTTGCTTTAACTTTTCGGGAGGGAATTTTTTTAAATTCTCGGGACAATGACAATGTTGAATGAAATTGATGAAACCCGGAAAAGTTTCGACGAAATTATTGTTACAGTCGATAATCTGGATGCCCTCGAGCAATTGCGCGTGAAATTTTTAAGCAGGAAAGGTTCCGTCTCACAATTGTTTGATTCCCTTAAAGATGCTCCAAAGGATGAAAAGCCGAAAGTTGGCCAGGCTCTCAATCAGCTGAAGATCTATATCCAGTCGAAATTCGATGAGCGGAAGGAGAAGCTTGAAGGAGGGGCCCGGAACCTGGATCCAAATCTTGATTTGAGTCTTCCCGGTAGAAAACAGATTCTTGGCAGTAAACATATTCTGACGCAAACTCTTGATGAAATAATGAATATCTTCAAGGGTATCGGTTTTTCCGTTTCAGAAGGTCCTGAACTCGAATCGGATTATTATAATTTTGAAGCTCTCAATTTTCCTGCCGATCACCCGGCCCGGGATATGCAGGATACGTTTTTTGTTACCGAGGAATTTTTACTCCGTACTCATACCTCGCCTGTTCAGGTGCGCCTTATGACCGAAAGGAAACCTCCGCTGAGATCGATTATGCCGGGAAAAGTATTCCGGAACGAAGCTATAAGTGCTAAAAGTTACTGCCTCTTTCACCAGGTGGAAGGTCTGTATGTTGATACGGATGTTACTTTTGCCGAGCTAAAAGGGACGCTTGTTGCATTCGTGAAACAATTTTACGGCGAGGATATTCCTTACCGCTTCCGGGCGAGTTTCTTTCCGTTTACGGAACCGAGCGCCGAAATGGACGTGTGGTGGCAGCCAAAGGGAAAAGAGGGAAGGTGGCTCGAAATACTCGGCTGCGGAATGGTGGATCCCCAGGTGCTGATGAATGTGGGAATCGATCCCGAAAAATATACCGGTTATGCTTTCGGTATGGGAATTGAAAGAACCGCAATGCGAAAATACGGTATCGACGATATCCGCACTCTCTTCGATAATGATAAACGTTTTCTTACCCAGTTCTAATGCGTCAAAAAGCAAAAAGGTGATAAAGTGAAAATTTCCCTAAACTGGTTGAATGATTATATCGACTTGAAAGATGTTCCTCTCGATGAGATTGTTGATAAATTGACTTATGCCGGGCTCGAAGTTGATGAAATTGATGACAGGGCAAAGAAGTTTGAAAAAATTGTGGCCGGTTTTGTTAAAGAGGCCAAAAAACATCCCGATGCGAACAAACTTTCTCTTTGCATAGTCAATAACGGTTACGAGGATCTGAATATTGTATGCGGAGCACCCAATGTCGCAGCCGGTCAAAAAGTTGTTCTCGCACAGGTGGGGGCTCTGATCCCGAACGGAGGGATGAAAATTGAGAAGGCTAAAATACGCGGACAAGTTTCGTTCGGTATGCTCTGTTCAGAAAGAGAATTAGGGATAAGTGAGGATCACAGCGGACTTAAAATTCTCGATCCAAATGTCAAAGAAGGAACACCGATCGCGGAAGTTCTCGGATACGACGATGTTATACTTGAAATCGCCGTTACACCGAACCGCGCCGATGCCTTAAGTCATATCGGTATTGCACGCGATTTGTCAGCCCTTCTCGGCCGTGTTTTTAATTACCCGGATCTCAATCTGAGTGAATTGGACGATAAAAAGTCTTCCGACCTGGCTAATGTTGAAATAATCGATTCTGTAAACTGTCCCCGGTATGTCGGAAAGGTTGTAAGAAATGTTGAAGTTAAAGAATCGCCAGAATGGTTAAAGAAAAAAATTAAAAGTATAGGTCTCCGTCCGATCAATAATGTTGTGGATGTTACAAATTTTATTCTTTATGAAGTCGGTCAACCCCTCCACGCTTTTGATCTCGACTACCTTAAGGGGAACAAAATTATTGTTAGAAGTGCCGGTAATGATACTAAATTCACAACTCTCGATTCTAAAGAAAGGGTATTGCGTGCGGAAGATCTGATGATATGCGATGCCGAAAAGCCCGTAGCAATAGCTGGTGTTATGGGAGGTGAGAATTCGGAAGTTACCGGGGTTACAAAAAATATCTTGATCGAATCGGCGTATTTCAATCCTTCATCAGTCAGGAAAACCGCCAAGGTGCTCGGACTTTCGACCGATGCATCCTACCGATTCGAAAGAGGGACTGATCCCGATATGGTTGTTTGGTCGGCGCGGAGAGCAGCTCAATTGATTCGCGAAACCGCCGGCGGTGAAATTGCCTCAGGAGAAATTGACGCTTATCCTGCGATTATTAATAAGAAAAACACTTCTGTACGCTTCGACCGTATCAATAAAGTACTGGGATACCGTATCGACCCGGAGGAAGTTCGGAGTATTCTTGAACGTCTCGGTTTCAAAATAATTGAAAAATCTGATGAGTCGTTGAAAGTTGAAATTCCGCTTTATCGTCATGATATCGAACGTGAGATCGATCTTATTGAAGAGGCTGCCCGGGTATATGGTTATAAAAATATTCCGGAGATAAACAAAATAAGCGTTACACTTGAGCACAAAATCGATCAATCCGGTTTTGTAAACAAAACAAAAGAAATTCTGAATTCGCTTGGATTCTATGAAGTAATAACAAATTCTCTGCTAAGCGAAGAGATAGCGGTTAAATTCGGAAAACCTGTAAGTGTTCTTAATCCTCAAAGCAGTGAAATGTCGCATCTGCGTCCTTCGCTGCTACCCGGAATGCTTACAACAATTTCAAATAATCTGAAGGTTAATGAAAAAGACCTGCGGTTATTCGAAATAGGAAAGATCTTCGAGAAACTGGGGGATGGAAAGATTCAAAGTTTCGACGATTTCTCCGAACGTCAGAACTTATTGATGGCCCTTGCCGGAAATGCGGTTCGTACCGAGTGGTTTGAAAAGGATCGCCTATTTGATATATATGATTTGCGCGGTTTGACTCAGTCATTAATAGAATCATTATTTAAAGGAATTCTAGTCAATACAGAATTCGATCTTGCTCCCGCTGGTCTTTATGAATGCAATTTCAGGTTCAGCATGGGGGAAAAACTTCTCGGGATTGGAGGAAAAGTAAAAAAGGAGATCTCACTTTTCTTTGATATTGAGCAGGAAATATACATTTTTGAATCTGATCTGGATATATTAAAAACTATTGAACAACCTTTAAGGTCATTTATCCCATTGCTTAAGTTTCCAAAAGTTTATAGAGATTTTGCCTTTATCCTTGATAATAATGTCGGTTCTGAGGATGTCATAAAGATAATTAAAGAAGTTAGTTCTAACTTATTGCATAATATAAAGTTATTTGATATCTTTCAAAGTGAAAGCTTAGGTAAGGGAAAAAAGAGCCTGGCGTTTCAGTTGGAATATTACGACACTGGCAGAACGCTTACGGAAGATGAAGTGGAAAATGATTTTCGTTCAGCGATAAAAGCGATCGAAAAAGGATTAAAAGGAAAATTAAGAGGTTCTTGATTGTCTGAAACATCGAAATACGATTTGTTCCTCGATGAATTGAACGCCCTCGAAAAACAAATCTATTACTTTATTCAGAAAGGGACTGAAGTAATTGATGCAAATCAAGCTCTTTCAAACAGGATCGTTTTACTGGAGAGAGAAAACGATAGTCTTAAGAAAAAAATAACAGATATTGAATCAAAAGTTACCAAATCTTTGTTAAACGAAGATAATTTAGTTGGAGGCATAACATTAAACCCGGAGGAAAAAGAAAGTCTAAAGAATAAAATTAACGAATTGATAGCGAGGATTGACTATCATTTACGTTTTTAATTTAATGATGTTGATGGATAAGGCATAAAATGAACGATAAAAAGAAGCTTAAAGTAAAAATATTTGATAAAGAATATTCACTTCTAGTCGAAAATCAGGATATTGCGGCTGAATTGGCTGAGTATGTTAATACAATTATGGAAGAGACAAGAGATGAACTGCCGGATCAGCCGAAAGATACGATTGCAATTATTGCAGCGTTAAATATAGCATATGATCTTTTTCTGGAAAAGAATAAATTCCGGGAATTCAGTATTCAGGCTACAGATAAAATCAAAAGAATAAAGCTTCTTTTAACCGAATCTAAATTTACGTCGACCCCATCTTAGTTTTCCGCACTGCCGGTTGCTTATTAAAAGAACTAACAAATCAGTTAGATAGGTTTATCGACTCACGGCGTGTATTACAGGCCTCACCCGATTCGTCGGGAATCCGATTCGTCGGAACAGTGGAAGTAAAAAACTCCGGGCGATTTACCACATTGCTTATAGGAAATAGTTCTTTCCTATAAAAACCGGCAGCTGCGGCTAATATATATTCTTATCACGGAGGAAAAATGCAAGTTGATCTCTTGATTGTTATTGGTATTGTGTTTGTTGCCGTTGCGTTATCTGCAGTGCTGGGATGGTTCCTTAATTCCAAGTTTGGAAGGAATAGCGTTGAGAATGCGAGAGAACAGTCGAAAAAGATTTTGGAAGAGGCCGATAAAGAAGCCAAACATATTAAACGGGAGAAGCTTCTTGAAGTTAAAGACGAATGGCTGAAAAAAAAGCAGGAATTCGACAGCGAAGTTAATCAAAAGAGACAAAAATTAGCCACGCACGAAAAGCAGCTCGAGACTCGTGAAGATAATCTTGAGAAAAAATATGAAGTTGTTACTCAGAGAGAAAAGTCGCTTAAAGAAACCGAAAAAATAATCGGTAATCAGAAAGAGGACCTTGAAAGAAAACATTCCGAACTCGACCGCCTCCTCGTTGAGCAAAATGTGCGGCTTGAAAAGATAGCGGGACTTACTACCGACGAAGCAAAGAAGATGCTTATTGAAAATATGATAAATAAGGCTAAATCCGACGCTTCGCAATCTATCAAAGAAATCCGCGATCAGGCCAAGATTGAAGCTAAGAAAGAGGCTCAACGGATTGTTATTCAGGCCATTCAAAGAACCGCCGTTGATCATTCCGTGGAATCTACAGTCTCTGTTGTCCAGATCCAGAATGACGAGATGAAGGGCCGGATTATCGGCCGTGAAGGAAGAAATATCAGGGCTTTCGAAGCTGCGACCGGAGTCGATGTGATAGTAGATGATACGCCCGAAGCGGTAATTCTTTCGGCTTTTGATCAATTTCGCAGAGAGGTGGCGAGAATATCATTGGAGCGTTTGATCGCAGACGGCAGAATTCATCCGGCCAGGATAGAGGAGATTGTTCATAAGGTTGAACAGGAACTTGATGAGGAAATTCAGAAAGAAGGGGAGAACACACTTATACAGCTCGGTTTGCACGGAGTGCATCTCGAACTTGTAAAGCATATAGGAAAGATGAAATACCGTTCAAGTTACGGTCAGAACCTTCTTCAGCACAGTATTGAAGTTGCTTATCTCACAGGCATAATGGCCGCGGAACTCGGCTTCGATACCAATCTTGCGCGGCGCGCAGGACTACTTCATGATATCGGTAAAACGATAGATAAGAATGTGGAGGGTCCGCATGCACTTCTTGGCTATGATCTAACAAAAAAATACAATGAACACCCGATAGTGGTTAACGCTGTCGGAAGCCATCATGAAGATATTGAGATGGAACACCCGATATCGGCACTGGTACAGGCGGCCGATGCGATCAGCGGAGCGAGACCGGGCGCGAGGAGAGAACCCCTTGAAAGTTATGTTAAAAGACTGGAAAACCTTGAGAATCTTGCAAAGTCTTTTGAAGGCGTTGCGAAAACCTACGCTATACAGGCAGGTAGGGAAGTAAGGGTTGTTGTTGAACCGGATAAAGTTGATGATAATTTTTCAGACCGTTTGGCCTATGATATTGCCGCAAAAATTCAGGAAGAGATGGAATACCCCGGACAGATTAAGGTAACCGTAATTCGCGAAGTGCGTAAAATTGCATATGCGAAATAGAGATATTTATGAGAAAGCCTTGCTTTATAGAATAATATGAAAAAAATCAGAGTTGCCATAACAGGCTCTATCGGTTCCGGCAAGTCGTTAATAAGCGGATATTTTGAAAAGCAAGGGTTTCCCGTAATTAAATCCGATCTTCTCGCTAAAGAATTAATGGAGACCGATAAAACGGTCAGGAAAAAAATTATAAATGAGTTCGGTCCCGAATCTTATCACGATGGCAGACTAAACCGACCCTTTTTAGCTGACCGGGTTTTTATCAATCAAGATAATGTCGATAAAATCAATTCCATTGTTCACCCGGCGGTTATCCGGAGTATGAACCTTTTAACCAAAGATTTCTTTGAAACACACGATATTGTATTTGTAGAATCAGCACTAATATTTGAAGCTAAACTAAGGAAGTTCTTCGATTATGTAATTCTGGTCAGCGCTCATGAATCCGCACGCATCGACCGGGTTAAAAAACGAGATGGTATCACCGAAGGGAAAATCAGAGACAGAATGCGGTTCCAGATGGAAGACGAGAAGAAAAAACAGAATGCCGATTTTGTAATAGAGAACAATTCCTCAATTCCCGATCTTGAAAGAAATCTGGGATTCGTTTCTCAGATAATTAAATCCTTCATCAACAATTAAACTAACCAGCATCCCCTATTTTCTTCTTTCTGCCTACTGC
>Ga0182021_10009846_pt1 | contig 11333 bp, 10 predicted proteins | sample 612E3MmetaG_FD_120493 | JGI IMG/M metagenome (GOLD analysis project Ga0182021, IMG submission 120493) | Permafrost microbial communities from Stordalen Mire, Sweden - 612E3M metaG (Illumina Assembly) | ecosystem: Environmental > Terrestrial > Soil > Wetlands > Permafrost | place: Sweden...
CGGCGTTGCTGCGTCAGGCTTTCGCCCATTGCGCAAGATTCCCCACTGCTGCCTCCCGTAGGAGTCTGGGCCGTGTCTCAGTCCCAGTGTGGCTGATCGTCCTCTCAGACCAGCTACCCGTCGTCGCCTTGGTGAGCCGTTACCTCACCAACAAGCTGATAGGCCGCGAGCCCCTCCCAAAGCGGAAACCCTTTCCTCACAAGCCCATGCGAGCTCGTGGGGGTATCCGGTATTAGCACCAGTTTCCCGGTGTTATCCCGGTCTTTGGGGCAGGTTGCTCACGTGTTCCGCACCCGTTCGCCACTAAGTTTTCACCGGTGTTGCCACCAGATCGACTTCGTTCGACTTGCATGTGTTAAGCACGCCGCCAGCGTTCGTCCTGAGCCAGGATCAAACTCTCCATCGAGATCTCTGTACCGGTGAGACCGGTGCTTTGATCTGGAGAGCTGGTACCTCGATACGGTGACCGAGGTACCAACTGGCACAAGAACAGTTTGATGTTGTCCGTTCTAGTGCATTGACTTCGTGACCGTCGGCACCCTCTCAGGCCCCGACAGCCACCCGCACTGGCTTTTGGCTGTTCCTATTCCGATGTCAAGGAGCGACGACGGAGCACGCTTCCTCTCGGAAGGAGGTGCCACCGCGCATGTTGCGTGCGTTGCCCTCTCTGGGGCTGCGGCGCACGTCACCCTCCCAGGGCGCGGACCCGAAGGTCCACCCTGGAGGTCGCTCAGAACAGGTCGACCCCGTTCCAAGCGGCTCTTGAGCGTAGCACGATTGAAACCTCTGTCAAGCATCGAGATGCCGCTCGAGCCCGACCCAACCGTGACGCGGAGCTTGACCGGGGATTTCACCAGGTCGCGCTGCCGAAACAGATACTAGCGGGTTGTCCGGGGCCCTGACACATTGAGGTCTCCCGGTATCCACCACCGCCAGGGCTCGTCGCGGGTCGCGCAGCCGGCCGCCAGCCCGATCCGGGCACCTACGGCCGGCGGAGCCGGCGGAGCCGTCCCGTCGTCCAGCAGGGCCACACCCTCATGACCGCTGATCAGGTCGTACCCGTCGGCCGCCCGGTCGAGACCGAATGCCTGGCACAGCTTGGCCGGGCCGGAGCAGAGGTCCTGAGGACGAAAGGGGGCCGTTTCTCGCTTTCGGGCAGGAAGGACCACCTGACCCGAGCCGGGCACCCGGGCCGCCGCCCCCACCCCGAACCGCCCCTCGGCCATCTCCTCCAGCCCGCTTAAAGGCGCGAGGGCGCGGAGCAGCACTGCTCCCGCCTCGCCCTCCGGCCAGCAGACGACGTTGGCGCAAAAGTGCATCCCGTAGGTGAAGTACACATAGAGATGCCCTGGTGGCCCGAACATCGTGGCGTTTCGCCGCGTCCGGCCCCGGAATGCGTGCGAGGCCGCGTCGAGGGACCCCCGATAGGCCTCCACCTCGACGATCCTCGCGACAAGTGGCCCACGCCGCAGGAGCTTGCCGAGAAGCTGAGGCGCCACCAGGACCGGATCGCTCTCCAGGAGGCTCCGCGACAGAGGCTTCGCGCCCGATGAGCCCGCTGCAACACCGCGTCGGGCCGCCGCGCTCACACCTCCCGCTCGGCGAGCCGGGCAGCGTCGGCGGCCAGGCGCCTTCGAAAGCGTTCGCGCTGGACGGCGACGGCGTCCGGACCGGTGCCACCCGGGGTCGTGCGCCGCCGGAGCGCCGCCGCAGCGTCGAGGACCTCCAGGGCCTGCTCCCCGAAGTCGGGATGGGCCTCGACGAGCTCTGCGAGCGGCACTCCCCGCTCGATCGACTCCCGTACCAGCGTGCCCACGAGGCCATGGGCATCACGGAACGGCATCCCCGCCGCCACCAGCCACTCGGCCAGGTCGACCGCCGCGAGCCCGGCGCCGCCCGCCGCGTCCTGCATGCGGTCCACGTCGAAGCTCGCCGTGGCGAGCAGGCCGTCCAGCCCGGCGAGTGCGAGCACCACCTGGTCGAGGGCGTCGAAGAGGGGCTCCTTGTCCTCCTGCAGGTCGCGGTTGTACGAGAGCGGCAAGCCCTTCAAGGTTGTGAGGAAGCCGGCGAGGTGACCGACGAGCCGTCCGGCCTTGCCCCGGGCGAGCTCGGCGACATCCGGGTTCTTCTTCTGGGGCAGCATGGAGCTGCCCGTCGCCCAGGCATCGTCCAGCCGGACGAAGCCGAACTCCTCGCTCGAGAAGACCACTATCTCCTCGCCGATGCGCGAGAGATGGATGGCGATGAGGGCGAGGTCGAAGAGGATCTCGGCCACGAAGTCACGGTCGCTCACGGCGTCGAGGGAGTTCTCGAAGCGTCCGTGGAAGCCGAGCTCCCCGGCGACCAGGTCGGGGTCGATCCCGAGCGAGGACCCCGCCAGCGCACCGGCGCCGAGCGGCGACACGTCCAGCCGCTTCCAGGTCGCGAACAGCCGGTCGTTGTCGCGCGCCAGCGCCCAGCCGTGGGCGAGCAGATGGTGCGCCAGCAGCACCGGTTGAGCCCGTTGCAGATGGGTGTAGCCGGGCATGTAGGCATCGCCGGCCTCTGTGGCGCGGCGGTCCAGGGTCCGCTGCAGCTCGAGCACCTTCCCGATCACGCCCGCGATCTCGCCGCGGGCGAAGAGCCTGAGCGCCGTGGCGACCTGGTCGTTCCGGCTCCGGCCGGTGTGGAGCTTCGCGCCGCTCTCGGGCGCGAGCTCGGTGACACGCCGCTCGATGGCGGTGTGGATGTCCTCGTCGGTGGGGAGGTACGCGAACTCGTTGCCCGCCAGCTCGGCGCCGACCTGCCCGAGGGCCTCGACGAGCGAGTCCGCCTCCTCGTCGGTGAGGATGCCGGCTTTCAAGAGCCCGTGCACATGGGCGACCGAGCCCCGCACGTCGCTTGCCGCCAGCCGCTTGTCGAAAACCAGGCTGGCGGTGAAGGCCATCAAGGCGTCGGCCGGGGCGGTGCCCATCCGGTTCGCCCACAGGGTCACTCGGCGCCTCCCTGGCGGGCCGCCCAGGTCTGGATCCCGAGGCCCCAGAGGCGGACGAAACCCTCCGCGTCGAGGTGGTTGAAGGCATCCGCGGCGTCGTAGGTGGCGAGGTCGTAGACGTAGAGCCCGACCGGGCTGCGCCTGCCGACCACCTCGGCTCCGCCGCCGGGGCTGAAGCGGACCCTCACCTCGCCCGTCACGCTCTGCTGGGTCGAGGTCATGAAGGCCGAGAGCGCGTTGCGCAGCGGCGAGAACCACATGCCGTCGTAGACGAGCTCGGCGAAGCGAGGCTCGATGCGCGCCTTCTCGTGGGCCACGTCGTGCTCGAGCGTGAGGCCCTCGAGGTCCGCATGGGCCATGATGAGCGCGAGCGCCGCCGGGCATTCGTAGACCTCGCGGCTCTTGATGCCGACACGGCGGCCCTCCACGATGTCGATGCGCCCGTAGCCCTCCGACCCGACCAGGGCACCGAGCTTCTCGACCAGCTCCACGAGGCCGAGCCCGCTGCCGTCGAGCGAGACGGGCACACCCTTGTCGAACCCGATCGTGACCTCGACCGGCTCGGTGGCCGTAGGCACCGTCAAGGCGAAGACGTCGTCCGGCGGGGCCTCCCAGGGGTCCTCGAGGATGCCGCACTCGATCGCCCGGCCCCACAGGTTCGAATCGATGGAGTAGATCCTCTCCTTGCTGACGGTCACGGCGATGTCGTGCTTGTCGGCGTAGTCGATCGTCTGCTCGCGGCTCATCCCCCACACCCGCACCGGCGCCAGGATCTCGAGGTCGGGCGCGAGCGCCCTCGTCCCCACTTCGAAACGGACCTGGTCGTTGCCCTTGCCGGTGGCCCCGTGCGCGACCGCGGTCGCCCCGTGCTGGCGCGCCGCGGCCACCAGATGACGGACGATCACCGGCCGCGACAAAGCCGAGACGAGCGGGTAGCGGCCCTCGTAGAGGGCGTTGGCGGCAAGGCAGGGCATGGCGATGTCAGCCAGCAGCTCCTCCCGGGCGTCGACGACGACCACCTCGACCGCGCCAGCCGCAGCGGCGCGCCTGCTCAGGGCTTCGAAGTCGGCCTCCTGGCCGACGTCGACGATGACTGCGACGACCTCGTAGCCTTGCTCGATGCCGAGCCAAGCCACGGCGACAGAGGTGTCAAGGCCGCCCGAATAGGCAAGCGCTACTCGCTTAGTCACTTCGTTCCTGCCTCTCTTCTAGTCGCCGGACTCGCTTCCGGAGCCGCCGGCGAGCGTAACTGCGGTCCGTCAGGACCGGGCTCCCATGATCTGTTCGAGCCGTTCACCGAGCGCGTCCGCCCCGACGTGCTCGGCGGCGATGACAAGGACGGTGTCGTCGCCGGCGACGGTGCCGATCGAGCCCTCGAGGCCCGCCCGGTCGAGCGCGGAGGCGACGACGTGGGCCGAGCCCGGAGGTGTCCGCAGCACGAGGAGGTTCCCCGAGGTCGCGATCTCGACCACCCATTCACCGAGCACGCGCCGCAGGTGGTCGAGGGGGGCCACCTGATCGCGCGGCAGCTCCGGCACGGCGTAGACGAGCCCCTCGACGCCCGGTACCCGCACCTTCACCGCCCCTATCTCCTCGAGGTCCCGCGACACGGTTGCCTGCGTCGCTGCGATCCCCTCTCGGCCCAGCAGCTCGACGAGCTGGTCCTGGCTCGAGATCGCGTTCTCCCCGAGCAGCCGGGCGAGCAGATGCTGCCGGCGCAGCTTGGGAGGTCTCGCCGTCATGAATCGACCACCATCGTGCCGACGCCTTCACTGGTCAAGAGCTCGAGCAAGATGGCGTGCGCGACCCGGCCGTCGAGCACGTGCGCGTTTCCCACGCCGTGGCGGACCGCGTGCGAGCAGGCTGTCGCCTTCGGCACCATGCCGGCGCCGACGGCGCCTGAGGCGATCATCTCGTCCAGGTCCTTGGCGCTGAGCCGGTGAAGCAGGGTGGCGGGATCGCCCGCGTCGGCGCGGATACCCTCCACGTCGGTCAGGAAGACGAGCTTCTCGGCCCCGAGCGTCTCCGCGATCGCTCCCGCCACCGTGTCGGCGTTGATGTTGTAGGCCTGGCCGGCGGTGTCAGAGCCGATGGTGGCGATGACAGGTACGAGGCCCTCCGCCAGGAGCCGGTGGACGATGGTCGGGTCGACGGCGTGGACGTCGCCGACGTAGCCGAGGTCAGGATCGCGGGGCGTTACGGTGATGAGGCCCGCGTCCTCGCCCGACAGCCCGACGGCAAGCGGGCCGTGGACGTTGATCGCGCCGACGATGTCGCGGTTCACCTTGCCGACGAGCACCATCCTCGCGATGTCGAGGGTCTCGGCGTCGGTGACCCTGTGCCCGCCCCGGAACTCCGGCACCTTGCCGAGACGGGCCATGAGCGCCCCGATCTGTGGTCCCCCGCCGTGCACGACGACCGGGAGGATCCCGATGGCTCGCAGCAGCACGACGTCCTCGGCGAAGCGCTGCAAAGCGCGGGACTCGCCGGCGGCGGCCGCACCGCCGTCATCGGACGGCGCGGACGCGGGATCCACGGCCGATCCGGGAGCCGCGGCGTCCCCGGCCGGGGAGATGGCGTTGCCGCCGTACTTGACCACGACTGTGCGACCGGCGAATCGCCTGATGTAAGGCAGCGCGTCGCACAGCACGGCGGCCTTGACGGATGCCGGCAGCTCGTCCGGGGTCATGAACGCCCCATGTTGAGCTCGACGTACAAGGGCGTGAGATCGGAGCTGAGGATCGTGGCCGAGCCGTCCCCGAGCCCCAGGTCGCAGACGATCTCGTACTCGCGGGCTGAGAGGACGTATCTCAAGGCGTCCTCGTCGTGGTCGACGGCGACACCGGCCCGGCAGACGGTCACCTCCCCGTAGGCGACCGAGACGCGGTCCGGCTCGAACGGCGTGCCGGCCGAGCCGAGCTCGCTCACGACCCTGCCCCAGTTGGCGTCCTCCCCGTACCAGGAGGCCTTCACCAGCTGGCTCTCCGCCACCCGGCGCACGGCTCTGCGGGCAGACTCGCCGTCGGCCGCGCCGACGACGCGCACGCGAACGACCTTCGTGCCCCCCTCGGCGTCCGCGACCATCTGCGCGGCGAGGTCGGCACATGCCGAGCTCAGGGCCTCCGCCAAGGAATCCCGGGACACCTGGCGTCCGAGGCCGCTCGCCAGCACGAGCACCGAGTCGTTCGTCGAGGTGCACCCGTCGACCGTCATCTCGTTGAACGAGTGCGCCACAGCCCCCGAGAGGGCGGCCTTCAGCTCCTGGGACGACACCGAGGCGTCCGTCGTGAGCACGGCGAGCATGGTGGCCATGTCCGGGGCCAGCATGGCGGCGCCCTTCGCCGTCCCGCCGACGACGAAACCTTCCCCTTCGACCACCACCTGCTTCGTCCTCGTGTCGGTGGTCAAGATCGCGTTCGCGGCCGCCGCCGCACACTCAGGCGACGCCCCCCGACCGCCTATCAGGCCCGGAAGGGCCGTCTTGATCTTCGCCATGTCGAGCGGCACGCCGATCGTTCCTGTCGAGCAGACGAGGATGTGCTCCGGGCTCACGCCGAGGGCCTCGGCCGAAAGCTCGCAGGTGAGCTCCGCCGCCCGGCGCCCCTCTGGCCCGGTGGCGGCGTTGGCGCACCCGCTGTTCAGCACGACGGCGGTCGCCATCCCCTGGGTCTCGGCGAGGTGGACGCGGCACACCTGCACCGGCGCAGCGGCCAGCTTGTTGGAGGTGAACACCGCCCCCGCGGGCACAGGCCGCGAGTCCTCCGTCGCCACCAAGGCCAGGTCGAGCCCGCCGTCGGCCTTGATGCCGGCCGCGGCCCCGGAGGCGACAAAGCCGCGTGGCGCGAGGACGCTCACGGCACGAGGCCGAGAGTCGGCAGCCCGGCGGTCTCCTCCAGACCGAGGGCGAGGTTCGCCGCCTGGATGGCCTGGCCGGCACCCCCCTTAACGATGTTGTCCAGCGCAGCGAGGGCGACCACGTGCCCGGTCCGCTCGTCGTGCAGCGCCGTGACTCGCACGGTGTTGGAGCCGTAGGTGTCCCGGGTCGAGCTCGCCTTGGGCCCGACCTGGACGAACGGGTCGTCCCGATAGGCCTCCCGCAAGATCTCCAGGCACTCGGACCCGTCCCGCCCCTCGGCGACCCGCCCGTAGCAGGTGGCGAGTATTCCCCGTGTCATCGGCGCAAGGTGCGGAGTAAACAGAATCTGTGCCCCGACGGTCTGCTCCATCTCCGGCGTGTGACGATGCTTGAGCAGCCCATAGGCGGAGAAGCTCTCGTTGACGACCGGGTGATGGAGCGCCGCCGACGGCGAGCGCCCGGCCCCGGAGCTTCCGCTCGCGGCGTCCACGATCACTCCCGTCGCTTCGATCAGTCCCTCCCGGACCAAAGGCGTGAGTGCGATCGAGGCGGCGGTGACGTAGCACCCTGGCGCGGCGACGAGCCGTGCGCCCGCGAGCTCGTGGCGGAACAGCTCCGGGAGACCGTAGACGAAGCGACCCAACAGCTCGGGGGCCGAGTGCTCGAAGCCGTACCAGACCGGGTACATCGACGCGTCCTTCAGCCGGAAGTCGGCGCCCAGGTCGACGACGAGGGGTACACGGTCAGCCAGGGCCGCGACCACGCCCTGCGACCTGCCGGACGGGAGCGCCACGAAGACAGCGTCGAGGCCGTCGAAGCCGGCCGGGTCGAGGCTCGAGAAGGCCAGATCGGAATATGCAGGAGCAAGATTCGGGTACAGGTCCGCGACCTGTGCCCCGGCCGAGCTGTCGCCCTGTGCGACGACGACCTCGAGGTCGGGATGGCCCGCCAGCAACCTGAGCAGCTCCGCCCCGAGATAACCGGATGCACCGGCAACTCCCGTTTTCACAGCATGAGAATACAAGTACTCGCGTATCTATGCAAACAATGGGCCCCGAGGACCGGGCCTCCGGACAGCCGGACGAGCGAGGCACCGCCGGAACAGCAGGCTGCGCGCTGCCTTTCAGGCCGTAACGTCGCGCCTTGCGAAGATCAGCATCGCGACGGCGACGGCCCCGGCCAGATAGGCCGACACGGTTATCAGGGCCGGCGCGAACGGGGCCGTCGTGGAACCTCCCTGAGCGATCGCCTCGAGCAGCTGCGCCGGCAGCCACCTGCCGGTGCCGGGGACGGCGTCGGTGAGGATGGTCTCGAACGGGAGCAGGACGGCAAGGCCGGCCGCGATGGCGATGACCGACGAGCGGAACAGGACACCCGCGATCATCCCGATGATCGCGAAGCCGCAAGTCGAGATGACAAGGTCCCCGAGCAAGACCCCGAGGTCGCCCATCCCCGCGCCTGAGGTCCAGGCAGCAGTCGGAACGTCGCGGAAATGTGCCATGAGGAAGGCCGCGCAGATACCGAAGATGGTCGCCACTGCGACCGCCCCTACGAGAAACGTCAGCACCGCGAGGCACTTGCCGGTCATCAGCATCGAACGCCGCGGCTGACGCACGAGGAGGTTGCGCAGCGTCCCGTGGGAGAACTCGCCGCCGAACTGGGAGGCGGCAATGGCGAACGACACCGCGCCGAGCAGGACGCCGGACTGGGTGAGCCCCTGGCTCAGCCCGGATGCGCGGGCGAGCTGGGCAAGGGTCAGGGCCCCGTGCGCCCCGGGGTGGTGCAGCGCGCCGGCGATCGTCACGATCGTCGTCATCAGGACCACCCCCGTGACGGCTCCGTAGCTGCCGTACCAGAGCCGGCGGCGGCGCATCTTCACCCATTCGCTCTGGAAAGCCGGCCAGATCACGGGAGCACCTCCGCTCCCGAAGGGCGCCCGGCCCGGTCGGAGCTTCCCGCCCGACCCGAGAGGTAGCCGGGCCCGCCCGGGAAGCGCTCTCCGGTATCGGCGCGGGTGATGTCGAAGAATGCCTCCTCGAGGGTCGAGCGCCGCTCTGACAGGTGGACCAAGGCGATTCCGTTCGCCATGGCGAGGCGATTAAGGTCCGCCGCCCAACTGCAGTCGGCGGAGATCTCGAGGGTCGTGCTCTCGCGTTCGCCGACAACAGCGGCGCTCAGGCCGGTGGCCTTCACGAGGACCAGCAGCCGGCGCGCGTCAGCCGGGTTCTCGGTTCGCACGATCAGCTCCGGCGCACGCGCCGCGAGCAGGTCGTCGACTCCACCCTGAAAGAGAAGGCGGCCCGCCTCGATCACGACGAGGTGCTCGCAGATCTGCTGGATCTCGGCGAGCAGGTGGGAGGAGACGAACACCGTCATGCCGTCGTCGGCGAACGAGCGCAACATGCTGCGGATCTCGGCTATCCCGTGGGGGTCGAGACCGTTCGTGGGTTCGTCGAGCACGAGCAGGTCAGGTGCCGGGAGCAGGGCGGCGGCGATCCCGAGCCGCTGCCGCATCCCGAGCGAGTAGGTGCGGAAGGGGTCCGAGCCGCGGGCTGCGAGGCCGACGCGCTGCAAGACGGTATCGACCCGTTTCTTGGAGAGTCCCCCGAGACGGGCGAGGACCATCAGGTTCTCGCGTCCGGACAACGCCGGATAGAACGTGGGGCCCTCGATGAGGGCACCGACCCGTGACAGATAGGTGCGTGCGCGGCCCAAGGGGTGACCGAGCACGGTCCCCGTGCCCTCCGTAGGGCGGATCAGGCCCAGCAGCATGCGGATGGTCGTGGTCTTGCCGGCGCCATTCGGCCCCACGAAGCCTGTGATCGACCGCGCAGGAATGAGCAGGTCGAGGTGGTCGACCGCGAGCCGCTTGCCGAAACGCTTCGTGAGGCCGCGAGTCACAACCGCATATGACTCGGGCTCCCGCCCGCTTGACTGCGCGACCGAATCGGTCGCGAGTGCCGCCGCGCTCACACAACGATAAAACCACACTTCTCGCCCACATTCGGGCCAGGGAACAAGGCTGCGCCGGTCGAAGGGTCAGCTCGACTGTCGATTCGGCGCCGGCCTGCTCGCTCAGGTGTCGATGGCAGGCTGCTCAGCTGTCGATGGCTGCCCGCAGCTCGGCGACGAAAGCCGCCGCGCCGTCGGGGCCGGCACCCTCGAGGAGCCGGTGGACAAGAGCCGACCCGACGACAACGCCGTCGGCCACGGCGACGACTTGCCGCGCCTGCTCGGCATTGGAGACCCCGACACCGACGAGCACCGGGGCATCGCTCTCCTCTTTGCAGCGGCCGGCGACGCCGAGCGCGGCCTCACCGAGCGAGGATCTCTCCCCCGTGACGCCCATCACGCCGACCGCGTAGACAAAGCCGTGCGATCGGGCGCAGATGGCCCGCAGGCGAGCCCTCGGCGTCGTGGGAGCGACGAGAAGAACGGTCTCCACCCCGGCCTCTCCCGCCTCTTCTCCCCAGTCTCCGAGCTCCTCGAGCGGGAGGTCGGGAACGATGGCAGCAGAGACGCCGGCGTCCGCGAGCGTGCGCGCCATCCGGCGGTGCCCCGCGCGGAGGACGATGTTGTAATAGGTCATGACCGCCAGCGGCACGCCCGCGTCCGCACCGGCCAGGGCGGCGATGATCCCGGACGGCGTCGCCCCTGCGCCCAGGGCGTCGGCCGAGGCTTGCTGGATGACCGGGCCGTCCATGACGGGGTCGGAGAAGGGAATCCCGATCTCGATGGCGTCGGCCCCGGCCGCGGCGACCGCCCGCACGACCTCGAGCCAGTCGCGCCCAAGACCCCCGGTCACGTAAGGGACGAGCAGCTTGTGCCCGGCGTCCCGGCGCCGCCGGAGAGCCGTCTCCAAAGCTCCGTGCCCGCTCGTCGCACCGGTGGTCACTGAGTCAGCTCCCGCACGAGCGCCACGTCCTTGTCGCCTCTTCCCGACAGGGTCATCAACACCGTCGACCCGGGCGGGATCGACCGGCCCGCCTCTCTGACCACCCAGGCGAGCGCATGGGCCGGCTCGAGGGCGGGGATGATCCCCTCGGTCTCGGCCAGGAGGCGGAAGGCCGCGAGAACCTCGGTGTCGTCCGCGGAGGGATACTCCGCCCGCCCGATCGAGCTGAGATAGGCGTGCTCGGGCCCGACCCCGGGATAGTCGAGTCCGGCCGAGATCGAGGTTGCCTCCAGGATCTGACCGTCCTCGTCCTGCAAGAACCTCGACTTCATCCCGTGCACAACGCCCGGGATGCCGTTGCTGACAGCCGCGCCTCCCGCCGCCTCGACACCGACCAGCCGGGCGCGCGTGCCGACGAAGCCTGCAAAGGTGCCGGCCGCGTTCGAGCCCCCGCCGACACAGGCCACGACGATGTCCGGGTCATCCCCGCCGAGGAGCTCCCGGCACTGGGCTCTCGCCTCGTCGCCGACGACGCGTTGGAACGTCCGGACGATGTGAGGGAACGGATGCGGGCCGACGACCGACCCGATGCAGTAGTGGGTCGTCTC
>Ga0182021_10009847_pt1 | contig 11333 bp, 9 predicted proteins | sample 612E3MmetaG_FD_120493 | JGI IMG/M metagenome (GOLD analysis project Ga0182021, IMG submission 120493) | Permafrost microbial communities from Stordalen Mire, Sweden - 612E3M metaG (Illumina Assembly) | ecosystem: Environmental > Terrestrial > Soil > Wetlands > Permafrost | place: Sweden...
CGCGAGCGCCGCTTGGCGAACCTCGGCTCGTTCCACGGCGCGATAGAGCAGCGCGTTGTCGAGCGCCAACGCCGCGCGTCGGGCGAGCTCGCGCAGAAGCCCCAGGTCAGCCGACGTGTAGCGCCGGTTGCCCTCTCCGTAACCAACAGACAGCACGCCCAGGACGTGGCCGCGCACGGTCAGCGGCACCCAGATCGCGGAGCGCAGGCCGAGGCCGCGGAGCATCTCGAAGTGCGCCTCGTCGCGCGCGAGGGAGCGCAGCTGCGCGTCGTCAACGTCGTACAGCGCGATCGGCTCGAGAGTCGCGAGGACCCTGCCGCGCAAGTGGCCCTCGTTGGTGCGCAGCGGGTAGCGCCGATGCAGATCGCGCAGCAGGCGCGCGCCCGCAGGGTCGACGTGCGCGACGCCGACACGGCGGAAGGTCGAGTGCTCGTCGAGAATGTCGACCGCCGCCCAGTCGGCCATCTTGGGCACGACCATCTCCGCCAGCTGGCTGAGAGTCTTCTCGACGTTGAGCGGCGAGCCAAATAGCTCGCTCGAGAGGGCGAGGATGTCGCCTGCTACGTTGGCGCGACGCTGATCGGTGACGTGGCGCACGGTCGGTTCGCGCGTCGTCAGTCCCATGAGCGCGCAGGCAGCCAGTCGGTCGTCATCGGCACGGAATTCTTGCACGCGAAACGGCCGCGGCGATGAGTCTCGGCCGATCTGCAACGGAAATGAGAGGCAAAGATAAGCGCCGCCGACGGGGGTCACGGCCGGCGGCCCTTGTCCCACGAGGCGAGACTCCGCGCTCGGTGTTGATGCCTCGTGCCGGGGGTTGGCAAACGAGCGCCGGTGTGAAACACTGCCAAGGCTCCGCCACGAGAGGCCAGGCGGGGTCAAGAAGACAAAGGCCGTTTCGAGGCGAGGGTCAGGCGAGCCGAGGAGGGACACCCCCAGGTGTCCTGGCTCACAGGTCATTCACTGGTATGACGCCCCAGCGCCATTGCCAACACTGCCCAAGTTCTGGACCTGACTCGTGTCTTGCGGGGGATCGGCCGCCTAGAGATTGGTCATCGGCCCCCAGTGCCGTGCCCGATCGAGGAGATGTCAATTGGCATATGCCGTACAGGGCGCTGCAATTGCGCCCGCTACACGTCGGTCGAGGTTGCCTCGACCATTCCGACTTGCCCTCATGGCAGGCCTGCTGGCGATCGCCACGTTGGCTACCGCAGCACCCGTCGCAATCCAGGCGCACTCGAATCCTGGCCGGTATGGCCGGACTGAAGCTCAGCGCATCGTCAGGATCGCGGCAAGCCACATCGGTGCGCGCTTTCGCATCGGCACGACCGGGCCACGCACTTTCGATTGTTCGGGCCTGGTCTACCGCGTTTACAAGCAGGCCGGCCTGATCAACAAGATCGGTGGAAAGCGCCGACTCGCCGCCGGCTATTACCACTGGTTCAAGCAGCACCACCAGGTCAGCCGAAGCAACCCCAAGGTTGGGGACATCGTGATCTGGACCGAAAAGGGTCGAATCGCACACTCCGGCATCTACGTCGGCAGCGGCCACGTGATCAGCGCGCTGATCAATCCGTGGGGCGTCAAGCGGACGCACATCACGACCCTGCATGCCCGGTTCTTCGCTTTCCTGCACGTACATCTGCAGCAGTAAGCGAAAACGTCAAGGCAACGCGTCTGAGGAGGCGGCAGGCTGACAAGCCGGCCGCCTCCTTCTTTGTGCGCCGCGACCGCCGCGCACGGCCAAATCGGTCCAATCGGCAGTTCTGTGCGGCAGTCGGCGCCGTGTAGCATCGGGGCCATGGTGTTGAAGACTGAGTCTGTCGGCGTCGACGCCCTGTACCGCGCCGCCGAGCCTGATTTCGAGCGCTACGAAGTCGTCAAGGACCTGGTCGACGAGTGCATCGACCTTGCCCTGAACTACCGCCAGAGCGGCCATCCGGGCGGCTCGCGCTCAAAGGTCCACATGCTCCTATCGCTGATGCTCAGCGGCGCGATGCGCTGGGACGTGCGTCGGCCGTGGCTGCCGTTCGGCGATCGCTTCGTGCTCAGCGCGGGCCACACCGTGCCGCTCGTCTACTCGACGCTCGCCGTGCTCAACGAGGCGTTCCGCATCCGACAGGAACGCGCGCCAGCGGACCCACGCTTCACCTTTCCGGACGACGGCAAGTGGGCACTGACCTGGGAGCTGCTACTAAGGCTGCGCCGCCGCGGCGGCCTGCCCGGCCATGCCGAGATGGAGGGCAAGACCCTCTTCCTGAAGTTCAATACGGGTCCGAGCGGCCACGGCATGGGTCCTGCCGCAGGCGAAGCGCTCGCGCTCAAGCACGCCGGTGCCGACGAGGTCAAGGTCTTCGTCTTCGAGGGCGAGGGCGGCCTGACGCCCGGCGGCGCCCACGAGGCACGCCACACGGCCTGGGGTCTCGGCCTCAACAACCTCGTGTTCATGATCGACTGGAACGATTTCGGCATCGATGAGCGGCCGCTGTCGAGTGTCGTCTACGGCACGCCAGTCGACTGGTTCGCGAGCTACGGCTGGCGCGTCACGGGCGCCGAGCACGGCTCGGAGTGGCCCGACGTGACGCGCGCGACGCTGGAAGCGGCGCGCGGAGACAACCCTGCCAAGACACCGTCAGTGGCGTGGTTCAAGACGCGCAAGGGCCGTGGCTACGGCAAGTACGACGCGAAGAGTCACGGCACGCCGTGGCCGATGAACGCGCCCGAGTTCTGGGCCGTGCGCAAGGACTTCATGGCCAAGTACGGCCTCGAATACCAGGGCGTCGATGAGCTCGCGCCAACCGATCCCGCTGAGCGCGAAGCGCAGGCCCGCGCCAACTTCCAGACCGCGCTGAGCGTGCTGCGCACCCGCCCGGAGCTGACTGACTGGCTGACCGACCGGCTGACCGAGGTCGCGGCGACCGTCCCTGACCACATCGACGGCTTCAACCTGACCGACGACGGTGCCGTGTTCAAGGACAAGCGGATCTTCGACGCCCACTCCTACCCGCCCGAGATGTGGAAGAAGCCGGGCGACAAGCAGCCCAACCGCGCCGCCTACGGTGCCTGGGGCAGCTACGTCAACGCGTTCGCGCGCAAGGAGCACGGCCGGCCGCTCTTCCTGGGCGCGAGCGCCGACCTGGCCGAGTCGACCAACCTGGCCGGTTTCGGCAAGGACTTCGGCGACATGCCCGGTTACGGCTGGTACGAGCGCGACACGAACCTCGCGGGCACGGTCCTGCCGACGCAGATCACGGAGTTCGGCAATGCCGGCCTCGTCGTGGGCATGGCGTCCGTCAACATGGCCGCGGATCCGTTCAACGACTACAACGGCCTGTGGGGCACGTGCTCGACTTACGGCTCGTTCTCGTACCTCAAGTACGGGCCGATGCGCCTGTTCAGCCAGCTCGCGCAGGACACCGAGCTGAAGGTCGGCAAAGTGCTATGGGTCGCGGGCCACGCCGGACCAGAGACGGCCGAGGATTCGCGCACCCACTTTGGCATCTTCGAGACTTACGTCACCCAGCTCTTCCCGGAAGGCCAGGTCATCGATCTCCACCCGTGGGAGTACAACGAGGTGCCGGTCGTGCTTGCCGCGGCGATGAGCGCGGACGTGCCGATCGTTGCTCTCCACGTCACCCGGCCGGCGATCGACATCCCCGACCGCAAGGCGCTGGGCATTCCGTCGCATTTCGAGGCCGCGCGCGGCGCGTACGTGATGCGCGACTTCAAGCCGGGGATGCGGCGCGGCGGAACCGTCTTCGTCCAGGGCACGACCTCGACGGCGAACTTGGTCAAGGTCCTGCCCCAGCTCGACGAGCGCGGCCTCAACGTCAAGATCGTGGCGTGCATCTCGCCGCAGCTCTTCGCAATGCAGGACGAGGCCTACCGCGAAGCCACGACCTCCATAGCCGACCGATGGGACGGCATGGCGATCACCAATCGCGCGTGGATGACCATGCGCCACTGGATCGACGGCGAGATTGCCCACGAGTACTCGCTGTCGAGCGACTGGGACAACCGCTGGCGGACCGGCGGCACGGTCGAGGAGGTCATTGACGAAGCGCACCTCGGCCCGACCCATATCGTCGACGCCATCCAGCGCTTCGTCGACGAGCGCGAGGATCGACTCCGGCGCATGCGCGAGATAGTCGAGGCGTTGTCGGCGCGCTGAACCACCCGCCCTAGCCGGCGGCGACCGCTCGCCGCAGCTCCGGCAGTCGCTCCATCGTTTTGCGGTCATACGGCTCGTGGAGCTGCACGATCAGCTCGTCGACGCCGACGCTCTCGTAGGCGCGGACAGCCTGGGCGACCTCGTCGATCGTTCCAACCGTCATCGGCACGGCCGGTGCGAAGTTGTCGTTGTCTGGTGAAAACCCGGCGGCCAGGCGGACTGCTTGATATGCCTCGATCGCATCCTGCCGACGGTCTCCGACGTGCAGCCAGACCATGACCGTCTTGCGGATCGACGAGTAGTCGCGGCCAACCTCTGCGCAGCGCTGGCGCAGGATGGCGAGCGACTCGGCGACAACCTCCGGGGTGCCCCAGGACTTGTTCCACTCGTCCGCATGACGAGCGACGATGCCCATCGTCTTGCGCGGCCCGGAGCCACCGATCAAGAACGGCATGTGCTGCTGGACCGGCCGCGGCTCGGACAGCGCATCGACGAAGTCGTAGTAGCGGCCGTGATGGGTGACGAGCTCACCGTCGAGCAGTCGCCGGATCAGCCCTAGAGACTCGTCAAGCCGGTCGAGGCGCGCGCCCGGCGTAGCCCCAAAGTCGAGGCCGAACGCCTCGTGCTCGCGCGCAAAGTGGCCGCCGCCCATACCCAGCACGAGGCGTCCGTTGCTGATGTGGTCGAGCGTGGTGGCGAGCTTGGCAACGTGTCCCGGATTCCGAAACGCCACGGCCGAGACCAGGACACCGATCCGCGGCGTGTCCGTCAGTGCCGCGAGCGCGGCCAACGCGGCCCAGCCCTCGAACTTTGGCTGGCGCCAGTCGCCGGCGTCGGCCAGCAGGTGGTCCTCCGTCCAGAGTGAGTCGAATCCGGCGCTGCCGGCAGCCTGCCATGCCTCGCGCAACGCGGGCCACTGTGCACCCTGCATCCAGAACACGCCGCCGAACCTCAACGTTTGCCCTCCATCAGCCCAAGACTACGAGGGCGACACCGAGGAGCACGACCACGGAGCCGACCACCCGTTCTGGCCCCGACTTTTCTTTGAGCACGACTGCCCCGAGGATGGCGGCAATGACCACGCTCGACTCGCGCACGCCCGAGACACTCGCGGCGGCCGCGGTCGTCAGCGCGATCAGCACGAGCGTGTAGGCAAGCATCGAGAAGACGCCGCCGAGCGCGCTGCGCCAGTTGAAGGCCGCAGCGAGGCGGCGCGGACCGCCACGGACGAGCACGAAGGCAGTGGCGACGATGCCGGGAATGCCGAGAATGAGCACGCCGTACGTGACCGGGTCGGCGTACTTGACGCCTTCCTTGTCGACGACGACGTAGCTCGCGATGGCCAGTGCCACGGCCAGCGCCAGCGCCACGTGCTGCCAATGCGCCCCGCCGCGGATGCCACGGACGATGAAGACACCCACTCCGACCAGCGCGACGCCCACGATCTGGCCCGCTGAAGTTGGGGCACCGACGAGCACGACGGACAGGATGAGCACGAGCACGGGCGCCGAACCGCGGGCGATTGGATAGACGAGGCTCAGGTCGGCCCGTTCATACGCGGCAACGAGCAGCGCGAAGTAGACGAGCTCGAGCGCAGACGAAAGCAGGATGTAGGGCCACGCCTGCGCCTGGACGTTCCACAGGAGCACGGCGAGCGGCGCGAAGACGAGCGCGCCGAAGAGGATGACGATCGTCGTCGTCGCGGTTCGATCGCGCGACTGGACGACGATCAGGTTCCACAGAGCGTGGACAACCGCCGCGGTGAGAACCAGCGCGAGGGTTTCTAGAGGCACCCGCGGTTAGTCGGTGCCCTGGCGGTTAGTCGGAGCGGAGGTCAGGCGGGCGCGCCGGCTGGTGTCTTGGCGACTACGTCGGCGATCCGCTCGAGGGCGAGCTTCAGGTTGGCCTGCGAATTCGCGTAGCTGATGCGGATGTGATCCTTGCCAACCTGTCCAAATGCCGTGCCTGAGAGCGTGCACACGCCGCCGTCGTAGAGCAGCTTGTCGGCCATCTGGCTGCCGTTCATGCCCGTGCCCGACACGTTCGGGAAGACGTAGAACGCGCCGTGGGGCATTCGGCAGCGGAAGCCGGGGATCGCGTTCAGGCCGTCGACGATGAGCTGGCGGCGGGCGCGGAACTCTTCGACCATTGCCTTGACCGCGTCCTGCGGCCCGTTGAGTGCCTCGACCGCTGCCATCTGCTCGAAGCTGCTCGTGCACGAGACGCTGTTGATGATCAGCTTGCTGAACGGATCGACCAGCGCCGGCGGCAGGATCGCGAAGCCGAGCCGCCAGCCGGTCATCGCCCACGCCTTGCTGAAGCCGTCGAGGATGATCGTGCGCTCCATCATGCCCGGCATGGTCGCGATCGAGACGTGCTCGCCTTCGAAGATGCCGCGGCCGTAGATCTCGTCGGCGAGGACGGTGACGTCGTGCTCGCGCGCGATGTCTGCTATAGCGGCTATGTCCTCTCTCGTGAGGACGCCGCCGGTCGGATTGTGGGGCGAGTTGAAGATGATCAACTTCGTCCGTGGCGTCACGAGGCTGCGCAGCTCATCGGGATCGAACCGGAAGTCGTTCTCCTCGCGCAGCGCGTAAGGCATCGGTGTGCCGCCGGCGAAGCGGGTCATCGACTCGTAGATCGGGAAACCCGGGTCGGGGTAGATGACCTCGTCGCCCGGCTCGATCAGGGCCAGGATCGCGTAGTACATGATCGGCTTGGCGCCGGGCGTGACGACGACATTGGCGGGGTCGACGTCGATGCCGCGGAAGCGCTTCGACTCGGCCGCGATCGCCTCGCGCAGCTTGGGCTGGCCGAGCGGTGGGCCGTAGTGCGTCCAGCCCTCGTCGAGCGCGCGCTTGGCCGCGTCGCGGATGTTCTGCGGCGTGTCGAAGTCTGGCTCGCCGAGCTCGAGATGTACGACGTGCACGCCCTTCGCCTCGAGCGCCCGGCCTCGGGCTGCCGCCTCGAAAGCCGTCTCCGTCCCGATACCGACCATGCGCTGTGCAAGCTTCATGGCGTGGATCGTACCAGCGGCTGTATCGGCGGCTGAGGTGCCTTTCGGCCTCGGTGCGTCAGCGGACCTGGACGACCACCGATGCCCCCAGACGAACTGGGTCGTATGACTCGGTCCCCGAAGAGCAGCCGATAGAGAACGACGAGTAGACCGAGATTCGCCAAGTCCCGGATGGCAGTTGCAAGTCCGGGCCGCTGTACAGCGCCTTGAGGCGCGGGTCGTTAAGCAGTCCGTTAGCCGGGCCTAGCGGCTTGACGTAGTCAAACTCGCGCGTCGCTTTGTTCGTCAGCTGATCGCATTCAGGCATAAGCAGGGATGAGCCATTGCCGATTGATAGGTCGCCGTCGAGTTGCTCCACGTACCACGGGCCGACCAAATCAAATTCTCGATCCGTCCATAGGGAGATCTGCTGGGCGTCGCCGTAGTAAGTGAGGTGGGCTATCGGGTGGATGACATCGTTGGCGTTGTAGTTGGCGCTGTCCGTTGCAAGATCAAGGTCGAACTCGTTCGTTCCCCGTGTTGTTGATGACTCCGAGTCCATGAACTGACCCCCACGTTGATAGGTCGCGAATGCATCGAAGTCTTCTTGCCCGACGTCGTGGAGAAGGGCGAAAGCGAGGACGAAATTGCTGCCGTCCGTCCCGCAGGTAGCCGGGTAGTCGAGCTGATCTCGGGAATTTTGCGCAATCTGGACGGAATACGGAGGGACGTCTGAGGCGCCAGGGTGCCACAGATCGACGGAGAGATCACTCAAGCCACACGATCCTTGCCCGTCAAAGCTCACCTTAAGATCCGACCCATTTGCCGTGACCGTCGGTTCCTGGTCGATCACGCCGGCTACGAGCTCGGCCGTACATCCGGTAAGCAGGCCCGCGTGGTCCGTCACCGTTATCGGCAGATTTGGCAGGTCCAGCACGCCGCAGTCGATGACGGCCCGAATGACCTGCGTGGGCCCCGGGACTGGGGACGTGACTGTAGGCGGTGTCGCGGAGGCCGATGCGCCACTGTACGTGCGCAGGGTGACTGCTGACGCGGGGACGGGCACGTCGAAGATCAAGTCCACGGCGTGCGCGTCGGGCCGGAAGAAGGAATCGGGCGACGCCCCGTTAACGACCGAGACGTAGTAGGCATCGTCCGAGGTTCTGTAGACATCAATTGCCGTGACAGTGGAACTCTCCGATATGCCCCACCAGACGTGAACCGTGTGAAGGTCGCCGCTTGGGTTTGAAACCGCCGGATCCTGTGAGTGACGATCGACGATACCGCCGTCCTCACAACTCTGGATAAGCCCAGAGTGATCATTGACAGTTATCTGTAGGCCACAGTCGAAGTGCTGGATCGGTAATTGGGTTGCTGCCGCCGCACCAAGCAAGACCGATACCGATGAGGGGTCAATCGGCGCGCGCAGGTTCAGGCGGATGGCTGCATCCATCAACGATGCGGGACACGCACCGCCAGCGGGTCTCGAAGATCGCAGGTAGTAGCCCGCCGGGTCGTGCGTGAACCGGAGAGGTGCCGTGATGTCGCACGGCGAACCGGTCAGGCGCAGGTCGATCGTCGTCGTAGGACTTTGCTGATTAGTGACCGGCGGACCGAGGGCGTCGACTGGGATCGATGAACATGACTGAATTAGTCCTGTCTCATCGGAGATGGTGATCTGAACGGTTGCGCCGTCCAGCAGGCATTGGACCTCTGCTGCCGAGGCCGAGGGCGTGCTCGCACCGGGACCACTAACGGACGGGCCGCCGGGGAAGGCGATGATGATGGCAACGACAATGACGGCGGCGGCGGCGAGTCCGGCGAGCGGCGCCCAGCGGGCGACGCGAGCCGGCTGAGGACGGACGCCCATCCGGCTTCGGACAGCGGGTAGCAGCTCGTCCGCGCGAAATTGGGCGCCGCTCGAGCGTCGCTCCAGTTCATGTCGGAGCTGATCGTCGTTCACGATTCGTCCAGTTGCGCCGCAAGTGCCCGACGCGCTCGCGAGAGGCGCCACTTCACCGTTCCGCTCGGCATTCCCAGCCACGCGCCGATCTCGTCGACGCCGTAGCCGTGCAGGTGGTGGAGGACGAGCATCGCGCGCTGGTCGACGGAAAGTCGGTTGAACGCGGCGTCAAAGTCGGGCGAAGTTGAGTGTGGTGAGTCGGAACCCAAAGCTTCCGAATCGGAGTCGGGCAGCGCAACCTCGTTCGCACGTCGGCGACGCCGCAGCGTCATCCGACATTCGTTGATGAGGATCCGGCCCATCCACGCGTCGAAACGATCGAAGTCGCGCAGGAAGCCAATCCCACGCCACGCCGAAACGAACGCCTCCTGCGTCGCGTCGCGAGCGTCGACCTCGTTGCCCAGGATTGCCATGGCCGTGCGAAATAGCGGTTCGCCCTTGGCCAACACGATCTGTTCGAACGCCTCCCGATCTCCGGCACGTGCCCGAACCAGGAGCTCGCGATCCATCAACTCCCTCGATGCGATGCCCGGTTCCGGTTAATAGATGCCGCAGACGGCCATACGGTTGGCGCGAACTCGGTCAGTTACTAAGGTCGTCGGTGGGCGCAGGCCCGTCGATGACCTCGACAGGAGTCCCGTAGCGGACTTGGAGAACAACGCGATTGCCGAGCGGCCGGCTCAACTGCGCAACCACGCTGCGCTCCCTTGCAAACGACAGGCAGGCGCCCCCGGTCGAGACTCCTGGCCGATGTGATTCGGTGATCACCACGGCGACGGCAAGGTCGGACTCGACTGCCGTTGCCGAATAATCCGCGCCACACGGATTGCTTCCATCGTATGGCGCGCCCGTAAAGCTCACGGTCAGCGACGCGCTCTGGCTGTTGCCATAAGCCCTGTCGAGGTCGTCGACCGGCAGTCCCCAGCCACCCACATCAGTGCCCGGAACGGCGTCGTTCTGTTCCGAGAACGCACCTTTGACGGCGACGTAGGTGATCGGTTGCATTGGGTCGTCGGCCGGCTTGAACTCGAATTGCCACACTGGCAGTGATGCGTCGCCGACTGGCGTCGCGTGGCGACCCGTCGTCAAGTGAGCCCCAGTGACGACTACCGGCGTGCATCCGTCGCACTTCGGGGTTCCCGTCTCGGCAATCATGGCGGCCAGCGCGTCCGCCGCTGAAATCAACTGCACCGCCTGCGTAGTGCCGTCCGGCCAGACCACGTCGCCATCCGACGGGACGTCTGTTGCCAGCGGCGGGTCGGCGGTCAGAAGGCCAGAAATGACCGCGATCTTGTCGTCGTTAGCGTTTGGGCCTCCCCAGCCGCCACCCGAAGTCATGTCGTCGGTGACGACCACGGCGTCTGGCGGCCCGCTCGCTTTGAGCGCCGCCCAATGGTCGAGCACGGCTTGCGCGCGCGCGAGATCACTCGGACCAGCCGTCGGCAGGGAGAATCCGGCGGCATCGGACGAGGCTTCACCGGGGATCGGTGAGGACGTGTGCGCGGTTGGGGCGGCGCCGATGTACTGGCAGCCGGTGAGGGCGCCAACCACTATGCAAACAAACAGAAGGGCAGCACGATGGCCGCCAGAAGCACCAACGACGGGCAACATGTCGATGCGTTCCTTTCCTAGGGCGCGGTCACGGTAGCACTCGCCACGACGGCGTCGAGAGCCGAACGGATCCACCACGACGAGTGCGAGAATTCGGCCGTGGCGCGCTATTTCGGGATCGATGAGGCGAACGAGCGCGTTGCCCAGGTGGGTCCGCTGCTCGAGCGACTACGGGCCGATCGGGACCGCGTCGCGCAGCTCCAGCGCGAGATCGAACGCGGTCGCCAGACGAATGGCTCCGCGGAGCACGCCGAGCAGCTCGCCGAGCTCGAGGACGAGGAGCGCGAGGTGGTGCGACGGATGCAGAGCTCGGTCGGCCAGATCGACGCCCTCGGCATCACGCTGCGCGACATCAAGACCGGCCTGATCGACTTCCCGGCGCTGGCTAACGGCCGACCGATCTGGCTGTGCTGGCGCCTGGGCGAGGACGACATCGCGTGGTGGCACGAGATCAACACTGGCTTCGACCGCCGCCAGCCGCTCTCGGAGCTCACCTAGACGTGCAGCCGATCGAGCTTCCAGCGCTCCTGATCATCGACGACGAGCCGCCGCCCCTTCCCGCGCCCGACCGGTCTCCCTCGGACTACGACCGC
>Ga0182021_10009848_pt1 | contig 11332 bp, 9 predicted proteins | sample 612E3MmetaG_FD_120493 | JGI IMG/M metagenome (GOLD analysis project Ga0182021, IMG submission 120493) | Permafrost microbial communities from Stordalen Mire, Sweden - 612E3M metaG (Illumina Assembly) | ecosystem: Environmental > Terrestrial > Soil > Wetlands > Permafrost | place: Sweden...
CGACGAGCGGCTGCCGCTTCAACCGTGGCTACGATTTGCTTCACGAAATTGTCGACCAAGAACTGGATGTTGTTGTCCATTGTTTGTGTCTCGCTAAACAGATTGCGCGGGATAATGCCCGTTCAGCGACAAAAGTAAAGCACGTTTTCACAAGTGAAAAGTCTTCTTTGCCAAAGTAGCTATTTCCGCGTCCTCCTGCAAGGAGCTTGACGCCAAATGACATCTTAGCCATCATCTCATCCCATGCCGAGGTCAGAACCCGTCGTGCGAGGGGAATTCCTGTCGTTGCTGAGGACCGGCGATGTGCGTGCACTGTTTGCACGCTACTCGGACATTCTCCTGGCCGTCGTGGTGGCGGTGATTGTCGGGATGATGATCGTTCCATTGCCCACCTTGGTGCTGGATCTGTTTGTCACATTGAACATTGCCGCTGCGGTCAGCCTTCTCCTCATCGCTATTTATGTAAGCGAGGCGCTGCGCATCGCCACCTTCCCCTCGCTGCTGCTAATTACCACGCTGTTTCGACTGGCCATTGAGGTGTCGGCCACTCGACTGATTCTCTTGAAAGCCAATGCCGGGCAGGTCATCTACGCTTTCGGGAATTTCGTGGTGGCCGGCAACCTAGTTGTGGGGGCCGTAGTCTTCTTCATTCTCACCATGATCCAGTTCATCGTGATTTCGAAGGGCTCGGAACGGGTTGCCGAGGTGGGGGCCCGTTTCACCCTGGACGCCATGCCCGGCAAACAGATGTCGATCGATGCCGAGTTGCGCGGGGGTTATATCGATCCCGCCGAGGCACGTCGACGGCGCGCTCTGCTTGCGCGCGAATCCCAATTCTTCGGGTCAATGGACGGCGCCATGAAGTTCGTCAAAGGCGACGCCATTGCGGGAATCATCGTGCTTCTAACCAACATCGTGGGGGGCCTGGTGATTGGGACGGTTCAGAAGGGAATGGACATTGCCACCGCGGCGAAAACGTACACGCTTCTCACCATCGGCGCGGGGCTGGTGTCGCAGATTCCCGCCCTGGTTATCTCGACTACAGCCGGGATTCTTGTCACCCGGGTTTCTTCGGAAGAAGAGGGCGGTCATCTGGGCAAAGACATCGGCCGGCAGATTCTCGCCCAGCCCAAGGCGCTGGCCATTGCGGCCGCGCTGCTCGGGATTCTGGCCATCGTGCCAGGCTTGCCCACGGTGCCTTTTGCCGTTCTGGGCGGTCTGCTCGGCTTGGTCGCCTACCGTATTATTCAACTGGACCGTCGCGCCGCACACGGCGCCAAGGCGCCAGGCACCTCGGCAGCGGGTCGAGAATTGCGCGCCGATCGTGCGGAAGTGCCGGCGCCCCTGTTGGTGCCCATAGCGATCGATCTTTCGAGCGTGCTCTCGCAGTCACTCTTGCCGCCAGGGGGTCCGGATCGAATGGAGCGCGAGCTCCTACCGGCTGCCCGTGAGCGTTTCTTCTCCGAGGCTGGCATTGTCCTGCCCGCCGTTTCCGTGCGCCCCAACGCTTTGGGCCTGGCCGCCGGGGCCTATGTATTGCGCTTGCAGGAAGTGCCAATCGCCCGGGGCGAGGTCGTACCGGGAGGCGGCCTTGCGCTCGACACACTCGATCGCCTGCGCGCGATCGGGATCGCTGCCCAGCCTGCCGCGCATCCCGAGGGGCGCCCGGCGGCGTGGATTCCGCCTGGGGAGATCGGCGCCGCTCGTCTTCGAGGCGTGCCCACCTTGGCGCCCGAAGAGGTCATTGTCATCCATCTGCTGCAGGTTCTCCGTCGCTATGGCTACGAATTCGTCGGCATAGAGGAAACCCAGTCGCTGCTCGATCGGCTGGCGAGCACGCACCCCGCGTTGGTGCGCGAGGTAGTTCCCAAGGTCGTCTCGCCGGCCCTGCTGACTGATATTCTGCGCCGTCTGGCTGCAGAAGGGATCTCGCTGCGCAGCTTGCGTGAGATCCTGGGCGCACTGGCCGAACGCACGACAGTTGATTCCGACGCCCTCGCTCTGACCGAGCATGTGCGCGCGGCCCTGCGACGACAGATCACCTTCGCCCACGCGGGCGACTCCGGCGTCCTGCATGCGTATTTCTTGGACCCGATGATCGAGGACACCGTGCGCGAGGCGGCTCAACCCACCGCCGCCGGGAGCATCCTGGCCCTTGAACCCGAGCTTGCTTCCGACATCGTCAAAGCCGTGGGCCGCGCGGTAGCCGGCAATTTGGCGCCGGTGATCGTCACCACCGCCGACATCCGCTGCCACTTGCGCCGCCTGCTCGAAACCGAACATCCCAAGGTCGCCGTGCTCTCGTATCAGGAGATTGAGCCCGATGTGAAGCTGGAGTCCCTGGGCCGGATTACAGTGTCAACGAGCTAGCCGTCAACCGGCAGATCTTTGTGGATAAAGTGGCGGCCGCCGGGGCCGTATTCGGTGGTCGACTGGCCGCGACCGTAGAGCAGCCAGCGGTAGGTGAGCAGGCCCTCCACACCGACCGGGCCGCGCGCGTGCAACTTCTCGGTGGAGATGCCGACCTCGGCACCCAGGCCGAAACGGTAGCCGTCGGAGAAGCGGTTGCTGGCATTGTGGAACACGCAGGCCGCGTCCACCTCGGCCAGGAAGCGGCCGGCGGCCACCGGGTCCTGGGTCACAATGACGTCAGTGTGACGCGAGCCGTGGCGGGCAATATGGGCCAGCGCCTGGTCCAGGCCTGCCACCTGCCGAATCGAGAGGATGAGAGCGCCGTATTCTGTGTCCCAGTCGGCCCCGGTCGTGGCGATCATTTGGGGATGGCGCTTGCGGGTTTCTTTGCAGCCGCGCAACTCCACTCCCTGGGCGGACAGGGCCGACACGCAACTGTCCAGCGCCACAGTGGCCTCCGGATCCCACAATAGGGTTTCGACGGCATTGCACGCCGCCGGGTAGCTGCACTTGGCGTCCACAACCAGACGCGCGGCCATTGCCGGATCCGCGGCCGCGTGCAGGTACATGTGACAGATGCCGTCGGCGTGGGCCATCACCGGGATGCGCGTGTGGCTACGCACATGGCGAATGAACGACGACGAGCCGCGCGCAATCACGAGTTCGACCAAATCGTCCATGGTCAGAAGCGCGTCCACTTCGGCCCGATCCTCCAGCAGCACCATCGCGCAGGTGTCGATACCGTGAGCGGCAAGAACCTCATGGGCAACCGCGCAGAGCGCACGGTTGCTGGCGCTGGCCTCGCGGCCCCCCTTGAGCGCCACCGCGTTGCCGCTCTTCCAGGCCAGGCTGGTGATCTGCACAAGAGCATCAGGGCGCGCCTCGAACACCACACCCAGCAGGCCGAGCGGACAGCTCACGCGCTTGAGAATCAGCCCGTGGTCGAGCGCCCGGTGGTTGAGCGTCCGGCCGACCAATTCCGGCATGTCCGCCAGCTGCCGGATGCCGTCGATGGTGGTGTCGAGCTTCTTGTCGTCGAGCAGCAGCCGCTTGACCAGGGATGAGCCGAGGCGACCGGCCGCTTCTTCTTCGCGCGCACTGGCCATGTCGCGAGCGTTTGCTTCGAGCACGGCTGTGCGCGCCTCGGGTTTGGCCAGGGCCTCGGCAAAATCGGCCAGCAGGCGGCTGCGTTCGGGTCCGGTCAACGCCGCCAGCCGCCGGGCCGCCGCGCGCGCCGCAATCAAGCTTTCTCGCAGGTCCATGACTCAGTATTACTTGGATCTGGCCTGGCCGCCAGCGCGCTCAAACCGCGCCCATCACCAGGTTGTCGCGCGTGATGATTGCATCATAGCCGCGGTACCCGAGGATGGTGTCGATCTCGTCGCTGTGCCGACCCGCCAGCTTGCGGCAGGCGTCGGCGTCGTAGTTGACCAGACCGCGGCCAAGTACGCGGCCGCTGCCATCACGGATCTCCACCAGCTCACCTTTGTCGAAGCTGCCCTCCACCGCCACCAATCCGATGGGCAGAAGCGACGCCTTGCGCTCCATCAGCGCCCGCAGCGCGCCTTGGTTGACCACCAACGCGCCCTGCTTTCGACCCGAAACTGCAATGTGCCGCCAGCGCGCGGGACGCCACTCCACCGGAGGAATCAGGGTGCCCACGTCGTCGCCGGCCAGGATCTTGTCGAGCACATCCGGCATGCCTCCGTTGGCAATCACCACCACGGTGCCCTCGGCCGTGGCCAGCCGGGCCGCTTCCAGCTTGCTGCCCATGCCGCCGGTTCCGCCGCTGGAAGCGCCCATGGCCCGCGCCAGGGCTTGCTCATCGACAGAAGGCAGCTCGGCCACCCGCTGGGCGTTGGGATCCAGCGCCGGATTGGCCGTGTAGAGCCCGTCCACGTTGCTCAGCATCACCAGTAGATCTGCGTCCAAAGCCACTGCCACGTGCGCCGACAGGCCGTCGTTGTCGCCGAAGACCGGCTGGGGGGCCGCTTCGCCCTCGCGGCGCCGGTGCTCGACCAACTCGCGCACGCTGACACTGTCGTTCTCGTTGAGGACTGGAATGGTTCCAAGTTCAAGCAACCGCATCAGGGTGGTGCGCAGGCAAAGCGCGCGGTCCCGGTCGGCGAGATCTTCGTGGGTGAGGAGGACCTGGGCTGCGACCACGCCGAATTCCGCAAAGGCCTTGGTGTAAAGACCCATGAGGTGGCCCTGCCCCACTGCCGCGCAGGCCTGGCGCAGGCCCAGAGAACGCGGGCGCTGCTGCAGGCAAAGCAGGCGCATGCCCATGCCCACCGCGCCGCTTGAAACCAGCACCACGTCGCGACCACCCCGACGCTGCCGTGCCAGACTTTCGACGAGATTCATCACGCGTAGGGTGGCGACATCCCCGCCGTCCCCGATGACGACATGGGTGCCCAACTTCACCACCAGACGGTGGCTCTCGGCGAGGGCGGCGCGGCCGCTGAACGGAGTGGGGCTCATGAGGAAGGTCTGACTTTACCTTGGCCTTGGTTCGTGTGGTAATGCGGCTGTGAGCATCTTAGAAGGAAACAAGACCCTGACTCTGATTGGCGCCGGTACCATGGGCGAGGCCATCCTGCGTGGGATTCTGCGCGCAGGCAAGCTGGCTCCCTCGCAGGTGTTGGCGTCCGACCTGCGTACCGACGCCCTGGCTGACCTGGCCAATCGCCACGGCATCCGCACCACGACCGACAACCTGGAAGCAGCGCGCGCCGCCACCGTGGCTTTGGTCTGCGTGAAGCCTCATCAAGTGGGTGCCGTGCTCAACACCGATGCGATGCGAGAAGCTCTCTCCGGCAAGGTCGTCATCAGTATCGCAGCCGGGCTGCGCTTGCAGCAACTCGCCCACTGGCTCCCAGCCAGCGCCCTCATCCGCGCCATGCCCAATACTCCCGCTCTTATCGGCGAGGGCATGACCGCGCTCTCCCGTGGCAAGGGAACCAACGACGCCGCCATGGCCTTCGCGCTGGATCTATTTGGCAGCGTGGGACGCTCGACGGAAGTTGATGAGGCCCAGATGGATGTGGTGACGGCGCTCTCAGGCAGCGGCCCGGCCTTTGCCTTTCTAGTGCTGGAATCGTTGGCTGATGGCGCGGTGAAAATGGGTCTACGCCGCGATCTGGCCATCTCCATGGCGGCCCAGATGCTGCAAGGCTCGGCGCGCATGGTGCTGCAGACGGGTACCCATCCGGCGGTATTGAGGGATCAGGTGACCACGCCAGGTGGCTGCACCATCGCGGGACTTTCAAAGATGGAAGAAGGCTGCGTGCGCCACGCTCTGGCCAGCGGTGTCGAGGAAGCGACGCGCGCGGCCAGCAAGCTGGGGCAAGGCTAGAGCACCGAACAGTTTGCCTCCCGTCGGAAAATTCCTTCTTTGCCTGCGACGCCATAGGTGTGTCTGTTTGCTGTGAAAGGAGAGCGACAAATGACACGTTCCATAGCCGGCCTTTGCATCTCGCTCGCCGCTGTGGCGAGCACTACGGGGTGTTTTCCTGCCAGTGAGGGACAAGCACCTGCTGGCACGTGTAGCGGCGCAGCGTTTACAGGCACCACAGGGTGTCTTCCTGCCAATGAGGGAGAAGCGGACCAGTTTCGCAAGGGCGTTCCCCGTGCTGCGACCGTCACCTTGAGCATGCCTGGCGCGGCGAGCAGCGTTCAGGCGCTGAGCGTCGAATCCACGCGTCAGGCCCTGCTCGGCGAGAAAGCCGAGTGGTACACCACTACGCGCGCGGTGACCGCAACCGTTAACGGGGGCGCCCTGGCTGTGGGCGGGCTGGTCAACCTAATCGTGAAGTACCCGCCCACTTCGATCACACAGGACGAGGCGGTGTGGGGCCCATGGGAAGATCCGCTCGACCCGGTCGCCTGGAAAGTGACCATTACGCGGGTTGCCCCGCATTTCTACCAGTACAAGTTCGAGGGCAGGCCGCGCACTGATCCAACCGCCGCGTTCGTCATCGTGCTATCCGGCACGCACAAACCCGCTCTCAACCCGAGCGGCCGCGAGGTCGAGCGCTTCGGCACGGGCAGTTTCACCCTCGACTGGGACGCCCGCGCCACCCTGCCCAGCCCCGACGACAATGTGGGCAAGGCGGACTACAGCTACGAACAGATGAGCGCGGCGGATCCGGTCAGCATCACGGCCCAGTTCCGCCAGGTCAAAGACGACAATCGACCCGGCAACCGGGTCGATGCGAACTACGCCTTTGCCCAGCAGCCCCGCGGCCCGGGCAGCATGGACTTCGTCGCCATCGCGTCCGACCCAGCCACCCAGGTGTGGGACCGCGCGGTGGTGCGCAGCCGCTGGCAGTTCACGGGCGACGGCCGCGCTGACGTACAACTCAAGACGCCCGAGGGCATCGCGGTTTTCTCGCTCAGCGAATGCTGGGACCAGAACTACGCCAGCGTCTACAAGCAGGGTAGCTGGCCAGGCAGCGATAGCTGGGGCGCGGAAACTTCCTGCGTTTTCCCGACGGTCGAGTACTCGACGCTGCAGTAGTCATGGTCGGGCGCCAAACACCGCGTTTCCGGGTGATTGCCGGCGAGCAGCCGGCGGCACCCGACTCCAGGTCCGAGCTGCGCGAACTTTACCAGAGGTACGGTGCCAGCGTCTTTCACCGATGCGCGTATCTGCTCAGGGACCGTAGCCAGGCCGAGGACGCCATGCAGGACGTGTTCGCCAAGGCGCTGCAACACTACGCGGGGTTTCGCGCCGAAGCCTCACCGCTGACTTGGCTGATGAAGATCGCCACTCACCACTGCCTCAATCTCATTCGGTCTGAGCGGGCGGGATGGCGCGGCCGGTACGAGCGCGAAGTCCGCGCACAAGCGACCAAGGACGAGCGACCGCAGGTCTTCGAGATGCGTGAGCTGGTGGGCAAGATGCTTGCGTTGGTCGACACAGAAACCCAAGCCGCAGCCATCCACTACCACCTGGACGACATGACTCTCGATGAGGTGGCGGCGCTGCTCGGCCGGTCTGTGCCGACGGTGCGCAAGCGTCTGCAAGCGTTCGCAACCCTGTGCGGCAAGGAGTTCTCCACATGACTCTCGTCAACAGCGAAGCTGGTTCTCCCGCCCTGCATTTGGGCGAGCTCCGCCTGCGCCGTTTTCGCGCGGGTGAATTATCGGGAGAGACGCAGGAAGAAATCGCCCACCACGCCGCCGAATGCGGGTCCTGCCGGGCCAAACTGCGCCTGCTGCAAGAAGAGGAGCGCCAGTTCGAACGCGACATCCCGTTCGAGCGCTTCGCCGGCGGGGTGGAGCGAGCCTGCCGCGTCCCGCGTCCGCGTGCAAACCGACGCTGGGCCGTGGGCGGCGCGTTCGGCCTGGTGGCGGCAGCCGCCGTGATGGTGTTGCTCCTGCGACCCTCCGAAAAGGTGGGCGATCTGCGAGTACGGGACGTCGGCCTTCACGCCGGTTCCAATCAAACCAAGGGAGGCATTTCTGCGGTGGCGCGCATTGCCTCGGCCGCAGGCGGGGCGCAGCGCTCGCTGCCGCCGACCGGAACGACCACGCTGCAACCGGGGGAGCGAATCCGCCTCGGCTACAACACCGCAGCCCCTTCCTACCTGGCTGCCGTCTCGGTGGACGACGCGGGTGAGGTCTCGGCTCTCTACCCCGAAGACGGCGGCTCGCTTCTGGTCGGTCCTACCCAACATGTCACCTTCCTGCCCGACAGCCTGGAACTGACGGGCTCAGGCCGGGAACGCGTGTTTCTTTTCCTGGCTGGGCGTCCGCTCGACGGGGCAGCGGTCAAGAAGTCAGTGCGCGACGCGCATGCACAGGCGAAAGGTGACTTGGGCGCACTGCCCACGCCCTCTTTCGAGGGCCGCATCGACGTGCGGCCGTTCACTTGGCTCTTCTACAAGCCATGAGACGCGCGGGCCGACATCTGACCCGCGCAGGACCGCGGGTGGGGCTCTTCCTGGCGCTCCTGCTGACGCCCGCCCTTGCCTCCGCCCAACGGCGTTTTGCTCTGGTGGCCGGCAACGATGTCGGCGGCGCTGACACACGCCCTCTGCTCTTTGCCTCAGAGGATGCCCGGCGTTTCCATGCGGTGCTGACCCAGTTGGGCGGCGTGGCACCTGGCGATTCTGATCTCCTGATCAACCGGCGCGCGGATGAGCTGCTGGGTTCCCTGGCCTCGCTGGAATCGCGCATCGCCGCAGCGCAAAGCCACGGCGAGCGCACGGTCCTCATCGTCTACTACTCGGGCCACGCCAAGGACGGAGACCTGCGCCTGGGCAACTCACGCTTGAGCTTCGCCGCCGTGAAAGCGCGGCTGGCCGCAGCGCCGGCTAACATCCGCGTGGGCATCTTCGACTCCTGCCACTCGGGGATCGTCACGCGCGGCAAAGGTGCGCGCCGTGCGCCGGCCTTCGAGATCGAAGCCACCGGCTCGCAAGAGACGCGCGGCCTGGTGCTGCTTTCCTCAGCCAGCGCAGATGAGGAGGCGCAAGAATCGGACGAAATTGGCGGCAGCTATTTCTCGCAGTACCTAGTGAGCGGTCTGCGCGGCGACGCGGACCGCTCGGGCGACCGGCGCGTGACCTTGTCTGAGGCCTACGCCTACGCCTACGCGCGCACCGTGGCGGAAACGGCCGAGAGCGCGGCGGGTGCCCAGCACCCGACTTTCAGTTTCGACCTCAAGGGCAACGCCGATCTGGTGCTCACCGACCTGACCAGCCGCCGTGAAGGCCTGTATGTGCCGGCCTCAGCGCCCGCCGGGACGTACTATCTTATCGACGCGAGCGGCTTCATTGCCGCCGAGGTGGTCAAGCCCGCCGACGCCGACCGACAGATCGCGCTGCCACCCGGTCGGTACCGCGTGCGCCGTCGGCTGGCCGATCGCCTGCGCATCGGCGAGATCCGCGTGGCCGAGGGCCAACTCCACACTCTGGACGAATCTCGCCTGCGCGACGCCCCGTTCTCCGACGATCCGATCAAGGGCGGCCGCCGGGATCAAGACGTCAAACTCAGCCTCGCTCTGGGCGTGACAGTGCAGGCGTTTTTCGACGCCCCCACGCGCGACGGTCTGTTCCCGCCCACGGGTCTCCTTTCCGCCGAACTGCAGGTGCGCAATTTCTTTCGCCGCGGCTGGCTTCTGGCCCTGGATCTCGCCGGCGGCAGTGCCCGCGGCCAGGTCACCCGCCTCGACACGCCTCTGCCTTTCCGTTTTTCCGAATTCACCGCCGGTATGTCGCTGGCGTCCGAGTGGCCGCTGTGGGACAACCGCTTGTTTCCCTACGCGGGCCTGCGCCTGGCCTACCTGCTGCTTGGCCGGAAGTTCGAGGATCGAACCATCCCCGACCAATACTTCTCAACCTTCTCGCCGGGCCTGGTGGCCGGAGTTCGCTACCGGCTTTGGGGTGGCTTCGCCGCCCTGGCCCGGGCCAGGGCGCACTACCTTCTTTACAACGTCGACGAGAACCGCTCCCTTGGCTACTGGGAGCTGTCAGCAGGACTCAGCTACGACTTCTAGGAGCAACGCCATGAAGCCCTTTGTGCCCCTTGTGTTTGCCGCCTTCTCCCTCGGCGCCTGCGGCAACTACTCCAACGAGGATCTCGATTTCCAGCTGGCGTTGCCCGAGGACGGCGAGTTGGATGCCAAACTCCCGCAAGCCCTCACCCGCGACGACTCGTCGGAGTACTACACGCTGACCCGGAAGGTGGTCACCACCTTTAATGGCTGCGCTGCCGGGCTGGTCAGCCTGGTGGACCGCGTGCGCAGCTACTCGCCCTCCTCGCGCAACGGGGCCGAGCGCATCTGGGGCCCGTTTGCCGACGACAAACACCCGGGTTGGCAGATCCGCGTGGTGATGGTGCGTCTGGCTGACCCCAGCGTGCCGCCACCCGCCTTCCAGATTTCCTACAGTTTCCAGCTCCGCGACACCACCCAAAGCGGCTCCGCCTTCTTCGACCTCATGACCGGCAACTACAAGTCTTCGGACAGCGCCCGACGCGGCAAGGGCAACATGCACCTGGATGTACAAACGGCACGCAACGCTGGCTATCCCGCCGACGATTTCGGCGAAACAGCGCAGCTCGATCTTGCCTACCAGACGGCCCAGTACCCCATCACCGTGCACATGGAGATCCAGAACGTAGCCACAGCGACAGACCGTCAGGCCACCTACGACTACGCCGAGAATGCCGATGGCTCAGGTGCTCTCGTCTTCCACTTGACGGTGGACTCGGTCCCGGGCGCGACTGGCGCCAGGGACGTCAAGTTCACCAGCCGCTGGTCAGGCTCGGGCGCGGGACGCGCCGATGCGTACGTGTCAACCGGGAACGTGCCGGTGGGAATCGACTGCTGGGGCCAGGACACGGTCGCCGACTATGTGTGGCGCTGGAATGGCCAGGGCAACTACGGCTCCGCTGGTCTCTGCGCCTTCGGTGCTCCGGCGCTCTAGTCGCGTGGGGAGCCCGCCGGCTTCGCCGGCGGCGCACCATCGCGGGAAGGCATGGGAACCCTTTCAGGGTTCCCATATCAGAGCACCGAAGGGATTCCGTGCGTACCGTGAAGTACCCCACCGTAGCGCCATGAATACGCGTTTCCCCTCACTCCACCCGGCCGATCGTGATACAAAGCGTCCATGATCTATTGTCAACGGAGGTTCGCGATGGGTTCCAAATCTAGATCGGCCTGTCTGGGCTTGCTTGTCACGGCCCTGATTGCATGGGTATCCCCTGCCGAGAGTGCGGCCCAGCCATCACCCGCGTCTCCGTCGACAGATACGGCACCCGCGGCATCCCCTGCCAGTCAGCCGGGAACCGCCACCCCGCTACCCGGTCCTGCAGCCGTGACACCCAGGACACCGCCTGCCCCCGCCTACCCGCCGCCCCCCGCCTACCCGCCGCCCCCCGCCTACCCGCCGCCCCCCGCCTACCCGCC
>Ga0182021_10009849_pt1 | contig 11332 bp, 7 predicted proteins | sample 612E3MmetaG_FD_120493 | JGI IMG/M metagenome (GOLD analysis project Ga0182021, IMG submission 120493) | Permafrost microbial communities from Stordalen Mire, Sweden - 612E3M metaG (Illumina Assembly) | ecosystem: Environmental > Terrestrial > Soil > Wetlands > Permafrost | place: Sweden...
GAGCCCGCTCCTGTTCGCCAGCTCGCAGAGCCGGAGCCTCCAGTGAGCATCAGGCGCGTGTTCGGGGCGGGTTATTGCCTCGCCGCCAGCAGCTCCTCCACTAGCAAAGCCCCATCCAGCCGCTGGGGCAATTCCTTGTGATAGCCCCGGACCCAGCGCCTCCCCCCCACCAGCACGAACGGAATGGCCCGTTTCCCGGTCTCGGCCTCGAGCTTCTCGGCCGCGCCGGGGACGGTCTCGATATTCACCTTGGTGTGAGCGATGTCATGTTCTGCCAGCCAGGCTTCCAGGCGCCGGCAGTCCGGACACCAGGTGGCGCTGTAGACCGCCAAGTCCAGACCTTTCAAGTCATCAATTCGGCTCATGGGATCCTCCCGGACCTGTCATTCTGGATCCTCTGATGCTCTAGAGGTCGTAACAAAACCCGACAATGCCGCGATGAAGCCAGACGGGATGCACCGCAAGGAAGGGCCCGCAGGGCAACGTGGTTCGTTGTTCAAGGGACCTGACACCGCGGGGCGCCCGCCTGGTTTCATCCCTCCGGGCGAGGGGCGGCGGGCGTCGCGATGCAGCGTCACGCTCGTCGCGCGTAGTACCTGCTACGCTTTTACTCGCGTTCCTCGCCTCGCTCGCCCGGCGCCCCTCGCGCGGCGCCGTGGGGTTTTGTTACGACCTCTAAGTGGAGACTCCATGTCCAAGCTGACTTCTCACGCCGCCCTCATCGCCGGATCGGCCCTCCTCCTGTCCCTCGCCTGCAATCCTGGCAAGCCGGACACAAGCCGCGTCATCGCCAATGTCGGTGGCGACAAGATCACCGAGGCCGAATTCCAGGATGTGGTGAAGACCCTCTCCCAGGATCCCAAGGAGGCCCAGTCCTTCCTCAGCGATCCCGCCGCGCGGGACGAGCGTGCCAACCTTGCCAGCCGCATCGCCATGTCGAAGGCCATTGCCGCCTATGCCAAGCAGACGGGGCTGGATCAGGATCCCGCCGTCAAGCGCCAGCTGGAGCAGCAGGAAGCCAATGTCTACTTCCAGGCCCTCGCAAAGAAGCGCATGACCACGGCCGAGCCCACGGATGAACAGCTAATGGCCTTCTACAAGGAACAGGTCGAACGCATGAAGGCCCAGGGGGCCGCCGGCGTGCCGCCCTTCGAGACCGTCAAGGCCCAGGTCGCCCAGGGCTACAAGCAGCAGCGGGCGCAGACCATCAGCCTGGACATCCAGAAAGAGATCAAGGCCAAGGTACCCATCACCCTGGCTGACGATTACCGGCCCGCGGGGGAATAGCGTACGGGTTCAATCGCAACTCTTCAATGGCGAGGCCCCGACCGGGGGCCTCGTCTTGTTGCGGCCCTGCAGTCCGGGTCATGGCTTCCCGAGCACGTCCACCAGGTTCAGCAGCTCCTTCAGTGCCTTCTTGGTGCCGATGGCCTGGTGCTTTCGATGGCTCTCTTCGAGCCGCTTCAGGGCGTCCTACACATTGAGCATAGCCAGAGTGTGCTGGTCGTTTTCCTGGTCGATGAGAGGTTTGAAGCCTGCGGCCACGTTGGGGAAGGGAAGCCTTCCGATTGGGGATCAAGTAGCCCGGACCATGCTGTGGGCATGAAAGGTCCCGGCAATCGATCTGGAGACTTAATGTCTAACAGCCTGTTCGTTACCAATCTTGTGACGGTCTGTAAGTTGAATCCATAGGCAAAGCATCACTTGGTTTGGGAAAGACCAAACCCGCCCAAGTGGTCTCCTGATTTCTCCGGTAGCGTCCGGAAGAGTAGGTTCTACCGCTGGGCGGCTCATACACTACCGTTCGGGTCCTTTTGGGGGTCAGAGGTGACCAGGGCTTAACCTGGATAGACAAGTAGAGACTCTGATGACCGCCAAACCCATCCTCGAATCGGTGATTACATGCCCGCGCTGTGGGCGCTCCTCGCTTGCAATGATGCCAACTTATTCACGTCGGAGGTTATACACCTGCCCGCATTGCCAAGCTCAGCTTCGTCCAAAGGGTGGAGACTGCTGCGTTTTCTGCTCATACGGCACAGTCCCATGTCCTCCAATTCAGCGGGAAAAAGAGGCTGGGAATCACTGTGGTGGCGACTCGAAACACTCGCTTCATGCGTCCGCGCCTTGTGATCCGGCTGGCATGGTGGCGTATCCCTCTGAATCAGTCAGGGGAGAGAGACCCGAGGTACCAGCACGGCAGACTTGAGGCGTCCCGCCGCCTAGCGCCGCTCCTAGGCTAGTTCGCAGGTCGAGTACCCCAGGCGATCGGGTATTTCCTTGGAAGTGATCTCGAAATACCCACCACCTGTCAGTGTGTGATCGCCGCGAACTACCAAATCCAGGATTGACGCGGGTCTAGTCCCGATCTTATGTGGTGAATTATGTAGTGAACCGCACCCCAAAAAGGTTAGAAATGAGGCATCACAACAGGCGCTTTGAGGACATGCACTCCCTACATCGAAAAACCCTGAGACCATTGCGGCATCAGGGTTTCACGAGGTATCTATTGGTGCCTGGAGACGGAATCGAACCGCCGACACATGGATTTTCAGTCCATTGCTCTACCAACTGAGCTACCCAGGCGCGAATGAACATCGTATCAGGCAGGCTCGCATTTTCAAGTGCCGAAGGGGACGCGATTGGTGCATCCTCAAGGGTCCGAGTGATGTCTCATCGAAGAGGTTCGTCATGGCCCGTCCGACCAAAACCCGCGAAATCCAGGTCCAGAAGCCCGCGCAGAGCCTGGCCCATTTCCAGACCAAATTCAATGAGGGACAGGAGGAGGACGCCGGGCTGCTGAAGCCCATCCTCATCGGCATAGCTTCAGTGGTGGCAGTGGGTTTCATCGTCGGGGCCTGGAGCGTTTGGCAATCCTCGAATATTGAGAAGCACGAGGCCGCCCTCTCCACTCTGGAGATGGAAGTGGAAGGTGATGGCCTGACGCCGCTGCCCCCCGCGGAGGTCGAGAAACGGATGCGCGAGCACCTCGGGCGCCTGGAGGCCCTGGTCAACTCGGCCCCCTCCTCGCGAAAAGCGGCCACGGCGGGCCTGCTGGCCACCTGGCGACTGACCCTCGATGGCAAGGGACCGGCCCCCGCCAAGGCCGAGGATGCCTGGGGCCAGATTCGCCTGGCCCAGCGCGCCCTCGCCCTCGGGCAAGTCCAGGAAGCCCATGCCCAGCTGGATCCCCTGCGCGCCAAGGCCACTCCCGGCGAAGCCTGGGCCGAAGCCTTCTGGAGCAGCCAGCTGGATGCGGATCGTCTCGCGGGGGACCGCGCCCAGGCCCTGAAGGATCTCGCCGAGTACAAGGCCCGGTTCAAGGGCCGTGGCGATGCCGCTCCCCTGGAGAGCATGATCCAGAGCATCTGAGCGATCCCAGACAAGGAGTCATCCCATGCGGATGTACGACCTGATCTACACCAAGAAGCTGGGCGGAGCCCTGTCCCCGGAGCAGATCGCCTTCTGGGTGCAGGGCGCCGCTGACGGCAGCCTGCCGGACGAGCAGAGCGCGGCGCTCCTCATGGCCATCTGCTGGCGCGGCATGAGCACGGCGGAGACCCTGGCCCTCACCCTGGCCATGCGGGATTCGGGCAAGCGCCTCGACCTTTCCTCGATCCCCGGCCTCAAGGTGGACAAACACAGCACCGGCGGGGTGGGCGACAAGACCACCCTCATCCTCGGCCCCATCGTGGCCGCCTGCGGCGTGCCCTGCCCCATGTTCAGCGGGCGCGGCCTGGGCCACACCGGCGGCACCGTGGACAAGTTCGCGGCCATCCCCGGCCTGAAGGTCGAGCTGAGCGAGGCGGAGTTCCTGCGCAGCCTCCGCGAGACGCGCTTCGCCAACTCCGCCCAGACCGCCGACATCGCGCCCGCCGACAGGAAGCTCTATGCCCTGCGCGACATCACCGCCACCGTGGAGAGCATCCCCCTCATCACCGCCAGCATCATGTCAAAGAAGCTGGCAGGCGGCGCGGACGCCCTGGTGCTGGACGTGAAGTGCGGCCCCTCGGCCTTCATGAAGACCCTCGACGAGGCCCGCACCCTGGCCCAGAGCATGGTGGATGTCGGCAGGGCCCATGGCATGCAGATCCGCGCCCTCATCACCCGCATGGACGCGCCCCTGGGCTGGGCCATCGGCAACGCCCTGGAGGTCATGGAGGCCGTGGAGATCCTCCACGGCGAGCATGGCGATTCGGAGTTGGCCCAGATGAGCTTTCGCCTGGCCGCGGAGATGCTGATCATGGGCGGCGCCGCCAACACGCTGGAACAAGCCCTGGGAATGGTGCAGGCCAGCATCCAGGACGGCTCCGCCCTGGAGACCCTGCGGCGCTTCGTGGCCCTCAACGGCGGCGATGCCCTCGCCCTCGATGATTTCAGCCGACTGCCCCAACCGGGCCAAGTCGTCGAGGTGCGCGCCGACCGCGACGGCTATATTGCCGCCATCGATGGTCGCGCCCTGGGCATCCTCGCCATGGACCTGGGTGCCGGACGCCGGGACCGGAATGACGTGCTTGACCTGAGTGTGGGCATTTGGGTCCATGTGCAGGTTGGATCAAGGATAGAAAAAAACGATATTCTTTTCACAGTGTATGCAAAACAGGGGGGCCTGGTTCCTTCGAAAGGCTATCTAGAGGCTCTCCAAGTGGTCTCAGGTTCTCAATCTGTAAAAAATTGGCTGATGGAGACCATAGGTTTTTAACCCGGAGCGTGTTAATTGACTCAAAGTCAGATTACAAAAAAAAATTAAAAAAACAGGGAACCTGTCCTAGTCTAGGCGCAGCACATGATCCTTTGCCCCTCCTGGTCCAGAGAACGCGCCGCTTCCCCCCAAGCCGGCGACCACCCCATTCCCTGGGTCAAGGCGAGCAAATCTTCACTCCCTCCATGCGGCGCTGCCGCAAAACTCAAAGGAGTCATCCATGAGTAGACTTTTCAACCGGCTGGGCTTTACGGCCTTCGCCATTGTTGCTGCAGCCGGGACTGGGCTGATGGCCCAGCAGAGTTCCAGCACGCTTCGCGGGCGGGTCACTGACCCCTCCGGCGCGGGCAAGGCCGAGGTTGTGGTAGCCATCTCCAACCCCGAGAACGGGACCAAACGTAGCCTGCTGACGGATAAGAACGGCTACTTCAACTTTGCCTTCCTGCCTGTGGGCCGATACGACATCGTCTACACCTTCCAGGGGCAGACTTACAAGGCAACCCGCAACGCCCTGCTGGGGCAGGAAATTGACGCCTCGTTCAAGTGGCCCACTACTGCCGGTGCCACTGTCGAGGTGATCGGCGCCTCAGCCGCTGCGCAGACCGTGGATACGTCCACCGCTCAGATCGGAACCAACGTCGACATCCAGACCCTCTCCGACCTTCCGATGGTCTCCCGCGACATCAACTCCGCCGCCGTCCTCGCGCCCGGCGTCATGATCGTCCAGGGGTCCCAGGTCGACCCGACCAAGAAGTCCAGCACCTATATCATGACCGGTGAGGGCATGGGCCGCGGCACCAACTACGCGGTGGACGGTGCCGACAACAACTCCACCGACGTGGGCGGCTACGTCCTGCCGGTGCCCATCGGCGCCGTGCAAGAGCTCCAGGTGGTCACCAACCAGTTCAAGGCCGAGTTCGGCCGTTCGACCGATGGCTTTTTCAACATCCTGACCAAGAGCGGTTCCAACGAATTCAAGGGCGAACTGACCGCCCAGTACACCAATCAGAACATGCGCGCCAGAAGGACGGACGAAGGTGTGAAGGGCTCCGACGCCGATGGCATCTACGCCGCCACCGTGTCTGGCCCCATCCTCAAGGACAAGCTCTTCTACATGGTCAGCGTGGAGCAGACCAAGGGCGACCAGACCCCGGTCTTCTCCTTCAGCCCCTACGCGATCTCGCTTCAGCCCGGCCTCGCAGGCATCGCCTACGACTACTACAAGAAGAACATCTATTCCAAGGTCGACTGGAACGTCACCTCTTCGGTAAACCTGTCCTGGACCTATGGCTATTACCAGGACCAGACCGCCAACCAGCCCTTCCCGCGCACCGATTCGTACAACGGCAACATCCTGACGAACACCTTGGGGACCGGGGCGAACCAGACCTGGGCCACGGGCCTCAAGGCCACGGTGGTCTTCGATGCCGTGGTCTGGGAAAGCAACCTGCACTTCTTCGACTACAACAACAAGATCCGGCCCTCCGGCACGGGCCCCTCGGGCACTACGGAAACGGCGCTGTTGGATGCAGGCACGAAGAATTTCCCCCGTCCCGACACGAACAACCTCGGGTGGGGCGGACAGGATCCCAATGCCTACCAGGGCACGGGGATCGAGCGCACCCAGTGGAAGAACGACGTCAGCCTCACGCGAGGAGACCACACCTTCCGGGCCGGCATCGACCTGACCCACAACATCTACCGCCCCACGACCGACTTCTTCCCGGAAGTGGGTATCTACTACATGACCGTGGCGGGCGCTGGCATCAACTACGTGAACGGCTGGAACAACACCATCAACCCCAACCAGAACGTCCTGCAGGCCCGCTTCACCGCACCCAACGGAGAGGAGGGCACCAACTGGAACCAATATGCCCTCTACGTCCAAGATGACTGGATCGTGAACCCCAAGTTGGCTCTCTACTTCGGCATCCGGGCGGATAAGGACACCCAGCTGGACTATCTCAAGAGCTTCGATTCCATGTATGCCCAGATCCGCCAGAACACGCTGGCCGCCAGCCCCACGGCCGATCCCGACTGGGACTCCGGCAAGGCCCCCCGCGCCAAGACCTATGTGGATCCCCGCTTCCAGGCAGTCTACAAACCGCGGGGCGACGATTCCCTGGCCATCAAGTTCGGGGCCGGCATGTTCACGGCCCAGGTGATCGACAATGTCACCGGCTTCTCCCGCGGCCTTGGCCTTCCCATCAACGGCCTGCCCAACCGGGCCCGCAACGCGGCGGCCTATGCTTTCAACGGGAACAACCCGGGAACTGCTTATTTCTTAGCTCCCAATTTCAATGCGGGCACCACCATCGGCTTCGTAGGTTCCAACGCCATGGTGCTTCCCGCGGCCCTGACGCCTTACAACTACGCCAATAACGTGGGCGGCTTGCGGGATTATTTCCGGAACACGGTGGCGGGCTGGCTGACCCCCGCCACGGCTGATACCAGCGGCAAATCGCTCATCGCCAGCGATTTCGAGTATCCCCAGACCACCGCGTTCAACATCGGCGTGGCCTACCGCCTGGATAACCAGCAGGCCATGGAAGGCAACTTCCTCTATTCCAAGACCACCCACATGACCGCCTACATTGGAGGTCTCGATGGCAGCGGTCCCAAGACTGAGGAATACGATTCCTCTGGGAATCCTCTTAGCGATTCGGTGTTCTACTCCCGGCAGTCCGCCGTCTCCTATCAGCTGCAGTTGAAGTACACCTACAACACCTCCAACACCAACTTCATGTTCAACCTCGTCTGGAAGAACATGCAGGCATCCGAGGGGGGCGCTGCCGGGGCCTTCGACGCCTCCGGCAATACCGGGGGACTGTACGGCGAGGGCGCCCGCTATGCGTGGCAGGACAACCCGACCCGCCGGGCTGGCGGCACGCCTTCGCTCCAGGGCACATTCAACTTCAGCCACCGATTCTCAACGGACACCCTGGTCTCCCTCCTGGGCCAGTGGCATAACGGCATGGCCTATGATGTCACCAACGGGTACAGCTCCGCCCCTGGCTATGGACCGAATGCGTCGGTGGATCAATACCATCCCACCGATCTCCTCGGTTACCAGGTCGGGCACTGGAATCTGGAGCTGGATGCCAAGGTCAGCCAGTTGATCAAGATCGGGTCCATTGTGCGTTTCGAACCCTACATCGCCATTCAGAACCTGCTGAACAACTATGACTATGGGTCCAACTTTGATGGCCAGAAATACCTGAGCGATGGCACCTACAATGCGGGAACCGGTGTCGGCGATGGTTTCGGCACACGCCTGCCCGGCTTCCAGGCCAATAAGCCCCGGTTCTGGGCCATTGGAGCCAAGGTTTCCTTCTAGGATTCCCGCAATCAGCACTAACTCAATTCCCTGATTGCCGCACGCGATCGTGAAGCTACAGGACATGCCGCTCAGCGAAAGCTGAGCGGCATGCTTTTTTAGTGGGCTGTCTCTGCCTCCACAACCCGTTCCTTCGGCATCCCCGAACAATGTGCTAGAGGCAGATCCGGATCAGCCCTTCGGCACCCACTGGATGTCGGCCACGCCGGCGATGGCGTTCTCGGCGCGGGCGAGGGCGAAGAGCCAGTCGCTGAGGCGGTTCAGGTAGGTGAGCACCACGGGGTCCATGGGCGTCTCGTGCGCGAGGGCCACGACCTCCCGCTCGGCGCGGCGGCACACGGTGCGGGCCAGGTGCGCGTGGGCGGAGGCCGCTGTGCCGCCGGGCAGCACGAAGGTGGTCATGGGGGGCGCCAGGGCCGAAAGGCGGTCGATGTCCGCCTCCATGTCCGCCAGGTCCCAGGTGGGTCGGCTCATACGTGAGCCCAGGAGGTCTTGCCGCGAGGCCGGGGTGGCGAGAATGGCCCCGAGCACGAAGAGGTCCTGCTGGACCTGTTGAAGCGTGGCTTCTTCTGCACAGGCGGGCGTCGCATGCAGGCGCAGCAGACCCATGATGCTGTTCAACTCATCCAGGGTGCCGTAGGCCTCCAGCCGCAGGTGCGACTTGCTCACCCGGTCGCCCCCGAAGAGCCCCGACGACCCGTCATCACCCGTACGCGTGTAGAGCTTCATGGCCCCACCTCCTGCCTGTCGTGGCAAAGTCTACGCCCCACCGTGCGCCCGGCTCCAGGCCACCGTATCGGCACGCCAGGCCTTCAACGCTTCCGATCCCGCGAGGTCCAGGATGCCCCGGGCCTTGGCCACCTCCGACAGCACCTCGAAGGAACTGAGCACCGCAAGGGGGATGCGGGCGGCGGCGAAGGCCGCTTCCGCCTGGGGCAGGCCGTAGCTGAAGAGCGCCAGCACCGCAGGCACTTCGGCGCCTTCCACCCGGAGGGCCTCCGCGCACTTCAGGCTGGACATGCCCGTGGAGATCAGATCCTCGATGAGCACGACGCGGTGCCCCTTGGCCAGGGGCCCTTCCACCTGGCGGCCCATGCCGTGGTTCTTGGGCGTGGGGCGCACGTAGGCCAGCGGCAGCTTCAGACGGTCAGCGACCATGGCGGCCCAGGGCACGCCCGCCGTGGCGGCACCGGCGATCAGGGTCGGATCCAGGACCGCCGACTGCGCCACCAGGGCTTCCACGATCTGATCGCGGACCGCCGGATACCCCATCAGCTGGCGGTTGTCGCAGTAGATCGGGGACTTCAGCCCACTGGCCCAGGTGAACGGATCCATCGGCTGCAGACGCACCGCGCCCACCTCCAGAAGACAACCCGCCAGATCACCAGCCGACAGAGGCATCACAGGCTCCCGCGCAAGCGCACACCGAATGGAAAGGAATTCATCGGATCAACCCTTCACGACGATGCTCACCAGCTTGCCACCGGGGGGCAGCACGACCTTCACGATCTCCTTGCCGGCGAGGTGGGACTGGGCCTCGACACAGGCCAGGGCCGAGTCACGACGTTGGTCTTCGCTGGCTCCGGCAGGCACGGTGATGCGACCGCGGACCTTGCCGTTCACCTGCACTACCACCAGCACTTCGTCCGCTTCCAGGTACTGGGCGTCCGCCTCGGGCCAGGCCGCCTGCATGCAGAGGCCAACGTTCCCGAGCTGATTCCAGAGCTGCTCAGCCAGATGCGGCGCCACGGGCGACATGAGGCGCACGAAGGCGTCCAGGGCATGCTGCATCACGGCCCCGCGGTGGGGCGCGGTCGCGGGCAGGTCATGCAGCGCGTTGGAAAGCTCCATGAGCCCCGATACCACGGTGTTGAACTGGTAGCGGCGCTCCAGGTCATCCGTGAGCCGGGCGATGGTCTGATTGAGCTTGATGAGGAGGGCCTTCTCCTCGGCGCTGAGCTGGCTCTTCGCGGGCAGCGGTTCCGCCGTGATGGCGTGTTCATCCACCATGCGGGAAATGCGCTTGAGGAAGCGCGTGGCGCCCTCGATGCCCTCGAAGCCGGTCCAGTCAATCTCCTTCTCGATGGGCGCGGCGAAGATCATAAAGAGCCGCAAGGCATCCGCCCCGTACTTTGAGATGACCTCATCGGGGTCCACGATGTTGCCCTTGGACTTGCTCATCTTTGAGCCATCCTTCAGCACCATGCCCTGACAGATGAGTTTCTGGAAAGGTTCGGGACCCGAGGCGAGGCCCAGGTCGCGCAGCACCTTGTAGAAGTAGCGGGCGTAGATCAGGTGCATGGTGGCGTGCTCGATGCCGCCCACGTAAAGATCCACGGGCATCCAGGCATCGCTCTCGGCCTTGGCGAAGGGCAGGTCCGTGTTCTTCGGATCCAGGTAGCGCAGCCAGTACCAGCTGCTGTCCACGAAGGTGTCCATCGTATCGGTTTCACGACGGGCCTTCCTGCCGCAGTTTGGACACGTCGTGTCCAAGAAGGAAGAAGACGTGGTGAGAGGCGAGGGTCCGACGCCGTGGAAGGCCACATCCTCGGGCAGGCGAATGGGGAGATTTTCCAGCTTTTCGGGGACGACCCCACACACTTCGCAGTGCACGGTGGGGATGGGCGTGCCCCAGTAACGCTGGCGGCTGAGGCCCCAGTCCTTGAGCTTGTAGGTGGTGGTCTTCCCGGCGCGGTCGCCGAGCTTGGCGACCATGGCCGTGACCGCATCCTCGCTCTTCATGCCGGTGAATTCGCCACTGTTCACCAGGGTGCCGAGATCCCATGCGCTGTCGGACTCAATGACCTTGGGAATGGCCAGGCCGTACTTCTCCGCGAACTCGTGATCCCGTTCGTCGTGGGCGGGCACACCCATGACCGCGCCCGTGCCGTAGTCCATGAGCACGTAGTTGGCGGCGAAGACCGGCACCTTCTCCCCGGTGAAGGGATGGATGACAGACAGGACCGTGCGGTGGCCCAGCTTCACGTCGTTGGTGAGGCGCTCCTCGTGGCTCAGGGAGGCCACCTGGTCGCAGAAGGCCTTGAGTGCAGGATCAGTCTCTGCGGCCTTTTCGATGACCGGATGCTCGGTGCTGAGGGCCATGAAGGTGACGCCGAACAGCGTATCGAGGCGCGTGGTGAAGACCTCCACCTGGCCGCCGCCCTCCAGGTCGAACGCGAGCCGCGCCCCCTCAGAGCGGCCGATCCAATAGCGCTGCATGGTCTTCACGTTCTCGGGCCAGTCCAGGCCATCCAGACAGGCCAGCAACTCGTCCGCGTACTTGGTCGTCTTGAAAA
>Ga0182021_10009851_pt1 | contig 11331 bp, 8 predicted proteins | sample 612E3MmetaG_FD_120493 | JGI IMG/M metagenome (GOLD analysis project Ga0182021, IMG submission 120493) | Permafrost microbial communities from Stordalen Mire, Sweden - 612E3M metaG (Illumina Assembly) | ecosystem: Environmental > Terrestrial > Soil > Wetlands > Permafrost | place: Sweden...
ATCGACCAGCACCACGGCCTCGCGTCCGGCGATCTCATCCAGGAGCGCCAGCCCCATCTCGGGCGTCGCCCGCACCTCGATGTCCGGCTCGCCGGCCAGGCGTGCGCGAGCTTCGTGGGCAACGTGCAACCCGACGGCATCGTCGGAGAGGATGTCGTTGCCCAGACCGAGAACGAGGACAGGAGCGGACATCAGAGGACAGAGGACAGGAGATGGCAGCAAGAACGCGCGTCACTGTTGGACGAGCTGCTGGAGGAGCTGGTGGTGGTGGTTGAAGATGGAGACCTTGAGGGGGGTGTGGCCGGGGAGGGCGTGGGTGGCGCAGCCGAGGCAGGGGTCGTAGGCGCGGAAGGCCATCTCGACCTTGTTGAGTAAACCCTCGGTGACGTGACCGCCCTTGATCAGGCCCTTGGCGGCCTTTTCGACGCTCATGGCGATGCGGGCGGCGTTGTTGCCGGTGGCGACGATCAGGTTGGCCATCGTGATCACGCCGCGAGCGTCGGTCTGGTAATGATGGAAGAGGGTGCCGCGGGGCGCCTCGACCACGCCGATGCCCTCGACGGGCACCGCGGTGGGGAGGCGGCGCACCTCCGGACTGGTAATCTCGGGGTCGTTGATCAATTGCTCGATCCGCTCGGCGGCATAGATCATCTCGATGACCCGCGCCCAATGGTTGGCCAGCGTATGATGCACGGGCTTGCCGCCGAGGGTCCGGAAGAACTCCTCGTAGGCCGCCTGGGCCTTGGGCGTCGCCATGCCGTCGGCCGCGTTGAGGCGGGCCAGCGGGGCGACCGAATAGATGCTGGTGTCGGGACCCTCCACCAAGCCCTTCCAGCCGCGCTGCTTGAGGTAGGTGAACTTCATGTAGCTCCACGGCTCGACGTGCTCGGCCACGAAGTCGCGGTACTGCGCCGGGGCGAACTTGCAGACCTCCTGGCCGGTGCAGTCCACGACGCGCAGCTGGCCGTCGTAGAAGCTGACCTTGTTGTGGTCGTCCACCATGCCCATGTAGCAGGTTTTATGGGTGTAGGCGTCCGAGGTGATCATCTTCACATAGTCGGGGTTCGCGAGCACGAGCTGCTTGAAGACCTGGAGGGTCCACTCGGCGAACTCCAAACCATCCTTCGCCAGGGCCTGAAACTTGGGCAGGTCCTCGGACTTGAGCGCCTTGCTCACGCCCCCGGGCAGGCCGAGCACGGGGTGCACGACCTTGCCGCCGAAATAGGCGATCAGTTCGCGCAGCCGCCGGCGGGTGGCGATGACCCGCTTGCCCGCCTCGAGGCCGACCTTGCCGATCACGCCCAGGATGTTGCGCTGTTCCGGCGGCGCCTCCGGTCCGACGATGAAGTCCGGGCCGCCCAGGATGAAGACGTGCAGGGCGTGGTCCTCCAGCATGAAGGTGTGGTAGACCAGTTCGCGGATCTTCCGGCCGGCTGGAGTGGGCTCGATCTGGTAGAGGGCGTCGAGGGCCTTGATCGAGGCCATGTGATGCGCCGTCGGGCAGACCCCGCAGATGCGGCTGGTGATCTGCGGCATGTCCTCCGCCGGGCGGCCCAGGCTGAAGACCTCGAAGCCGCGCAGCTCGGGCACCTGCAAGTAGGCCCGCTCGACGTCGCCCTTGTCGTCGAGGTAGATGTCGATCTTGCCGTGCCCTTCCAGGCGCGTGATCGGATCGATCGTGATGTTGCGCTTGGCGGCCGCGTAGGCCGCATTGGCCCGCAGGTTGCCCTGGTTGAAAGCTTGTTTGACTGCGTCGTCCATGGGAGGGGAGGGGAAAAGGCTGAAAAGCGGGAAAGCGGAAAACTGAAAGACTGAAGGGCTGAATTCGGAAGCTGCAGGCCGGACGTCAGAAGTCAGAGGATATCCTCTTTCGCCAAAGGCTATGGAGGACAGGGAGGGCGTTGGTTTTCTTGTTACTTGGCACTTGCTACTTGATCGTTGTCACGTGGTCTTCGGGGTCTCCAGGTCCGCCTTGCGCCGGAGCAGGCTCTTGGCCAGTCCGTACCGATAGAAGGTGCCGACCGGATCGGGAATGCCCTCCAGCAGCTGGCGGATGGGCGCCTCCTCTTTGGGCGCGAGATTGGCGCACAGACTCGAGAGGATCTTCGCGCCCTGGTCCTTGACCCGGTCGGTGCCGCCGAAGCAGCCCGTGCAGGGCATGTTGCCCGACGGGCACTGCGCCTCGCAGCCTTGCCGGGTGGCCGGGCCCATGCAGACGACCCCCTGCGCGAGGAAACACTTCGCGGGATCGAGCAGCTTCTGGTGGGGACGCTTGAACTCCGTGAAGCTCAGGTCCGCCGGCTTGGAGTCGCGGCGCGGGCACTCCTCGCACAGCGCGATGTCCGGGGCCAGCACCGCGCCCTTGGGCGGCAGGCGACCATCGAGCAGCGCCGCCACCGCGGCCTTGGTAATCTTGGGCGTGGGCGGGCAACCGGGGATGTAATAGTCCACCTCCACGACCTGGTCGAGCGAGCGCACCACGTGGCGCAGCTCGGGCAGGTGCGGCCGGCGGCCCGCCTCCTCGAAGACCAGCTGCGGCCGGACCTTCGACTCGTTCACCACCGAGGGCGCGTCCTCGTAGTTGAACTTCAGGATCTGTTCGCGGGAAAACTGGTTGGCCAGACCCGGAATGCCCCCGGTGCAGGCGCACGAACCGTAGGCGATCAAATACCGGCTCTTGCGGCGCAAGAGGTGGGCCATGGCCTCCTGTTCGGAAGAGCGGATGGCGCCGTTGAGCAGCGTGGCGAAAATGGACTGGTCGGCCATGGCCTCGACGTCCCGGTACTTGAAGTCCATCGCCACGGGCCAGAACACGATGTCCACCCGCTCCACCACCGCGAGGATGTCCTCGGCCAGGTCCACCACCGTCTCCTCGCACCCCCCGCAGGAGGCGCACCAGTAAAAGGCAACTTTGGGCTTAGGCATGGGCCACCTCTTTCTCCACGGGCGCCGACTCGACGGCGGGCGCCAGCTCCGTCATCTCCCGGTCCCAGTCCGCGAACTTTCCCGGCAGGTCCAGCGGCCCCAGGGCCGTGATTTTTTTCACCATGTCGTTGATGACGCTTTTGACCTTCTCGCCCTCCGCTGCCGAAATCCACTCCAGCCGGAAGCGCTCCGGCGGAATCCCCATGTCCTTGAGCATCCGCCTGAGCAGCTCAAAACGGCGCAGCATCTTATAGTTGCCCTCCGCGTAATGGCAGTCGTTCGGATGGCACCCCCCGATCAGCACCCCGTCGGCCCCCTTGGCAAAGGCCTCCAGGATGAACTGCGGATCCACCCGCCCCGAGCACATCAGCCGGATCGTCCGCGTGTTCGCCGCGTACTTCATCCGCGACACCCCCGCCAGATCCGCCGCCGTGTACGTGCACCAATTGCAGAAAAAGGCCACGATCCGTGGCGACCAGGATCCGTTGCCGGCGGGAGGGAGAGATTCGTGAGGCATGACGATCCTTTCCGTTAGACCGACGTCGGCGCCAGCAGGCCATCGATTTCGTTGTAAATCTCGGCATCTTCGAAGAGGTTCTGCACGATGGAGCCCGACGGGCAGGCGGCCACGCAGGTGCCGCAGCCCTTGCAGAGCGCCTCGTTAATGTAGGCCTTCTTCTTGTCGGGCAGGATCGAGATGGCCGTGTACGGGCAGAGCGGAATGCAGGATTTGCAGCCGCTGCACTCGGCCTCGACCACGTAGGCCGTGTTCGGCTCCTGTTCGATGTTCCCCTTGTCGATGAGGGAGAAGGCCTCGGCCGCGGCGGCCCCCGCCTGGGCCACGCTGTCGGGAATGTCCTTCGGTCCCTGGCAGCAGCCCGCGAGGAAGATGCCGTCGGTGAAGGTGCTCACTGGCGCAAGCTTCGGATGCCGCTCCAGGAACCACCCCTCGCTGCTGCAACTCATGTTGAACAGGCGGCGGATCTTGTCCGAATCGGGATGCGGCTCCAGTCCGACGGAAAGCACCACCATGTCGACCGGAACTTTCATGATGCAGTCCAGCATGGTGTCCTCCGCCTGCACGATAAGCCGGCCCGTCGCGCCGTCGCTCGGGTCGGGATAGACATCGGCCACGCGGCCGCGGATGAGGTTGATGCCTTCCTCGGCGATGCGGCAGTAAAACTCCTCCATGCTTTTGCCCGGCGTGCGGATGTCGATGTAGAAGTTGTAGACTTCCGCCTGGGTGTGCTCGTGGATGAGGTGGGCGAGTTTGAGCGAGTACAGGCAGCAGACCCGCGAACACCAGCGGTTGCTATTTTCGTCGCGCGAACCAACGCAGTGGATGATGGCGACTTTCTTGGGCACTTGGCCGTTGCGCAGGACGATTTCCCCGCCGGTCGGGCCGCTGGCGTTGACGAGACGCTCAACCTCCAGCGCGTTGTAGACGTTCGGATAAATTCCATAGCCGTAGTATGGAATGCGCTTCGCGTCGAAGATCTGGAAGCCGGTCGCGACGATGATCGTGCCGACGGTGATTTCCCTGAGTTCCTCCTTCTGCTTGAAGTCGATCGCCTTCCGATCGCCACAAGCTTCCACGCACGTCTTCTTGCACCGGCCCGTTTTGAGTTCGATGCAGGTTTCTGGATCGATGAGCGCCACCGGCGGAATGGCCTGCGGGAACGGCAGGAAGATCGGTTTGCGTTTGCCGAGGCCGAGGTTGAACTCGTCGCGGAACTTCGGCTCCTTGTAGATGCACGCCTCCACGCACTCCTGGCAGCCGGTGCAGAGGTCCTCCAGCACGTAACGCGGCTTGCGGCGGACGGTGACCTTGAAGTTGCCGACGAAGCCGTCGACTTTCACGACCTCGGAGTAGCTCCACAGCGTGATGTTCGGATGGGAGCCGGCGGCGGCCATCTTCGGCGAAAGGACGCACATGGCGCAGTCCAGCGTCGGGAAGGTCTTGTCGAACTTGGCCATGTGCCCGCCGATGGTGGGGTCGCGCTCGACGAGGCAGACATGCTTGCCGGCGTTGGCGAGGACCAAGGCTGCGTGAATGCCGGCGATGCCGCCGCCCACGACCAGCACGTTCGGATTGATGGAGACTTTCTTCACCTCGAGGGGCTTGTGCAGCGGCACCCGCTGAATGGCGGCACGGGCGAGGGCCATCGCCTTGCGCGTGGCCTCCTGGCGGTTGGTGTGCACCCACGAGTCTTGCTCGCGGACATTAACCATCTGGAAGAAGAACGGATTCAGTCCGCCGCGGCGCGTTGCCTCGCGGAACGTATGCTCGTGCAGGAGCGGCGAACACGCGGCGACGACGATGCGGTTCAGCCGGTTCTCGATGATATCCTGCACGATCATCTCCTGGCCCGGATCCGAGCACATGTACTTGTAATCGCGCGAGACGACCACGTTGGTGAGCGTGGCGACATACTTGGCCACCGCCAGCACGTCCACCATCCCGGCAATGTTGGTGCCGCAATGGCAGATGTAGAAACCGATGCGGACGGGTTCGCGTTTCTTGGGCGTATACATGGCTCAGTCTCCCAGTGATTCGGCCAGCAGTTCAACCACGTCGCGCACGATCATCGGCTTCTCGTGCGGGATGACTTTCAATGCGTCCTCAAAGCGAAAAATCTCGTACGGGCAGGACACCGCCAGCACGTCGGCGCCCGTGGCAATGGCCTCCTTCACGCGCCGCTCGGACAGACGTTCCATGTTTTTCGACTTGAAGAACGTGTCCAGCCACATGCCGCCCCCGCCGCCGCCGCAGCAGATGGCGTTGGCGTGGTTGTGCACCATTTCGACGAGCTTGACGCCGGTGATGGCGCGGAGCAGCGCCCGGGGCTCGTCGTACATCCCGGCGCGGCGACCGAGGCAGCACGAGTCGTGGTAGGTGACGGTGTAATTCAGTTTCTTGGTCAGCTTTGGCTTGAGTTGCTCCAGCTTCTCCGCGAGCAGCATGTGAGTGTGGTCGACCCGGTAGTTGAAACCGTACATGGGGTAGCGGATGCGGAAGGCATTGTAGGCGTGCGCATCGCCAGTGATGAGGCGGTTGAACTTATACTTCTTGAAGATCTCCATATTGTAGTCGGTGAGCGTCTCGAACAGCCCCGACTCCCAGGTGAGCTGGCCGCAGTCGCCGGCGCATTTCTCCTCGTTGCCCAGAATGGCGAAATCGATGCCCAGCGCGTTCAGAAGCTTCGCCGTGGCGCGGCTGTTATCCTGGCCGCGGCCATAGTAGGCGGTGTAGCACTCCACGAACCACAGCACGTCCACCGGCCGCTGGAGCTCGGCCATGACGGGGACGGGCACCGGGGCGGTGACTTTCCACGCCACGCGCTTGCGGGACGACTCGCCCATCGGGTTGCCGTAGCGCAGCGTGTTCTGCAGCGTCTTCTGAAGCTCGGCGGGAATCGAGGGATGGTTGATGAGGGTCTGTTCCTTCACCAGCGGCAGGAGGATGTCCGACAGGCGGATGCCGCGCGGGCACTTCGTCATGCACGCATAGCAGGCCACGCAGCGTAACATGCTGTCGGATTTGAAGACCTCCTCAATCCGCCCGCGGCGCAGCATGTTGATGATGCGGCGGGGCGGGAACTCCATGTACTCACCGTAGGGACAGGTGCCGGCGCAGGTGCCGCATTGGATGCAGGTGAGGATGCGTTTGCCGTCGGGGGTCTGGAGGAGGGTTTCGAGAGTGGAACCTTTTTGCTCCAGTTCGGGTTCGAGCAATACAGCCATGGCAGGGTCCTTTTGTGATGATCAACCGGCTAAGAAGGGTAGTACCGTCCCAGGGAATCTGCTCCGCATCCTTTGTTGAGCATTGCGCACGTACGGCGGACAGGCGAGGGGAAGAGAAGCGCACGGATGGGTCGTGGGTGGCCGCGCGGACTTCGGGTGAGGACGGTGCTGGTCAGTTTGGCTGGGGGGGGCGGGCGGGCTTCCGTTAGCCTTCCATCGCGTCAGCAACGAGTTCGGCGATGTCCCGGACGGCGATCCTGCCCTCAGTGCCCGTCGTCTTGAGGGCGTCGCGGAACATCGCGATGTCCTTGGGGCAGGCGACGACGAAGGTGGGCACATCGCCCAGGGCCGCCGCTTCGCGGATGCGGTTCTCGGCCGGGCGCTCGGGGAGCTTTTCCTTGTCTTCCATCCAGATGCGGCCGCCGCCCGCGCCGCAGCAATAGCTCCGGTCGCGCGTGCGCGGCATCTCCACAATCTCCAGGCCGAGCGCGCGCAGCACGCGGCGCGGCGAGTCGTAGATGCCGTTGTAGCGGCCGAGGTAGCACGGGTCGTGATAAGTAACCCGGCCGGTGAGTTTCTTCTTGAGCGGGACTCGGCCGGCCTGGAGCAGTTCGTCGAGCACTTCAGTGTAATGCTTCACCGGTACGCGGTTGCCGTTCCACGGGTACTCGTTCTTCAGGGTGTTGAACGTGTGCGGATCGGTGGTGACGATGGCGCGATACTGAGCCTTGGCGAGGGCCTGCAGGTTCTTTTCCTTGAGCATCTCGAAGAGGCCCTCTTCGCCGACGCGCCGGACGTCATTGCCGGCATTGCGCTCCGCTTCGTAGAGGAGGCCGAAGTCGAGGCCGGCCTGGGCAAAGATCCTGGCTGTCTTCCGGGTGACCTCCTCGCAGCGCGGGTCGTAGGAGGCGTAATCGCCCACAAACCAGAGATATTCCACCGGTTCCTTGCGGGCGTCCTTGATCTTGAGCCCGGAGCTTTGGACCCACCGGGCGCGCATCCGGTCGGACTTGCCGAAGGAATTGCCGTAGCGGGTGAGGTTGGCGAGCATGTCCTGCACCGTGCGCTCCACCGCACCCTGGCTGACCAGTTGGCGCCGGAGCGTGACGATGATCGGGATCTGTTCATTCCAGACCGCGCAGCGGGTCATGCAAGCCATGCAGGTCGTGCAGGCCCACAGCTCACTCTCGGTGATCACGTCGCCGATGAGCTTCGGCGTGCCGTTGCCGCTGGCATCCCGTGTACGGGCCAGACCCTGCTGCATGGCGTGCGTCTTGATCTTCTGGATGATCTGCTGCGGCTCCAGCGGGTATCCGGATGCCGTGGCCGGACACGCCCGGTCACAGCGGCCGCACTCGGCGCAGGAAAAACCGCTGAGGAGCTGCTTCCAGGTGAGTTCCTCCCATCTCGATGCGCCGGATGCCATGTCCTCCTGCGCGCCCGGAACCGTGAGGTCGCCTAGCGGGCGCGTGACGGCGCCGCTGAAGAAAACGTTGAACGGCGCGGCGAGGAGATGCAGGTGCTTCGAATACGGCAGGTAGACGAAGAAACCCAGCACGATGATCATGTGCAGCCACCACATCGCGGTCGCCCAAGCGCGGGCGGTGACCGGAGTCAGGCCGGCGAACGCCGGCGCCAGCAGGCTCCCGAAGGGCGCCCAGGCCGTTCCCCGGCTCCCCTCGGCGACGTTGCGGAAGGCGGAACCGAAAAGCATGGTCAACATCAGCAGAGCGATGAGGGCGAGGATGAAGTTCGCGTCGAAGCTCAGATGCAGATGTGGCGGGGCATAGAACAAACGCCGGGCGAGGGCGGCGGCGAGCGAGACCAGCACCAGCACCGAGAAAACCTCAAGGAACAGCACAGCGACCTTGACCTCGTCCGGGTAGGGGATTGGCAGCATCGGGAACAAACCCCGCAGCAACGCCCAGTTGAAGCAGGTTGCGTAGACCATGAACCCCCAGAAGGTCAGAAAGTGCGCCAGCCCGATGCTTTGTTCGCCGAAGATGCGGGGCTGGAGCAGGACGTTCTTGACGGCATGCCAGGTCCGCCGGCCAATCTGGTCGAAACGGTTCTCGTGGCGGCCCCGGCGCAGCAGCCCGATCAGCTGCCAGGCGCGCCAGCCAAAGACGCCAAACGCCACCAGGGTTAGAAACCACAACACCCCAACGCCCGGCAGACCGTACACCGAGATTCGGATGGGATCCATGTGGCACCTAGCCTTTCTTGGCTTTGATTCTGTCTGTCAGAAGTGGAATCAGCTCCACGGCGTCGCCGACCACGCCATAGTGTGAACCGTCAAAGATGGGGGCCTTCGGGTCGGTGTTGACGGAGATGATGCACTCCGAGCTCTGCATGCCGTCCCAGTGTTCGGGGGCGCCGCTGATGCCGAAGGCGAGGTACAGACGCGGCTTCACCGTCATGCCGGACTTGCCGACCTGCCGGCTCAGCGGCAGCCAGCCTTGGTCGATCACCGGGCGCGAAGCGCACACGACACCTCCCAGGCTCTGGGCAAGTTCCTCCGCCAGCTGCACGTTGTCCTGTGATTGAATCCCGCGACCCACCGCCACCAGCACGCTCTGCTTCGTAATGTCTACGTCACTGGTGTCGGGCTCGACGAATCGCTTGAAGACAACCTTCGGGCTGCCGGGCGGCACGGCCACCTTCTCAACCGGCGGTGTCTTGTCACTCCTGCCCGCCTCGGCAGGGAACGCGCCGGGATAGACGCTGACGATGCCTTTGCCGTCCGCCAGTTTCACATCGGAGAGGATCTTGCCGCCGAACAACTGGCTGGTGAGCACGAGCGAACCGCCCTCGACGCGGGCCCCCTTGCAGAAATTCACGAACGGCACCTTCATCCGGGCCGACAGCTGCCCCCCCAGGCCAAAAGAGGCATTGGTACCGCCCAGAAGCACCAGCGAGGCCTGCTTCTGAGCCATGAGCTGCTGCAGCAGCGGGACAATCACCTCAGCCGATGGTTGCTCCAAGTTCGGTTCGTCCGCCAGCAGCACGCTATCGGCTGCGCCCAGACGCGCGGCCAGCGCGTTCACGTCCTTGCCCAGCAACACCGCGTGCACTTGGCCTCCCTGCGCTGCGGCGATCTGGCGGCCGACCCCCAGCATTTCAAACGTGATGTCGGCCAGCGTGCCTTTAAGGTGCTCCACCAAAACGAGGATTGCGGCACTCATGTTTCCTTTGATGAAGGTAAGGGGTTAGATGATGCCGCGCTCGGTCAGCAGGCCGGCGATCCGCGCGGCGATGTCCTCCGGCGTGCCTTCCAGCATCTGGGCCCGGCCCGCGGCTTCCGGTTTATACATCCGCTCCACGACGAGGGCTTTGGCCAATTCGGGTGGCGCGATGTCCGCGGTTTCGATCTTGGCCGACTTCATCACGGCGCGCACCTTGGCGACCGGCACGTAACGCGGCGGCTTTTCAGCGGACTGGATGCCCAGCACCGCGGGCAGCGTCACCTCGTACTCCCCACGCATTCCACCGGAAAACTCCTTGAGTACAACCACCTTGCCGTTGACCGGCGAGACGCTGCTCACCACGCCCACATAAGGCAGGCTAAGCGCCTCGCCGAGATATGCGGCTACTTCGCCCTCCAGGTCATCAATCGCCTGCGAACCAGGCAGCACAAGCGTATCCGGCGTGATCTGGCCGCCGCCGGACGCCAGGAAGGTCGCAAACATCCTGGCCGTAGCGACGGTGCCCAAGCTGGCTTGATCCGCCGGAATCTTCACCGCGCGGTCGGCGCCCTTGGCCAGTGCCATGAACAGGACATCATCCACTTCCGGTGCATCCAGAGCGACGACCGTGACCTTGCCGCCGACCCTCTCTTTCAAGAGCAGCGCCTCTTCCAGCGCGTGTTCGTCGGGATCGTTGAGTTTGAAGCGGAGGTACTCTGAATCCAGCGACTTGCCATCACTGGCTACGTTCAATTCCTCCACTGTATCGGGCACCATCTTCAGCAGCACAATGAGATTCATATGCTGGAAAGGATCGGTCGGGTTGATGGATGGCCAGACGGCCCTAGCAACGCATAACGAATTAGCGGGCATCTCCTTATCTCGAGTCGACGCCGGATAGTCAAATTCGTCCGGGAAAGCCCTGAGGGAAGAAGCCGCCAATGGCCTTCTGAAACTTAAGCTAATGCCCTATGAACCGTTTGTCTCCCAAGGGCCGGACTCACCAACCACTGCCGTTCGCCCGCGGCAGTGTGCCAATTCAGGCGAGCGCAACGCTTCTCTTGGCGGCACGGGCAGCCTGTGCGAATTCCCTGGCTTGTGCGGCCACGCGGTCCGCCGCGGCGGCGATCGCTTGCTCCACCGCAGGGGTCATCACGGTTCCGAGCGTGAATGGGTCCGTCACTTCGATTGCGAAAATCCGCACGTGACAGGGCATGGGCAGGCCGAGCAGATTGCCCAAGGCCAGGGTTTCGCCGACGCCGAGGAAGTGGGGCGAGGTTGTGAGCACCTGGGAGAGATCGCCAGGGCCGAACTCATGGAGGTGGCCGGGCGGAACCCGTCCGGTTTGAACAGAATCGACCAGCACCACGGCCTCGCGTCCGGCGATCTCATCCAGGAGCGCCAGCCCCATCTCGGGCGTCGCCCGCACCTCGATGTCCGGCTCGCCGGCCAGGCGTGCGCGAGCTTCGTGGGCAAC
>Ga0182021_10009852_pt1 | contig 11331 bp, 16 predicted proteins | sample 612E3MmetaG_FD_120493 | JGI IMG/M metagenome (GOLD analysis project Ga0182021, IMG submission 120493) | Permafrost microbial communities from Stordalen Mire, Sweden - 612E3M metaG (Illumina Assembly) | ecosystem: Environmental > Terrestrial > Soil > Wetlands > Permafrost | place: Sweden...
ATCTGCTGATGAAACCGGTTTTAGCTGCAGCAAAGGATCCAACCAAAGCACCCGCACTCTTCCAAGCAGTAGTACAACAGTACTTACAGGGAAATATAATTGTTGTACCTCAGGATTTAATGACACAGTTTGCAGTTTCCAAAGGTTTAAGTTCCTTGTAAAAGAATTTAACATTGAATAGGGGTTCTCATTTATGGGCCCTGAAAATTTTTATTTTATTTTTTCATTTTTAAATCTAATGATTTTATTATTTTGTTTAATCATTTAATCCCTTAATTTTACTTGTTTTGTACATAGTACCTCATGTTCCCATAAATGGGTAAAAAAAGGTTATAAATAATATATTTAATATACCTCAGTAGAATCTGAAAGAATTAAAATGAGATAACTATATTTGTGACTGGAACAGAAATAGACGGGTAAAACAACAATATTTGATGATAGATTGGATGTCAACACGTTATATTTTAAGTATTGATGAGTAAAATATTAGTTATTAGACATAAATAGAATATACAGAAGTTTCTGAAAAAAATATAAAAATAACTTTAGATTTAACAATAAGAGATAGAGTGGGATTAATGGAGAGAAATAAACAAATTTTAATATTTTTTTCAATAGTCATAATCATAGTATTAGTTTACAGTATGGGTAATTTATTAGCCCAGAGTAGCTCAGATAATGGGAATAATAATACAACATCAGTTACTAAAGTATTGATATACAATGGGGATGGAGTAATGGATAGCAGTGTTGATGGTATTGAAGACTGTTTAAATGATAGTAATAACAATATCAGTCCAAACAACAAATTCCAGTATTCAACTACCGGTATAATCAATTCTAACACCTTATCCGGATACGATGTATTAATAATGCCTGGTGGGGAATTTTCATACTATATTGACAGTGATGATATTGATAGCCAAGCAATAAAACAATTCGTACAAGGTGGTAAGGGATATATAGGGATCTGTGCAGGAGCTTATATTGCATCCGACTATATAAATGGATATTATTCTGGCTGGGGACTTGCACCCGACGTTACCACCTATACAGAAAATTATGAGGGTTTATTACAAATATCGAGTACAGATTTTGGAAACAAGATAATTAACAGTTCATTAATGAATATCCACATGGAAAACGGCCCTGCCATGAGCACAAACGATTCACAGATAGTAATGGCCAATTTTGCTGACAATAATACTGGTTATCAAAATTATGCAGCAATCATAGGAGACACATATGGATCTGGTAGGGTTATCCTAAGCGGCCCTCATCCTGAGCTTAGTCCAGAAAACCCTCAGCTTCTAACCAACATGGTTCTATGGGTTACTAAAAAAATATAAATCTTGAAAAAAAAGCACGATTTATTCGTACCTATCGGGATATTAGATCCTCAATTAATTCCCAATAAATTCTGGATGGTTAATAATAATTCCTCATTTTCCTTTTTACCATCTCCATAAACAACTGAAACCGTAATTATATGATTTTCTTGTGATACATCAGGATTTATAATCCTATTTTCATCACTGGATATGGTTAGCTCGTAGATTGAATTATCCGGAATAAAATGCGTAAAATCCTTAATAAGTCTTCCAGTAGATTGATCAATTATTTTATACTCTCCAACGAGGGTGGACAAAAGGTCATTAGAAAGTGGGTTATTATTCTGGTCTAAAAAGCTTATGGTAATAATTCTACTCGATTTTTCTGGAATTACTTTATGTTTTGAAACTAAATCCAAATTCACATTTATTTCTGTGAAGGAATAGTCTTCTGAAGGAAATCCTAAACCGTACGGAATCCATGGAGATGCATACAAACAGTAGTTAGCACCATTAAATTTAATAACCGTTGATATTTCGTTGTAGATATCAGATAAACTCCTTGGAGTCAAATTTACAGCTGAATCATAGGTTATAAGATCAACTATCATCTTTTTAGCATCTATTTTTTCTAGAACTTTTTTAATTGTTGTTGAAAGTGGTATGCCCGAACTCTTGGGAGAATATATCTTGGGTATTACAAAATCTAATTCTGCTGCTGTTAAACCGAGAGCGGGGGATGTCCAGACCATTGATGCTGATAGATTTTTTGATTCATCTACACTATGGATGGCTTCAACCATCTCTTTAGCAAATTCGGCTAGTATTTCACCTTGTTGAACCACATCGTAACCGCTCCACATCTGCCAGTGGAAATCTTCAAAAATAATTCCATCCACTGCTGGTATATCCGATAATAATTGAATTAAAGCTGTTTTCAACTGGTTACGATGGTCTTTATTGGTAGGATCTACAAGAGATGATTGATCTGCTGCTTTAAATGCATTTAAATTTATATGTAGTTTTAGATCGGTGCCTTCCATTTCATTGACCAGTTCCAATACATTGTTTTTACATGTGGTGAAATTATTCAGTAAAAAACTGTCAGAATAGAATACATGGGTTAATCCCCTGTTTTCCAGTTCTTTAAAATCTGGATATGGATTATTTTCAATTACGTATAGTCCTTTGATAGTCATTTTTTTAGACCTCATCTTACAATTATTTTGTTTAATTATTGTTCATTTATTTCGGTATTTTAATAATAATTTCAATTTCTAGATATATAATTTAAACTAATATAAATAAAATATTTATAAATTTAGAATTCTATTCCATTTTGGATTTACTTTGCTTTTTCAGTTCCTGAATTGCATCATGAATCTCATAAATTCCCCCGTCTGCTTCCAATTCAATAACAGGCACATCAATTATTCTGTCTTCATATTGAACTTTTACATCTTCTCCTTCTAAATCTTGAATTATCTTAACTTCTTTTGATCCATAATATATGCTCATATTATCCCTCGATGAATTTCATATCTCTATTTATGAAACCATTATTGTCTGCATTTAATTATCTTTAAACAATTCTATGGTTTAACAAAATTGATCTTATATATTGTAAGTTCTTATCAAGATTAATTTCTATTTGAATTCCATCATCGATTGAAACCATAAATATATATATTATTTTGTAGGGCCTAAAAACTCTCCAATCATTGGAATAAACCAATTTGCACGGTCTAAAACTGTTATATGGGTAGTTCCCGGGAGTATTAATAGCTGAGAACTTGATAAGTCACCATTTCCACCACCCATCAGTTTAAACATTTCCACAGCATGTTCAGGGAGTACAATATCAGAATCCCCTATTATGATCATTGATTGAGCTCTAATTGAATGAATTTTTTCTACTGGCCAATCTGGAATACTTAAATTCATCTCCTTAACTTTATATACTAATGCAGACCAATCTTCAGGATCTGGAGCTATTCTTAAATATTCTTTTGCCATGGGGTTCCATTCAAATTTTCGGGTTTTAAATTTTCCATTCCTTCAAGTAAACTTGCAACAGTATCTTTTGACATCTGATCAAGGTGAGTGGACGATCAACATCTTCGGTATGTCCATGAGCCTGCTGTTCGATAGCAATTATTTGCTAGATTCAGCCAGGCGAGGTATTAACTTTCCAAAAGAGGTTTTGATTTCAGATAAAGCACCATGAAGCAGAACCAGAGGCTTGCCTTAACCATGGATTTCATAATACATATTTAGACCGTTCACTGAAGTGTAGTTACTCTCCTTTTTTGTCATTTTCAATCCGACCTTAATTTCAAAGCAAGAAAATTTATGTTACAAATTTATAGGGCTATTTCCTTTCAGCTCCCTTTTCACAATAAAAAAGGCTAATTAATTTATATTCTATCCATATGGGACATATAGGACAATTACAACCTGTTTTATTAAGATCACATATACTAATTCCCCTTGAACAGAATAGGTGTTCATCATGGTCTTTCATACATTTATTATAGATTGGACATTCAAGACATTGACATTTCTCAATGTTTTCACCGGTATTTGGAACAATTTTATTATCTGCCATATAAGATCCTTTTACTTATTTTTTCAAGGTATAGTAAACAAATTTATTCGGTTCTGAAAATATATTTGGGGATACATCCTGTAACACTAACTGATTTATAAAGATTAAATTGATTCAAATCATGTCATAATATTATTAATAGCTCAATTTTTTATATAACATCAAAATATGGTTCAAAAGGAAAAATTTTGAGTTTTGACATTTTATACATCTTAAATCACCTTATTACATTTATGTACACCATAAATTATAAATCTTCTTGATATAAAATTATAAACAGAATATATTTTCAGATGATAATCAAATGGAATTAATATAAATTAATAGAATCCCATTTTGAAATTAAACAAATATTTAAGTAAATTCCATATAATCGTCAATTTTTATGTATTGGGGGGGGAATTAATAATGAGTATAGTGGAAATTTTTTAAATAAGGATGAGTTAAATGATGGTGAAATGAGAATGGTAAATATCGAAGGCCGTGAAATCATGATAGCCAGAGTGGGAGATAGCTACTATGCTTCTGACAATAGATGTCCACATATGGGTGGTAATTTATCCATGGGAAAATTGGAAGGAACTGTTGTTACCTGTCCAAGACATCACAGTCAATTCGACCTCACAGATGGTCATGTAATACGTTGGACAGACTGGGGTGGTATTAAATTATCTTTAGGTAAAGTTTTGAAGTCTCCTAGAAATCTTAAAACTTATGATGTTATAATAGATAGGGATACACTCCTGGTTGATTTACAATAGAATCAAATTTTATTGAAAAACCTAATTGTAGAATTTAATTTTACTTAAATGTTATTGATGAAGTTATAATTCTCAAAAAATCGAAAAATTATTGCTAACATTATCAGTCTCTTGTAACTTAATAAAAATCTATTAAAGAAGGTTTTTGTTATCAGTATGAATAAACAGAGATGTGATATAAACGATTTATTGTTGAAAATCGTAGCTATCTGGTATAATTTTATATTATGTTTATTTTGTTATTGAAATTCTCATTTTTAATAATGAAAATGATATGTTATGTAATAACCAATGATCTGAAACTGATAAATTTGGGTCATAAGGAAAATAAAGGAAGAAATTAAGTTATGAAAGCTCTTTACCATTCCAATTTAGTTTAATGTATATTAAAATACTTTTAGCGATTCCTAATCTCTTAATCTTATTGAAAATATCCACATCGTCTATTATATCCAAACTAGCGTAAGTGATATTGTCTTTGGCAGTTTCAAGCATGCTTTTTTCATTTGAATCTTTCAGGCTGTCTATAACAATATCTAATCTATTAATGGTATTCATTAATTCATAATTTACATTTCCAATATCTATTACCTCTTTAGTGGATTCAATCATAATGTCCATTACACCATCTATGCTTTCAATTAATTCATTCAACTCAATTAAAACGCTATCGTAGTCCATTATATCCTGCTTAGGTATTTTTTTCTCAAATTCATTAAATATAATTTAAAATTTCTCGTTATCATATTTCATACTATAATTACTCAAGAAAAGTATTTAAGATCCCCTTTTCGATTATTATTATAAATCAAAATAATCTTATTTAAGGGAATCATATCTTATTTTTTGTTATAATATTAGAATAAATGACATTTTTATGTATAAACATAAATTTAAATAATAAATGTCTTATAAAAAACAATTGGTGTTTAAATGGCGAATTTAACAGTTAATATACTATATGTAATTTTATTCGTAGCAATTATAGTCTTTTTAGATTTTAAATATTTTAGATATGAGTTTTTAAAACGTTTGATAGTTAATATACTAGTTGTTTTAGTGGCTGTTGCTTTCTATTACTTGTTTTTAATTAATTTATAAAATGAAGAATGATTTTATTAACTATTAAGCTTCATGTTTTCAATCGTTGATGGCTTGATACACAGAGGTCCAAAAATCAAGATATACACCAGAAATTAAGGGAAATTCAATGCGCAATGTCATAAGGATAGCTAATATATCTTCCTGTGGATCAGACCACCAAGAAGTGCCTAAACTACCATCCCAGCTGAATCTTCCGGGAACTGCAGACATCATCACGCTTAGTGTTTATAGAAACTCCAAAACCCCAACCATGACTGTCAAAATAGTCGGGATAAAATGATCCGACTTTCTGATTAGGAGTCAATTGATCATTTGTCATAACCTCAACTGAAAGATGTGACAAACCAGAAAGAGTCGCAAAAGAATTAAAAATTTTTTTTAATAATTAAATCTGTTGAAATTAATTTAATAATAATCAACTCAAACAGATGACACATTAGACTAAATCGAAAAATAGGGGAATACATCTAATACTTTGATTTAGTAGGGTGAGAAAATGTTTTATTATAATATTTTTCGAAGGAAGATTTGTACTTTGATAGATTAGATTTATCCTCTTCTTTATCGAAAAATATGGTCATTCCAATAATTACTCGATTATCTTCCTTATCATAGTGGACCTGTATATGAACACCAGGTTCGGATTTGAAGTGTTCTTGTAATTGGTCTTCAACTAAAAAACAAGATTTTTCGTCACAAAGTTCATCATCATAAAACAATAAAGTTTCAATCCATTCTTTATCACTATTTCCTATAGGTTTAACTTTTATCCCTGGTTGCTCACTTATTACTCCTTTGTAATGTAACATTTAATTTTCACCATATATATTATTGTCATAATGATTTATTTACTTTTCATAACTTCTTTGATTATTAAAAGTTTAAAGGAACAAATAGGACTATATTAAATATTATTTTTTTAATTTATACCAGAAAATATGACTTTTTGAATTTACGTACTTATGGTATCCTATTCTGTATTTGATGTATAGGTGAGCCAGAATTTTTTTATTGACTCTACTACATTTTTGTATTCTTCGAAATTATTGGGTTTAGTTAGGAAAAGATCAGGATGATATTTTTCGAGATGTTTCACTTTTTCAAAATCATCATTTAAAATAATCACAGGTACATCCTTTATTATACTCTTTTTTTTCATAATTTCTTCTAGAACTTCTAAACCCTCCTTTCCTTCTAAAGTAGGAAAATCAAATATTATAATATTTGCTATAGGAAAATCAGTAAACACCCCTTGTTGGAATATCATTTTTCTGGCTTCTTCCACTGCTCCTGTAAAGCGTATACTTGAAATAAGTTTTGATCGTCCAAAAGATGAAATTAATTCATGCATAAATTTGGGATCATTTCCAATTAGCAGAATTTCAACCGGCTCATTTATCTTTTTTGCAAAGTCATTCAAGATCTGTTCAAAATCGTGTTTCACAGATGTTTGTATTGCATATACCAATTTTTTTGCTTCCTCTTCATTTAATACATTGCTAAGCAATGTTTCAACAACATTCCAATTATCTGGACTCGTCATGGATATCAAACTCCATATAACATTTCTTAAAAAGCTAAAAAAACAATTTTCAATTTTTTTAAATGTTTTATGTACTATAGGTTTAGAATCTGTTCTAACCGTTTTTTAAAACCCTTTTATCACCTTTACACGATTTTACATCGATGATTATGCTATTCAATAGTATATTATGTTGATATTTATTATTAAAAATTTCTATCTACAGCTAATTAAAAGTCTTTTTAGAAATTGTTTACCCATAATTATTAATTCAGAGTTTTATTCAAGTCTTTGATGATTTGAGTTACTGTTTCATTTAAATCATCTATAGGTTTGTTTAATAACCCTATTTGGTTCATTGTTAACTGTATTTCCGATGTCTGACTTAATTCTTGAATTTCTGCTGGCTCTAGTGGTAAGGTTTTAGCTTTTTCCAAGATAAGATATAATTCAAATTGGTCCATGAACTGATCCCTCAAACTCTTTAATGTTCATAAAAATAATATGATCAATTTATTACAAGTATCCAATGCTGATTTTTATTGGAAAAAGAAATTTATTCAAAAAAATATAACGAAATTAAAATATTGAAATATATTTTTTTTGTTAAGTTTCTAATTCATATTAATTTGTTTTTTTGAAAATAGTTCGAAGGTTTGGATCTTTGTATCCAATTATTTTTCTAAGTTTTTGTTAACAAACCATTTTATATCCTCAAAATTAGCACTGTATATTAACAAAACTTTTATTAATGAAATGTACTGAATTATTATAAAGAATAAACTAGATATGAGCAGATATTTAATATGATATATTTTGAGTTGGTGATTAGTTAGCAATTTTCTGGAGATTATTCAAATGAGTGAATCTTATACTTTTAGTCAATATATGGATACGAAACGACTCGAGACACTGGTGGATGGAATTTTTGCTATTGCCATGACTTTGCTGGTTTTGGGTTTAGCTGTTCCCCAAATAAATGGGCCATTATCGAATGAAGTCGTTACAAATGCTATTTTTAACCTTATACCCAACTTTATATCGTTAGTTGTAAGCTTTCTTCTTCTGGCGATCTTCTGGAAAATACATCACCGTATTTTCAAACAGATAAATCTGATGAACGGTACACTGCTATGGATAAATGTTATTTGGCTATTATTTATAGTATTGGTTCCATTTTCAGCTAGTTTAACAGGAGATTATGGACAATTTACCATTTCAAATGTTATTTTTAATTTAAACATGCTAGGAATAGCTTCCCTTTTGTATCTAAACTGGCATTACGCTGATCATAAAAATTTTATCGAAGAAAAAGTTGACGCTGATCAAATTGCATTCACTAAAATTGTAAATTTCTCTTTCATACTCATTGCTGTTTTAGCGCTGGCACTTTCCTTTGTAATCCCTGAATATTCCCAAACAGTTTATATTATCATGTTGCCTATAGATATGATAGTAAAAGCGATTATGAGTCTTTAAATTTCTATAATTCTTTTTTAAAAGTGGAACATTGTATGTGATTTTATTTGTTTAGATGACAACTAATGGTGAATGATCGGATATTTTCGATTTCCTGATTTGTGAATCTGAGTAAATAGATACATCTTCTAAGGTTGCTGTTAGCTTCGATGAAACGAAGGCATAGTCCAATTTGAATCCAGTTCCTGAGTAGTGAAACCAAGTATATCTATCCGACTCATCTTTTGAATTGTACTTCCACAGATCAATGTATCCTAATTCACCAAGTTTCAATAAATCCTTAGAATTGTACTCTGATTTAATGCCAGTATCTTCTTTGTTGCAACTGTTAAAGTCACCTGTTATTAGAACCTTTTTATCATTATTCTTTTCTGCGTAGTCTAAAATTTTCTTCCAGAATTGATTCTTTTCAACACCAGAAGTATCTGGAACATAAACTCCCAGCACATATAAATCCATCTTAGGAATGTAAACTTCAACCCAACTATCCTCAACATTTTTAGTCAAAAAAACTTCTTTACATAGAATAAATGAACCTAATGCCCCATTCTCATTAGATGGTTGTGTTTTATATCCCTTATCAACTAATTTAGATATAATCTCTTTGCCATTATCGTTTTTAACAAATTCTGTAAGGATTATCATGTCAAAATCATTATTTAAAAGGTAATCAACAATTTTTGCAGTTCTTTTTTCACAGCCAAAACGAATATTAAAATTTAAAATTCTCATTTTCTGTACCCTCAACTTGGAAATATAGATTATTAGTCCTTTATTTTAAAATATAAATTTTTCAGTTCAATGTTAATAGCAGATATTAATGTTATTGTTCAGCTTTAGATAAAAAGAAATGCTATTTTTTTTAAATCCAAGAATTTCCGACTAACTCAATTTCTAAATATTATTTGAATTGAAAATAACAAAAAAATATTAATAATTGTACATATTATATGCTTAAAAAGGAGGCGTTATATGACCAATGGATCAGCAAGTGATAATAAAACTAAAAATAATTGGATAGTTTTAGGAAAAATTTTAGGACCAATACTCATATTGTTAGGTCTTCTGATCAGTATTTACATTGTGTTATACGACAAAATTAATCCTTTAACAGGTTTGGGACTTGTAGGATTGGTAACCTTTACATTTGTTCTTTTTGGAACGTATCTCATAACAGAAAAATGGAATTTCGGCTGCGGTGAATTTAGGAAGGCCATAACCATCTCAGTTTTAGCAGTATTTTTTGCAACACTTGCATTTGGAGATAAGATAGTTATAGCCGAAAACACTGTAATCGGCCAGGTATTCACCAATTATTGGGCCATAGTCAGCACCATCGTAGCTTTTTACTTCGCTGCTAGAGTCGTGGATAACAAAACTCAATCAGATAATGCTAACACTCAGAATAATGCAGATGTACCGCCTTTAACTGATGCAGTGAAAAAATGAGATCCAAACAGATATTAAAAAAAATCTTTAAACGGATCACTTAAGGATTTCAACCTACCAGTAAATATCATTTATTAAAGTAAGTGAGTTATGTAATTTCCTAAATGCAGAGTAATGTTAGCTTCAATAATTGCTGCAATAATTATCAACACTATAGAAATTCCTAGCATTGCTATCGAATCCTTAAATTCCCAATAATGATCACTTACAAGACTGTCGCTTCTTAACATATCAACAATTGCTATAGTGAGCCTGAATCCAGCAGCACCTGCTATAATAAAACCGGTGATTTCGAATACTCCATGTGGTACGGTGTAGATAATGTAGAGCGCGGGAGTTACATTTCCTATCGTACTGGCAATCTGGTGATTCGATGATAGATATCCTAAAAAAGATCCATATGTAAATCCGTTTAAAAATAGGATAGCAGCTGTTATTATCCCTATTATTCCGCCAGCATAGGTTAAAAATACACTATATAGGTTGTGTGTGAGTATTGATAGAGTGCTTATCCCGTTTTGACGTACAAACATCCTGTCTGTTCTGATTATACTTAATAGAAAAGGTTCAATACTGCTGGGTAGGAAATATCCAATAAGAAGGCCTATAAAAAGGGCTAAAAAATAAAAAGCTGCAGAAATAATTAAAAACTTTTTATTTCGATTGTAAAGACCTTTAAAGTAATCATTGTACTTTTGTATGCCATCACTTTCAGTAGATGATATCCTTGACATTATTAATTTTCCCCAATTTTTCATCAATATTTTTTTTATAAAATTATAATTTGAATAAATAGGTATGAATCATCCAATATACACGATATAATCGTATTGTTACATTTGTATAAAAAGGTTCATTAATAAAACCAGCGAATCGATAGAAGTAAGTTTTCGTTTTGTTATAGTAGTAATACAAAAAACCAATTTAAAAAAATAGGCGGAATAGATGAACGTAAAGAAAATAGTATGGGATGCTTTAAGATATCCACTTTCTGATTGGAAGAAAGTTTTGATATATGGATTTATAGGATTATTCACTACTACTGCAGTTTTTAGAGGTTTTATCACGTTAAAT